>Ga0209553_1000137_pt1 | contig 35667 bp, 31 predicted proteins | sample LauGreFBDMM110DN_2_FD_188217 | JGI IMG/M metagenome (GOLD analysis project Ga0209553, IMG submission 188217) | Freshwater lake microbial communities from Lake Michigan, USA - Fa13.BD.MM110.DN (SPAdes) (version 2) | ecosystem: Environmental > Aquatic > Freshwater > Lake | place: Lake Michigan...
CCGCTTCATACCTCAACAAGTACCGCCGGAAGCTTCGTTCACACATCCCCAATATCCGAGCTGCCTCAAATTGCGTAAGCCGACCTGCGTTCCAACCCTCATAAGTTTCTTCGAATCTCATCCTTCGGTTCTCCTGTAGCACTTCCGTTCGTCTCATTTGGCACCCCCTTCGGGGCACTATGACGACCGGACAGATGTCGCGCTACAGAACCGGACAGATCATGAACTCTCAACACTGCTCTGTAAATTTCTTGACAGGTAAAGTCTGAGGGGGTAGTCTGCGCGGGTCGTATGAAATGGGCCATACAGGTAGAGGGGAACTGATCAACCGGTTCGGCAGTCGAAGAGCTTGTTGTGATTACCTAAGTGGCTCAAGAAACACATAATAACTACGGAACAACAGAGGAGAGAAGACATGGTTGGCAAGCTTTGGCTTAAGTTGATTTTGCTGGTCGGCGGCACAATGCTGGCAGCGTCATCGTACGCGAATTTCCCCAGCGTCCCCAAGGAGACCTACAAAGCGCTGAGTCTGGAGCAGTCGGCCACACCCAAGCAATTACATGAGGCACTGACCAAGCGTTACAAAGATCCAGCGCAAGGCGCCGGACGCGGCACCTTGGCTCAGTACTGGGAACCGATCCCATTTAGCATGTACATGGACCCAGCCTCATTCTACAAACCTCCAACCTCGATGAAGGAAGTGGCCTCACGCCAAGAGTGCGTGAAATGCCATACTGATGAGTCCCCAGTCTGGGTTTATGCTTGGAAGAAGAGCAGTCATGCCAATCTAGACAAGATCCGCTTACTCAAGCCCTCCGACCCAACCTTCTACAAGAAGGCAAAGCTAGAAGCCGTTGAGAACAACCTCCGCTCGATGGGTCGCCTGGGTTCAGGTGAGAAGCTCAAAGAAGTCGGCTGTATTGATTGCCACGTAGATATCAACACCAAGAAGAAGGCTGACCATAGCGTAGATCTGCGCATGCCAACCGCCGACGTCTGCGGTGTATGCCATCTTCAAGAGTTTGCTGAGCGCGAATCTGAACGCGACACCATGACCTGGCCATTCAAGACCGGCTGGCCTGATGGACGTCCTTCACATGCGCTGGACTGGAAGGCAAACGTTGAAGTTGCCGTCTTTGCTGCCATGCCACAACGTGAAATCGCTGAAGGTTGCAGCCAGTGCCATACCAATCAGAACAAGTGCGATGGTTGCCATACACGCCACGAATTCTCAGCTGCTGAGTCACGTAAGCCTGAGGCTTGCGCTACCTGCCATAGCGGGGTTGATCATAACAACTGGGAAGCCTACTCCATGTCTAAGCATGGCAAGGTTGTGTCAATGAATGGCAGCAAGTGGAACTGGGATGTTCAGCTCGCAGATGCCTACACTAAGGGTGGTCAGACTGCCCCGACATGCGCCGGTTGCCACATGGAATATGAAGGCAAGTTCAGCCATAACGTGGTCCGCAAGATTCGTTGGGCGAACTACCCAGCAGTCCCTGGCATTGCAGAGAACATCACGAGCGAGTGGGCAGAAGGACGTCTGGACTCATGGGTTAAGACCTGTACCCAGTGCCATGCTGAACGCTTCACCCGTTCCTACCTAGAGTTCATGGACAAGGGCACGCTGCATCTGCTGGCCAAGTACCAAGAGTCCCATGAGGTAGTTGAGAAGCTCTACAAAGAAGGCTTGTTGACCGGTCAGAAGACCAACCGTCCAGCACCTTTAGCACCGGACAAGGAAATGTTCGCAGGCTTCACCCAGTTGTATTGGTCAAAGGATAACAACCCAGCTGCCATCGAATTGAAGGTACTGGAGATGGGTGAGAACGATCTGCCGAAAGGCCATGTCGGACTGGCTCACGTTAATCCAGGTGGTTACACATACACCGAAGGCTGGGGACCAATGAACCGGGCCTATGTCGAGATCATGGATGAGAACACCAAGATCCGTGAGATGGTTGCACTGCAAAAACGTGTTGATCGTTTAGATGGTCGTCGTACCAGCTTGCTGGATATCGACAGCACCAGCGACAAGATCTCCATCGGTGGTCTAGGTGGTGGCATGCTGTTAGCGGGTACCATCGCGCTGGCTGGATGGCGCCGTCGCCGCGATAAAAGCGGAAGTTGACCTCTGAATCATCCCGGAGCGCCGAAGTGATGGTGCGTCCGGGAAACAAGCTCCTCCCGGCACTGGGGATTCTCCTGGTTACGGGAGGTTTTCTTTTGCTCGCTTGGTTTGCCTACTTGTGGTTCAACCCCAAACCCTCACCCTACCAGTACCAACTGGTGACCGAGGGGGGCGTTGATAAGTTTGCAAACATGCGGCTCGATGCCTGGCCGGATCTCAATATCCGTAAGTACGAGGTCAAGGTCCCGGAAGTAGATAACCCGATTGCGATCGTCCATACCGCGAACCGCGGTACCGGTGCACCGGTTCTAATGACCTGGGAGGGTCGCATCAGTGAGCCGATACTCGCCCTTGACGGCAAGCTCTCTGAACTCACTACCATTGCAGGGGCCATTGCTAAGCATGCCCCCAAGGATGCACTGATCCTATCCTGGTGGGATACCTCACGTCAGTTAAAGCTCTTGATTGGATCTGACACTCTGTTTAGCAACCGTGTCGGTGAGCCACTCATCATTCCACCTCAATGGAATGAGCGTCGCGATGCCATCATCAAGTATGAAGATAAGTTCTGGGGCGCACCCGCTTCTGCCGACGAGCGTCAGAAGTTCCAACGCTTTGCCGATGCCATGGTTGCCGAACCGGATGCAGGTGCTAAGATCCTGCGTGAGCTCGCAGGGCCGCGCGAGGCCTTTCTGGTAGTACATGTAACTGATCTCTATAAGCTTGGCCTCATGCGCCCCGCTCACTTTGATATGGCCTATAAGGTGTTCCCGATGGGGGGCAATATGCATGGTCTGATTGGCTATCTCAAGAGCTGGATGCAAGACAACAAGTATGAGACCTATGCATTACAATCCATTTCAGATAGTGAGGTACGTGCCTACTTCCTAAGGGATGCTAAGAGTACCAATACCTTAATGGCGCAGACACTACCCTTTACCAATACCCAACCATTAGATATCTCGGCATTGGACTTGGTTTACCAGCATGGTGGTTATTGGCTGTACCGGGTTCCGATAGCTGCAGCCGCGACGAATTGATTGAGTCGTTGTATACTGCGGTATCAGTGGTACCAGAAAGAGTGATAGTACTGGTTCTACCAGTTTGTACAAAGCAGCGATAAAGTGCACCCGTTAAGGGTAGGTTCAGCCGATATATAACAACGGATATGAAGGAGAAATCATGCGTCAATCAATGACACTCGCACTGGCGGGAGCTGCGATGCTGGCAGTTCTTTCGGGCAGCGTGCTGGCCGATGCAAAGTTCGAAGGCCGTAAGAAATGTAGCTCGTGCCATAAGAGTCAGGGCGAGTCATGGGACACAACTGCCCATGCTAAGGCGATGGAGTCATTGAAGCCCAAGGTCAAGGCTGCGGCAAAGACCAAGGCGAAGCTGGACCCCAATAAAGATTACACCAAGGACAAAGAATGCGTTGGTTGTCACGTCGATGGCTTTAACCGTGAAGGCGGATACACCATTGCTGAGCCGAACAAGTTCCTAACCGGTGTTGGCTGTGAGTCCTGCCATGGACCTGGTTCTAAGTACCGTGGGATGCACCGTAAGGCAGGAGCGGACTTTGAGAAATCCAAGAAGACCTCGCCCCGTAAAGCATTGGCTGATGCAGGTCAGGACTTTGATTTTGAAGAGGGCTGCAATGCATGCCACTTGAATTACGAGGGCTCGGGTTGGAAGGGTAATAAGAAGCCATATACACCATTCACACCGCAGGTCGATAAGAAGTACACCTTTGACTTCAAGAAGTATGTCCGCGACAGCAAGGCGATGCATGAGCATTACAAGCTAGATGGTACCTACACGGGTGAGCCTAAGTTTATGTACCACGATGAATTCCAGGCAACCGCTAAGGTTGGCGTTAAAGGATCGGACGACTAATGGGTACACGTGGGGGTAAAGCAGGCGGTACGCTCTTAATTGGAGCGTTTCTAGGGGTAGTGATGGTGGCGGTGGTATTTGGCGGGGAAGCTGCTGTCTCCACCGACCAGTTCTGCACCAGCTGTCACTCGATGACCTATCCGGCGGAGGAATTGAAGAAGTCTTCCCACTACGGGGCGCTGGGTGCGAATCCTGGTTGCAAGGACTGTCATATTCCTCAGGGCTTTGAGAACTTCCACTTAGCGCTCTATACGCATGCGGTGGATGGTGCACGGGAGCTCTACCTCGAGTTTGCTGAGGACTATTCCACGCTGGAGAAGTTTAACGAGCGCCGCTTGATCATGGCGCACGATGCGCGGATGAATCTGAAGAAGTGGGATAGCGTTACCTGCCGCGAGTGTCACCGCGATCCACAGCCACCGGGTGCGGATGCTAAGGCTGCCCACAAGAAGATGGAAACGGAAGGGGCCACTTGTATCGACTGTCACCAGAACCTAGTACACAAGGCAGTGGAGGAGACAGATCTGAATGCCAGTCGGACCCAGAAGAAGATGGTCTTAAAAGAGGTCAAGGCCGACTCAGATGAGGATGACGAGTAATACCCCCCCTCTAAACAGAACCCCCACCGCCCTCCCCGGGCAGTGGGCTAGCTCTTAGATTCACCGCCTATCGGTAAAGAACTCCCCTCTCTCAGTCCGGCAGATTAACAAGGTAAAGACTCACCTAGCAAACCTGAGCGAATATGGCAATTCCTATCGTACTTGATCAAAGTAGCCGCCAATCACTACAAAGCCAGATCTTTGATCAGTTACGACAGCTGATCCTTGGCGGAAAACTCAAGCCCGGAGCACCGATTCCAGCAAGCCGCGTACTGGCTGACCAACTCTCCATCTCCCGTAATACTGTACTACTTGTTTATGATCGACTGATTGCTGAGGGCTATCTTCAATCACGCCGAGCAATTGGCACTTACGTAAACCTCGAATTACCTGAAACCAGCCTCGCTACAGCAAGACGAATTGCAACTTCATCGCCAGTTAAAACCGAGATGGTCAACCGTCCACTCATCCCCTTTATAGGACAAACACCATCAGAGAGGAAGATTAGGCATCTCGACTTTGATTTCTTTCCCGATCGACTAGACCCTGATTTATTTCCCCATAAAACTTGGTTACGCTATATCAATAAAGTATCCACTGCTACCAATGCACAATTCAGCGAGTATTGTGATCCTGGTGGTTTACTCACCCTACGAGAAATGATTGCAGATCATCTCGGTATGGCTCGAGGAATCAGCGTCTCACCTGATCAAGTCATCATCACTGCAGGCTCCCAAGAAGGATTAAACCTAGCAGCACGGCTTCTCATTAAAGATGGAACTTTAGTTGCCACTGAGAACCCCTGCTACCGGGGGGCAGCTCTCCTTTTTGAAAGCTATTATGCAAAATTGCTGCCAGTGCCTGTGGATGAGGCCGGCTTGGATGTCGAAAAGCTGCCGGAAAGTGGGGTAACACTCCTATATGTGACACCCTCTCATCAATACCCGCTCGGCTTCACGCTATCAACCGAACGACGTATGAAGCTTCTAGAATGGGCTAGACGTTGTGGTGCATATATTATTGAAGATGACTATGACTCAGACTTCCAGTATCACGGCTCACCATTAACAGCACTCATGGGACTCGATGATTACGGTTCTGTCATGTATTTAGGTACCTTCTCAAAGTCTATGGGTGCCGGATTGAGGATTGGTTATCTTGTCGTTCCCCGAGTTCTGATACATGCTACCCGCTCAGCTAAGGCGCTGTTAAATAGTGGGCATGCCTGGCTCGATCAAGCCGCAATGGCAGAGTTTATTCGTAGTGGTGCTTACGTTAATCACCTGAGGCGTATGCGTCATCTCTATTCTAAGCGCCATGATTGTCTCATCGAGGCCCTGCACCACCATTTCGGCTCAGTACGACTCTCTGGATTGGAAAGCGGACTCCATCTGGCATGGCACCTACCAGATGATTTTCCAGATGCACATCGACTACAGGAACTTGCGCTCCAACATGGAGTAGGAATCTACTCTATAGACCCCAATACCGCCTACGATTATGGGAGAAGTAACTATAGTGCACGCACCCTAATACTCGGCTTCTCCTCGGTTAATGAGTATCAGATACGTGCTGGTATCCAGCGCATCGCAGATGCACTTGCGGGTCAACCAGCCGACTCTTACTTTTCGCCAGAAACATTGAGGGGCGCTGTGATGTCCTCTTGAATATAGTGCCTAACACCGGCATAACTCAAGGAGTCACTTTCCATAAAGTAATCGAATTAATGGATCGCTATAACCCAACCTCTGCCGTGAATGTCTCTTCTGAAACTAACCGTCTCGGGGCTATTTCACCCTCTGTCGTAACCTCTCCCAATCCTAGAAATTTTTTACCCATGTCATACAACCTAACCTTTTCACCCACTATCAACCCATTTAGCGAGAGAGGAGAAGTTACTATCTGTCCCTGTAGAAGTAATTTCACCTGCACACTTTCCAGCATCACAGCAGAAAAATTATGTAAGAGTCTGTCGGACGGGTATAAACAGCTGTCTCGCTGCGATAGTGACATCCCCTCAAGCTGATCAAGTGTGTAAGATTGAGATAAGTCAAAATCATTTACAGTGCTGCGGCGCAAGACGGTGACGTAGGCCCCGCCGCATCCTAATGTTCTACCAATATCCTCTGCTAAGGTGCGGATATAGGTACCTGTACTGCACCTGACCTTGATGGACATCTCTTCGCCCGAGAGAGTGTCAATTTGCAAGTCGTAGATTGTTACTTGGCGTGGCTTCCGCTCAATTTGTATTCCTTCTCTGGCGTAGGTATACAGGGGTTTCCCCCGATACTTTAACGCGCTGTACATCGGTGGAATCTGTGTAATATTGCCGATAAAATCTTGCAATGCTGTTCCAATACTTTTCGGCATCATCTTCGTATCACCTACCACTGAAATCTCTCCTTCGGAATCTCCAGTAGTACTGATATACCCCATCCTCATCACTACTTCATAGGTCTTATCAGCACCAAGTAATGCTGAAGAGAATTTAGTAGCTTCGCCAAGACAGATTGGCAGTAGACCTGTTGCAAGTGGATCAAGAGTCCCCGTATGTCCGGCTTTGGTCGCGGCAAAGCTACGTTTGATAATTTGCAATGCGCGATTAGATGAGACCCCGTGGGGTTTATCAAGTAGCAGGATGCCACTGATATTACGTTTAATATGTTTAGGGTATAAAGGCTTAGTGTTCACAACATGCGGGGCATTGCGTCTATTCTGCCGAGCCTTCCAAGGCGATTGCTTGATCTATCAATTGTGAGAGACGCATCCCACGTTCAACTGATTCATCGTAGATGAAATGCAACTGTGGTACCACACGCAATCTTAATCGACCCGATAGCTGACTGCGCAGAAAACCAGTCGAGTGTTCAAGCCCCTTATCAGTCAGAAAGTTATCTCCGGCGCTACCGAGCGTAGTGTAATAAACCTTAGCATGAGAATAGTCATGACTAACCTCAACGCCGGTCAGAGTAATCGAGTGAATGCGTGGATCTTTTAGCTCATTGTGGAGTAAATCAGCCAGCTCACGTTGGATCTGGCCAGCAATACGAAGAGTACGGGAATAGTCTTTAGGCATTATATTCTACGGTCAAGACGTGCTATCACGATACTTAATAATACTATTGATCATTCTTTATAGGATCGGATAGTATCAAAGATGGCCTTATCCTGATTTATAGGCTACGAGCGACCTCGATAATTTCATAAACCTCTAACTGGTCACCTACATCAATATCATTAAAGTTCTTCAATGATAGGCCACATTCAAAATTACCTCTGACCTCTTTCACATCGTCTTTAAACCGTTTTAATGAATCAAGTTCACCGGTATGAATGACCTCCCCATTGCGGATCAAACGTACTGATGAGGCGCGTCTGATGACGCCTTCAAGTACATAACAACCGGCCACTGCTCCAACTTTAGAAATACGGAACACCTGACGAATTTCCACCAACCCGATAATACTTTCTTTGCGTTCCGGTGCCATCATTCCTGACAAAGCCGCTTTGATTTCGTCAACCGCCTCATAAATAATACTGTAATAGCGCACATCTACACCGGCTGAACCAATCAACTTGCGTGCAACTGTATCTGCCCGGCTATTGAATCCAATTACCACGGCCTTGGAAGCAAGCGCCAAGTTGATGTCGGACTCGGTAATCGCACCCACTCCGCTATGGATGATGTTTACTTTAACTTCATCTGTAGACAGCTTATCCAATGCATGGGTTAGTGCCTCGTAGGAACCTTGCACATCGGCTTTGATGATCAAGGCCAGTATCTTAATATCGCCCTTCTGATCAAATATGTTTTCCAGTTTGACTGTCTGCTGTCTGGCGAGCTTTACATCGCGGAACTTACCCTGACGGAAAAGAGCGATTTCTCGTGCTTTACGCTCGTCAATCATGACGACTACAGACTCCCCTGCAACCGGAACATCTGATAATCCCTGAATTTCTACGGGGATGGAGGGACCTGCTGTCTCAACTGGCTTACCATTCTCGTCTAACATTGCCCGTACCCGACCAAATACGGCTCCTGCCAGTAGGTTATCTCCTCGTTTCAAGGTCCCAGACTGCACCAAGATCGTTGCCACCGGGCCTCTTCCTCTGTCCAAACGTGATTCGATTACAATGCCTCTGGCGGGCGCTTCCTTCGCTGCTTTAAGTTCCAACACTTCAGCCTGGAGAAGAATACTCTCTAATAGCGCATCGATCCCTTGCCCAGTCTTAGCTGAAACTTCGATGAACATGGTATCTCCACCCCAATCTTCTGGCACCACACCTTGCGTTACCAATTCCTGCCTAATGCGTTCCGAGTTGGCCTCTGGTTTATCTATTTTATTGACCGCAACCACTATCGGTACCTTGGCTGCTTTAGCGTGATGAACCGCTTCTATGGTCTGGGGCATTACACCATCATCTGCTGCGACCACCAGCACAACCAGATCGGTGACCTTAGCTCCCCGCGCGCGCATTGCTGTAAATGCCTCATGACCGGGCGTATCAAGGAAAGTGATCATGCCTCGTTCGGTCTCAACGTGATAGGCGCCAATATGCTGCGTGATCCCCCCTGCCTCACCACTCGCTACACGTGCGCGACGGATGTAGTCCAATAATGAGGTTTTACCATGATCAACGTGACCCATTACCGTGACTACTGGAGCACGTGGCTCTGTTTGATACTCCATTGTAGGGAGGTCGGTATCCGCCAAGAAAGCCTCAGGGCTATCCAAAGCTGAATATTTAGCCACGTGACCCATCTCTTCCACTACGATCATGGCGGTTTCCTGATCCAGCATCTGATTGATGGTAACCATATTGCCCATCTTCATCAGAGTCTTAATGACTTCAGCCGCCTTAACCGTCATTTTTTGTGCCAGCGCTCCAACAGAGATTGTTTCAGGCACCATCACCTCATGCACCACCGTCTCGGTTGGCGCTGAGAAGGCATGATTTCCTTGATCCTCACTCGAATCCTTGCTGTGTCTATCTTTTCGTGTGCGCCATCCTTTGCCACCAGATAAGTCACCGCGTGTTTTAAGTCCCCGCTTTTCTGAACTCTCATCCTTCCAGATAACCTGTTTAGTCTGTTTCTTCTTCTTCTCAGCCTTAGCAGCCTTATCTTCAGGCTTAACGACTGGTTTATGTAGGGTCCCTTCGGTTGCAACTGAAGTTTGCGCAGGTATTCCTATCTCAGTTAGAACTGGAACTGCAACAACTGCTGTAACCGGCTCAGTATCTTTAGCTTCAATTAAGTTAGGCTTATTGCGGCCTTTCTTTTCCTTTATTTCCGCAACTTGCCGCGCAATTAACTCAGCTTGTTTTTTTGCTTCCTCTGCACGCAATTCTTTTTGTGCGGAGTCCACTACAGACACTGGGGCTAACGGAATTGGCGTTACAGTCACTACTGGCACTGCCGGCTCAATGGCCGCCTCATCGTTATCTGCTGTTGCGCTGTCCATAAGATCGCGCTTTACAAAAACACGCTTCTTGCGAACCTCTACCTGGATAGTGCGAGCTTTTCCAGTGCTATCTGATTTTTTAATCTCTGTTGTCTGCCGGCGGGTCAGAGTAATCTTGCCTTTATCCTCTGTTGCACCATGGACCTTACGCAGATAATCCAAAAGTTGGTTTTTATTCTTCTCGGTCAAGCCATCTTTGGCAACTTCTTTGCTAACGCCCGCTGCTTGGAGTTGTTCCAGCAATACTGCTGTTAACAGTCCTAGTTCAGTAGCAAATTGTTCTACACTCATTTGAGCCATTGATTAGTCGCCTTTAATTCCTATGCTCGATCTGCTAACACTAGGCAAACCACGGTGCGCGAGCTGCCATAATCAGTGTCTTGGCTCTTTCGGCATCTATGTTGATCATTTCTACAAGGTCATCCACTGCCAAGTCAGCCAAATCTTCTTGGGTTTTTATACCCTTAACCGCTAAATCGCGTGCAGTCTGACTGTCCATTCCTTCAAGCGACAGTAGATCTTCTGCCATATGTCCTATTTTTTCCTCACTCACAATGGCCTCGGTCAGAAGTACATTACGCGCACGAGTACGAAGCTCGTTTACAGTCTGCTCATCAAATGATTCGATTTCCAACATTTCATTAAGCGGCACGTAGGCCACTTCCTCCAAACTGGTAAAGCCTTCCTTTGCCAGAATATCCGCCACTTCCTCGTCCACATCAAGCTTGTCCATAAAGAGCTGACGAGTAACCGAGGATTCTTCTTCTTTTTTCGCCTGCGACTCATCCACGCTCATAATATTGAGCTCCCATCCGGTCAACTCAGATGCAAGACGAACATTCTGACCACCCCTGCCGATGGCTTGAGCAAGATTATCCTCATCCACCACGATGTCCATGCTGTGTTTTTCTTCATCGACCATGATGCTGCTGATTTCGGCAGGAGCCAGCGCATTAATGACAAAGGTAGCCGGATCGTCCGACCACAGAATAATATCCACCCGTTCTCCAGCCAATTCACCGCTCACTGCCTGTACCCTAGATCCGCGCATGCCGACACAAGTACCAATCGGATCGACACGTTTATCATTAGACTTTACTGCAATCTTCGCGCGCGAACCTGGGTCTCTCGCTGCGGCCCTGATCTCTAGCAATTCCTCCTCGATCTCTGGCACCTCTAACTCAAAAAGCTTCAACAAAAATTCTGGCGAAATTCGTGATAGCACCAGTTGCGGTCCACGAGCAGTGCGGTCAACTTTAGACAAATAAGCACGCACGCGGTCACCAACTCGCAGATTCTCCTTGGGAATTGTCTGGTCACGAGGTAAAACAGCCTCTACCTTGCCAGACTCAATGATGGCATTACCCCGTTCCATGCGTTTGATAGTGCCGCTAACCATGTACTCCTTGCGCTCGAGAAAGTCATTCAGAATCTGTTCACGCTCGGCATCCCGGATTTTTTGGTATATAACCTGTTTGGCTGCTTGCGCACCAATACGGCCAACCTCCACAGGCTCAAGCGATTCCTCGACGAACTCACCTAATTGGAGAGCAGAATCGAGTTTCAATGCCTCGCCCAGAGAGATCTGACGTGCAGAATCCTCGACGGTATCATCCATCACTATCTGCCAGCGCCGGAAGGACTGGTAGTCACCCGTCTCACGGTCAATCGACACACGCACCTCGGCATCTTCTTGAAAACGCTTTTTAGTAGCAGATGCTAGTGCTGATTCGAGTGCTGCAAAAACAATGTTTTTTTCAACATTCTTCTCACGCGCCAGCGCGTCCACCAACAATAAAACTTCACGACTCATACTACCTCCGACCGAATTCTCAGATAGCTACAATTTTGGAACTAAACGGGCCTTTTCAAGATTACCCAACTCAATATCAAGCATCGCTCCATCTACTTCCAGCTTCAGTACCTCGTCGCTCACTCCACGCAAGATACCTATAAAATTTCTCTGCCCCTGTAGCGCTACACGTAACTTCAGTTTAGCCAATTCTCCCGTAAACCGAGCAAAATCAGATGCCCTCTTCAATGGCCTATCCATTCCAGGAGAGGATATCTCAAGTCGATCATAATCAACATTTTCAACCGTGAATAATCGGTCTAGATGGTTACTGATGGCCGCACAGTCCTCCACAGTAATTCCATTGGGTTTGTCAATAAACACCCGTAACAGCTTACCGCGTGGCGACCGCTCCACGTCAACCAGCTCATAACCCATCCCAGACAGGGTCAATTCCAGCAATTCGTGTAGCTCCATAGTCTCGCTACAAAAAAAATGGGCCAAACAAGCCCATAAAAATTAAGCAATCATTCTAACAAATTTTTATACTTAATGAAATAGACACTTCATAAGAAAGTCTTGTCTGATAACGTTATCTCCCCCATAAACGAACCTTTTTATGCGAATTAAGTTACGAATTTATCCAGAAATAATTACCACTTGAATCCTATCGATAAGGCATAGGGACCGGTCTGATTCAGCTGCCACGAGTGATACAATTCCTGTAGTCTAAAATTTCAATACTGGAGAATGAACATGCCGGCAATCAAATCCATTCTACATAGAAGAAAGACCTTCCCTCCAGATGCGGCATTCGTGGAACAATCTAATCTGGCCGGTCTGGCTTCTTATCAGGCACTGTGCGCCGAGGCCGAAAGAGATTATGAGAATTTCTGGGGGAACTTAGCAAAAGAACAGATTCTATGGCACAAGCCATTCACTCGTGTACTGGACGAGAGTAATCACCCATTCTTTAAGTGGTTCGATGATGGACAACTGAATATTTCATACAACTGCCTTGATCGGCATCTCGTTACTCAGCCCGATAAAGTCGCCATCATTTTCGAGGCAGACGATGGCAAGGTTACTCGGTCCACTTATAGGGATCTTCACCGCCGCGTATGCCAGTTTGCCAACGGCCTCAAGTCTCTCGATGTTGGCAAGGGTGACCGTGTCATCATCTATATGCCTATGAGCATTGAGGCGATCGTAGCAATGCAGGCCTGTGCCCGGATCGGTGCAATTCATTCTGTCGTGTTTGGCGGCTTCTCTGCTAAAAGCTTACATGAACGCATTATCGATGCCGGTGCAGTAGCCGTGATCTCTGCCGACGAACAAATCCGAGGTGGTAAGAGTATCTCCCTAAAATCTGCCGTAGATGAGGCTCTTTCCATGGGAGGGACAGACTCTGTGGGATCCGTAGTGATCTATCAACGCTCTGGTAAGGGTTCTAAGTGTCATACCATGCGTGACGTCTGGTGGCACGACCTCATCAAGGACAAGGACGATACCTGTGAACCGGAATGGGTCAATTCGGAACATCCACTATTTACTCTCTACACGTCCGGTTCAACCGGAAAACCGAAGGGTGTACAACACTCTTCCGCTGGTTACTTGCTTGGCACATTGCTCAGCATGAAATGGGTTTTTGATTACAAGCCCGCTGATATTTTCTGGTGTACGGCCGATGTAGGTTGGGTTACCGGCCACAGTTATGTGGCATACGGCCCTCTGGCAATGGGTGCCACCCAGATTATATTTGAGGGAGTTCCAACTTATCCTGATGCGGGCCGTTTCTGGAAAATTATCCAAGACCACAAAGTAACTACTTTCTATACCGCCCCCACCGCAATCCGATCATTGATCAAATTAGGTCCAGATTTACCCGGGCAATTTGATCTATCGTCATTGCGACTACTAGGATCGGTCGGTGAACCCATTAACCCAGAAGCATGGATGTGGTATTACACCGTCGTAGGTCAATCCCGTTGCCCCATCGTGGATACATGGTGGCAAACTGAAACAGGCTCGCATATGCTCGCCCCAATGCCTGGTGCGGTCCCTCTAAAGCCTGGTTCCTGCACCTTCCCATTACCCGGAATTATGGCGACCATCGTGGATGAAACAGGCGGTGAAGTGGAGAATGGAAAGGGCGGATTCCTCGTCATCAAACGACCATTTCCTTCTCTGGCTCGCACTCTCTGGGGTGACCCTGAGCGTTTCCGAAAAACTTATTTTCCGCAGGACTTAGGAGGTGAGTATTATTTTACGGGCGATTCCGCTAGTCGTGATCTTGATGGCTATTTCTGGATCATGGGCCGTATCGATGATGTACTCAATGTTTCCGGTCATCGCTTGGGAACCATGGAGATAGAATCGGCATTAGTGGCAAATCCTCTTGTGGCGGAGGCCGCTGTGGTTGGCAAGCCTCATAACATCAAGGGAGAGGCCATCATCGCATTCGTTGTTCTCAAAGGCATACGCCCTCATGGGGAGGATGCACACAGTATCTCCGTATCATTACGTGAATGGGTCACCAAAGAAATTGGCCCGATTGCACGGCCGGATGAGATTCGTTTCGGTGACAATTTGCCAAAAACTCGCTCCGGAAAAATTATGCGCCGGTTGCTGCGTGCAATTGCCAGAGGAGAAGAAATTACTCAGGATATTTCCACCCTAGAGAACCCGGCAATACTTGAGCAATTGCGACAACCCATAAAATAGTTAGTCAAACAAAGAGCCGTGGACCTACCGCGCATAATCGACTACGAGCACGGCATTAGCGCTATTGATGCTCAGTACCACCGTCAAGGATTGGTCGCGATTCATATGATTGTCCAAAATAACAATGTAGCGCTGGTAGACACAGGAACCGCGTTTTCTGTTCCCGGTGTAATTGAAACTTTGAAGCATAAGAATCTTGCACCCGAAAATGTAAGCTATATTTTTCTAACTCACATCCATCTAGATCATGCCGGCGGTGCAAGTGAGTTCATGCAATGCCTACCCAATGCAAAGCTAGTCGTTCATCCACGCGGCGCTCGTCACATGGCTGACCCCTCCAAACTTATTGAAGGCGCCAAAGCGGTATATGGTGCAATGGAATTTAGCCGCATGTATGGCGAGATTCGTCCAATCGATATAGGACGTATCATTGAAGCGCCAGATAATTTACGTATCGATTTTAATGGCAGGCCTCTGCTTTTTCTCGATACCCCTGGTCATGCACGCCATCACTACTGCATTTTTGATGAGCAAAGTCACTCATTCTTCACTGGCGACACATTTGGCGTTTCCTACCGCGAGTTCGATGTGGATGGGATGGAATTTGTATTTCCAACCACTACACCTGTGCAGTTTGACCCGACTGCGGCACACGCCTCTCTGGATCGACTGGTTAGTTATAAACCGGAGCATGCCTTCCTTACTCACTACGGTCGCATCAGTCACTTACCTGAACATGCTGTCGAAATGCATGAGTTGATTGATGCCCATGTATCAATCGCTAGAGGGATATCCAACGACAACCCTGACAGGCATGCAACGCTGGTTAAAGAACTTGGATCGTTATTGTCACGACGACTGACAGCGCATGGCTGCAAACTTACACAGGAAAAGATTTATGAATTACTACGAATTGATATTAATCTTAATTCACTAGGCCTGGAAAATTGGCTAGACCATTCGGCAGCAAGTAGCTAACAGTTGATCAACTACTGGCAAGGCAATCAAAGACCAGTTCCAAACATTAATACCATCCTGATAATTTGCCGGCGAGCCTATTCTGGTTTATCCTTTGCAGCCTTATCAGTTCCGGTCCGCCGGATTCCTTCGATCGGAGAGATGGCCGAGTGGTTTAAGGTACACGCCTGGAAAGCGTGCGTACGGCTTCAACCGTACCGAGGGTTCGAATCCCTCTCTCTCCGCCAACTGCCATTACTAAGAGTGACCAGGAAAATCCAAAGAATCCGATGGGTGCTTTGATCTTCTACACCGCGATCTACTTCCTCGGTTACTATGCCGCACACCTACTCAACCTGATAATCGGCGGGACACTAATCCGAAACCGTCGTATCTCAGGACTACTCGCTGTATTCATGGTCAGCTTAGTTCACGGATATAAGATCATCAGTACCACTCCACCCCATGGTCATGATGAAGAAATAAGTCATGCACTTGGCTTCTATATCATCCTGCCGATTATAGTCATCGTGATCGCTGTTGCAATCCGTATATGGCAAGAGTCTGGCGATCGCGATATACCTTAAAGAACCACTATCACCACCCTTGAAAAAGTCAGTATAGGAAATCGTTCTCATCTAGAATCAGATATGCAGAGCCCTCTTGTCTAAGCTCAATGCGGCCTCATGTAATACTTCTGATAGCGAAGGATGAGCATGAACGATACGAGCTATATCTTCACTACTAGCGGCAAACTCCATCGCCACTACGGCCTCAGAAATCATCTCTGAAACATAGGGCCCAATCATATGGATACCGAGTATGCGATCAGTATCAGCATCTGCAATCACTTTGACAAAGCCACTGGTCTCACCTAATGCACGTGCTCGGCCATTGGCCATGAATGGAAACTGACCAACTTTATACTGAACTCCTGCAGACTTAAGTTCCTGTTCATTCTTACCCACCCAAGCGATTTCAGGGGAAGTGTAAATCACCCATGGAATGGTATTAAGATCGACATGCCCAGCCTGCCCTGCAATAATTTCAGCTACCGCGGAACCTTCCTCAGAAGCCTTATGTGCCAACATTGGTCCACGTACCACGTCACCAACAGCATAGACATTCGATAGATTAGTCCGGCAATGGCCATCCACTTCAATGCGCCCATGGCCATCTAATTTCAGTCCGACATTCTCTGCACCCAAGCCGGAGGTATTGGGAACGCGCCCGACCGCGACGATCAGCTTATCCACTTCCAGCTTCAGTAACTCGCCCTGAGAATCGGTGTATTCGACTGTAATGCTCTCATTACTGGATCTGATCGCACTAATTTTGATACCAGTCTGTATTAATAATCCCAACTCTTTAGTGAATATTTTCTGTGCCTCCTTCGCTATCTGCTCATCGGCTGCGGACAAAAAGGCTGGTAGCGATTCGAGTATGGTGACTTCAGATCCCAATCTGCGCCATACGCTACCCATTTCTAGGCCGATTACACCGGCTCCAATCACGCCCAATCGCTGGGGTATCTCAGTCAGCGCCAGGGCACCCACATTATCGAGGATACGTTCATTGTCCACCGGTGCCATGGATAACAGCCGAGGAGTCGAGCCGGTAGCAATGATGATGTGCTTCGCCTCGACAACTTCAACCTTATCTCCATTCTTGACTTCAACTTGCCAGGCTTCTCTCTCGTTATTAGACTTAAGCAATGTTCCGCGACCATGCATTGCAGTAATCTTGTTTTTCCGGAACAGCATTGCGATGCCGCCAGTAAAGGACGAAACGATCTTGTCCTTACGTGCAATCATCACCGGAACATCGATCGACAAGTCTTGTAACTTAATGCCGTGAGCAGAAAATTTATGCGCAGCACGCTCGTAATTCTCTGAAGATTCCAGCAGTGCTTTAGAAGGAATACAACCAACATTGAGGCAGGTCCCCCCCAGACTGGCCTTACCTTGTGAGTTTTCCCATTCATCAATGGAGATGGTATTAAGGCCCAATTGCGCACATCTGATTGCAGCCACATAACCGCCCGGACCTGCGCCTATTACTGCTACATCAAAAGATTGAGTCATACAAGCACCCTATTCGGTAAGTGGAATGCTGAGATCCATTACTCAGACCTCAAACAACAGACCCATCTCATTCTCTAGCGCTTCTTTTATCGCCACTAGAGAGAGCACCGCCTCACGACCATCGATGATGCGATGATCATAGGATAGTGCAAGGTAATTCATGGGACGGATCACCACCTGACCATTTTCGGCCACTGGACGGTCCTTGGTGGCATGGATACCAAGAATCGCACTCTGCGGTGGATTAATAATCGGTGTAGAAAGTAATGATCCAAACACACCGCCATTAGTGATGGAGAAGGTTCCTCCAGTCAACTCTTCAATTGTGAGCTTGCCATCCTGAGCGCGTTTACCAAAACCGGCTATCTGCATTTCAATCTCAGCCAGGGACAGACGGTCAGCATCGCGGATGATGGGCACCACTAAGCCTCGCGGACTCCCCACAGCGATACCGATATCGTAATAACCATGGTAGACAATATCATTGCCATCGACTGAAGAATTAACAATGGGAAACTTTTTCAGCGCCGCTACAACAGCCTTAACAAAGAACGAAGTGAAACCTAGCTTAACGCCATGTTCCTTTTCGAATCTTTCCTTATGACGAGTACGTAAATCAATGATCGCTTGCATGTTTACTTCGTTGAATGTGGTCAGTATCGCGGCAGTTGATTGGGATTGAACCAACCGCTCGGCAACGCGCATCCGCAAACGTGACATAGGAACCCGCTGCTCTGGCCTATCTGTGCCAGGCTTCGCCGCAACCGTAGGTCCTGTAGCCGGCTTAGTTATCACCCCTTTTACATCTTCCTTAGTGATGCGACCACCGCGTCCGGTTCCTTTTATTTCATCAGCTTTGAGGTTCTCCTCAGTGACCATTTTCTTGGCTGCAGGCATCATGGTCTGAGCTATCGATGAAGCTGTGGCAGATTTCGTAACTGGGAGGGATTGAATTTCAGTAACAGTCGCTGCAGTATCAATGGTTGCGATGACTTCACTACTAACTACCGTCGCCCCATCACCCTTAATAACTTTTACCAGTATGCCTGCCATTGTTGCAGGTAATTCAAACACGACCTTGTCAGTTTCAATATCAATCAGACTCTCGTTGCGCTCAACATATTCTCCCTGCTTCTTATGCCAAGAAAGTAGCGTGGCCTGCGCCACAGATTCGGATAATACCGGAACTTTGACTTCGACTAGCATGGCCATCCCTTCAGGTTAAATTTTGTCGCGAAATGCTGCCGCTATCAACTCACTCTGCTGCAAGTTATGCTTAGCTAGGTACCCAACCGCCGGAGATGCAGACGATGGGCGCAAGGCATATCCCAGAGCCTGATTGGGTCGCTTATGACGCAATAGATAGTGTTGAATCCGGTGCCAAGCACCCTGATTACCGGGCTCCTCCTGACACCAGAGTATATCCGTAGCATTGTCATAGCGTTCAACCTCAGACTGAAAATCATCATGTGGAAATGGGTATAACTGCTCGATACGAATGATCGCCACATCCACAATCTCATGTTTGAGTCGGTAGGCCAAAAGATCGTAATAAATTTTTCCGCAACAAGCGATGATGCGGCGAACTTTTTTTAAATCAATCTTCTGCGTTTCTGGGATCACCGTTATAAAACTACTACTCGTTAGATCTTCTAGGCTCGATACTGACCCCTTGCGACGTAACATGCTCTTCGGACTCATGATGATAAGCGGCTTACGCAGTAGGCGTATCATCTGCCGCCGCAGCAGATGAAACATCTGTGCAGGTGTCGATGGAACGCATACTTGAATATTGTATTCTGCACACAGTTGCAAATACCGCTCCAAGCGTGCAGAAGAATGCTCTGGCCCCTGGCCCTCGTATCCATGAGGCAGCATCATGACCAGACCGCATAATCGCCCCCACTTAGCCTCACCGGAAGCAATAAACTGATCGATCACGACCTGCGCCCCATTGGCAAAGTCACCGAACTGCGCTTCCCAAACTACCAGCTCATTCGGTTCAGCCGTCGCATAACCATACTCAAAACCAAGCACCGCCTCTTCCGACAGCAGTGAATCAATCACAATGAAATCAGGCTGTTCCGCAGCGATGTGACAAAGCGGAATATAGATACCTTCATCCAATCTCTCGCGATCCTGATCATGCAGCACCGCATGACGATGAAAGAATGTCCCTCGCCCAGAATCCTGTCCGGATATTCGGACCGGATAACCATCTTGCAGTAGAGCTGCATAAGCAAGATTTTCTGCCATTCCCCAATCCAGTTGCAGCTTTCCCTCGCCCATCAGCCGTCGATCCTGAATAACCTTTTCCACTCGAGGATGTAACTTGAAATTAGCAGGAATGTCGGTCAAGCGCTCAGACAAATGTTTCAACTTCTTCAACGACAAACCAGTCTTTATTTTTTGTTCCCACCGATTACCCTTCAAGAAAGGAGCCCAATCTACTGCACGTTGCGGCCGGTAACCATAGAGTATGGTCTTATTAGGATTACGACCCGCATCCATATCATCTCGATAGGACTGCACCATCTGCTCTGCTTCACCTTCCTGAATAATACCCTCGCTCCTCAGTCTGTCCGCGTAGAGCTTGCGCGTTCCGGGGTGCTGATTAATAACCTTGTACATCTGTGGCTGAGTCACCATCGGCTCATCTTGTTCATTGTGCCCAAGACGACGAAAACATATCATGTCTATAACGACATCTTTCTTAAATTTCATACGAAAATCAAGGGCAACCTCGGTCACCATCACTACCGCTTCCGGATCGTCAGCATTGACATGAAGAATCGGTGCTTCGATCATTTTTGATACGTCAGTACAGTACAAGGTAGAACGGGTATCACGCGGATCAGAAGTAGTAAAACCGATCTGGTTATTAATAACGACATGGATCGTTCCGCCGGTACCATAGCCCCTAGTCTGAGACATATTCAGGGTCTCCATCACAACCCCTTGACCGGAATAAGCCGCATCGCCATGTAATAGAATCGGTAGCACCAACTTCCCATGCAGGTCATGCAACCGGTGCTGTCGGGCTCGTACTGAACCCTCCACAACCGGGCCAGAAATTTCCAAATGCGATGGATTGAAAGCCAACGTCAGACGCATGACCCCTCCATCTGGAGTCGACATCGCTGAAGAAAAGCCCTGATGGTATTTAACATCACCAGCGGTCAATTCCTGGGCATGCTTACCCTCAAACTCCTGGAATAAATCAGCAGGCATTTTGCCCAGAGTGTTTACAAGTACATTGAGTCTCCCACGATGTGCCATACCGATGACTACCTCCTGCACACCCATCTGACCAGAGCGTTGTAGCAGATTATCTAAAAGTGGCGTCAAGCTCTCCCCACCTTCGCCAGAGAAGCGTTTCTGTCCAACATAGCGAGTGTGTAAATACTTCTCCAGCCCCTCTGCTGCGTTGAGACGCTCCAGAATATGACGTTTATACTCCGCAGGATATGATGGTCTGGAACGTGTTCCTTCGAAGCGTTTCTGTAGCCAGCGTTTCTGCTCTGTGTCCGCAATGTACATGTACTCGATACCGATACTGCTGCAGTAGGTCTCACGTAACGCCTGCAAAATCTCTTGTAACGAAGCTCGGGTGGGACTTACGAGTGAACCCGTGTCAAAAACCGTATCTAGATCCTCTTCAGTTAATCCATAATAGGACGGATCAAGTTCCTGGATATAAGGTTTTTGTTGAAGCTTGAGCGGATCGAGACTGGCTTGACGCACGCCAAGAAAACGGTGTGCATTAATAATCTGAAGAACCGATACCTGCTTACGCTCTGACGCCAATGCCGGGAGGGTGCCTTGGACAGCATTCCTTCCACCGTCGGATGTTCCACCCTCTACCAACTGCACGAATGATGCCAATACAGATCCATGCGACACATCCTGATCTGCTCCCCCAACCACTTTCTGTAATTCATCAAAATAACTGCACCACTCGGGCAAGACCAAGGATGGGTTTTCCAGATAATCCTCATAAAGCTCCTCAATGAATGGCGCATTCGTGCCAAACAACATAGAACTCTCGATCAGCTGCCTGATACTCGTTGTATTCATTTTTTACAGAATCAGATTACTTTCGTAACGCAATCGGCGCCACATCTCGTGGGGCCACACCGGTATAAAGTTGGCGTGGTCGACCTATCTTATACTCCGGATCTGAAATCATTTCGCTCCATTGGGCGATCCACCCAACAGTTCGAGCCATGGCGAATATCGCAGTAAACATGGAAACAGGAATTCCCATTGCACGTTGTACAATGCCAGAATAGAAATCGACATTTGGATAAAGCTTCTTAGAAATGAAGTATTCATCCTCCAGTGCAATTTTCTCTAGCTCCAGCGACAACTTAAAGAGGGGGTCATTCTGCAACCCCAGTTCATTTAATACTTCATGGCAGGTCTCACGCATCAGCTTCGCACGGGGATCAAAGTTCTTATATACCCGGTGACCGAAACCCATCAACTTAAAGCTGTCATTCTTGTCTTTGGCACGTTTGATATATTCACCGATTCTGGAAACGTCCCCAATCTCTTCCAGCATGTTAAGGCAGGCCTCATTCGCTCCACCATGTGCCGGTCCCCACAGGCAAGCGATGCCTGCAGAAATACAAGCGAATGGGTTGGCGCCACTGGATCCGGATAGCCTCACGGTCGAGGTGGAGGCATTCTGCTCGTGGTCAGCATGTAAGATAAGTATGCGATCGAGTGCACGAGCCAATACTGCATTGGACTTGTATTTCTCAGCCGGGGTTGCAAACATCATGTGAAGGAAATTTTCAGCGTAGTTGAGATCATTGCGCGGATATATAAAAGGCTGACCGATGTTGTACTTATAAGCCATTGCAGTAATGGTCGGTAATTTTGCGACTAACCGGAAGGCTGATATTTCTCGCTGTGTGGCATCGGAAATATCCATTGCATCATGATAAAAAGCAGACAACGCCCCAACCACTCCCACCATCACCGCCATCGGATGAGCATCACGGCGAAAGCCCGTATAGAAACGTGCCAACTGCTCATGCACCATCGAGTGCTCCTTGATGGCGTGATCGAAAGAAGACTTCTGGTCACTAGTAGGCAACTCACCATTCATTAGCAGATGACATACCTCCATAAAATCGCATTGTCGGGCTAGTTGTTCGATCGGGTAACCACGATAAAGCAGCACACCCGCGTCGCCATCGATGAAAGTTATTTTTGAATTACAGCTAGCGGTAGAAAAATAACCGGGATCATAAGTGAATACTCCACTCCTGGCGTGCAGACTGCGGATATCCACCACCTCAGGTCCCATGCTTCCCGACATGACTGGGAACTCAAGTGGGGGACTGCCATTGCCGAGGTCAAGGGTCGCTATCCGTATCTGCTCCATATTATTCTCCATTTTTTCATTATTGGAACAAAAGTCAGACCGCTTGAAGAATTTCCAATAGAGGCCTTATGCTGGCATCTTCCGGTTCTTTCCTTGATGTAACCATATCCCACAAATCATTATCAGAAAGGTCTAGTAACGTAGAAAATTGTTGCAAATCTTTATCACTCAATTGTGAGTAATGCCTATCCATGAAGCGTTGCAGCACAATATCCAACTCTAGCAATCCACGTCGGCAGCGCCAGCGTGCGCGCTCCAGTTCTTTCATACTGTTCTTTTCACCATCATATCTTTGATCTTGCCAATGGCATTGGTTGGATTTAATCCTTTAGGGCATGCATCCACACAATTCATGATGGAATGGCAGCGAAACAGTCGGTACGGATCCTCCAGATTGTCTAATCGTTCGGCACTAGCCTGATCACGACTATCCGCAAGAAAGCGATAGGCCTGCAACAATCCGGCAGGCCCTACAAATTTATCGGGGTTCCACCAGAAGGACGGGCATGCAGTTGTGCAGCATGCGCATAGGATACATTCATACGCACCGTCTAATTCCGCCCTCTCCGCAGGAGATTGTAATCGTTCAGTTTCTGGGGGCGGATCATTATTAATAAGGTACGGCTTAATCGAATGGTACTGCTTGAAAAACTGAGTCATGTCCACGATCAAATCACGAATAACTGGCAAGCCCGGTAGGGGGCGCAGTTCTACCGGCTCTCTCAGCCCAGAAACCGGTGTGGTACAGGCTAGACCATTACGCCCGTTTATATTCATGGCATCCGATCCGCATACCCCCTGCCGGCAGGAGCGACGCAGACTCAGACTATCATCCACCGATTTGATCCGAACCAATGCATCCAGAAGCATCCTATCAGATGGCTCCAAAGCAATGTCATAATCCTGCATGTAAGGCTTGTCATCCTTGTCAGGGTCGTAGCGGTAAATTGAGAATCGCATACCTACTCCTAATAAATTCTGGGTTTAGGCGGAAATGACTCTACCGTCATCGGCTTTAATCGGACTGGCTTGTAGTCCAGCCTCCTGCCCGTTCTGAAATATAGAGTGTGCTTGAGCCACTTTTCATCATCTCGCTCCGGAAAGTCATCACGCGCATGAGCGCCACGACTCTCGTTGCGAGCTTCTGCTGAAACCATGGTGGCCAGAGCCACCTCTGCCAGATTATCCAGCTCTAGTGCCTCAATCTGCGCAGTATTGAATACTTTGCTCTTGTCCTTTATCTCAGTCTGAGCAGCCCGTTCTGCGACCTCACCTATCTTGGTGACACCCTCTTTCAACATATCAGCGAAACGGAATACACCACAATGCGCTTGCATGGTCTTTCTGAGTGTGGCGCCCACTTGCGCCACACTCTCACCTCCCTTCTGACCTTCTAATCTGGCAAGCCTTGCCAATGTTCTATCAGCGACATCTGCCGGCAGTGGTTTATGGTGTGGGCTCTTTTTTAGATCTTCAATAATCCGATTACCAGCAGCTCGTCCAAATACAATGATGTCAAGCAATGAATTGGTTCCCAAGCGGTTTGCACCATGCACAGAAACACAAGCACACTCACCCACCGCGTAAAACCCCCGCACCACCTCCTCCGGACCAGTTTTATAGGGTGCAACTACTTGGCCGTGAAAGTTTGTAGGGATCCCTCCCATCATGTAATGAGCAGTTGGAACTACCGGAATGGGCTCATTGATTGGGTCTACCTGGGCAAACTTGATGGCGATTTCACGAATACCCGGCAGCCTCAGGTTGATTACATCCGCACCCAGATGGTCAAGCTTCAGTAACAAATGATCTGCATCCTTACCACATCCTCTCCCCTCCTTGATCTCCATAGTCAGAGCACGTGACACCACATCGCGACCGGCGAGATCCTTGGCATGTGGTGCATAGCGCTGCATGAACCGCTCGCCATCCTTATTCAGTAGGTAGCCACCCTCACCTCGCACTGCCTCACTGATGAGCACACCCACTCCATACACACCGGTCGGATGGAACTGCCAAAATTCCATATCCTCTAGCGGGATGCCGGCTCGCGCCGACATCCCAAGACCGTCACCCGTATTGATAAATGCATTAGTACTGGCCTGGAATATCCGCCCTGCCCCGCCTGTGGCAAACAGCGTGGCCTTGGCTTGTAGAACCATAACCTCGCCAGTTTCCATTTCCATCGCCGTCACGCCCAGCACATCACCCTGTTCATCACGAATAAGATCCAGGCCCATCCATTCAATAAAAAACTGAGTATTAGCGCGCACGTTACGTTGATAGAGCGTATGCAGCATCGCATGACCGGTTCGATCTGCAGCAGCACAGGACCGCGTGGCCTGTGCGCCACCGAAATTCTGAGATTGACCACCAAAGGGGCGCTGATAAATCTTCCCATTCTCCAATCGGTCGAATGGCATACCAAAATGCTCCAGCTCGTACACCACTTCATTAGCTTGGCGACACATGAATTCGATCGCATCTTGATCGCCTAGGTAGTCAGAACCTTTAACCGTATCGTACATATGCCAGTGCCAGTTATCTTCGGTGACATTACCGAGCGCCGCAGCAATGCCCCCCTGTGCCGCAACGGTATGTGATCGCGTTGGAAAAACCTTGGACAGTACCGCCACCTTAAGTCCGGCCTCAGACAATTGTAGAGCAGCACGCATCCCAGCACCGCCAGCACCGACAATGACTGCATCAAATTTTCTTCTGGCTATTGCCACATTATCTCCACAGGATATCTACCGACCATACAGCATAAAAAAGTAACGCCAAAATGACTAGTATTTGCATCAATAGACGAGTACCGGTGGAGTGAATATAGTCCATTAAAATATTGCGCATGCCAATCCAAGCATGCCAGAAAAGACTTACAAAAAAGAGAAAAGATGCGATGCGAAACCACTGTCCACTAAATAACATTCTCCATGCCGCATAATCATGAGGTGGAGAGGCGATCAGAATCGTTGCTAGCAGCACGAGGTAGACTGCCATCACTGCCGCAGTAATACGCTGCACCAACCAGTCACGCAGACCATAATGTGCACCTGTGACTGCTAGCTTCACCATAACTTCACCCCGATCAGTATGGTAAGTAAAATTCCCATCACCAGCACCAACTTACCGCTCATACGGGATTGCTCCAGCGTAACGCCATAATGCAAGTCCATCGCCAGATGACGGATACCAGCACAGAAGTGGTGCAAGAAAAACCACATCGCCAAAATTAATGATCCTTTGATCAATGGGGTAGCTAGAAAGGATTTAAATTCAATATAGCTTTGGGGCGAATCCATCGCTGTCTGCAGACTACAGAGCAAAATGGGTATGCCGGGGAAAAACAGCAGCACACCACTGATGCGGTGCAGCATTGAAACAACCGCCCCCAAAGGTTGTTTGATTTTTACGAGGTTAAGATACTTTGGCCGTTTTCTTTGCAATTTTCGCTTCCATGCAATCAAATTCCAGAGACAGAGATGATTTTAGTCCGTTATGCTAGGTGATACAACCAAGTAACTCTCCATCTCAGGAAGCAAATCGGAACAAGAAAATATAACGAACTCAGTGGGCGTTACGCATATGAAATTGAAAATAAAATGGTGGGATAGGGGTCGACTGCTACGGTGCAAAATACGGGCACCCTGCTGGAGTATTAAATTATCGACGAAAACGAATCTAACTATCTGTAATATATCATAATTATAAAATATTAGAGATTACTGCCCCCCCCCCTTAACCAAAACGCCCAGTGATGTAGTCCTCCGTCTGCTTATTCTTAGGCTTAACAAAAATGGTATCGGTGGCACCAAACTCAATGAGCTCTCCCAGATACATATAGGCGGTAAAGTCCGACACCCGTGCTGCCTGCTGCATATTGTGAGTAACGATGAGAATGCTGACCTTATCCTTAAGGTCAGTGATGAGCTCCTCGATACTGGCGGTCGCGATCGGATCAAGTGCCGAGGTGGGCTCGTCAAATAATAGGATTTCTGGGTCTGTGGCAAGTGCACGTGCAATACATAAACGTTGTTGCTGACCACCGGATAGATTGAAGGCCAGCTGATTCAAGCGATCCTTTACTTCGTCCCACAGCGCTGCATCACGCAGAGCCTCCTCCACCTTCTCCTCCAGTATGGCACGCTGCCTGACACCACGAACCCTCAGTCCATAGGCGACATTCTCATAGATTGATTTGGGGAAGGGGTTAGGCTTCTGGAAGACCATACTGACTCGCATCCGTACCTCGATCGGATCGACATCGCTTGCAAGGATATTGACATTGTCTGGGTGCAAAATGATGTCACCCACATACCGATTGCCAGGATAGAGATCATGCATCCGGTTAAAACAACGCAGAAAAGTGGACTTGCCGCAGCCAGAGGGGCCTATCAGCGCAGTCACCTTCTTTTCATGCAATACCATATTGATGCCTTTAAGGGCATTAAAGTCTCCATAATAGAAACTCAAGTCCCTCACTTCTGACTTGTACTGATTCAGTGTGCCCTTTAAATCAATGCTCTCTTGCATGCGGTCCTCTACCATTTGATTTTTTTACGCATGTGATAACGCAAGTAGATGGCCAGTCCATTCATTGTGAGCGTCATTACCACCAACACGAGTCCAGCTGCTGCCGCGTTTAACTGGAATGCCTCTTCCGGCCGAGATACCCAATTAAACATCTGAATCGGCATCACTGTGAATGGTGATGTTAGCCACTCGAAAGAAAGAAATGGAAATTCGGCCTGGACCAGTGATGGAGGCAGAAAAGCAATAAAGGTCATAGCGCCGATAGTGATAATAGGCGCAGTCTCACCAATCGCACGAGCTAGGCCGATGATAATGCCGGTCAGAATCCCTGCCGCAGCGTAGGGTATCAGATGATCAGAAACGGTCTGCCACTTTGTTGCACCGAGAGCATAACAACCCTCACGAATGGCTACAGGGATGGCACGGATGGCCTCACGGGTGGTGACGATCACGACCGGCAGAATGAGCAATGCCAAGGCCAACCCCGCTGACAGGACACTCTGGCCAAATCCTAGTTGATATACAAACAGGCCCAATGCCAATAGTCCGTAAATGATGGATGGCACCCCGGCAAGATTGGTCACATTGACCTCGATAATCTCGGTCACAAGATTCTTCGGCGCGTACTCCTCAAGATAGACACCGGCACCGATCCCCATTGGCACTGCAGTCGCAATCGTCACAAGCATCACTAGGGAGGTACCAACCCAAGCAGATAGGATGCCTGCCGAACCCGGTCGCCGCGAAGGGAAGGAGGTGAAGAAGTCCCAGGACAGGCGTGGCATCCCATCGATAATCATCTGAGCAAATAGCACCGTGAAGGTAAGCACAGAGATCATCAATGCAAACATACCAACAGCCATGAACATCAGATCCCAACGCTTGTGCCGTACGATGATGGCACGGATCTCGGTAAGCCTGTCAGATTTACTCATCGATTTCAATCCGAAAAATATACTCATCCGTTTGGCAAAAAACCAACAGATAAGGAAATGAAGTGTAGTTAGCCACTGACTCGGGCCTAATAAATTTCACGATACCGTTTACGTAAAATATGGCCGATAATGTTAAATGTAAGCGTCATTAGCAGCAGTGTAAGCCCGGCCGCGAAGATGGTCTGGTAACCGATACTGCCGTGAGGCAGGTCACCCAAGCTTACTTGAACGATATAGGCGGTGATGGTTGCCGCTGGCTCCATCGGGTTCCAAGTCAAATTAGGCTGCATGCCGGCCGCTACTGCCACCACCATGGTCTCACCCACTGCGCGGGAAATACCAAGAATATATGCCGCAGCAATGCCAGAATAAGCGGCCGGCATCACAACCCTAATGGCTGTCTGAAACCGCGTGGCACCCATTGCATAAGATCCCTCTCGCATGCTCATGGGTACTGCCCTCATCGCATCCTCAGATAGGGAGCTTACGTAAGGGATGATCATGATGCCCATCACCAGTCCTGCTGAGAGCAGGCTAAATCCTGGTAACTCAGGAAAGATTCTTTGGAGCAATGGGGTGACAAAAAGAAGTGCAAAGTACCCGTATACGATCGTCGGTACGCCACCGAGCAACTCGAGAAATGGCTTAGCGATCTCACGCACGGCAAATGGTGCAAATTCGGATAGGTAGATCGCGATTATGGTGCCCAGTGGGATCGCTACCAGCAATGCCACCGTAGAACTGACCAAAGTACCGGAGACTAGGGGCAATATGCCGTAGTGTGCATCATCGAAAAGCGGTGTCCACTGCGTATCTGTCAAAAAATCCCAGATAGAGACATGCTGGAAAAATGCATATGACTCTTTCACCAGCATCGCCACAATAGCCAGCGTGATTGCAACTGAAGCGAATGCCATCAAAAATAGCACTGCCTCAATGAAACGCTCTTTCAAGTTACGACGATAGCTGTACCCAAGCCTTCTAGGCCGACAACTTTTAGCGAGAGACTTTGCTGTCACGCACAAATACCTTTTGAAAAAAGAGGAACATATCGGCCAATTTGGATACTACGATAGAAATGTGACAGCTCTGTGACAGAGCCACCTAAGCTTATGAGAAAGTAATTACTGAAATTTTTCCAATATCAGAATACCCTATTGATTTAGATATATATATTAGAAGCTATAATGACTGAACATCGGCCCATGCCGTACACTCAATAACCATTCCATCAGCATTATTTCCCGTTTACACGCACCTATAGCCGCACGGGCAGAATCCCGCCTGCCCTAACAAATTTGACCCTAGGAAGTCCGTCTTGTTATAATTCCCCTTCACTGACGCGGGGTGGAGCAGTCTGGCAGCTCGTCGGGCTCATAACCCGAAGGTCGTAGGTTCAAATCCTGCCCCCGCAACCCACACAGCCCCTTTAACTCAATGAGTTAGAGGGGTTTTTGGTTTCTAGAATTCGTCAAAACCATCAAAGTCAAAACTTTGATGGTTTTTCAGCAGCTAGATGAATGTTGAGAATGTCGATTGGGGCATCATTACGGCATTTTTAACTACTACCCCCAGACTTGAACGTTACTTTTGGCCAATATACAGATACGAGTATATCAATATGATTCCACACACGACCGCAATTCCAACAACTTTATTAGTATTCGGGAACAGTCTTCTAAAAAAGTAGTAATTCACATAACCGGCAACGACCAAGAATATTGAATTTAAGAGTATCGATGACTCCATATCCCATTCACCTTAAATTGATTTTGAGTTACGCCAAATTATAATTTTATATACCTTCCAAGCACCAAAAGAACCGATCCCTCCTGCAAGTGCATATTTCAAGTTTCCGATTCTAAAGTAGAGCGAATCTATGAAAAAAATATTCACAATCAAGAATAAACAAATACCTGATATTTGAATGATCTTTTGACGCTTATCAAGTTTCAGTTCAGGTGAATCTTCTTTTATTTTATTCATCTGATCTAGCTCGATATAGAGATAGTTATTATGATATCAATTAGTTAAGATTATAAATTGGAAATGTCTGGCATTTTCTGATGCAACCAAGTTACTGATCTGAGCCAGACTGAAAATGTTATTGCAATTATGACTGAGATTACTTCCTATAGGGATCTTACCTCTGAGTGCAGTCAGCAAATGCTTAACTACTGATATCGCATCACGATTTTATAACTATGATGCATCATGCAGTAGTTGCCGCCATCCTTGAGGGACCGATTCGAATATACTGAAGAGAGGAGAAAACAACGAGCTAGCAGCCTCTATCACTGCTCTCTTCGAGGGGTTACAAAGTCATTTTTCCAATTACGAATTGCAGAAAATATACTCACTGGATCAGTCAATGATGAACCAACATAGCTTCCAGCGCTCTGAATGATTTCAAGCTGATTGCAACGTAAAAATGGGTTGGTGGCATTCTCCCTGATTATTGTAGATGGTAGGGTGGGAATACCCTGCGCTAGAAGGCTTTTCATCTCGGATTCAAGCTTGGATAATGCTGGGTTACCGGGCTCGACTGCCTTTGCAAAGTGAATATTGGCCAATGTATACTCGTGACCACAATAGACTTGGGTCGCGTCAGGCAGTATGGCTAGCTTCTGTAGTGAAGAGTACATCTGCTGAGCGGTTCCCTCGAATAGCCGCCCGCAGCCACAGGCAAAAAGGGTGTCGCCACAAAAGAGTAAGTTTGCCCCATAATAAGCGATGTGACCTGCGGTATGGCCAGGAATGTCGATCACCTTTAAGGCAAGAGCAAGTTCAACGAGATGCACACTATCCCCCTCACTCAGAGGATGAGTAACAGTCGGAATAGACTCCTGCGCGGGCCCATAGACCGGCACCGAAAATTCTTTTAGCAGTGCTGCATTACCGCCGACGTGATCGTTATGATGATGAGTATTGAGAATGGCAACGAGCTGAAGATCCTCATGTCGCAAAAAATCCAACACCGGAATGGCATCACCCGGATCGACTACGGCAGCATGGCGGTGGTTGTGAATGATCCAGATATAATTATCAGTGAATGCGCGGACCGGTACTATATTTAGCATGTTGTAATTGAGTTTGACTAGGTTAAATTTACTGTGACCAGGATAATTTAGTCAGTTCGCGATTAAATTATCAATCCTCATAAGTGTACTCTTAGGCACTATTCGGACATTATATATGCCGATGCAGACTACGCAGCAATGGTTTGAAACTTCTCTCGGTCAGTATCTACTCGAGCGGGAGCAAGCCTATTTCGATCAGGCGGTCGCAGATATATTCGGCTATAACTCGCTTCAGATAGGATTTCCACAACATGATTTTCTGCGCACTAATCGCATGCCCTTTCAATTCAGTGCCGGAATTGAAAAGAATGTCGCACTCCGGGCTGCACCCGATTTCTTGCCGATTGCAACGAGCAGCGTAGATCTAGTACTGCTTCCACATGTACTCGAATTTAACTCGAACCCACACCAGATTCTACGGGAGGTCCAACGCATACTGATACCGGAAGGCCATGTCATTATCTCTGGATTCAATCCTCGTAGTCTCTGGGGGATACGACGCTGGTTTGGATCGAGCAAGTACGATTTCCCTTGGCGAGGAAACTTTATCGCCCTCCCCCGTCTCAAGGATTGGGTGGCATTGTTAGATTTTGAGATGACAGCAGGACGTTTATGCTGCTACGCACCGCCATTCAGTCAAGAGAAGTGGCTGCACCGATTTAATTTTATGGAGGCCGCCGGTGATCGCTGGTGGCCCATTTCCGGTGGAGTGTATTTCTTGCAAGCGGTTAAGCGAGTCCATGGCATGCGTGTTATCAGGCCTGAATGGAAAGAGTCTGTCGCTGCCAGGAGAGGAATGGCGCCTATTACTGGTAGATTCAACGGCAATGATATCGGGGAAGAGCCGCGCATAGCCGCCCGTACTACAATAAACGATCGAGGCGAGGATTGAAGGAAGAGCGAGTTGGCGTAGTTCAAATATTTACTGATGGCGCCTGCAAGGGCAACCCTGGCATTGGGGGTTGGGGTGCATTATTGAAGTACGATGGTCGTACGCGCGAGCTATCGGGCGGTGAGATGCTAACGACTAATAACCGCATGGAATTGCTCGCGGTGATACGTGCTCTAGAAGCTCTGACTAGAACATGTGAGGTGCATATACATACCGACTCTGAGTATGTACAGAAAGGCATCAGCGAGTGGATACATGCCTGGAAGAAACGTAATTGGCATACCTCCGCCAAGAAACCCGTAAAGAATGACGACCTCTGGAAACAACTCGATCACCTAGCTCAACAGCATCAAGTCCAGTGGTTCTGGGTGCGCGGTCATTCGGGCCACGAGGGAAATGAGCATGCAGACATGCTGGCCAATCGTGGCGTGGAATCAGTTATTAGAGAGGGCTGATATCCATCTCGGATGGCTCAAAGATAAACCTTCTGCATTTACTACTGACCGGATAATCATGTTGCGATCTATTTATATTGCGTCTCCTTGTTTTTCCTACCGTTAAATAATTCCTCTACATAAACACTCCATGCGCCAAATTTTTCTTGATACAGAAACCACAGGACTGGACCCCAAGCTTGGCCATCGTATTGTCGAAATTGCTGCGGTTGAAATTCTTGATCGCAGGCCAACAGGCCGACGCTTACACCACTACCTAAATCCAGAACGCGAGAGCGAATCGGGTGCATTGCAGGTTCATGGCCTGACTCAAGAGTTTCTACAGGATAAACAAAAATTCAACGACATCACCAAAGAGCTACTGGAATTCATCGATGGTGCAGAGCTCATCATGCACAACGCCCCTTTTGATATGGGCTTCCTTGACCATGAACTGGGTTTGGCTGAGCTACAACCCTTGAATAGCTACTGCCAGCTAATCACCGACACCCTGAAAATGGCCAAGGATCTTCACCCAGGAAAGAAAAATAATCTGGATGCACTGTGTGAGCGTTATCAGGTTGATAACTCCCATCGTACCCTGCATGGTGCTCTATTAGATGCGGAGTTACTCGCAGATGTTTATCTTGCCATGACCCGTGGCCAGGAGAGTCTGATCATGGAGGCCGAGATCCCTCAACCAACGCTCGATGCAGCTATGAGCCCATTCAACTTGCAATTAACGGTATTGCAGGCAAGTACTGAGGAGCTCGAGGCCCATGGGCAGCATCTCGAGCAGATAGAAAGTCAAAGCAAGGGAACATGCCTGTGGAAACGCCTTGAATCTGCTACCACAGTGAGATAAGGATCAGAAATTCCGATAGCGGTACTGCAATCGAATAGTTTGCGCAAATGATTATTAACATTAGATCTAACAATTCATAGAAACAAGAATACCCCCAAATATAACCCCATGCCCATAAGGTGTGAATCGATTGCCTACTAATTCTTTGGGGCGCCTGGCGATAGTCACGTATCACCCCACGACTGACACAGCTAATTTTCCACTCTGGCACGCGATGAGGTCGACTGGCAATAATGGAGTCCAACGGGTTAAACAGCGGTAATTTTTCATAGTATCGCTGCGTGGAAACAACAGGTGACAGGTAGCCGAGGCGTGCCTGTTTCCTCTGTCGGTTGTAGAAAATCTAAATGTACTCGGTGACGTCCTGTATGGCCCGATTTCTGGTGCAGTAGCGCCGATTTTCACTTCATCCTAAAGTCCGCCGTTTCAAGAAAAGTTCAATTTTTAAATTTGAACTAAATCGCCTCAATCATTAACAAATATACAAGGGCCATAACCAGACCGATCAATACTGGATTGGAATAATGGCCTCAACCGTGCAACAGATATGCTCATATAACCGCTGATAGCGTGAGCCTGAGTTGATGTTCCACAAGGATTTCCAGGCAACCGCTAAGGTTGGCGTTAAAGGATTGGAGGACTAAAATGACTATAAGTGGGGGTAAAGCAGGCGGTACGCTCTTAATTGGAGCGTTTCTAGGGGTAGTGATGGTGGCGGTGGTATTTGGCGGGGAAGCTGCTGTCTCCACCGACCAGTTCTGCACCAGCTGTCACTCGATGACCTATCCGGCGGAGGAATTGAAGAAGTCTTCCCACTACGGGGCGCTGGGTGCGAATCCTGGTTGCAAGGACTGTCATATTCCTCAGGGCTTTGAGAACTTCCACTTAGCGCTCTATACGCATGCGGTGGATGGTGCACGGGAGCTCTACCTCGAGTTTGCTGAGGACTATTCCACGCTGGAGAAGTTTAACGAGCGCCGCTTGATCATGGCGCACGATGCGCGGATGAATCTGAAGAAGTGGGATAGCGTTACCTGCCGCGAGTGTCACCGCGATCCACAGCCACCGGGTGCGGATGCTAAGGCTGCCCACAAGAAGATGGAAACGGAAGGGGCCACTTGTATCGACTGTCACCAGAACCTAGTACACAAGGCAGTGGAGGAGACAGATCTGAATGCCAGTCGGACCCAGAAGAAGATGGTCTTAAAAGAGGTCAAGGCCGACTCAGATAAGGATGACGAGTAATACCTCCCCTCTAAACAGAACCCCCACTGCCCTCCCCGGGCAGTGGGCTAACTCTTAGGTTCTCTGTCTGTAATAAATCCCAACCCCTTTCTAATTGTATTTCTCTCCGATGTGCCCTATCGGAGGTTCAAATATGAAGTACAACGCCTGACTTGAAGGCTACCTGATTAGGTGTCTGGTATCCAAGTCTCTTTCTGGGTCGGTTTTTCAATCTCTCCATCGCCATATTGATCTCCTGTTGCATAATCGTTGTGAAGTCCCGGTTTTTTGGGAAGTGCTGCCGTATCAATCCATTCGTGTTCTCGTTCGTACCGCGCCCCCATGACGAATAGGGGTGAGCAAAGTAGAAGTTAGCCTTCAATTTTTTGGCGATCTCTTCGCGCCCGGCGGATTTCTTGCCGTTGTCCGGAGTGATCGTGCGCACCTTCTTTCGGTGTGGTTTAACCAGTCCGATCGCCTGATCACTGTTCGGCTTGAAAATTCGTCAATTTTAACCGACATTTTAACCGGCAGCGTGTCGCGAGTTTTTAGACTTGTCCGGTTCTGAAGCACATGAATTGTCCGCTTTTATGTCGTCAGTTGGAAGCTGTGAAGTAGGCACTTCCAATCGACGATGGCATGCCTGGCGGACTGATCAGGC
>Ga0209553_1000139_pt1 | contig 35551 bp, 28 predicted proteins | sample LauGreFBDMM110DN_2_FD_188217 | JGI IMG/M metagenome (GOLD analysis project Ga0209553, IMG submission 188217) | Freshwater lake microbial communities from Lake Michigan, USA - Fa13.BD.MM110.DN (SPAdes) (version 2) | ecosystem: Environmental > Aquatic > Freshwater > Lake | place: Lake Michigan...
GCAATTGGTGCAACGTATTTTGAGTGCAGAGAGTGAAATTAAAATGGAGAAAATTTCAAGAGGTAAATTAGAGGATTACGAATACCAACAACTGCATGCAAAAGGTATTAAACGATTAGAATCAGCACCTATTTATATTGATGACACCGCGGCTTTGAACATTTTTGAATTTAGGGCAAAGGCGCGTAGGTTAGTGAACAAACACCAAGTAAAAATGATCATCATTGATTACTTGCAATTAATGAGTGGCTTGGGCGATCGTAATTCAAACAGAGAACAAGAAATTAGTAATATATCACGAAGTTTGAAGGCATTGGCCAAGGAATTAAATATTCCAATCATTGCATTATCACAGTTGAGTCGTGCGGTAGAAACTAGAAAAGAAAGTAAGATGCCGCAATTAAGTGATTTGAGAGAATCCGGTGCAATTGAACAAGATGCGGACATGGTTATGTTTATTTATCGTCCAGAATATTACGAGGTAATGAGTAATGAAATGGGTGAAAGTACACAAGGTGAAACCCATATCAGAATTGCCAAACACCGTAATGGTTCCTTGGACTTAATAAAATTAAGAGCGCGTTTAGATATTCAACGTTTTGAAGAATGGGATGGCGAAGGGGGTATCCCAGGATTAGGGAGTAATTATAAACCAGTTTCTTCCCTGCCAGGAAATACAAGCAACGACGGAGGCCGCTTTTTTATACAGGGAAGTAAAATGAATGGCGGCGAATTTGACGAAGGCATCAACGAAGACGACCAACAATTTTAAATTGAAAAGTTATTTTAAATGTTCATTTAATAATTTTATAGCTGCCGACTTGCATTATTTTTTTTCAAAATTACACCCATGCCTGTACCCTATTTTTACGAGCCTTCCTTAAACATCGGCGTAAATCAGTTTACACTCAGTCCGGAAACGAGTAAGCATTGCGTGCAAGTTTTAAGAATGCAGGAAGGCGCCAATATTGATATTACCAATGGCATGGGAGCTGTTTTTAATGCAACCATTCAATCAGCACATAAAGCCAATAGCCTGGTTAACATTCAGCGTCATCAAAGTATCGCTCCATCAAAACAGAAAATTACCTTAGGCATTTCCTTGTTAAAAAATGCAGTTCGCCTAGAGTGGCTTTTTGAAAAAGCAACCGAAATGGGCATCCATCAAATTGTGCCACTCATTTGCGAACGCACGATACACGAAAGATTCAAAATGGATCGTATGCAAAATATTTTGCAATCTGCGATGATCCAAAGCCAACAAGCATGGCTTCCTTTCCTCTGCGAACCCATTGCATTGAATACGTTTATGCAACAACATAAAGCATCGGTAAATTTAATAGCACACTGCGAACCAGGTGATAAAAAAAATATCAAAGAAATAAGCGCAGTGGATGATGTGAATTTATTAATTGGTCCTGAAGGCGATTTTTCAAGTGCTGAAATTGCCACTGCTGCTACAAATAATTATACCCCTATTCATCTTGGCCCTACCCGACTCAGAACTGAAACCGCAGGAATTTTTGCATTGAGTGTATTAAAAATATTTTAATTTGTAGCAATGAATATTATTGAAGTAAAATCAGCTACAACAGAAAAAGCATTTTTAGCCATCAATGCCGAATTAAATCAAGGAAACCCCAATTATATTCGCCCATTAGATAATGAGGTCAAACAAGTATTCGATTCTACTAAAAATAAATTATTTCAAAGTGGTGACGCGGCTAGATGGATTTTGCAAAACGCAGATGGCAAAACTATTGGAAGAATTGCAGCTTTTTACTACAAAGAATATAAAAACAAAGGAACCGAATACCCTGTGGGCTGTATTGGATTTTTTGATTGCATCAATGAGCAAGGATGTGCAAATTTGCTTTTTGATACTGCTAAATTATGGCTGCAACAAAATGGCATGGAAGCCATGGATGGCCCTATCAATTTTGGAGACAGAGACAAATGGTGGGGCTTAATGGTGGAAGGCTTTGAAGCGGAGCCTATGTATGGCATGTCATTTAACCCTTCCTATTATGCCTCCCTATTGACCAATTATGGTTTTGAAAATTATTACAATCAATTTTATTATAGAAAAAATTTATTGAACCCACTTCCTGCGCGATTTGAAGAAAGGTATCATAAGTTCAAATCTAAGCCTGATTATACAGCGGTTCATTTGGATAAGAAAAAGCTTGAAAAATATGCGCAGGATTTTGTCACCATCTATAATTCAGCATGGGCACAACATGGGGAAGAAAAAGCGATTACACTGCCTCAAATCATAAAACTATTTAATTCCTTAAAAGCAGTCATGGACGAGCGGGTTATTTGGTTTGCTTATTATAAGCAGGAGCCCATCGCCATGTTTATTAATATCCCGGATGTGAATCAATATTTTAAATACTTTAATGGGAATTTAGGGCTATGGCAAAAACTGCATTTATTATGGATGAAGTGGACGGGACAAAATAATAAATTAACCGGCCTAGCTTTTGGTGTGGTACCCAAATATCAAGCATTGGGCATTGATAGTTTTTTAATCAACTCCTGTCATATACTTTTAAATAAGATAAAATTGTACGACGAATATGAAATGGGTTGGGCGGGCGATTGGAACCCTAAAATGGTCAATATTTACAAAAGTTTAGACGCTAACCCAAGCAGAAGAATGGTCACTTTTAGGTACATTTTTGACGCAAAATCACATCCATTTGAGCGTCATCCCATTATGGAATATAAAACAGGTGGCTAATTTTTACCTGTTTGAAAATTGGGGGATAAGATTTAATTCATAGAATATAAGTTTTGATTTTGAATGTGTATATTGCGCGTCAAGTATGGAAAATTTTATAGTATCAGCACGGAAATATAGGCCCCAAAACTTTAGTACAGTGGTGGGACAGTCGCATATTACGACCACCTTAAAAAATTCCATTTTAAACAATCATTTGGCGCATGCATTTTTATTTTGCGGCCCAAGAGGCGTAGGTAAAACTACCTGCGCGCGTATTTTAGCCAAAACAATTAACTGTACAAAGGTTACCAAGGAAGGAGAAGCATGTAATACTTGTGATAGTTGCGTTTCCTTTGAAAAAGGAGGAAGTTTAAATATTCATGAATTAGACGCGGCAAGTAATAATTCAGTGGACGATATCAGAACATTGGTGGAACAAGTTCGCTTTGCCCCACAAGCCGGAAAATACAAAGTATATATCGTAGATGAGGTCCACATGTTAAGCGCAAGTGCATTTAATGCATTTTTAAAAACATTAGAGGAACCACCGCCATTTGCTATTTTTATTTTAGCGACCACCGAAAAGCACAAAATTCTTCCCACGATATTAAGTCGATGTCAAATATTCGATTTTAGAAGAATCAACTCCAACGATACCGTTTTACATTTAGAGGAAATTGTTGGTAAGGAAAAAATTAAGGCGGAGAAAAATGCGTTGCAATTGATCGCTCAAAAAAGTGAAGGTTGTATGCGTGACGCTTTAAGTATCTTGGATAAAATTGTGAGCTTTTCAAATGGTGCATTAACTTATGAAAATACGCTTGAGCATTTAAATATTTTAGATGAGGCTTACTACTTTAAATTATTGAATCATTTAACTACACAGGATTTAACCAGTGCCATGCTCCTATATGATGAAATAAATCAAAAAGGATTTGAAGGTGACATGGTATTATACGGTTTAGCGGGATTTATCAGAAATATATTGGTATGTAAGGATCCGGCGAGCGCACACTTATTAGAATCCATTGAAGGTTGGCGAGAACAATACATCAACACGGCGAATACCACCAGTACCCCTTACTTAATTAGTGCTTTGAATATTTTAAATGAGTCGGAAATTCAGTTTAAAATGGCGCGCAACAAACGATTACATGTGGAGCTAGCTTTAATTAAGCTCAATTTTTTACAACAAGCTATTGAATTAAGTATGCAGGACGGCGAACTAGTAAAAAAAAAACTAGTTGACGTAAGCTATCCCATTAAGATCAAACGCATTTTGCCATTAGGTAAAATGGTGGTGAATCAGCAGGCCAAATTAATGATCGAAACGGCAGCTCCCACAAGTCGCCCAGCAAAAACAGTTGCTCCTGTTGAAACCCATCAATCAATAAAAGAGGATTCAAAGGAATTTAAGGAGGTGGCTACCCCGAACACCCATTCGAGCAGCGCTGCCCCAACCAATACGATGAGCGTCAATGATGTTAGCAATAAACAGAATTTATTAGCAGCATTACAACAAAAGTATGGTTCGAAATATAATATCGAAGAAGTAAAGGAGCCTATTCCTTTAGAAATGGATACACTAAACAAGTGTTGGGAGGATTATACAGCTTATCTATTAGATGCATTAAAGCATTCCTCTGCCGGCACTTTCAAGTTAGCCATTTTGGAAATTTTAGATCCCCTCCATTTTACCGTTACAGTTTCGGCACTAACTGCTCAAAAATTTGTGGAGCAAGAGCGTATGAATTTACTTGAAAAAATTTGGGAGACCTTTAATAACAGGGCTATTCAGTTTTCCATATTGGTGGATGCGGGAGAAAAAGAAGATGTACCCCTTCATTTAAGATTGAACAGCAAACAAAAATTTGAACGTATTGCTGAACAGTACCCCTTGGTGCAAGATTTTAAAACCAGACTGAATTTAGAAATTCTTTATTAATTATTTTCATAAAATTCTTTATTCCCTTATTTCAAATACTATGTTAGTATTGAAATTATGCTCATTTGAATATATAAAAGAATGGTGCATTTAAAGCTTCACCTTGTTATACCCTTTTTGCTTTAAATATTGAAATACTTTTTGACGGTGGTCACCTTGTATAATTATTTCTCCGTCTTTTACTGACCCACCTGTGCCACAATGATTTTTCAATAATTTGCCGACACTTTCCATATCCGACAACTTCCCCACAAAACCATAAATAATGGTGACCGTTTTACCGGCACGATGCTTGGTTTCTAAAATGACCCGTAGTGGTTGCTCTGCATTAGGCAAGGTTTCGATATCGTCCAAAGGCTCAGATTGAATGGCTTCCGGATTTGTACTATACACTAGTGGTGAACTATTTTTATTGTTTTTACTCATTACAAAAGGATTAAAAAATTTAATAGCAATAAAAAGGAATTTTTCGAAAGGGGAAAATGACTTTTCTGAAATAGCTGATGCCCAATATACAAGTTTCGTTACATTAACTAATACGAACACTTACAATTGAAACGCCATTTTTTGTTTCTTGCAGCAACAAACTTAAATTAAATTTTCCTTGTGCTGATAACAATTTACCGGTAATATAAATGGTAGTGCCCAATTTTCGTTCTGCATTTTTTTCAAAACCAATAATATTTTTATTGCTGAAAAAAAGCTGTAATTGCTGATTGGCTTGGGCTGGCGTAAGTTGCTTTTGTGCCGTTTGATCTAAAATATTCACTTCAGATGCAGCATCCCAAAAGGACAACAAATTGCTAAAATTTGCAGTTTGTAAAGTTTGCACCAAGGTTTCTGTTTCATTTTGAGCCATTACCACACTAAATGAAATTGTAAAGCTGAACACCAACAGTATTTTTCGAAGTAATTGCATATTTTTTAGGATTAAAACTGCTTAAAGTTTGTAATGTGCCTAGTATTTTGAAACTTTGTGGTACAATTTAATAAAAATCAAACTGGTAGCTTCCAAAAAGTCGAAAATATGTCCAAAAAAGTAATTTTAGTGATCATGGATGGCTGGGGATTGGGCTTAGTTCCTAGTGCGGATGCAATTCAACAAGCCAAAACACCTTTTGTAAGCAGCTTAAGGCAATCCTATCCGCACAGCACCCTAGTGACTTGTGGCGAGGCCGTTGGTTTGCCGGATGGGCAAATGGGCAATAGTGAAGTGGGGCATTTAAATTTAGGTGCAGGAAGAATTGTTTATCAAGAATTACAAAGAATTAATGTCGCTATTCGTGAAGGAGCATTTGCGAAAAATGAAACCCTACTCGCTTCCATAAAATATGCGCTGCAAAATAACAAACCACTTCATTTATTAGGATTAATGAGTGATGGTGGCGTACACGCGCATACCAGTCATTTAAAAGCAATATGTGACATTTGTAAGAAGGAAGGATTAAAGGAAGTATACATTCATGCTTTCACTGATGGAAGAGATACCGATCCTAAGAGTGGTCTTGGATTTGTACAAAGCATGGAATCGCATTTACTAAATTCAGTAGGCAAAATTGCATCCGTTAGCGGAAGATATTATGCAATGGATCGTGATAAAAGATGGGAAAGGGTAAAATTTGCTTATGATGCATTAGTAAATGCGCAAGGACCTACAGCCAATTCAGCGCTGGAAGCAATACAAGAAAATTACAATAACAATATCACCGATGAATTTATAAAACCTACCATCATCACAGAAAATGGCCAACCAATTGCCCCGATTAAGGAAGGAGATGCTGTTTTGTGTTTTAACTTCAGAACAGATCGTTGTAGAGAAATTACAGAAGTTTTATCTCAAAAAGATTTTGCTGAATTTGGAATGAAAAAAATTGCATTACACTACACTACTTTAACTAAGTATGATGAAACATTCAAAAATGTGCAGGTAATTTTTGAAAATGACAATTTAGTAAATACACTGGGTGATATACTAGCACAAAATAATAAAAAACAAATTCGCATTGCTGAAACTGAAAAGTATCCGCATGTGACTTTCTTTTTTAATGGCGGACGTGAGGTGCCTTTTGAAGGGGAAACACGTATCATGGCGTCCTCACCCAAAGTAGCCACCTATGATTTGCAACCCGAAATGAGTGCCAATGAATTAACTGAAAAATTATTGCCTGAAATTTATAAAGGGGAAGCTGATTTTATTTGTTTAAACTTCGCCAATGCGGATATGGTAGGACATACGGGTATTTTTAGTGCGGTGGTAAAAGCAGTAGAAACCGTAGATAGTTGTGTTGAAAAAATTGTAACGGCTGGTTTACAAAACGGGTATACTTTACTAGTGACCGCGGATCATGGGAATGCCGATTACATGATCAATGAAGATGGCTCACCCAATACCGCACACACTTTAAACCTGGTTCCATTATTTTTAGTAGATCAAAATTGGCAGGGCCAATTAAAGTCAGGAAAATTAGGCGATATCGCGCCAACGATACTTAACTTAATGGGAATAAGCATTCCTTCAGAAATGACTGGAAATGTGTTAACTTAACAGCGTAAAACTACTCCTATGATAAAGAAAATTGTGCTTGTACTTGTTGTTTTATTTGCAGTTATACAAGTGGTACGCCCAACAAAAAATAATTCTGCCAATACACAAAAAGATATTTCCACTTTATATCCAATGCCCCCGGAGGTTAAAGTAATCGTAAATAAAGCTTGCGCAGACTGTCATACAAATAATACCAACTATCCATTTTATACAAATATTCAACCCATTGCTTACTGGCTAGAGGATCATGTAAAAGACGGAAAGCGTCATTTTAATTTTAATGATTTTGCGAGTTATAAAATTGCAAAACAAAATCACAAATTAGAGGAAGTAATTGAGCAAATAAAGGAAGGAGAAATGCCTTTGTATTCTTACACTTTAATTCATAAAGAAGCAAGATTAACGGATGCAGAAAAAGAAACCTTAACCAATTGGTGTCAAAGTATTATGGACTCCTTAAAAGCAACTTACCCAGCGGATAGCTTGGTAATAAAAAAATAACCTACAACAGCGAAATAGGTTTTGATAAAATATGAAAATTGTAAAAGCGACTTATTTGATATCGAGTCCTAGTTTTGACCTATGTCCTAAATTAAATTTGCCTGAATATGCATTTATAGGACGAAGTAATGTAGGAAAGTCTTCTATCATTAATGCATTGTGTCAACAAAAAAATTTAGCGAAAACATCGGGCACGCCTGGTAAAACACAACTCATTAATCATTTCGAGATCATTAGCAACAGTGTAGCCAAAGGAAAACAAGACAAATGGTATATTGTTGATTTACCTGGCTATGGTTTTGCAAAAGTATCCCAAAGTAGCCGCCGCCGTTGGGAACAAATGATCGAAAACTATTTAAGAAAAAGAGAAAACCTCAATCGCGTATTTGTTTTAATTGATAGCAGGCACAGTCCACAAAAAATAGATATAGAATTTATTGAGCAATTAGTACAATGGGAAATTCCTTATACCGTCATCTTTACAAAATCAGATAAGGAAAAGCCAGGCGTGGTGGCCAGAAATGTAAAATCGTTTTTTGAAATATTAAACGAAAAATTACAATTTTTACCACAAGGATTTGTCACCAGTGCTGAAAAAAAGACGGGCACCGATGAGGTATTGGCTTGTATTGATCAATACAATAAGCTAGTGACTGAAGGGTAATTCACTAATTGACTGCCTTGTCCGCACAGCAACTACTCGCAAAGGCTTCCGGCTTTGCTTTAAATGCAAAACCCATTCCCAATATATATCCCATCGCTTCCTTCAACGCATCATTACTTTTAAACTGCGGATTGGTATTGATATCTGCATGCACTTCCATCTCCACCTGGTACTCAATAAACAAATCACATAACTCATAGGCAATTTCAATGCTCTTAGCGACTTCGGCCAGCATACGCTCCTTTAGATGAAATTTTTGTGTTGTTTTATCATTATGGATATACATAAAACCCCCATTATGTTCTCTTAAAAAAACAATGACGGTTGCAAATTCTGTCACATTTGCTTTTACTTGACTATCCGTTCCTATGCAAACTTTTAATTTTGTTTTTTTTAGCGACTCCACAATAATAGCCTGCCTTACTGCTTCCTTAATGGGAAGCTCAATTTTTTCACCAGTAAATTTTCTCCAAAGCATTATTTGTTATTTTTACTTTTTTGAACCATTTGTATGTAAGTAAATTACCCTATTCATAGCGTTTGCCCAATATTAGCTAGCCTCAGTTTTCAACAACTAGTGGATAAGCCCCAATTTTAACTAAAACCGTTTAAGTTTAATTACCTTTACCCTTCGAATCATTTGACTTATATGAAAATTTTATTACAATATTTAAAGCCATACAGGCCCTTGGTTTTACTGGCATTTATCCTTGCAGGCATCAATCAAACCTTTTCACTTTTTGACCCAATGATCTTTGGAAAATTAATTGACGAGTTTGCAAAAAACCCTATGGTGGATCAATCAGGTGCCACTCGAAGCCAATCACAATTTATGTGGGGGGTAAGTAATATGCTTTTATTATTGGTAGGCACGGCAATGGTAAGTCGCATTGCTAAAGCGTTTCAGGACTATGTAGTGAATGTAATTATACAGAAATTTGGAGCTGCTTTATTTACAGATGGATTAAAGCATTCCATGCAATTACCTTATCAATCATTTGAGGATTTACGCAGTGGTGAAACCTTATCCATTTTAACAAAAGCAAGAACCGATTGTGAAAAATTTATCGGCTATGTGGTCAATGTCCTTTTTGGCATCATTGTAAGCGTCATTTTCGTATCCATTTATGCGACGCGATTACATTGGTCCATCATTCCTATTTATATGGGTGGCGCAAGCATGATTGCCTATGTTACCAATTTGTTAAGTAAGAAAATCAAGTCGATACAAAAAAACATTGTTAAGGAAACGACTACCCTTGCTGGCAGCACCACTGAAAGTTTAAGAAATATTGAATTGGTCAAAAGCCTGGGATTGACCAATCAGGAAATACAAAGACTTAATAATAATACCTATAAAATATTAGCACTTGAGCTTAGAAAAGTAAAAAATATCAGGTCCATTAGTTTTATTCAAGGCACCATGGTGAATTTTTTAAGACAGGTAATCACATTCACTTTGATGTGGCTTATTTTTAAACAAATCCTAACCGTAGGACAATTAATATCCTTACAATTTTATAGCTTTTTTATTTTTGGACCATTACAGGAAATTGGTAGTATCATTATGAGCTATCGAGAAACAGAGGCCTCCTTAAATAATTTTAATACATTAATGCAAAAACCTATTGAGCAGGTGCCAGCTAATCCGGTTGCCATAGGGGAAATAAATAACTTATCTTTTAAAAATGTTGGATTTCAGCACCAAACAGCCAACTTCAAAGCCATTGATGATATTAGCTTTGATGCAAAAATTGGAGAAACAATCGCTTTTGTTGGCCCATCAGGCGCAGGCAAAAGCACCTTGGTTAAGTTACTGGTAGGTCTTTACCAGCCTCAGGAAGGTGAAATATTAGTGAATGAAGTGAATACCAATAAAATTGATATGGGCGTACTTCGTAATCAGATAAGTTTTGTTACGCAAGACACGCAATTATTCGCAGGAACCATTAAGGAAAATTTAGCCTTTGTAGCACCCAATGCAACCGAGGATGAAATGTTGATTGCACTTGAAAAAGCAAGTTGTAAAAATATTTTAGACAAAGGAGGCGATGGACTTGCTACTTTAATTGGCGAAGGCGGTTTGAAATTAAGTGGTGGTGAAAAACAAAGACTCTCCATTGCTCGAGCATTATTAAGACACCCGCATTTACTCATATTTGATGAAGCTACTTCAAGCTTAGATAGTTTAACAGAAGAATCTATCACAGATACCATACGTAAATTATCTGCAGAGCGAGCGCAAATCACCATTATGATTGCTCATCGCTTGAGTACCATTATTCATGCAACCAAAATATATGTGCTGGAAAAGGGCCAAATAATTGAGAAGGGAACACATGAATCCTTACTATTAGAAAAGGGATTGTACTATGCTATGTGGCGCCAACAAATTGGAGAACGACGCGTTGCAGTATAAAATGAAATAAGCTATTTTTCTCTTTCAAACTTTTTACGCAGGTATTCAATCACGGAAGGATCCTCAAGCCCTTCCATATCACTTAACTCAAGCTCAATTGCTTTGGTGCTTAATCTTATTTCAATGAAGGAGATAAAGATGGAAATAGAAAATGTAATTAAGCTTACGGCAAATATGAACTTCGCCACAGCTTGATATTCAATGAATATAAAAAACATACATAGTATCGACGATAACAAAGTAGCCACCCCGTAAGTTTGCATATTTTGTACCAACTTAAGCCTATATTTTAGGTTTTTTATTTGCCCAAAAACAATATGCCTTTGCTCAATGACTTGGTATTTATCATGCAACTTCCGAACCCTACTAGATAGGGCTAAAAAACGATTCGTATAGGCCAACATGATCAAACTGATGGCGGGAAAAAGAAGGGCAGGTATATTTACAGATAATTCCATAGCACAAAAATATAAAGTATTTTTGTGAACTCAGCACCCAATATGGAAAAAGCAATTTTTAAGCAAATTCAGGGCAGTTTACCAAAGGAGCCAGGCATTTATCAATACTTTGATGAAAAAGGCAAGTTGCTGTATGTAGGCAAGGCAAAGAATATTAAAAACAGAGTGAGTTCCTACTTTCTGTCCGGACAACAAAATGCCAAAACCACGGAGCTGGTGCAGAAAATTAAGGATATCCGTTTTACGATTGTTAATTCGGAACACGATGCCTTTATATTGGAGAATGAATTAATAAAGAATTATCAGCCCAAGTATAATATCAATTTAAAGGATGATAAATCCTATCCATATATCGTTATCAAAAATGAAAAATTTCCAAGAGTATTTTTAACGAGGCGTAAAATAAAAGATGGGTCTACTTATGTTGGCCCCTTTACCCATGTGCTTGCTGTGCGGGAGCTCATGAACCATATCAAACAAACCATTCCATTAAGAACTTGCACCCTCCCCTTAACTAAAAAAAATATTGATCAAGGCAAATTTAAAGTTTGTTTAGAATACCATTTAGGTAATTGCTTGGGCCCCTGCCAAGGCTTTCAAGATGAAGCAGGGTATGAAAATTCAATTCAACAAGTACAGCATTTGTTGAAAGGAAATGTAAAGTTAGTGGTGCAGGAATTGAAACAAAAAATGAAGACAGAAGCTGGGGCATTGGATTTTGAAAAAGCAGAATTCACCAAACGAAAAATTGAACAGTTGGAGAACTACCAAACCAAATCAGTGGTATATACCAAAAGTCTTTCTCCAATGGATGTGTTTAGCATTGCTTACGATCAAGAGCAGGCCTATGTTAACTATCTGATGATAAAGGATGGTAAAATAATACAAACGCATATTTTGCCACTTAGTGTTCCATTAGAAGAAGCTAAGGAAACCATCCTTGCCTTTGCAATTCACCACTTCAGAAACAATATGCATTCAACTGCACAGGAAATAGTAGTATCCATTGAACTTGCCGAAAAAGAGCCGAATGTAAAATATACCATTCCAAAAGCAGGCGACAAAGAACAGCTGCTGGCCTTATCCCAAAAAAATGCTGACTACGCTTTAAAAGATTGGAAGTATAAGCAATTACTATTAAAAACAACTGGTGCGCCGTCGGACAATATCATTTTGCAGGAACTAAAATCAGTTTTATACCTGAACGAGATGCCACTTCACATTGAATGTTTCGATAATTCAAATATTCAAGGGGCTTATCCGGTATCTGCGATGGTTTGTTTTAAAAATGGATTGCCCAGTAAATCAGATTACCGACACTTTAATATAAAAACGGTAGTTGGTATTAATGATTTTGCGAGTATGCAGGAATCTGTTTTCAGAAGATACACTAGTGTCCTCGAAAAAAAATTACCCCTTCCCCAACTGATTATCATTGATGGTGGTAAAGGGCAACTCAATGCAGCATTGGAAGCGATGACCTCATTAGGTATTCAAGACAAAGTGACCATGGTAGGCTTGGCTAAAAATTTAGAAGAGTTGTTTTTTGTATATGACCAAGATTCCATCAAGCTCAACTGGAATAGCGAGGCGCATAAATTGATTCGACAAATTAGAGATGAGGTACACCGTTTTGGCATTCAATTTCACCGCCTTAAAAGATCTAAAGGCGCTTTAGAAAATAGCTTAGATCATATCACAGGTATTGGTCCCAAAACAATAGAAATGTTATTATTGTACTTTAAATCAGTCAATAAAATAAAAGCCTCCAGCCCAGAACTATTAACTGAAATTATAGGTGCAAAAAAAGCGGCTATTTTAGTAGCCGCTTTTAATAAGTTAGATTAATACACCCATCGATCCTGTTCGTAATCAAATATTTTTTGTCTGATTTTTTCTCCTTCTTGTAATCTTCTCAATGGATCCTTATAAATAGCATTCAACAGCTTGTCGTTATAATTATCCATACTTGATTTAACGATATAACTATTAAAGTACCTGCTTTCAAATAATTCTTCCCAGGTAATTCTAGTAGAAATATTTTTTGGATTGTACACTTCATTTTTAGCTAAGCTGGTTCTTAATTCAGGATAATACAACCAAAATAAAGTACGCTTCACTGGCTTATTATTAATTACGATAGTCGCCACTGGTGCAATACCAATGATACGACAATACATCCGACTTGTTTTTTTATCAAAAATCCATTGCTCTTTTAATCTGAAAGTATAAATAGAGTCTGGACTTGGTGCTAATTTTGTATTGTATATAATACTGGTGTCATATACATTCGGATTGTCCACGTTTTGCACTAATTGTGTATCTAAGCTTCCCTTTAACATTGCAGAAACTTGATCATAGGTGATCGGCGTTGTGAATCGATCATCGCCACCATCTGCTGAAAAAGGAACCGCCTCCTCCTTTTCAATTGCCCTCAATAAAATGGCAAAGAATCGCTGGTCCCCATTATCATCATATGCCTGATAAACAAATGGACGGTTTAATTTTTCACGACCATCAATTTCCTCCCAAACAAATTCACTAAATAATGCATCCTCTTCTCTTAAATTTTCATAAGGCAAGGGAATGCGTTGTTGCACACCAGCACGCTTATTGGTCTCTGAAAAAAAGGCGTAATTGTTTCTTAAACTTTTCTTCGCTTTGGCATTAAATCCACCCACCAAAGTAGTATCAAATGTTTTTACCGACTTTACATTCGGATCAAATGCAACTGCTTTTTTTGTTGTATCCGCTACAGCTACTGCAGGCGCGATTGTGGTATCCTTTCCCGCGGTTGCAGGTTTCTTTTTACCTCCATAATTAAATTGCGCACTAGTCGTGTTGGCAACAAATAGGATTGCTACAATAAAGCTGCTATAAATTTGATACTTTTTCATTTGATATATTTTAAATCACTTCCTGCTTTAATAATTATTGAAGTATAAAAGTGATTGTTTGATCTAGCTTTCGAGTTCCGCCACCTGGTTCTGTTACTTTTATTTCGCCAATGGTCACCGTACTGCCTGGTTGACATCTTTTGACTAAATCCTGCGCACCACCTGAAAATTTATTTCCTACCACTTCTCTAAATTCAGGTTCATCAAAACCTTTTCCAGTACCAATGACGATGAATGAAGTTACATTGAATTTAATACCTTCAAAAATAAAATCTTTTAATTCAGCAACCACACCACCTTGTACCCTAAATACATTCGCTGCCATATTTCCACCTGCACTTTCCCCTACTAATGCCAAAGGATTGGGTACACGTTTTACAGGTATCGTTACTTTTTGCGTTTGTTTGCCATCATTAATATCTACCACCACCGAACCCAATTGGGTACAGTTAACAATATATTGTCCAGGTCCTGCTTTTTTAATGGTTGCACCAGTGCCTTCAACACTTGCATTAATTTTTTCAGCGCCACCACCACCAGTAATACTTAATGGATTATCTAGGCCTTTATAAAATACCCTTGTTTTATCAGTGGATACCACTAAACCCGAAGGTGTACCTACCGTATAGTTCACGATTTTTTCAACAATCGCTGTTTCACCATCAGGTTTTATAAATGAAATACGAACTCTTTTCGAATTTAAGCCTGGTGCACCAGCCGTTGATTTATAAGTTGCAGATCCATCTGCAGTAATTGGAATCACGGTGCCATCAACAGAGATAGTAGGTTTAGCAGCGCTACTGAATGCACCCACCCCTGCAGTAATGATTAATTCCTCACCCGACATTAAATATTGGGAATTAGAAGCTGCAAATGCATTGAACTGATCATAGATCAACTCCACTTCTCCAATTTGTCTGTGACAATACTCCACTACTTGTGACTCACTATTGCGAATGTCATTTTGAAATTTAGTTAATATCGCGAGAGATGCGACTGTTGGTGTCATATTAAAATAAGCATAGGCCCAATCCGACTTTGAAGCCATATTATTGGAAATTGGAATACTTAAATCTAAGGGTAAATTAGGAAGTACTTCCTTCGCTAAGGCAGGATCTATCTCCCCCAAATCCTTTTTGAACTGTGTCAACCTATTTAATAAATCCTTCCCTTTTGGATCATTCCCTTTTAAAAATAATCTGGTAGATGCTTCTAAATCATCCTCATTAAAAACTTCTTTACCATCTACCTTCTTTAATCTTGATGCTACTTTTAAATCCTGCTTTAATGTTTGTATATGAATATATATAGCATCTGAAAGTGCATGGGCTTTATCCGCCATAGGGGCCCAAATTGCAGCCTTCTCAGCCGTCTTAGGATCTGCTAATTTTTTCTGTAAAGATTTTAATATGTCATCATTCTTTTTTTGAATAATGATATTCGCATTGGATAAACTTTGATCGATTGTTTTAAATGCATTTAAAATTTCACTGGATACATTTAATGCCAATAGCGCGGTTAACACCAAATACATGATGTTAATCATTTTCTGCCTTGGCTCTTTAGGTAACGACATGTATACTAATTTTTTTTAGTGGTAGTAATTTTATGAAATATTAAGCACGACCTTGCATGGCTACAATCATGTTACCATAAATCTGATTCAACTTTGTCAAATTATCTGCTAATATTCCTATTTGCTCTTTCGCACGAACTGCATCATTAGCCGAACTTGACATAGCAGCCGAAGCTTCTGTCAACTTGCCGTAATACTGATTCATTGCTTCCATTGATTTTTCCATCATTTCAAATTGCGCGCTTAATTCTTTAGCACCACTTGTTGCAACTGAAAATCCAGCCAAATTATTGGATACCCCTAAGATGGCTTCGTTTATACCGCCCATAGAGGTGGCCGCCGTGCTTGTATTTTGTGCAAATTCTTTGCTTGACTTTGCCATATCTGCAATATCTCCCAAATACATTGCCGTATCATTTAATCTTTCAAAACTGGTACTTAATTTATCAAATGCAGCTTGGTCAATTTTAGCTGCCTCTAACTTTGCTAAAATAGCATCTGTCGTGCCTGAGGCAGCATCGGAAGAACCACCTCCCATTTCTGGTGGAGGTAAAAATGCGTAAATAACGAATATAAGTGCTTCCGTAAGCAACCCAACGATCAATGCATAGTCCGCCCATGAAAGGTGGATAATTTTTGCTAATGCCCCAACAAGAACAACTGCTGCACCTAATGAAATAACAACGTTGACAATTTTATTTGTTCTGGGTGAAATTGAATTTGACATTCTTCTATTTTGTTTGATTAAAAATTAAAATTTATGTAAATGATTATTTTGTCTTTGGCGACATAGATAAAGCACATCTAAATCCAATATAGGATTTCGCAGTATCTTGGTATTCATAATTGCGCGTGCTCACTTGGCAATTGTAGGCAATATCCTTCCATGATCCCCCACGTACTACTTTACGCTTCATCGAAATTGGATCTTCTTCTTTAGCATTGTATTGTAAATCTGGACTTAAATCACCTAAAAAATTATAGCCGCCTTCATAATAAACGGAGCCAGTCCACTCTGCTACATTGCCTGCCATATCGGCTAAGCCATATCCATTCAATGGAAAGCTTTCCACTTTCATGGTATAAATATTATCCTTGCTTGGACTACCACCATAATAATCACCACGACCAGGCTTGAAATTTGCTAATAACCAACCTTGCTTTGTTCTTGAATTAGGACTGCCCCAAGGATAGATGGCATTGGTTTGTAAACCCCCTCTTGCAGCATATTCCCACTCCGCTTCTGTTGGTAAGCGATATATCGCATCTACTTTTAAATCAGGGCGACCAGGGTGTCCACCAAAGTAATCACTGTTATTTGTTCTCCAGTAGCAAAATGCAGTTGCTTGTTTCCAAGTAATCCCTACTACAGGATATTCATTAAAGGATCTGTGTGAAAAATATAATCTTGTTAATGGCTCGTTATAGGAATAAGAATAATCACGCATCCATACTAAACTGTCAGGATAAACAGGCTGATTTTGCTTTACTATAAATTTACCAATGGACTGTTCTAAACCTTTCGAAGCTTTAGCTGCCGCTTTTAAATCAACATAAACAGTTTTATAAATTAATTTGTTAGGGTCAATTTCAATGCGCCCTTGTATGCGATTGTCTGGTGAAAGCAACAACTCATTTAACTTCTCTATCACCGCTTTACTTGAATAATTGATTCTTCGCACTTTTGCCCAATCCACTTTTAACACGGTATCTTCTGTTTGATTAATACCACCGCCATACAAAGCCAAATAACATAAAGAATCCCTTACATAATTGACGAATTTTCGGTATTGCGCATTGGTAATTTCTGTTCGGTCCATCCAAAAACTAGGAACTGACACCAATTTTTTTCGATTAATCATGGCCATATCCACCTCTTCATCGCTGGCACCTAAATAAAAAGCGCCCCCTTTAATTTCGATCGTGTTAGGATCAGGTTTCCAAACTGCTTTTTTAGGCTTTCTTGCCTGAATAAAAACAAGTGCAAATAGCACAGTTAAAAACAAAAAAGGAAATTTGAACTGCCTTATTGTAAAATTTTTTATCATAATCTAGTTTTAGACCAACTCTTTTACATATCGTTTAAAAGGAGGTTTACTTTTAGTGGTTCAAATTACAAAAATTATATAAAAAACCCGCGTTTTTTTACCGAATAATCTGATAATCAGGTAGTTTATAAGGGATGCAAAATAGTACATTAAATTGTTAGATGAATGCTAAAATATCGTCCAACACCTCATTTGCAGGTAAACAAGTATTATTTACACATATATAATATTGATTATCAACTGAATATTTGCCAATAGTGCAGGGTAAATGCGGGTCTTCCTTGGCTGAAAAAACAAGTATTTTGTGGGGTTGAAACGGAGATAATACCTTTTTTAAGGAATTATTAACTTTTGGCCCAATGGCGACTAATTCTATAGCATCGGCCGCCATCCAACTAAAGCATTGCCCCCAATAACTAAAGGAACTAGGATATTGAATTATCAACTTACGCATTTGATGAATCATTTGCTCCGATTGACTGATCCAGCTTGCCCTATCAAAAATATGGCCTAGGTAATATAAACTCATACAAATTAAAGCATTCCCACTTGGTTGTGCCCCATCATAGGTATCCTTTTGTCGAACAATAACATCGGTTTGGTATTGTGCTGTGTAATAAAAGAATACCCCCTCCTCATCTAAAAAATGGGCTTGCACATACCCCATCCACTTTTCTGCTTTATGCAAATAATCGGTATCTCCTGTTATTTCTTGCAGATGAATATAGGATTGTATTAAAGCACCATAATCATCTAAAAATGCAAATGATTTTTTTACACCGTTGGTATTGGTATGAAATAAATGTTCCTGCTCATTATCTGAAAAATTATTTTCCACCCAAACAATTGCATCTATCGCAGCTTGCTTGTACTGCTCATCTCCAATGGCAGCATAGGCTTTACACAATGCAGTGATAAGTAAACAATTCCAAGATAAAATTATTTTATAATCAAGTGCCGGTCTAATTCTTTTGGATCGATAATTAAATAAAATATTTTTTGCGTTTACAAATTCAGGAGATATACTTTTTTCAAGTGCTTCGGTCGTCCATAAAATATTGGTATGCTCCCAATTTCCATTTTTCGTTACTTGATAATAATTACAAAATTCCGTGAACAATAATGGATCTACTAGTTTTTCAATTTCATCATAAGACCAGGTATAAAATTTACCCTCCACACCTTCACTGTCCGCATCCAATGCAGCATAATAAGCACCTTGCTGGTTGGATAATTCTCTTTTTAAAAATGAAACAGTTTGTTTGATGATAGATGCGTAGGTTTCCTTTTGTGTAATTTGATAGGCTTCCGCCATCACCCCAATGAGCAATGCATTGTCATACAACATTTTTTCAAAATGAGGCGCCTGCCATTGCGCATCAGTACTGTATCGAGCAAAGCCCCCACCCAAATGGTCATACAACCCTCCTTGTATCATTTTATCAATGGATCTTATCGCATGAACCATACAACTTTCGTTGCCATTTATTTTATAATTTCTAAATAACATTTGCAAACAAAATGTTTGCGGAAATTTTGGCGCTACGCCAAAGCCGCCCCACATCGTATCTGCATTTTGCAATATTCTGTTCCCGATGATTTCTAGTTCCTCCTTGGTGGGTAACTCATTGTCCCCGTTTTCGGATACGCTTGCACTTGCCAATGATGCAGATTGGTGTATAATATTCTTTTTTAATAAATGCTGGGTAAGTTGTTCTGCTTGGTCATTTATTTTTTCGTGATTGTTGGTATAAGCTTCACTAACCCCTTTTAAAACATCTAACCAGGAAGCACGTTGTGGTAGGGTCTTTGGCGGAAAATAAGTGCCCCCAAAAAAAGGCTTTCCATTGGGCAGTAAAAAAATATTTAAAGGCCATCCCCCTGAACCAGTCATTGCTTGAAGCGCATCCATATAAATGTGATCCACATCGGGCCTTTCTTCGCGATCCACTTTAACATTGATGAAATTTGCATTCATATATGCTGCAACGGTTTCATCTTCAAAACTTTCTCGCTCCATCACATGGCACCAATGACAAGCGGAATAACCAATACTTAATAAAATGGGTTTGTTGTTTTTTTGGGCTTCGGCAAATAGTGAAGAAGACCATGCCACCCAATCCACTGGGTTATGCGCATGCTGTAATAAATACGGACTCGTTTCTTCAATAAGACGATTGGTAAACTTAGGATTTGCATTCATTTAAATGCAATTTAATTGAAGCAGAAAAAAATTAAGTAAATACGCCTTACTTCTTTTTACTACTTAAGGAAAGATATTGATCCAGCCCCGACATCATACTGGTCGTTTGTGGGCTAGGCACTCTAATATGCAATGTTAATCCTGCTTCTTCAACGGCTTTGCAAGTATTGGAACCAAATGCTCCAATAATGGTACCGTTTTGTTTAAAATCAGGTTTGTTGTCGAATAAACTTTTTAAACCGCTTGGCGTAAACAAACAAATGATATCAAATTCAGTGGTTTTTAATAGTGCTGATATATCACTGCTTACGGAGCGATACATATATCCTAATTCAAATTTCGTTGCATGCTCCTTTAACCAATTGACAATTTCATTGTCCTGTTGATTTTCACTACACACGTACAAAAACTTTTCGTTTAATTTATGTTTGTTCAACACATCAAACATTTTTTTATTAGAACCATCAGTACCAAAAAATACTTTTCTTTTTCGATACATAATAAATTTTTGCAAATACAAAGCAACCGACTCGGTAATACAGAAATATTTTGTATCCTGACTAATACTCACTTTTAATTCATCGCAGGTTCTAAAAAAATGATCGATGGCATTTTTACTTGTAAAAATAACAGCAGTGTATTCTGAAATATCAATCTTTGTTTTTCTGAAATCTTTTCCGGAAATGGGTACCAATTGAATTAATGGCTGAAAATGCAATGCGACTGCGTGTTTTCGCTCTAATTCGAAATAAGGCGATTTTTCACTTTCCGGCCTTGCTTGGGAAACTAGAATTTTTTTAATGGTCTTTGTTGTAGTCGATTTTTTTGCTCCACTCATTTCACTTCCATTTTTATTTTCGTATCCTATTAATAAATGCCGCCAAAATATTGTACTATAAATTTATACAATATAGTGAGTGGCAATATCTCGAATGCACAAAGGTATAGAAAAAAATGAAAAGAGGAGATATGTAATTTGTTCCTAACTGATGTTAGGGAAAACAAGTACCTATATAAAATTAAAAGGACCGTTATTAAAGCGGCGCCCCCTATTGCATAAGGATGAAAGATGGGTTTTGCAAAGGCCAATACCAATATAAAAGGGACTAATAAAACACCCAATACTTTATTAATCATAAACACTACGAAAACATAGGTATTCACGAGTTCCTTTGAATTAAAAACATATCCGGCGATTTGTAAGGAAATGTATTTTCCAATATATAAAAATGTAAAAAATAAACTGATAAAAAAAAAACCTTCCCAAAAGGACAATGCCAATAAATGTCGATTGAAAATTAACAAGGTTGACATCAAAGAAAAACTCAAAATAAAACAAATATTAATAATCAGCGAGCCTAAACTATTTTGTAAAAGCTGCTCCCGATATTGAATCATCCTTAACGAGGATTGGCTAAACTGTTTAAAAAGTTTAGAAAAATATTGGGGGAAAACATTATTTACAAACCCGAATAAAAAAATCAGCATAAGGATTAAATAAAATAGTAAATCCTTATCTGGCAATGCAAATCTTTGTTCTATTTTATATACTACTTGCGATTCTCTTGCAATTATGCTACTGGGAAAATATAATTTATACGCATTCCTTTTTTGTAAAAAATAATTTTTATACGCTTTTAAGGTATTAAAACTGCTGTCCATTTTATTTCCAACAAATGATTGCACCAGCCAAGCATCTGCTATTTGAAAGGAAGTAGGAATCACAGGTACATACTTAATCAGCAAGCTATCCTTGACCAAAAGCGAATCCGCCTGCAACATTGTTGTATCCTTGCCCAAATCATTTAATGGCACTTGATTTTGAAAGGAAGTCAAGAGGATAAAGCATCCTACAACAATAAGAATATTTTTTTTACCACGCAGCATACATTGCAAAAATAAGTATACTGATGCAGAATTAGTAACTTATAACTAGCTTTGTCCCAATACCTTTTAAACAATTCCATGGCAGGCATCTATATTCACATACCCTTTTGTAAAAAAGCTTGCCATTATTGCAATTTTCATTTTTCAACCCAGGTGAAATACATTGACCATTTCACAAAGGCGATCATCCAGGAAATTGAAATTCAAAAAAACTACCTTTCAACGCCTATAGAAACCGTTTATTTTGGTGGCGGAACACCTTCTTTATTGCCCATGGATGATTTCCATAAAATTTTAGATAAATTAAGTTCCGTCTATCCCCTTGATTCCAATATCGAATTTACCATCGAGGCCAATCCAGATGATATCCGATCCGAACAGGTCAAAGCATGGAAAAAGGCAGGGGTGAATAGACTAAGTGTTGGCATTCAAAGCTTTCAGCCAGCAGCACTTCAGTGGATGAACCGAGCACATACGACCGAGCAGGCGCATCAAGCAATCAAAACGGCACAAGGGGAAGGAATTGAAAATATAAGTATTGACTTAATATACGGAACACCCCATTTGACGGATGATGACCTTAAGTCAGATTTAGAAATCATCAACGAATACAAAATTCAACACCTTTCTTGTTATGCCCTTACTGTTGAAGATAAAACGGCACTGCATACCATGATTCAAAATAAAAAGATGGATCCGATTCATCCAGCGCACCAAGCAGCTCATTTTGAAATCATCACTCATTATACCGAACAAATAGGGATGGAGCATTATGAGATTTCTAATTTTAGTAAACCCGGTTATAGAAGTAAACACAATAGTAATTATTGGAAGGGTATTCCTTATTTAGGCCTTGGCCCTTCGGCCCATTCTTATAATCAAAACACCAGGCAATGGAATGTTGCTAATAATCAGCTTTATTTTAGCGCACTTGAAAAAAACGATTTGCCTTTTGAAATAGAACAACTACCGCTAGCAACAAAATTCAATGAGTATATGATGATCTCTTTGAGATGTATGGAGGGATTTTCGCTTGCATATATTTCCCAAAACTTTGGCCCCGAGTTTCATGCCCATACCCTTAAAATTACGCAGGGTTTTGTTGTAAAAAACTGGTTAAGTGAAACTAGCCAAGGATATACGCTTACAAAAGCGGCTAAATTTTTTGCAGATGGTATTGCCAGTGATTTTTTTTGGATAGATAAATAATCTATTCCTTACTTATTCATGATCTATCCAAGACGTTTTTCATAGCCAAATTTAAAATAATAACTTTTCGATTTCTTTAAATGCAAGTGTGGGATTATATCCCTCCCATAAAATTTTATACACCCCATCAATAATCGGTAAATCAATGCCTAAATTTTTATTGATCACCTTTATACATTTGCTCGCATTGTACCCTTCGGCCACCATATTCAATTCCAATTCGGCCGATTTAACTGAATACCCCTTGCCAATCATTTTTCCAAAAGTCCTATTTCGGCTATGCAATGAATAGCAGGTAACCAATAAGTCGCCTAAATAAACCGAGGCTGCATAATTCACTGGCGTTGCTTCTGATTTTTCTTTTTGCTTAATTGCACTTAACAATACTTTCATTTCGTTCGCACAGTTAGCGATATAAACACTCAAAAAATTATCTCCGTACTCCAAGCCATGCGCAATACCAGCACCTAATGCATAAATATTTTTTAGGACTGCTGCATACTGAACACCTACCACATCAGTATTAATAATCGTATTGATATAATCAGATTTAAAATACGATGCAATCTCACTTGTCATCAAAGTATCTACGCCTGAAAATGTTAAGTAGGACAACTGCTCCGCTACCACTTCTTCGGCATGGCTGGGACCCAATAAAGTAAAATATTGACTTAATGGAAAATCAAATTTTTGTGCCAAAAACTCATGTAATAAAATATTATAATTAGGCATTACCCCTTTGATAGCAGAGACCACTTTTTTATCTTTCAATAAATCGGAAGGCACTGCTTGCAAAACAGATTCAATATGTATTGAAGGCACTGCCATAATAATGACAGTAGATTGTTTTACCACTTCAGCGATATCATCCGAAAAATTGATCTTAGTGGTATCAAAAAATGCATTTCTAAGGTAATGGGGATTGTGGTGGCGTTTTTTAAAGTAGGTGATATTTTCCGATTGCCTTACCCACCAATTAATTTCATGCCCATTATCTGTGATAATTTTTGCAATAGCAGTTGCCCAACTTCCACTTCCAATGATACCAATTTGCATGTTACTCATTTTTGCAAACATACGAAACTCAATAAAAAAGGGGCGCATTTTTTAAATGCGCCCCTTATCCAGCTAATAGTTAACCAAATATGTTACTTTTTCTCCTCGAATAATTTTTCTTTGGTTACTACAGTTACCAAACTACCTTCCTTTAATGTTTTACTTACTGTACTGTAAGGCCCAGTAATAATCTTATCTCCTACTTTTACCCCGGACACTTCAATAAAATTTAAATCCTGAATATCGGTTTTAACTTTCACCATTTTCACTTTATTGTCCTTTTGCAACACAAATACAACCTCACTCACGTCTTCATCAATGGTAGTAGGTGCTTTTTCAGTACTTGTATTTGCAGATGATTTAGTTACTTCCGTACTTTTTCCTTCCCCTTTCGCATCTCTTGTAGTTACTGCATTTAAAGGCACTGTTACTACATTTCTTTTTGACTTGGTTTGTATGTCAGCACTTGCAGTCATACCAGGACGAAAAGGAAATATATTATTATCCTTGGCTAAATCAGCGTATTCTTCAGGTATTAATCTAATATGCACTTTATAATTTGCCACTTCTGCCGAACTAGATACGCCAGAGATAGCAGTCACTGGATTCGCAATTTTATAAACCACCCCTTTGAATTTTCTATTGTTATAGGCATCTACTTCCACGAGTGCAGTATCACCCAACTTTACTTTGGTGATGTCATTCTCTCCTACATCCACTCTTACTTCAATACTTTTCATATCTGCAACACGCATCATTTCAGTACCAGTCATTTGAGCTGTTCCAACTACCCTTTCCCCTTTTTTTACATTCATCAAACTTACAATACCATCCATCGGACAAGTAATGATGGTTCGAGCTAAGTCCTTTTCAGCCCTAGCCAATTGCGCTCTCACACCTTGAATTTGCGCTTCTCCACTTTTAATGGATTCCTTTGCTGAATTATAACTTGATTCCGCTGATCTAAAAGCTTGCTCCGTTTGCTCATATTCCGCTCTGGATACAATTTTATCAGCAAATAATTTTTTAAATCGCTCATTCGTTGCTTTTGTATTATCGTAAACAGTTTTTAAACCACTAATACCCGCTTTCACATTTTCGTATTGTGCTTTAACTTGATTTACACTCGCAGTCACTTGATCACGTTGAGATGAGTAAATATCAGCATAAATTTTTGCAAGGACTTGCCCTTTCGTAACGCGATCACCTTCCTCTACAAAAAGGTTGACAATTTCTCCAGAAATATCAGGGCTTACCTTTACTTCAATTTCAGGGTATACCTTACCACTTGCATTCACTGACTCAGTAATGGTCCTTAATTGTACCGCCTCTGCAGTTACAGCAAGTCCTTCCTCCTTACCAATGACCCCTCCTTTTTTTAAGCCGATAAGCAAGCCGATCACAATAACAAAGCCTGCGCCTATCCAAATAATTTTTTTGTTCATTTTTATATATTTTACTTCTGTAATTTTTTTATCTCTTTATTATAATTCAAGCGAAACGCCTTTATAAAATTCTAGCAATTTAATTCTAAATACATACTCATATTGCGTAGATTTAAAATTCACCTTAGCCCTTAAAAAGTTATTTTGGTTGTTCAATAATTCAATCGTGCCTAACAAGCCTAGTTCATATCTCTTGGTTGCAAATTGATATGCTTTTTCAGCAGTGGTAACTGCTTTTTGATTGGCATTTAATTTATTTAACGCTACAATTGCATTCGTGTATGCAGCATAAATATCCTGCTTTAATTTACGTTGAATATTTTCCTGTTGCAACTCAGTTGACCTGTAATTTAATTTAGCTTGTTGGTAAGTTATTTTAGATTGTCCCCCATTAAATATGGGTATCGACAATTGAAAGCTCAAACTTTGACCAAAATTGTCATTTATTTTGTTACCCCATCCATTCCATATATTGCCCCAGTTTCTGTTTGCGGAAGTGGCAGTATACGTTGGACTTTGAACAAAGTATTTACTATTATTTACTGTAACAAAAGGACTTGCTGGCGAAATAGCACTCACACCAGTCATTTCAAAACCGGATGTGTATTTAAATTGATTGGAGAAGTTAGAGGATAAGCCATATCCGAAACTTAAAGTTGGATAGAAATTCGCCTTCGCTGCAGCTACTGATTTTGCAGCCGCACTTACACGCAAACCTGCCGCTTTTACATTCGGTAAATTTTGTTCAGCAATCGTGAAAACATAATCAGGTTGTAAATCAGTAAATGGTTGAATTTTTATTTTTTCAACAGGCTGTACTAAAACATCAAATTCAGTACCTGCGTCTAAATTTAATAAAGCCTTTAAACTTAATTTGGTTTGTATTACGTTAGAAATAGCGCCAATATAATTGCTACTATCATTCGCTAATTGCGTCTCCAATTCCAATAAATTAATCTCAGGGAGTACACCCACTTCCACTCTTTTTTTAGTGGCGTTCAATTGCTCAAGTGTTTGTTGAATTTGAATTTTAGTGATTTCAGATTGTTCAATAGCTGATAATATTTGTAAATAAAAAGTAGCTACACTCATTGAAATGTCATTCGAAATAGTTTGCTTGTCTGTTTCACTTGCCAACCAACTAAAATTAGTTGCCTCCGCATTATTCCTAAGCTTACCTGCATTAAAAATTTGAACACCCCCATTTAATCCAAAATTATTGAATAAAAACTGGGTGTTGGAGAATCCGTTAGTGGTAGGGTCAATAGAACGCCCTAATCTTAATCCCGCCCCAGTTGATCCATTGATTGTTGGCAATCTATTTGAACTCGCAAACTGCGCCTGTAATTTTGCCAATCTTGCCTGTACATCGGCTTGTTGGATAGATATATTATGCTGAATGGCATATTCAACGCAGGTTTTTAAATCCCAAGGTGCCCCATTTTGTGCTTGTAAATGGATGCCAATTCCTAGGATTAAAATAGAAAAAATGTATTTCATCGACTTAATTAAATTTTGAACTTCTTTTGAGATTACAAAAGTAAACTAATACCGCCTAGTTTCCATATTTTTAGACAGGCGGAAAAGCCGTCTGCTGAGCAGCAATAATGAACGATGAAAGGCTAATTAACCCATTTCTTAGGATGTAAATAGAATAAAAATTATAAAAAATTACTTAATAGCGGTCTTTTTATAATAAAATAGCCTGTATATAATAGAAACAAGTCCTACCAAAATAATAGCAGTGAGGGCAGAATAAGGTTTATCAATGACTACCGCAACTGCAACAAATGCATAAGCACACACAAAAATCACGCAAAAAAGCGGGGTCCATCTTTTTAAGTACCCTGTTACCGATCCATCACCTTGATTTTTACGCCTCAATATTAAAAGGGTGGCTGCCGAAGTACTCATACCCAAACAATCCAAAAAAATACTAAAACTCAAAACGTCATCGACCCCTTTGCCAAAAAATGTCACCAATATGGTGGTAAAAGCAAACAAGGTTAATCCTGGAACCAAGGCCTCCGTTTTGAGATGTTTCTTCTGAAATATCGCAGGCAAAACCTTGTCCTCGCTCATGGCAAACATCACACGAGGATTACTCATTAATATCACATTCACATAAGCCAATACACTTAATACCATCGCAAAATCAAAAACTTTGGCACCTAATTTACCAAACCAAGCCTCAAACAATAATGAGCCAATCGCATTCGCGTTTTTCATTTGATCAAAGCCAATTACTTTAATATAAGTATAATTAATAGTGAGGTATAAAAATAACACGACCAGAATACCTACTACAATTCCTTTTTGCATAATTTTTCCAGACTTCACTTCTGATCCAAAATTGATGGTTTGTTGATAGCCTCCGTACGTAAAAAAAACAGACACCAAACTCACTAATAATAAAAGTGCCCCATTAGTGCCATCGTAAGTATAAATTTTTCCCTCATTCACCCCATGTGGTGGCACTGTAACGCCTTTAAATAAAGAAGAAATAAGCAATAAGATCAAACTAATTTTTACCACCGTTAAAATATTTTGGGTACGACTACTCGTTTTCAACCCGAATAAATTAACAATGTAAAATAAGGCTACTGATAATGATGCTACGCCAATATTAAATAGGGTCCCCGAAGGTCGACCAAATAATAAATCACTCACATAATCAGCGCCAATTAAGGCCACCACAGCTAAGGAGGCTGCATTACTGATTAATATTAAAACATTAATCGTAAATCCTACCCCAGGATGATAGCAATGCGCAAACACTTTATAATAACCACCCATTACCGGAAGCCGTTGTCCAATTTCAGCATAAGTCAATGCACCAAACAAAGCAATGACCCCACCAATCAGCCATGCACTAAAAAAAATAAGGGGTGTTCCAGATTTTGCCGCAATGGTAGCTGGCGTTTTGAAAATACCCATCCCAATAACAAGGCTGACCACAATCATGGTTAAACTAAAAAAATTGATGCCTTGTTTTGATTTCATGCTTAAGTGATTAGTTATACAATAATTTACTTTATTATAAAATTGCCTATATCATATATATAAGCAACTAGCTAAATATATAGGCTTAAATATACCAAAAAAGCTTTTAAGTTTTCAACAATGGGTTAATAATTAATCGGTTAGTCAATTTTTTTTATAGTTAAGTTTGCTTTGGAATTAGGTTCATGAAAATGATTAAAAGGGAACCCCGTTTAAATCGGGGGCTATTCCCGTAGCTGTGAGTTCATTGCCAAAAGCAATCAATGCAATATATCCACTGAAGCAATTTGGGAAGGATGCATTAAAAAGAACAAGCCAGAAGACCTGCCTAATGAATACATCAACAGCTTTCGGGTAAAAAGCAGGGATTGTAAAAAATGGATTTTGCATTTGCATAACATTGGATAACTTAAAAGTTATCTTATGCTTTGCCATTTGCACAACCATTAATTATGGTTCTCTTTCTCCAGGAAGCTCATTGTTAACAACAAAAAAACAAAACAATGAGCAAAAAATTAATCACGCTCTCGGTATGCCTCATCGCATCCACCACCCTTCTCTTTGGGCAACAAAAAGAGGCAATTAAAAAAATTTCTGACACTGTAATTTCACTGGATGAAGTGATTGTCACTGCCAACAAAGTGGAGCAGAAACAAAACACGACTGGCAAAGTGGTCACGGTCATCAATGCAGCTGCAATTCAGGCCAATGCAGGAAGAAGCATTGCGCAAATTTTAAATGAACAAGCAGGTTTGTATTTACCCGGTAGTTTAAGTAATGCAGGAACCGTTCCAAGCATTTACATGCGCGGCGCTTCCAGTGGTCGTACCTTAATTTTAATTAATGGCATGCCCGTCGGAGACCCTTCTATGATTAGCAATGAGTTTGATTTAAACTTAGTGCCCTTAAATTTGATTGAGCGCATTGAAATTTTGAAAGGTGCACAAAGTACCTTGTATGGTTCAGATGCTATTGGCGGTGTGATTAACATAATCACCAAAAATAAATCTATTCCAAGCTTCTCTGGAGATATTAGTACAGGAAGTTATGGTACTAGAAAAATGAATGCGCAACATAGTAGCACCATTGGAAAGTTGAATTATGCTATTGGATTTGGCAATGAATCTGCAAAAGGATTTTCTTCTGCCACAGATTTGACTGGGAAAAATAATTTTGACAAAGATGGCTATCGCAATAATAATTGGTTTGCTAATATCAATTATGCTTTTAACCAAAATTGGGATTTAAAAGCTTTCACGCAACAAACAAGTTACAATGCCGATATTGATTATGGCACTTTTAAAGATGATAAAGACGAAAAATTCAATAATGCTACCAAATTCACAGGTTTTATTTTGAAATACAAAAAAGAAAAAACTGTTTTTCAATTGCAATACCAATTAAGTGCACAGGACAGGCGATATAAAAATGATAGCCTTGATAAAACTTATACCATATTCGAAGACAACCAATATGCTGGAAAATCTCATTTCGCAGATGCCTTTTTTTCAAAATCAATTTCAAAAAATATACAATGGATTACTGGCGTTGATTTTAGATACGGATCCTATCATCAAACTTATGTATCTATAAGTAAATGGGGCCCTTATAATGATAATTTTAAAGATACTTTTCAATACCAAACTGCCTTGTATACCTCTTTATTAATAAATGACGCCTCCAATAAGTGGCTACTAGAATTAGGTGGAAGAAGTAATAAACATAATCGTTACGGATCCAACCAAACTTTTACGATTAGTCCTTCTTATAAATTAAATGCAACTATACGTTTCATGGCAAGTGCTTCTACTGGATACAAAGCGCCATCGCTGTATCAATTAAGTTATAATGATGCATTAAAACCAGAGCAATCTTTCAATACAGAAATAGGCATGGAATACAAAACCAACCCATTATTTATTAGAGCCGTTTATTACAATAGAACCATTGACAATGGGATAGACTATAATTATATTGATTATAATTTTTTCAATTATATCCAACAAAAAGTAAATGGATTAGAACTAGAACTCAATTGGAAAGCCAATGAAAAAAATAATTTCTCATTGAACTACACTTTAATGAATGGACAAGAAACCAATCAAAACAGAGTGACCACTAAGGATACGATAACGTATAACTACTTATTAAAACGTCCAAAAAATACCGCAGGTATTCAATGGACCTATGAAGTATCCCCTAAATTAAATTTTAGCATGGCAGCCAGATATATAAGCAAACGATACGATGTGGGTGGCTATGCAGCCAAAGATGTTGCTTTAAATGATTATACCCTATTCAATGCGCATATTCAATACAAGCTCAACAAGCATCTATTATTGTACGCTGACGGACAAAATTTAGCCAACGCCGTATTTCAAGAAATTAATGGCTACAATACAATGGGGCGTATGCTCATGATTGGTCTGAGATTGAAATAACATATACATAACTGTTCAATTTAAAAAAGCTTTGTATCTTCATACAAAGCTTTTTTATGGACTTTCATTTTGACCAATTACTTACTGTCATATTCACCTTATTTGCAGTCATAGATATCGTAGGATCCATACCCTTGCTGATAGCCATGAAGGAAAAGTGGGCGCCATTAAATCATTAAGGGTAACCCTTATTTCGGGGGCATTAATGATCCTATTTTTATTTTTAGGAAAACCCTTTTTACAAATTTTAGGCCTCGATGTAAAATCATTTGCCGTGGGCGGATCCATCGTCATATTTTTACTAGGGCTTGAAATGGTATTGGGGCATGAAATTTTTAAAGGGGATAAGAATGCGCATTCAGGTGCTGTAGTACCAATTGCTTTTCCAATTATTGCAGGAAGTGGGACACTTACTACTATTATGTCATTAAAAGCGAACTTCGACGAATTCTATATCGCAATGGGTATATTGGTCAACTTAGTAATTGTATTTGCAGTATTAAAATCCCTCAACTATATCGAACGTTTATTAGGACCAGGCGGCTTACTCGCTGTTCGTAAATTTTTTGGCGTCATACTACTTGCCATTGCCGTTAAGATATTCTCCAGCAATGTGGGCGCACTCAAAAAGTAATTGCTTAATTACTATTCAAAATTTGCAAAGCTTCGGTGTCCTTGTATTCAACAATTAAAGAGCGCAATTGCTTTTTTAAATCATGTATTGTATTTACTTTTCCTTGGTCATTAATAATATTATGCATTTCAGTAGGATCCGTTTTTAAATCATACAATTCCCACTCATTTCTTGGTCCGTAAAATCGAATCAACTTATATCGCATGGTTCGAATACCAAAATGAGGAGGCACTTTATGGGGCTGCGGATACTCGTAATAATGGTAATACATAGCAGTTCGCCAATTTTCAACCTTCCCCGATTTTGTAACGAGTGGTAAAAAACTTTTTCCCTGCATTTCAGCTGGCGCTTTAACTCCAGCAATGTCTAAAAAGGTAGGTGCAAAATCAATATTCACGACGATATCATTGACTACGGTTCCGGGCTTTATATGTTTAGGATATTTTAATACAACAGGTGTTTTTAAACTTTCCTCATACATAAATCTTTTATCGAACCAGCCATGTTCTCCCATATAAAAACCCTGATCCGATGCATACATCACCACAGTATTTTCCGCCAATCCTGATTTTTCTAAATAGGCTAATATCCGACCAATATTACGATCCAAGGATCTGGCCGTTGCTAAATAATCTTTTAAATAACGTTGGTATTTCCATTTGATTAATGCGATTGAATCCGATTTAACTTTTTCATATTCCAATGCAATTTTTCCATAATAAGTTTTGTAGGCTAATTTTTCAGCGGATGTTAAACGCCCAAACATCCCCGGTTTATCATAATTAATATTCATCTTTAAATCATCCCCAATGGTCATGGTTTTATTGACCGTCATATCTTGTTCAAGCGCTGCTGTTCGGCCTTCATAAGTATCGAAAAAGTTGTCAGGCATAGGAAATTGTTGCGCATCATACGCCCCTAAATCTTCTACTGCAGGCATCCAATTTCGATGCGTAGCCTTTTCGCCAATCACCATAAAAAAAGGCTTGCTTGTATCGCGCTTATCCAACCAGCCCAATGAAAAATCACTGATCAAATTGGTAACATACCCATTGTACCTCACCGTATCCTTGGTCATTTCCACGAAATCGGGTTGAAAGTAATGTCCTTGATCAGGCAACACTTTCCAATAATCAAAACCTACAGGCAATGATTGTAAATGCCATTTACCGATCCAAGCAGTCTGGTAATTGGCTTGGCCCAATAGTTTTTGAACCTGCACCTGACTGCCATCAAAATTACGATTAGGTCGATTGTCAATTAAACCGTTTATATGATTGTATTTCCCTGTTAAAAGCACTGCTCTACTGGGTGCACATATAGAATTGGTTACAAAAGAATGTTTGAAAATGGCGCCTTGTTTCGCTATTTGATCTATGTTCGGCGTTTGCATCAACTTGCTCCCATAAGCGCTAATAGATTGATTGGTATGATCATCTGAAAAAATGACTAAGATGTTAGGACGCTTACTTGTTTGTGCAAAATTATGCCCAACATTAAGCAAGCCCATTAAAAATATTGTCAAAAAAATGCTTTGTTTCATAGAAATATTTTATTCGTGAATTGTTATTTAAAAAATTAATTACATCCAAATTTCCTTTTCATAATTAATGCAACTTGGTTTTCAATTATTTTTAAATTTAACTAAATAAATAGGAAAAACAATCAATTGGTATTACAAATACAAATGGGGGCCGGTTTCCGGCCCCCATTTGTAAAATATTCAGCATCATTTTAAAATGATAATCTACAACTTAAGATAAAATTTCGGCCCACTGCCGAAATCCCACTCGCAAAATACCGGTAATTTTTATCAGCGATATTTTCAATCTGGAAGCCTAAACTTAATTTTTTGGATGGATTATAATAGCTTGATAAATTGACAGTCATCCAGCTAGGCATCCCATCTGGCGTGGCATATAATTCATTATCCTCTCCATTTAAATTATAATCTCGTATACGCTTCCAGCCATTAAATAATACAAACCCTTCTACATTAAATTGATCATTTCCTTTTTTCAAACCAACACGTCCATAGGCAGGCGGAATATGATCCAAGGGCATCGTCGTAGTTCCATTGTAATAGGTCCCCTTGGTATACGTATAAGTGCCTTGCAAAAATGCATTATAAAATAATTTTATTTTACCATTCAAGTTAAACCCATACAATTTAGCACTGGCTTGATTTTGTGGTGCGTATACCGCACTTAATACATTTTGGTACATGATATTTTCTTGGCCATTCCATTTGTATTTACTGACTACAATCGCATTATTAAACCAAGTATAAAAAATGCTCGCTCCCCAACTTGCCATATTACCAGTATGTGATATATTAATTTCAGCATTGTAGGTATACTCAGGTTTTAAATCCTTATTGGGCACGACCACATAGCCAGTCCTGGTATCAAACACTTTAGTTAAATCATCTACATTGGGGGCTCTAAATCCACTACTTAAACCAGCTGTCGCACGATATCCATTTTCCCCATTATAAGCAACTCCCAAATTTCCAGTCACTGCGATATTGTTTTGTATTGCTTTATTGAATGGGAAGTGCATTAAGCTGGTATCAGCAAAACTTGCATCTAATTGAACTAAGTTGAGTCGAATGCCATCATTCAATACCCAGTTTTTACCTAATGATTTAATTTGTTGTAAATACAATGCATTATAACTCATGGAGGTAGGGCCATCGCTATATCTTGTGGTTATTTTGCTCAAAGCATTTGTTTCAATATTAACACGCTGTGCTGTTGATTTTACAAAATTGGTATAGGATTCTACACCAAAATGAATTTCACCATTAGCTTGCCTGTGGAGCAAATCAGCATTCACCCCCAACACATTAACGCGTTCAAAACGGAAATCTTTTGAGGAAGTATTAAACTTACGTGTAATTCTACTTTCTTCAATATTCTGAAAACTACTCGTGATCATCAAGTCACTAAAATAACCGGGTAATTTTGTAGCAGTATATTTATAGGAAATCAAATTTCTAATTTGCGGTCCATAGTGCCATTCGCCATATACAGGAAGTCCTTTGCTGATTTCAGTGAGTCGGTCGTATCTATTAATATCAAATGAGTTTGAAATTTGGATATTTAATAAATGTTCAGAATTTTCATTGGGCTTAAAAAGTATTTTTTGCAATAAATCAGTTTGATCATACCCACTTAATTTTTGAACATTCACATCTTTATTCACTTTAACCACATCAACACCCCCTTCTCTGACCACATAAAAAGAGCGTTTTCCAAAATCAGGATACGCTGAAGATCTATTGGCGCCTTGACGCATATCCCCAAAACTTCCATAAGTAAAGGAAGTTAAGTATGCCCATTTGTTATTCGCAATATTGACATCCAGATGGGTTCTGTTTTCATTTTGCCCTGAAGCATAACGCTGAATCAAATTAGCACTCACCTTCCAAAGGGCACTGTCCACTAATTTGGGTTTTTTTGTAAACATATTGACTACGCCACCTAAAGCATCACTACCATACAAGGTGGAGGAAGGGCCATAAATCACTTCCACGCGCTCTAATATCATATTGTCGATAGTGATAATATTTTGCAAATGACCTCCTCTGAAAATGGCATTATTTAATCGCACCCCGTCTACCATTAATAATACACGACTCGCCTCAAAGCCACGAATCACAGGGCTTCCGCCGCCCGACTGACTTTTTTGAACAAATACTTGACCTGATTGTGTTAAAATGTCGCCCGTATTGGCTTGTTGATTAATTGCATTTTTATCGGTGATAAAATCAACCTTTTGTACAATGTTTTTTGAAAGCGTAGGAAATTTATTGGCAAAAACAACGACATCAGGCAATGCCTTTTTTGTCGTATCTATCTGCGCATGTAAGTGAGAATTATTTATACTA
>Ga0209553_1000141_pt1 | contig 35315 bp, 32 predicted proteins | sample LauGreFBDMM110DN_2_FD_188217 | JGI IMG/M metagenome (GOLD analysis project Ga0209553, IMG submission 188217) | Freshwater lake microbial communities from Lake Michigan, USA - Fa13.BD.MM110.DN (SPAdes) (version 2) | ecosystem: Environmental > Aquatic > Freshwater > Lake | place: Lake Michigan...
GAGGTGGCGGAAACACTGTCTAGTACACCATCGAAATCCTCACTCGCTGCGACTCAGTCGATTACAAAAAAACCCGAATAACTTTCCCCAAACATCCCTCCCGACTCACACGATCAGAATCTACCCCATCCCCGCCTAACGACTCTTAAACTTGGATATCTTTCTACAGCAGATCATTAATGGCCTAGTCCTGGGTAGCATCTATGCCTTGGTCGCGCTCGGATATACCATGGTCTACGGCATACTCGGTCTGATTAATTTTGCTCATGGTGAGATCGTGATGATCGGTGCAATGATCTCTCTCGCAGTAATTCAGGCAATGACTGGATTTGCACTACCGGGACCGGTCATCGTATTAATGGGACTGCTGATCGCAATCCCGGCTTGCATGCTACTCGGATATGGGATCGAGCGGGTCGCCTACCGTCCTCTACGTCATGCACCCCGTCTGGCCCCATTGATTACTGCAATCGGCGTATCGATCGTGCTGCAAAATATTGCCATGATCATCTGGGGTCGACAATACATCGCATTCCCTCCACTGCTGCCGGAGGATACGTATACCATTGCCGGTGCAAGCATCACCCTCTTACAGATCTTCATCTTCCTACTCGCAACAGCAATCATGGCAGGGCTAATTTTTCTGGTTAAAAAAACCCGGTTGGGGCGCACCATGCGAGCCACCGCGCAAAACCCAGAGGTTGCAGGACTGATGGGGGTTAATGTCAATAACGTCATCTCATCCACCTTCATCATTGGCTCCGCATTGGCCGCAGTGGCAGGACTGATGGTCAGCGCTTACTATGGGCTGGCGCATTACTACATGGGTTTTCTGCTGGGACTAAAGGCCTTCTCTGCAGCGGTTCTCGGTGGTATCGGCAATCTCGGTGGCGCGATGCTGGGGGGGCTACTTCTGGGCGTGATTGAGAGTCTGGGTGCGGGTTATATCGGACCACTGACAGGGGGGGTGCTCGGCAGTCATTATCAGGATGTATTCGCATTTTTCGTACTGATCTTGGTACTGATATTCCGTCCGTCCGGACTCCTGGGCGAGCGAACATCTGAGCGGCCTTGATGAGTGACCTGCTGACTCACTGGCGTAAATTCAAACGTGAGCCCTATGCTGTATGGCTCGGATTTGCGTTGATTGGTTTTGCTTTGGTGCTACTGCCCTTCGCAACCGATGCAGCGATGGGTCGCTCCTGGGTTCGAATTTTAGATCACACCCTGCTCTACATCATGCTGGCCCTAGGACTTAACATCGTGGTCGGATTTGCTGGGCTACTGGATCTGGGCTATGTCGCATTCTTTGCTGTTGGTGCTTACCTGTATGCACTGCTCGCCTCACCTCAATTCGACCTGCATCTTCCATTCTGGACATTGCTGCCGCTAGGAGCATTGGTCGCTTGCATGTTCGGGGTGCTACTTGGAGCGCCGACGCTGCGCCTACGGGGTGACTACCTCGCCATCGTAACGCTCGGTTTCGGAGAGATCATCCGTATCTTTCTGAATAACCTGAATGCGCCGGTCAATATCACTAACGGCCCACAGGGGTTGAATATGATCGATCCGATCATGATAGGAGATTTCTCTTTCAGCCGTACTCAACAAGTCCTAGGAATTACCTTCTCTTCAGTGCATAACTACTATTACCTATTTCTAGCATTAACACTCCTGATCATTTTTATCTCCATCCGTCTCGAGAATTCACGTATCGGCCGTGCCTGGGTCGCGGTCAGAGAGGATGAAGTAGCGGCACAAGCGATGGGGATCAATACTCGCAATGTCAAACTACTGGCATTCGCGATGGGTGCAAGCTTCGGTGGCGTTTCTGGTGGCCTGTTTGCAGGCTTTCAGGGGTTCGTCAGTCCGGAGAGTTTCCACCTGACAGAATCAATTATGGTTCTTTGCATGGTGGTATTAGGTGGCATGGGCCACATCCCTGGCGTTATTCTCGGTGCTGTGCTGCTATCGATACTACCGGAGGCATTACGCTATATCGGGCCATTGGAGGAGGCCTTGTTCGGTCGTGTGATTGTGGATCCGGCCGATTTAAGATTACTGATTCTAGGTCTGGCGATGGTGCTGATCATGCTGCTGCGCCCCGCCGGATTGTGGCCGTCACCGGTGCAGAGACGGGAGTTTGCGCACCATGATGAGTCATGACAGCTTCTACTGAATCTAGTCTGCTGCTAAAGGCCTCCGGTATCAGTAAGCATTTCGGTGGTCTAGCCGCGCTGATGGACGTCTCTCTCACCATCCATCATAAAGAGATCTACGGATTGATTGGTCCGAACGGCGCTGGCAAGACAACGCTGTTTAATTTACTCACGGGCCTCTACTCCGCCGATTCCGGCACAATTACATTTGACGGAATCAACCTCTCCGGCAAGCAGCCTCACGAAGTCACTCAGACGGGGATCGCTCGTACCTTTCAAAATATTCGTCTATTTGCCAATATGACTGCTCTGGAGAATGTCATGGTGGGTAGGAGTGTACGTACCCATGCAGGTGTATTCGGAGCGATCCTACTCAATCAAAAAACACGTGACGAAGAACGCGCCATCAGACATCGTGCAAAGGAACTTTTGATCTACACTGGGATCGGTCATCACTCACAGATGCTCGCTAAAAATATGTCCTACGGCGATCAGCGTCGACTTGAGATTGCTCGAGCACTTGCCACCGATCCTAAACTTCTGGCGCTGGATGAGCCTGCTGCCGGAATGAATGCGACTGAGACAGCCGCGTTAAGAAAACTGCTTGAGAGTATCCGTCTCAGTGGGGTGACCATCCTTCTGATTGAACATGACGTGAAACTGGTGATGGGACTGTGTGATCGGATAGCGGTTCTAGACTACGGCAAAAAAATTGCAGAGGGCATCCCCACCGAAGTGCGGCGTGATCCTGCAGTGATTGGAGCCTACCTAGGTGGGGCCATTGCATGAGCCTCCTGCAAGTTCGTGACCTGAAAGTATCCTACGGTGGCATCAATGCTGTTAAGGGAATCAATCTTGAAATCCATAAGGGCGAACTGGTCGCTCTGATCGGCGCTAATGGTGCGGGAAAGTCCACTACTTTGCGTGCATTGGCAGGACTGGAGCATCCATCAGGAGGAACGATTCATTATCAAGGTCACTCAATCGCCCATCAGCCCACTCACCAATTGGTCAAGAAAGGGTTGGTAATGGTGCCGGAAGGGAGGGGTATTTTTGGACGACTGACGGTGGAAGAGAACCTCTACATGGGCGCTTACTGCCATGACGATACGTCACAGATAGCATCCGATATGCGTCAAGTATATGCCCGGTTCCCCCGCTTGCAAGAGCGCAGCCATCAAGCCGGCGGGACTCTTTCTGGTGGTGAGCAACAGATGCTCGCAATCGGTCGAGCGTTGATGTCTCGGCCACAGCTACTGTTATTGGATGAGCCCAGTATGGGTCTGGCCCCGCTGATAGTGCAGAAGATCTTTGAGACCATCCGAGACATTGCGGCGGAGGGAGTGACCATTCTACTGGTCGAACAGAATGCCAAGCTCGCACTCGAGAATAGCCACCGAGGTTACGTTCTGGAGAGTGGTCTGATCACACTTCACGATGATGCAAAATCACTACTGAGTAATGAGAAGGTGCGCCACGCATACTTGGGCGAGTGATTGTTATTTACGTCTGATTTCGGTATGAGGATACTGACTACTAATCAATCTGGTTTTGGCAGATACGCTGATCAAGAGTCAAACAATAATCAACCGAAGTAAGAAGTCGCCTACACCCAGTCCTTGGTGATCAGGAAGTCTGTATAGAGCTTCTCCTCTGCACTACCAGCTTCGGGCTTCCAATCGTAACGCCATTTCACAACTGGCGGCAGAGACATTAAGATCGACTCGGTACGCCCACCTGATTGCAAACCGAACAAAGTCCCGCGATCCCATACCAGGTTAAATTCTACATACCTCCCACGGCGGTATGCTTGGAAGTCACGCTCATTTTCTCCATAAGGCGTATCCAAACGCCGCTGCAAGATCGGCACATAGGCAGGCAGAAGATGATTGCCAACACTCTGAGTCAGTTTAAAGCAGGTATCAAAATCTGGTTGACTGAGGTCATCGAAAAAAATTCCACCGACGCCGCGTGGCTCCTTACGGTGTTTCAGGTAAAAGTACTCGTCGCACCACTTCTTGAACCGTGGGTGATATTCATCACCAAATGGTTCAAGCGCGTTCCTGCAGTTCTGGTGAAAGTGAGTCGCATCCTCTTCAAAACCATAGTAAGGGGTTAGATCCATGCCACCACCGAACCACCATACCGGGTCGCTACCCTCCTTACGCGCTTCCAGAAAACGTACATTCATATGGACCGTGGGTGCATACGGATTACGTGGATGTAATACCAGTGATACACCCATTGCCTCGAACGATCGTCCGGATAATTCGGGTCGTGCTGCAGTAGCCGATGCCGGTAGTCCTCCACCAAAAACATGGGAGAAGTTCACCCCGCCACGCTCGAAAACGTTACCCTGCTCCAGAACACAACTTATGCCACCGCCACCTTCCGGCCGTTCCCACTGATCACGGTGGAAGGACTTACCATCGACCTTCTCTAGCGCGGAAACAATGCGCCCCTGCAGACCGACTAGAAATTCTTCGACTTGTGAGATAGTACTCATTGATCTCCAGACTCCAACTCAGAATCACTGCCAATATCGCTAATAAATTCTCTATTTGAGACGTGGACTGATAGCAAGATGACCTATATCGTACCGCATTTGACACCCTTCAAAGTGAATTTGTCCGGCGATTTCGTAGGCTCTTCGATGGGCTATCTTGACGCTGTCACCCAATGCAGTAACGCATAGCACCCTCCCCCCCGCGGTTACGACTTCCTTGCCATCTTTACCGCCTAATTGGGTGGCCGCATGGAACACATAAAAATCCTCCACCACTGCTGAGTTGTGATCATTTCTGGGTAAACCCTTAATCACATCACCCTGACGCGGGGTTGCTGGATAACCATGGGCCGCCATCACCACCCCCAACGCAACACGCCGATCCCACTCGGCTTCGACCTGGTTCAGTGTGCCATTCACCGCATGTTCCAACAGTGTCAGTAGGTCGCTCTTCAATCTCAGCATGATTGGTTCCGTTTCCGGATCTCCCATACGGCAATTGAATTCCAATACCTTGATAGAACCATCCTTGGAAATCATCAGACCAGCATACAGAAATCCGGTGTAAGACTCCCCCTCCTGAGCCATCCCCTTCACCACGGGTTGAATCACCTCGTGCATGATTCTGGCATGTAGTGCTGGGGTGATTACCGGTGCAGGGGAGTAGGCCCCCATGCCCCCGGTATTTGGTCCCTGATCGCCGTCTTGCAGACGTTTATGATCTTGGCTGGTGGCAAGTGGCAGTACATTCTGACCATCCGCCATGACGATGAAGCTGGCCTCCTCTCCCTCCAAGAATTCCTCAACGACGACCCTCGCGCCAGCGTCTCCCATTTTATTTGCAACCAGCATCGCATCCACGGCGTCATGTGCTTCTGCCATCGTCATTGCAACCACGACCCCCTTACCAGCAGCCAAGCCATCGGCCTTAACGACGATGGGGGCACCCACTCGATCGATATAATGGTGAGCTTCGACAGGGTCGCTGAATGTGGCATACGCGGCGGTTGGGATACCGTGGCGTAGCATAAATGCCTTAGAGAAATCCTTGGACGCCTCCAACTGCGAGGCCCTCTTAGTGGGCCCAAATATTTTCAAACCAGCAGCACGGAATGCATCCACAATGCCAGCAGCCAGCGGCCCTTCTGGCCCGACCAACGTGTAGGCAATGCCTTCTTTTTTAGCAAACTCCACTAGACCTGGAATGTCGGTCATGGGAAGATTTTCTAGACCATCCTCCATCGCCACACCAGCATTCCCAGGCGCAACAAACACCTTGAAGACACGTGGCGACTGGCGTAATTTCCAAGCCAGCGCATGCTCTCTGCCGCCGCCGCCGATGACGAGTAGTTTCATCATATCGTTATGCCATCAACTACTAGGAATAAAAAAACTCACCCGGGATTAACTCCCTCAACAGATACTCAGTGCCTGAAATGCCGCACCCCAGTAAATACCATCGCTACACCTTGCTCATCAGCAGCGGCGATCACTTCTGCATCTCTCATACTGCCGCCGGGTTGGATGACCGCACGTGCACCCGCCTGAACCACGACATCCAGCCCATCACGGAACGGGAAAAAAGCATCCGATGCGACCACTGAACCTTCCAGTGATAGCCCAGCATTCTGTGCCTTAATGGTCGCAATGCGCGCACTATCCACCCGACTCATCTGCCCCGCCCCCACCCCCAACGTCTGGCCAGAAGCACAGAAAACGATTGCATTGGATTTGACAAATTTCGCAACTCGCCAAGCAAACAACAAGTCCTGCAACTGCTGTGGTGTGGGTTGAACCTTAGTCACAACCGTCAATTGATCAGAAGTAATATTGAGACTATCAGGAGTCTGTACCAGCAACCCTCCACCCACACGCTTGAAATCCATCTCATTGCTTCCTGCCTGCAATGGCAGAATCAGTACGCGGACATTTGTCTTCTGGCTAAGAATTTTTCTTGCTGAATCGGTTACTTCCGGGGCAATCACCACTTCAACAAATTGTTTAATTACAGCCTCGGCTGTCGAATCATCGATCTTACAGTTGAAGGCAATGATGCCACCGAAGGCAGAGGTCGGATCAGTGGCAAGTGCCAACTGATAAGCGGAAAGCGCCGTAGCAGCGATAGCCACGCCACATGGATTGGCATGCTTAATAATGACGCAGGCTGGCAGATCAAATGTCTTGACGCACTCCCACGCCGCATCCGCATCCGCGATATTGTTATATGACAGCTCCTTCCCCTGTACCTGATGGTAACTCGCAAGACTGCCAGGAACTGGCGAAAGGTCTCGATAGAATGAGGCTTGCTGATGTGGATTCTCTCCATAACGTAATTGCTGAACCATGCTGAAATTCAGATTGAGCTGACCGGGGAACGTACGCTGACCCTTCAGATCAATGGAGGTCAGATAGTTACTGATGGCACTATCGTAAGAAGCGGTATGTGAGAATGTTTTTTGTGCAAGTCGAAAACGGAATTCCTGCCCCACCTCACCGCTATTTGACTGCATCTCTGCCAATATCGCCTCATAGTCTGCCGGATCAGTCACTACCGTCACATGCTTCCAATTCTTTGCTGCAGCACGCACCATGGTCGGGCCACCGATATCGATATTTTCAATCGCATCCTCCAGGCTACAATCATCTCTGGCCACGGTCTGGATGAATGGGTACAGATTCACCACCACCAAATCAATCGTTGGTATCGCTGCCTTCTCTATTGCCGCCATATGCTCCGGCAAATCCCTCCTCGCTAGGATGCCAGCATGAACTTTCGGGTGGAGAGTCTTGACCCTCCCATCGAGCATCTCTGGAAAACCGGTGTAATCACCGACCTCAGTCACTTCCACACCAGCATCCTGCAGCAGCTTGGAAGTTCCGCCAGTGGAAAGTATATTCACGCCAAGCTGTTTCAATCCAAGTGCAAACTCGACAATGCCGCTCTTGTCGGAAACGCTAATTAGGGCTTGTCTTATGATCATCTATTGAAGTGTAACTGAGGGGTTGTGAATCAATCTACTGTGTGATCAGAGCGCTGAGTTGCTCATGTATTCGTTCCTTACCTAACCACCCGTACTCTCGACTATCTACTTAATCTGGTACTGTTTCATCTTACTGCGAAGAGTATTACGATTAATACCAAGCAATTCAGCGGCACGGGTCTGATTACCCCCCGCATGTTTCAACACCATCTCAATCAATGGCTTCTCCACACTGCTGATCACCATGTCATGTAGGGGGTAAGGCCTCTCTCCGTCCAGGTCTTTGAGATAGCTCTCCACAGACTTTCGGACGCAGCAGGCAATATCATTCTCTTTGATCATGCAGCGAGTTCCTCGTGTTCAATATAAGTCAACTGTCGTCCATAATTAGCGAGTTCGCTGAAGAATTCGCTCGCTGCAGCCATCTGCTGATCAGTCGTTTGTAACTGGTTCATGTTATGACGAAACGTGGCCGAACCAACCAGGCCCTTGGTATACCAAGAGATATGCTTACGAGCGATACGCACCCCTGAGTATTCACCATAAAAATCGTAGAGATCATGCAGATGCTTAATCAGGACACGATGGATCTCGCTCACGTCCGGCAGTGGCAGGTGCTGCCCGGTAGCAAGATAATGACTGATCTCGCGAAAAATCCAGGGTCGACCCTGCGCAGCGCGGCCGATCATGACGGCATCCGCGCCAGTGTATTCGAGTACTTGCTTGACCTTCTCGGGGGTGGTGATATCGCCATTGGCGATAACGGGTATCCTCACCTCGGACTTCACCGCTGCGATGGTATCGTATTCAGCATTACCGGTATATGCACATGCACGGGTACGCCCATGAATGGCAATCGCACGGACACCCGCACTCTCAGCGATACGTGCCACACTGAGCGCATTCCTATGCTGCTTGTCCCAACCAGTTCGGATTTTCAAGGTGATAGGGACGTCCACAGCACTGACCACTGCATCGAGTATTCTCCCAACCAGCATCTCATTCTGCAATAAAGCAGAACCGGCCATTACGTTGCAAATTTTTTTAGCGGGACAGCCCATATTAATATCAATTATTTGCGCACCCCTCTCGACATTGTATCGAGCCGCTTCGGCCATCATTAAAGGGTCTGCGCCCGCAATCTGCACCGATATCGGATCAACCTCACCCGTATGATCAGCACGTCGGAGGGTCTTTTCAGAGCCCCATAACAGTGAATTGCTAGACACCATTTCAGATACCGCCATACCCGCACCCATGCTCTTGCACAATTGCCGAAAAGGGCGATCAGTTACCCCCGCCATGGGTGCCACAATCAGATTATTACTAAGAGTATAGGGTCCGATCTGCATGTTTTTAGTTCGTTGAATATAAGACAAACGGAATCAAATAGAGCAGAAGCGCAGAATATGTGATTTTAAACTACACAACGAAGACGTGGAAAAGAATCGGTGCAGGAGTGATCATACTTATTTTATCGAAGGCACTGTTCTTAATATTCCCCATCATATTCATTTCTACTTTGGGGCTCCCTAGCCCCTTGCACCGAACATCATGCGACGTGCAACGAAGCGCTTGACCGGTGGCAAACAATCAAGAGCGCTCAATCCTAGGTTACGCATGCCACTCAAAATGGGGTCATCATTGGAGAAAAGTTTTACCAAAGAATCGGTGAATACCCGTCCCGCTTTACTATCTATCCGGCGCCTGTAAGCGTATCTCGCGAGCATTGCCGACGAACCGATCTCGGCCTCTGACATGATGATCTCATCAGCCATTTCCCAGGCATCCCGCAGGCCCAGATTAAAACCCTGCCCTGCGACTGGGTGTAGCGTCTGTGCCGCATTACCCACCAATGCAATGCGCTGTGCCGTGACAGGGTCTGCATACTTAAGCGCGAGTGGGAAGCCAGAACGTTTACTGGTATCAATGAGATTGCCGAGACGGTCACCAAAATGCTCATGCAACCGTGCAAGAAAACCTGCATCATCCAGACTGAGTATCTCCTTCGCCGCTGCCGGGGAGACGGTCCATACCAGCGCAAAGTAATCACCCATTGGCAATAAAGCCACCGGACCATCTGAAGTGAAGCGCTCGTAAGCGATTCCACTTTGAGGAATCCCGGTCTTGATACGAGCAACCACCGCCCATTGATGATACTCATGCACGTGCTGGGTCACTCCCTCGACTTGCCCGATGAGACGTCCACCATCAGCCAGTACTAGCAGTTTCGCAGTTATCCGTTTTGTTGTTCCACCATGTTGAAACTCAACCTGCCCCTGTTCTGCACTTGTCTCCAACCGTGTTACCTGCGCACCCTCTAAATAATCAACATCACAAGCCTGTATCAATCCATGCATCGCTCTAAATACATCATGATGATTCACCACATAACCCAGGGCCGGGACACCGACCCCATCAGCGGTCAACACGGCACGGCCGAAACCACCTCGGTTGGACACATGTATCTTCGTGATGGGGGTGATTTCAGGCAAAGTCTGCCACACACCGAGTCGATGAAGGATCAAGTGACTGCCATGAGATAGTGCCAATGGGCGCAAATCTTCCGCCTTTTCAGGCAGTTCACGCGACTCCAATAGAAGCACCGACATACCACTTTCGCGTAGCGCCAGCGACAAGGCCATCCCTACCGGCCCTCCCCCAATAATGATGAGATCGTAATGGTCTCGAACCATCATGTCCGCGGCCTTTGAATCCAATTAATCTCTACCCATCTTGTTAGTCTTTATTTCTATAATCTCCGCATCCTCTATCACCTGATACTCGTTCTCTACCACCGCTGCTGCAGCGGGGCCTTCCAATTTTCGCCGTATCCACCATAGCCGCAACCAGAATCCAACAGCGGCAATGGCGAATAGCCCTAAAAAAACCGCAAAAAAGAACATTCCCAGTGCTGCCAAAATGATGATTCCGGGAACCAAGACTAAATAAAGTAACCAGCGATTAATGGGAGAAACACGCACAAACCGCTCTTCTGAGGCGCCCATATCTGGCCCCCGAGATATCTGTCTTATAATAATTTTACTGTTCTCGTCCACGATATTATTGCTGCATCAATTGTTCAATCTGAGCTACAGTTTTGGGTGCGGCAGCAGTCAAGACATCACATCCTGTATCTGTTACCGCCACATCATCCTCGATACGCACACCGATATTCCAGAAGTGTTCAGGCACGTTATCTGCCGGACGTAGATAGCAACCAGGCTCAACAGTAAGCGTCATCCCCGTTTGCAATGGACGCCAGTGACCATCAATCTTGTATTCACCCGCATCGTGTACATCCAAACCTAGCCAATGACCAGTCCGGTGCATATAAAATCGCTTGTAATCTTCAGACTGGATGACCCCATCCACGCTGCCATGGCAGAGCCCCAGATCAATAAATCCCTGGACCAGCACCTGCAGTGCCGCATCATGCGGTGCATTCCAGAGAGCCCCTGGCTGCACTACGGAGATCGCCGCCCCCTGCGCCGCCAGAACCAGCTGGTATATATCCTTCTGCACCGAGCTGAATCTTCCATTCACTGGGAATGTGCGCGTAATGTCAGCGGCATAACCATCCAGCTCGCACCCTGCATCAATTAACAACAGGTCACCAGAGTTAAGCTCTGAATTATTTTCAATATAGTGCAACACACAGGCATTGGCACCGCCCGCAACGATCGGGGTATAGGCAGGCGCCTGCGCGCCATGGCGTCGAAACTCATGCAGCAGTTCCGCCTCTACCTCATACTCATGTAATCCAGCCCGGGTTGTCAGCATCGCACGGCAGTGAGCGCCGGTAGAGATTTCTGCAGCACGGCGCATGACCTGCAGCTCCTCCTCACTCTTTAGCAATCGCATCTCATCCAGCAACAGTCGGATGTCATGAATGGTCGCCGGCGCGACCACACCACTACGCGCCTGTTCCCGTACCCGATCGACCCAGCCGATCAAGCGGGTATCCCAGTCCCTATCCTGTCCCAATGAACAATACACTGCGGGCTGGCCTGCCAGTAACTTGGGCAGCATTTCGTCTAACTGGGAGATGGAATAAGCTTCGTCGAAACCAAAGGCCTCTCGTGCAGCATCCGGACCATGACGAAACCCATCCCAGATCTCACGCTCCCTATCTTTATCACGACAGAAAAGGATTTGCTTAAAGTCAGCCTCGGTTGACCCTGCTACCAACACCAGCAGAGCCCCTGGTTCGCTAAAACCCGTCAAGTAGTAAAAATAACTGTCGAACCGGTAGGGGTGATGCGAATCTCGACTCCTCACCCGTTCCGGCGAGGCTGGAATAATAGCCGCCCCGTGTCGCATCTTTGATGCCAGATGCCTGCGACGTTCGATAAAGGATTTAGTCGGAATCATGGAGAGAGATTTTCACAGGATTTACAGGATAAAGCAAAGATAGCCGGGCATGTCACTGCAAACCTTGCACGATTTAAGGGAGCCCCAGAGTGGTGACATGATCATTGAGTAGGTGCAGTCGTTCTGGTGTACCGACATCCATCCACAAACCTGGGTAATGCTCACCGCTCACCTTACCAAGAGCCATGGCTCGATGAAGTAATGGCGCAAGCTTCGCGGCCGTACCCGGAGCCACTCCCTTAAAAAGCTGTGGTTGGTATATGCCGATTCCACTGAAGGTGAACCTATGTTCTCCTACCAGTGCCACCCTATCAGAGTCGAGAAAGAAGTCTCCAACGATATGGTGTGATGGATTATCTACCAGTACCAAATGGGCAAGAATCTCTTCAGGATCTTCCCTCATTCGCCGCAGAATCGGCAGCAACCTGGCAAGATCAAACTCGCAATAAATATCGGCGTTGACTACTAGGAATGGGTTTCCATCTGGCCCATTCTCTAATCCGTCTCGTAACAGGGGCAATGCCTGGGCAATACCCCCCGCGGTCTCCAGTGCAGTGGGTTCATGCGAGTAATGGATACTAACCCCGTAACGTGCTCCATCTCCTAACTCGGCCTCTATCATCTGCCCGAGATAAGAATGATTAATGACAATCTCATGGAATCCCGCATTCGCAAGATTTCCCAGATGATATTCGATCAGCCTCTTACCACCTGCTCGAAGCAGGGGCTTAGGCAATGTGTCGGTCAGCGGACGCATGCGCTCGCCTCGCCCAGCTGCCAGTATCATCGCTCTGAATGACACGTCTTTAGAAAGAATAGCCAATTGTCGCATCCGGCCTATCTTCTGCCAGCGTATCCAGTAGTAACAGCAACGGACCAAGCTCGCGATACCGCTCGCAGGCCTTACGTAAGTAGTCCATTACCAGCGGCATATTTTTAAGGTATCCATCCTTGTCATCTCGGTGACACAGACGTGCGAAGATGCCCAAGACCTTGATGTGGCGTTGAACACCCATCCACTCGAAATCACGGTAGAAGTCGGCAAAATCAGTGGAAACCGGCAGCCCCACTTTCTTAGCCTTCTCCCAATAACGGATCAGCCAGTCCAGAACACGCTCCTCATCCCAGCAGATATAGGCATCCTTAAAGAGCGACACCAGATCGTAGGTCACAGGGCCATAGACCGCATCCTGAAAATCTAGAATGCCTGGGCTGGGCAGGGTGTCCATCAAATTGCGTGAATGATAGTCTCGGTGCACGAATACACGAGGCTGCGATAGGTTATTTTTTATAATTTGGCTAAAGACAGAGGCCACATCCGCTTTCTGCTCTGGACTGAGGACTACCTTCAAATGCTTGTCGATATACCAGTCTGGAAACAGATTCAATTCTCTCGACAATAGCGCCTCATCATAATCTGGCAATACACCCAGACCACTCGCCATTTGGATTTTGATGAGAGCATCCACCGCCTCTCCATAGAGATGATTAGCTCTTTCGGGAGATTCCGTCATTGCCTGTAAATAGGTGGTGTCACCAAAGTCAGTGAGCAGCAGAAACCCCTTCTCCAGGTCTTGTGCTAGCACCTCTGGGACATTCACCCCAGACCTAGCAAAAGTTTTAGCTATACTCAAAAAATTAGTGCAATCCTCATGCTGCTGCGGCGCATCCATGACGATCAGCGTGTCGTCACTGAAAGTTGCTCTGAAATAGCGGCGGGAACTCGCGTCTGAAGAGGCCGCTGACAGTGTGAAAGACTTACCAGAAGACTGGGTTTTGACCCAACTTTCCAGAAGTTGTAGGCGTTGTAAATTTTCCATCATTAATCCACGATTGCCTAATTACCGGAAGTATGAGATTTTATCATGCAAGCATCACACGTCACCCGACCGGTTGACGGACCATCAATGAAGGAGAGAGTCATGCTGAATCAAAAGGTATTGGATGAAATAAGCAGCAAGATCAATGATTTAATGGCACAAAGTCCCGTGAAAGATGTGGAGAAAAATCTTCGCGTATTGCTGGCCGGGGTCTTCGCTCGCCTAGATCTGGTAGGACGGGAGGAGTTCGACATACAGCAAGAAGTGCTAAAACGCACACGCGAGCAGCTGACCTCATTAGAAGAGCGGTTGACGGCACTGGAGACTGCTGGAGAAAAAGGAAAGTAAATAATAAGCTGGTTGGAGATGCTTAGATCCAAGGGTGATCCCTTAATGTTGCTTACTACTCTCCAGGGCCACACTACCCCCCTCCATACTGAAGGAACATACCGCTCGTAGGCTAGGGAGAGTGGGGCGCTCTCATCTACAGATCACTTTGATTATATCCGTTGTAATCAGATAAACTCCTTCGAGCAAACGTACTCAATCAGAGTGATTCGCTCAGGGAAACCTGATCAGGAAGTCACAGTTGATAAGGGCCTCACTGACGAGCCCTCACAACACAGCTTGTAACGGACATAACCGGTATCCATGCCGTTAGATCTTTGATTAGTTATGTAATACTAGAGGCGAAGTCTGGATTAAGAATGCGCCATTCCTCACTTATTTCAAAAGTATTACCATACTGCACATTGATTCAATCTCACTCGGTCGCCTTAGTCCGATGCAATGGATATACCGCCAAAAAGGAAATCATGCTTTCAAAATATCTAGCCCATGTTGCAGGACTCGCATGTATCTTGGTCTCATCATTTGCCGCGGCTATCGCTCCTGAACAGATTTTACTGCAGGTTTCACCCTCCATCGTGGTGGTCGATATTTCCGATATCTATGGCAAATCCATTGAAAAGCGCAGCGGCGTCGTAATCGATGTAGGTCAGGTAATCACTACTTGCCATGCGATCCAGAAGGATAGGAACGTGCAAGTCTGGCACGAGGGCAGTGCCTTCAAAGCTAAGTTGCAACACTCGGACACCGTCCGCAACTTGTGCCAACTGAACGTACCGAGGCTACGGGCTCCTCCAACAATCCTAGGAGCAACCCAAAAACTTAGGGTGGGACAGCATGTTTATGCAGTTGGCAATTCGAAGGATCAAGATCTGAACTTGAGCGAGGGGCTCATTTCCGGCCTGCGTCCGTATGAGGGTGCGCAATATATCAACACCTCTGCCATTACTTCTCCTAGCTCAAGAGGCGGCGGCCTGTTTGATGATAAGGGAAAGTTAATAGGTATTTCGACCTCAGAGTCTATTGAAGGACAAAACTTTAATTTCGCACTCCCAGTTGAGTGGATCCGTGAACTCCCCATAACAGCAAAAATGATGCAATCTGGGTCCAAGAAAGAGAGTGGTCTGGATCGGCTGAGCCGTTCCATTGCACTTGAGAAGAAAAAAAATTGGCAGGGCCTTCTAAAGCTTTCACAACTGTGGACTAAGAATGAGCCCGATGACACGGTCTCTTGGTTCAGCCTAGGCCTCGCACAGGCCGGCCTGAAGCAATATGACCGGGCCATCCGAGCCTACCGTGAATCGATACGGATTCGGCCAGAGTATGCTGATGCCTGGTACAACCTAGGCACCTCTTACTTCAATCTCAAACAACACCCTCAGGGGATGCACGCTTATCAGGAGGCCTTACGTATACAGCCAGAGGGTGCGGATGCTTGGCGCAGCCTAGGAATTGCCTATAGTGGGTTGAAACAGCACGATCAAGGTACCCATACCACTCGAGAACCGGTACGTACTCAACTGGAGTCTGCTGATGCCTGGTACAACCTGGGTAACTCATACTACGATCTCCAGCAATTCGATCAGGCTGTTCAAGCCTATCGGGAATCGCTACGGGTCCGACCTGAAGATGCCAATACTTGGTATAACCTAGGCGCTGCCTATGACGAACTCAAACAGCAGGATGAAGCGATTCGAGCTTATCAAGAGGCCCTACGTATCCAACCAAGATATGCCATGGCTTGGTATGACTTGGGAAAGATTTACTACTTTCAGAGTGAACGGGAGAAGGTACGAGAGATTTATCATACCTTACGGAAAATTGACCCAGCACTCGCGGTCAAGTATTTCAATGCTTTAATTCTGCCTTAACTAGCTCATTCAAATAGAATAGATACCCATCATTTCATCTACATGAGGCCTCTCCTACTCGAATATTAGCTCATCATCTTTCAGTCTATAGGTCCCACCCGACCGATCTTTAACAGTTGTTGCGCGCTTCGTGCCGACGCGCACTTCGACACCCTCAAGAAAATGTTGCTCTGCCTTGATCATGGCCCCCCGACTAGCGACAATTTCCTTCTTTAACTGCACTTCATCCAAATTAAGTTGCTGCTCTTCATCGTCAAGCGATGCAAGAGTTAAATTTGCAGATTCGAGTGCAGATGCTGACACCCGATCGGGCTTGTTCACTGCCAGATCGATCAGTTTACGTACCTTAAACCGTCTGACCTTCAGATCATCACGACTCTCAGATAGCTTGGCCATACGTGCATACAATGTATCAGAGGTGCGTGCAATCACAACTGTTCTCGAACGCGAGGGGGAGCCAATCGTTTTTGCTTTGACTAACAGGCCAGCGGTTGCCACCCCTCCAATGATATGACCCCTACGACTTCCATCACCAACGATGATCTGGACTGCAGCAGTCAATTTGCACATCATCGTGTAATCACGGATGAAAATACCTTGCCCCGCATTAACAACCGCGTTCTGTGTGAAGTTCGCATTGACCGAGCCTCCGGCCTCAGTTATAGGATCAATAGTCAGCTCAGTTTCAGGTTTTTCTGGATGACCGATCAGACCACCCGTCACGACGATATCACCCTTTGCAATTAATATAGCGCCCTCAGTCGAGCCCTTGATATGAATATCACCATCCGCCTTGATCGTCATTCCACTCTGAACCTCTCCGGTCACAATAACCGTTCCGAGGAAATCAATATTACCGGTATGGAGGTCAACATTCTTGACGGTATAGACTGGCTCCACCTTCACCCCATTCGGTATCAAATAAGGACAACCATCAATCTTTGCGATCAATAAATCTGCATCATTACTATCAATTTCAGCCCCTTCAAGTCCTGCTGTAAACTCAAGACTCACTCCCTTCTTTGCAGGGATGGGCGCGCCAGATATCGTAAACCCAGGCTCGCCATCACCGGCTGGATAACGCCTCATCAATGAATCACCCGTATACACAACGAGAATTCCACCTAGATCACGGAAATTGGCAATGCCCTCTTCATCAACCTGCGGAACACGCTCCTTCATTTCAGGAAGAAGGCTCTCAAATCTAGAATCTAGACCATCTACAGCGGGCTTCCCACTGGCTATCAGAACACTATCGCCCTCTTCACTGATCGCACATTTAATCGCTTCCATATCAAGATCTACGGTGATCTCTTTATCTTTCGCTTCTTCAAGGATACTCTCGAGTGTCACTGCATTTCCACCGCGAGGATTAAAGCAGGTCAGATACGCGCTAAGCTGACCATCATCGATCTTGATGAAGAACTCGCCATCCGAAGCAGCACCTATAGCAAGTTCAAAGGGAGTTCGATCATTGTAATTACCTGTAGCCTCGAGCAAGGCATCTTCATCGAGATCACACTCGCCGAATCCCGCAATTTCAATCGCCTTTCTAAAGTTACTGAGCGTGATCTCTTCCACATCACCTTCTGGAGAGAAACAAGCCATCACGGCACGTCCATCTTCGCCTAGGCGTATGGATAGATATTTCAAATGCGAATCTTCGGACATTACGATCGCCTCATCTGATCACTCGAATTTCCATAGTACACCAAATTAATATTACAAATATTTATTAAAAAATATCTGAATTTAGATGAATATAACATTTTAATTCAATTAGTTGTATTACAAAGGATTGAAACCTGGAGAGAAGCTCCAGCAGCCTCTTCATCGTTACGGATCGGCCCCGAGTCTCGGTGTATATCAACAATCTGGGTATACGCAGTGCATTTATCAGGCTGGATAGGATAGATGACTAACAGTCCCTGCTGACAACGGGATGGCAGGGCCATGATAGAATTCTACCCCCCAACGGACATAGAATCTGACCATGAATAAAGACCACTGCACCGCTTTATTAGAGGGCCTCCTCAGCCAACGAATCCTGTTGCTAGATGGGGCTATGGGGACGATGATCCAGAGCTACACACTTAATGAAACGGATTATCGCGGCGCTCGATTTGCCAGTTTCCCACACGACCTCAAGGGAAATAACGATCTTTTGACGCTAACCCAACCGCATATTATCCATGAAATCCATAGCAGCTACCTTGAAGCAGGTTCGGACATTGTCGAGACCAATACCTTCAATTCTACAGCTGCCTCCATGGCCGATTACCATATGCAGGATCTGGTATATGAACTGAATTTTGCTGGGGCAAAGTTGGCGAAGGAAGCGGCCCTGGCAATGGAAGCAAAAACACCGAACAGACCTCGCTTCGTAGCCGGCGTATTAGGACCAACCACCAAGACCGCATCAATCTCACCGGACGTGAATGACCCCGGTTTTCGTGGAATCACCTTCGACCAACTGGTTGCAGATTACACCATCGCCATCAGCGGACTTCTGGCAGGGGGTGCCGATATCCTGCTGGTGGAGACTATATTCGACTCTCTCAATGCTAAGGCGGCTCTGTTCGCAATAGATCAATATTTCGAGGCTCACGGCGTCCGTGTTCCGATCATGATCTCGGTCACCATTACCGATGCCTCCGGGCGTACCCTCTCCGGACAAACCCCAGAAGCATTCTGGAATTCAGTCAGTCACGCTAGGCCATTATCGGTTGGATTAAATTGCGCGCTGGGTGCGGAATTGATGCGTCCTTACATCGAAGAGCTCTCCAAGGTTGCTGATGTTTTTACTAGCGCGCACCCCAATGCCGGCCTACCTAATCCACTGGCAGAGACTGGCTACGATGAATCGCCTGATTACACTGCCAGCCTGATCAAGGATTTCGCAGTCTCAGGCTTCGTCAATATTGTGGGCGGCTGTTGCGGCACAACGCCTGCTCATATCAGAGCCATCTCCGCTGCAGTGAATGGTATTTCGCCACGCATTATTCCCAATATTCCAAAGAAATTGCGGCTATCTGGACTGGAACCACTGAATATTGATGATGACTCGCTATTCGTGAATGTGGGAGAGCGTACGAATGTCACCGGATCGAAAATTTTTTCTCGTTTGATACTCAGCAATAATTATGCCGAGGCCTTAAGTGTCGCCCGCAGCCAGGTAGAGAGCGGCGCTCAGATCATCGACATCAATATGGATGAGGCGATGCTCGATTCTCAGAAAGCGATGGTGACATTCCTCAATCTGATCGCTGCTGAACCCGATATCAGCCGCGTACCGGTCATGATTGATTCGAGCAAGTGGTCAGTAATTGAGGCCGGCCTGAAATGCGTACAAGGCAAGGCCGTGATCAACTCCATCAGCATGAAGGAGGGTGAGGAGGAATTCATTAAGCATGCTCGGTTAGCGCGCCGCTACGGGGCAGCTGTGATTGTGATGGCCTTCGATGAATCTGGCCAGGCTGATACCCAAGAACGTAAGGTTGATATCTGTACGCGCTGCTACCGCATCTTAGTAGACCAGGTAGGTTTTCCTCCAGAAGATATCATTTTTGATCCGAACATTTTCGCAGTTGCCACCGGCATTGATGAGCACAACAATTATGGTGTCGATTTCATTGAGGCCACTCGCATCATCAAACAGACTCTACCTCATGCCAAGGTGAGTGGTGGCGTGTCCAATGTCTCATTCTCTTTCCGCGGCAACGAGCCGATACGAGAGGCGATCCATACAGCCTTCCTGTATCACGCTGTCCGGGCTGGCATGACCATGGGCATCGTTAACGCGGGACAGCTAGGCGTTTACTCTGACATTCCACCGGATTTACTGGAACGAGTTGAGGATGTACTCCTCAACCGACGCGCTGATTCCACTGAGAGACTAGTGGAATTCGCCGAGAATTTTAAGGGTCAGAGCAAGGAGAGGGTTGAAGATCTCGCTTGGCGCAACGAGCCGGTTCAGCAGCGTTTGACACACGCCCTAGTCAAGGGCATCAATACCTATATCGTTGAAGATACCGAAGCAGCACGTCTGGAAATAACTGCTCAAGGAGGACGTCCAATCCAGGTGATTGAAGGGCCGCTGATGAATGGCATGAATGTGGTCGGTGATTTATTTGGTTCCGGCAAAATGTTTCTGCCACAAGTAGTCAAGTCAGCACGGGTAATGAAACAGGCAGTGGCACATTTATTACCTTACATCGAGGCAGAAAAAAAACGCTCCGGCGACTCTAGGCCAAAAGGAAAGATTGTCATCGCCACCGTTAAGGGTGATGTACATGACATTGGCAAGAATATCGTCACGGTGGTACTGCAATGCAATAACTATGAAGTAGTGAATATGGGCGTAATGGTCCCGTGTGCGCAAATCTTGGAGATGGCACGGAGAGAACAGGCCGACATCATTGGTCTATCTGGTTTAATTACTCCCTCGCTAGAGGAAATGACGCATGTGGCAAAGGAGATGCAACGTGAGGGATTCACCATTCCCTTACTGATCGGTGGCGCCACCACCTCACGCGTCCATACCGCAGTGAAAGTCGCCCCCCACTACAGCGGCGTGACTGTATGGGTGCCTGATGCAAGCCGTGCCGTAGGGGTATGCAGCAATTTACTCTCGGAGGATCTACGCTCGGACTATGTCCGAGAGATCCAGACTGATTATGAGAAAGTTCGTACCCAGCACAAGAACAAGAAAGGACAGTCTCCGATGCTGTCGATTGCAGAAGCGCGTAGAAATGCGCTGAAAATAGACTGGAAGAACTATACTCCGCCTGAGCCTAATTTCTTAGGCATCAAGTCGCTCCGCAACTACCCACTTGAAAAGCTTGTTCCTTATATCGATTGGGGTCCTTTCTTCCAAGCTTGGGAATTATCTGGGCCCTATCCGGCAATCTTGCAGGATGAGGTCGTGGGTGAGGCTGCTCGCAATCTGCTGCGCGATGCTCAGTCCATGTTGAAGAAAATTATTGAACAAAAATGGCTCTCTGCTAATGCCGTAATCGGATTATTCCCTGCTAATTCGGTAAACCATGACGACATCGAAATCTATACCGATAAGTCTCGTAATAAAGTTGCTATGACATTCCACAACCTGCGGCAGCAGACTCTAAAACCTGGGGGCCGTCCTAACCTATGCTTGGCAGATTTCATTGCTCCAAAAGAATCCGGCATTCTTGACGCAATCGGTGCCTTTGCTGTTGCCGCAGGATTTGGCATAGATGCACGGGTCAAGGCTTATGAAGAGGCGCATGATGACTACGGTGCCATTATGCTAAAAGCATTGGCTGACCGTCTGGCTGAAGCCTTCGCCGAACATATGCACTGGCGGGTACGACGTGAATTCTGGGGCTATGCTAAAGATGAAGACCTCGACACCGAACAACTTGTCGCCGAGGAATATCGAGGCAGGCGCCCCGCACCTGGGTATCCTGCTTGCCCAGACCACACCGAGAAGGGGCCCTTATTTGAAATGCTAAGGGTTCCTGAGAATGCCGGCATCACGATTACTGAGTCTTACGCGATGATGCCAACTGCAGCGGTATCAGGCTTCTATTTTTCTCATTCTGATGCAGACTACTTCGCCGTTGGGAAGATCGATAAGGATCAAGTGATGGACTACGCAAAACGCAAGGGCTGGACACTGGAAGAAGCAGAAATGTGGCTGGCGCCGACGCTAGCATATGAGCGATAGCCCACAGCACTACCTCGAGGCTAACTCTTTTCTCGAGTGATTCTTATGATCTCCCGGATGCGTCTGACTCCGCGCATTACCTGTGCGAGGTGAGACCGATTACTCACTTGCAAAATAAAATGCATGGCAGTGTAGGCGCCCTCACCTTCCACAGTGACATTATCGATATTGGAACCGGCCTTAGCAATTTCCGCCGCCACCTTCGCCAGTACGCCGCGTTGATTTGCCGCTACCATCTTGATACTGACCTCGAACAACTTGCTGATGTTCTTGTCCCACGTTACATCTAACCAATTATCCGGGTTACCGTGCATCTTGCCAATCACTGAACAATCGCGTGCATGAATCACTAAACCCTGATCCTTCTTGATGAAACCGACGATGAGATCTCCTGGAATGGGTCGGCAACACTTGGCAAACTGCACGGCCATACCCTCCGTGCCCATTATGGTAATCGCCTCACCCATACCGCTTTCCTTCGGTGCGACATTTCCCGGTGATAGCAAGCGCTTAGACAATACAGCCGGCAAATGCTTGCCCAACACCATATCCGCGAGCAATTCTTTTTTTGACTTAGCGCCACTATCGCGGGCTAATTTCTGCCACTGAGAATCACTAATGCTCGTTGGATCAATCTTGAGTGACAACAGTGCCTGACTCAGCAGACGTTCACCCAATTTAGCTAGTTCATCGTACTGTACTGTTTTAAGAAAGTGACGGATATGTGACCGCGCCTTGCCGGTAACTACATAAGCGAGCCATGCAGGGTTAGGCTTTGCGTGGGGTGCAGTAATAATTTCAACATAGTCCCCACTTCTGAGTTTGGTACGTAACGGCGCATTCTCACCATTGATTTTCACCGCCATGCATCGGTCGCCAATATCGGTATGTACTGCATAGGCAAAATCCACCGCGGTCGATTCTTTTGGAAGCGCCAATATCCTGCCCTGGGGTGTAAATACGTAGACTTCACCAGGAAACAAGTCCACCTTCAGATGCTCCAGAAACTCTAGTGAGTCGGTCGAATCGCTTAGTGTCTCCAGTAGACCTTGCAACCACTGGTGGGTCTTCGTATGGAGATCATCGAGATTGATATCATGGCTCTTATAGAGCCAGTGTGAAGCAACCCCAGCCTCAGCAATCCGGTGCATTTCAGCAGTCCGGATCTGAATTTCGATGGGGGTGCCATAAGGTCCAAACAAGGTATTGTGTAATGACTGGTAGCCATTCGCCTTAGGGATCGCGATGTAATCCTTGAACTTTCCGGGGATGGGCTTGTATAGGCTATGCAGCGCACCAAGGGCTACATAGCACGCAGGGACGTCATTGACGATAACGCGAAAACCGTAAATGTCGAGCACCTCAGAAAATGAGAGGTGCTTCTCTACCATCTTTTTATAAATACTATAAAGCTGTTTCTCGCGCCCACTTATCTTTGCATCTAACCCAGAATCTTTAAGGCGTTGCCGGATATCGTTAAGGATTTTATCTACAACCTCCCGGCGATTACCACGTGCCGCTTTACTGGCCTTGGTCAGAACCTGATAACGTGTCGGAAAAATATAATGAAAGCTGAGCTCTTGAAGTTCCTGGTAGACACCGTTAAGTCCCAATCGGTGAGCGATCGGCGCATATATCTCCATAGTTTCACGTGCAATGCGGCGGCGCCTCTCCAGATCCAGTACCTCTAGTGTGCGCATGTTATGCAGTCTGTCTGCTAATTTAATGAGCACAACCCGAACATCCTGCGACATCGCCAGCAGCATCTTGCGGAAATTTTCTGCTTGAGCATCTGCTTGAGTCTGGAACTCTATCTTGTCAAGCTTGGAAACACCGTCCACTAGATCGGCTACCGACTTGCCAAATCTTTCGCTGATCTCAGCTTTGGAGATGTGGGTATCCTCCATCACATCATGCAGTAACGCAGCAGTCAGCGTCTGGATGTCTAGGTGAAGTCTGCCGAGTATGCCTGTTACTGCGAGCGGGTGAGAGATGTAAGGTTCACCTGACTTTCTGAACTGCCCTGAGTGGGCACTTTGACTGAAGAGGTAGGCGTTCTTAAGCTGAGAGATATCTTCCGGTTTAAGGTAACCGGACAATTCATTGAATAGAGATTCTGGCTCGGATAGGGAAACTGGAGTATCCGGCAAGCCTCGTGCCTGCATTAGAATTTCCTTTATTCAGTTTGATACGCTCGATATATGATCGAGTTATGAGATTGCAACAGTCCATTCCCTAGTTGCGATTCCCCTCATTTGATAGCGTCGTCACGGTCCCGGCGCTTACCAAAACTAGCTATACCGAGAGTCAAGGACCTCTATCCCTATCTTACCCTGAGCTAACTCTCGCAAGGCAATAACAGTGGGCTTATCACGGGCTGACTCCACCATGGGAGAGCTGCCGATCGAGAGCTGTCTTGCACGTATAGTCGCGACCAATGTCATTTCAAAACGGTTTGGAATCCTTTTCAAACAGTCGTCAACAGTAATCCGTGCCATAGCATTTCTCCAAAAAATATACTGACAGTAGTGGTACAGAGATATTTATACTGAACCGAAATCGCGGCGTCAATATCGACGCTAGGTAAGATATACGTTCGACCTGCTATCTTTTGATATAGCGATCTATCTGAGTTGATCTATCAGATGATGATAACGAACAAGCTGCTTCGACATTTTCATGCGTTCAGCCCGGACAATGCAGAAGAAGTCACTGATCGCAGTGTCCAACTCTTCGTTGATGATAACATAATCATACTCACTCACATGACTGATCTCTTCTCGCGCAGCGGCCACGCGCCGCGTGATTATCTCTGAACTATCCTGGCCACGGTTTCGTAACCGCGTCTCCAACATCGCAAGTGACGGCGGCAAGATGAAGATCCCTACCGCATTTTGGAAAGCTCGGCGAACCTGTTGCGCACCCTGGCTATCGATTTCCAATAAAATGTCCTGACCCGATGCCGTCGCCTCATTGATCCACTTCTGAGAGGTGCCATAGTAATTTCCATAAACTTCTGCGCTTTCCAGAAATTCACCACGTTCCAACATCTGTTCAAAGACTTCCCGAGTAACAAAATGATAATCACGCCCATCCATTTCTTCGGCCCTCGGTAATCGCGAGGTATATGAAATGGACAAATTCAACCCGGCACTTGTCCTCAGCAGTGCTCGTACTAGGCTGGTCTTCCCAGTACCAGAGGGTGCGCTGATGATGAACAGACTCCCAGATGTTGCTGTCATATTAAAAGCATTTGCATGTATTACCTATTCCAATCATTCCTCATCCCGGGTTAGCTGAGCCATGGATTTGTTAATCACTTTGTTGACTCGTACGCGGCACCGAGTCTCCACATCCTACGTACTATTAGCGATTGCCTACTCAAGATTTTGCACCTGTTCACGCATCTGCTCAATCAGCACCTTAAGCTCCATTGCGACCTTTGACACTTCCACATCCGCAGATTTAGAACCGAGCGTATTCGCTTCACGGTTGAGCTCTTGCATCAAGAAGTCGAGACGCTTTCCAACCGGCCCACCCTCCATCAAAATTCGCTCTACTTCATCCATGTGGGTCTGCAAACGTGACAACTCCTCATCCACATCAATTTTACCGGCGAATAATGCAAGCTCCTGCCGAATCCGATCATCATCGCAATTCACCATGGCTTCTCGTAACCGCAACGTGAGCTTCTCTTGAAACGCTACCAGCGATATGGGAATGCGCGGCGCCACTTCAATCGTTAATTGGCGCATCGTGCTCAAGCGATCGAGCAGCAAGTCCTTCAGTTTCTCACCTTCACGTGCGCGCGCTGCCACAAAATCACCTATAGCAGCATGCATCAACTCTAAACAGGGCTCGCGCAAATCTTCGGCAGGCAGCGTATCAACACCAAGCATACCGGGCCAGCGTAAAATATCGGCCACCCCTAAACTGCGCGTATCAGGCAGAGCTGCTTTGACTGTATTATTCAGTTCCAACAGCCTCTGCATTAACTCGCCATTGAGTTGCTGAAGGACGTCCACACCTGCGAGTCTAGAAAAACCAAGACGCAACTCTACTTTGCCGCGGCTCAGGCGGGCTGTCAGAGCCTCACGCATCACAGATTCCAAAGAACGGAATTCATCTGGCAGACGGAATTGAATGTCTAAATAGCGATTATTGACCGAGCGCATTTCCAAGTTGAGAGTGCCGCTTGGCACCTCGCGTGTCACCACTGCATAGCCGGTCATGCTGTAGATCAGTGCCAACTTATCCACTGATAGATCCTCAATACGTTAAAATAACAAGCATGCAACACCACGTGCTGTATCAGCGTCGATTATGCCACAACGCGCGCTGAGAAAAACTCAGTAAACTCATATACCTTATAGTCGAGAGATATCACAATCATGCGCCCCAGCAACCGTACGCCACTTCAACTCCGCCCCGTTAAGATCACACGCCGCTACACTAAACACGCCGATGGCGCAGTACTGATCGAGTGTGGCGATACCAAAGTATTATGCACCGCCAGCGTGGATGAGAAGGTGCCCCCCTTCCTCCGTGGTAAGGGGCAGGGCTGGCTTACAGCAGAGTACGGCATGCTTCCATGCTCCACCGGTGAGCGGATGCAGCGTGAGGCGGCCAAGGGCAAGCAGTCTGGACGCACCATGGAGATTCAACGATTAATTGGGAGAGCACTGCGCTCAGTAGTCGATCTGGGGAAATTGGGCGAGCGGACCATCCAGATTGATTGCGATGTGATCCAGGCTGATGGTGGCACTCGCACCGCCAGCATCACCGGCGCATACGTCGCACTGCATGATGCGGTAGAAAGACTACTGCAACGGAAATTACTGGAGTCAACACCGATACTCGATCAAGTCGCCGCTGTCTCGGTCGGAATTTATCAAGGGGTACCGGTGCTCGACCTAGATTATCCCGAGGATTCTTCCTGCGATACCGACATGAATGTAGTCATGACCGGCCATCTCGGCTTGGTAGAAGTGCAGGGAACCGCTGAAGGGGTCACATTTGACCGGCAAGAATTAAACGCCATGCTGGACTTGGCGCAACAAGGGATTCAACAGCTAATCGCATTTCAAAAAGCGGCACTTGCAGAGAAATGAGTTGATCTACGAAAATGAGAAAGCTCGTTATCGCCAGCAACAACTCTGGCAAACTGCGTGAGATAGGTCATCTACTTGAGCCCCTCGGGCTTGAGGTACTGCCTCAGTCCGTATTTGATATCTCAGAAGCGGATGAACCTTATTGTACGTTCATCGAAAATGCATTAGCCAAAGCGCGTCATGCCAGTCGTTGCTCCGACTTGCCTGCGCTAGCAGATGATTCCGGTATTTGCGTGAATGCCCTGAACGGCCAGCCTGGCATCCATTCGGCGCGCTACGCGGGAGAACCAAAGTCGGATGAACGCAATAATCAGAAACTGATCGAAGCACTGACCCATCAGTCGGACCATAATGCCCATTATTACTGCGTGATGGTGCTAGTGCGCCATGTCGACGATCCACAACCGATCATCGCCGATGGTTCCTGGCATGGCCAGATCATTCCACAACCACGCGGCAACGGTGGTTTTGGCTATGATCCCCATTTCTATCTGCCTGAACTAGGGATGACCTCAGCTGAACTCCCGCTCGAACAAAAGAATAAGATCAGCCATCGCAGTCAGGCCCTGATCCGGTTAGTTGAAAGCATTAAGCAGGAAATGGTCAAGTAATCGGATACACCGCACGTTGCATCTACGATCCGATTCCTAAGTCCATCATGACCTCAATCATCTCCCTCTCCTCAATCCTCGGCTCACAGGCACCACGCCTGATGACACTCCCGCCGCTGAGTCTCTACATTCATCTGCCATGGTGCGTTAAAAAATGTCCCTATTGCGACTTCAATTCACATGAAGCCCACAATGGAAACATTCCCGAGGATGAGTATGTCGCAGCGCTGATCCGTGACTTAGAGAATGCATTGCCACAAATCTGGGGGCGAAAGGTAGTCAGTATATTTTTTGGGGGGGGTACGCCCAGCCTCTTCAGCGCCCACTCGATTGATGCGATCTTAACCGCAGTACGCACCCTGCTTCCGATAGAGCATCTGGCCGAGGTTACGCTCGAAGCTAATCCTGGCACGGTTGAAGCACAAAAGTTTGCCGACTTCCGTTCTGCAGGGATCAACCGCCTCTCGCTCGGCATCCAAAGCTTCAACTCCCCACACCTAAAAACACTAGGCCGCATTCATGATGGTAATGAATCACATCATGCGGTGGAGATCGCCCAGAGAAATTTTGACAATGTGAATCTCGATCTGATGTATGCCCTGCCTGGGCAGACATTGGCGGAAGCCCATGAGGATATCCAGCATGCATGCACTCTCGGTATCGCACATATCTCCGCCTACCACCTCACGCTGGAGCCCAATACCCTATTCCATCGTTACCCACCATCATTACCTGATGATGATTTAGCAGCAGAGATGCAGATAATGATCGAGCAAACCCTCGCGAGCAAGGGATACACCAATTACGAGACTTCAGCATTCTCGCAACCGGGCCTCGAGTCACGCCACAATCTGAATTACTGGCTATTCGGTGATTATCTTGGTATTGGTGCAGGGGCACATAGTAAAATCAGTTTTGCTGACAAAATCATTCGTCAGATGCGTTACAAGCAACCCAAAGAATATCTTTCCCAGTCGGCATTGGATACCCCGCTACAAGATCAACACGAAGTGGGGAGAGATGAGCGTGGCTTTGAGTTCATGATGAACGCGCTGCGCCTCACAGCAGGATTTGCCAGCGAAATGTTCCAGCAACGGACCGGTCTACCGATCACCGCGATCCAGCAGCAACTCAATGAAGCTGAACAGCGTGGGTTAATCGTGCGTGATCACCTCCGCGTCACCCCCACTCCTGTGGGACGACGATTTCTCAATGATTTACTGCAGATTTTCCTGCCTGATAAGAGTGAACTATAAATAGGTCGGTCTCTATCCCGGTTCCTATTCCAAAGGGTGGCATAGAGTAAGAGTCACTTTTTCTGGAATACCAGATCCCACACCCCATGTCCTAACTTCAATCCGCGCTGCTCAAACTTAGTCAAGGGACGGTATGCGGGACGGGGTGCATAGTCTGTAACCGTATTAATAAGTTGCGGCTCACTACTCAGCACTTGCAGAATCTGTTGAGCATATTCCTCCCAATCCGTAGCCACGTGTAGATATCCGCCATGCTTTAACCGTTCGCTCAACAGCGTAATGAATTGGGGCTGAATTAGACGTCGCTTATGGTGACGTGCTTTAGGCCAGGGATCTGGGAAAAAAATGTGCGTTCCGTCGAGACACTCGGGTGGCAGCATGCACTTCAATACCTCAACCGCGTCATGCTGAATGATGCGCAGATTGCTCAGACCCGTCTCACCGATCTGCTTCAGCAAGCTCCCAACGCCGGGTGTGTGAACATCAATAGCGAGGTAATCATTCTGCAGATGCATCTGGGCGATCGAAACAGTCGTCTCTCCCATACCAAAACCGATCTCAAGAAACTTGGGTGAGCTCCTGCCAAAGATCTGGTCAAGGTTGATCAGGTTATCTTCAAATGGAATACCATACTGCGGGAGCAAGATCTCATACGCATGTCGCTGCGCGTTCGAGATACGGCCCTGTCGAAGAACAAAGCTGCGGATAGGACGATGTTCTGGCATGCGGGAGGGATGATACTGTGCGGCAACCTAAAATTAGGCCGCTTGGTCTTTGCTACTGCTGCTGATGACGCCAGTGACGGGTGAACTCGGGCTCGCGCTGTAGAGCTTCTTCGCCATACGACCGGCCAGATAAGCCTCCCGCCCGGCCTCTACCCCTTTTCTCATGGCAGAAGCCATCAGTATGGGCCTGTGAGCAGCCGCAATGGCCGTGTTCATCAGCACCCCGTCGCAACCAAGCTCCATTGCGATGGCCGCATCCGAAGCCGTACCCACACCCGCATCCACGATCACCGGTACCTTAGCATTGTCTATGATGATCTGTAGATTCCATGGATTTAAAATGCCCATACCCGAACCAATCAACGATGCCAGCGGCATCACGGCAACGCAGCCAATCTCCTCTAGTTGCCGAGCCAGGATCGGATCATCAGAGGTATAAACCATCACCTGGAAATTTTCCTTCACCAAGATTTCTGCAGCCTTAAGGGTTTCAACCATGTTGGGGAAGAGTGTCTTCGGATCCCCGAGCACTTCCAACTTCACTAAGCTATGGCCATCGAGTAATTCACGCGCAAGCCTTAACGTACGGACCGCATCGTCGACTGTGAAGCAGCCGGCGGTATTAGGTAATAATGTGTATTGAGAGGGGGGCAGTATATCCAACAGGTTCGGCTCACCCGGATTCTGGCCGATATTTGTGCGGCGGATTGCTACGGTAATGATTTGTGCCCCACTCGCATCTATCGATGCACGCGTCTCGGCAAAGTCTTTGTATTTTCCGGTACCGACCAGCAGTCGAGAGGAGTACGTCTTGCCGGCGATAATCAGGTTATCCATGGAATCCTAGATTTGTTACTGAGAGTAATTTAACCACCACCCACTGCCACGACAATCTCAAGCCGGTCGCCATCTGCCAGCATTTGCTCTCCAAATTGACTGCGGGGAACAATCTCTCCATTGCGCTCGACCGCAATTCGCTTACCCTGCAAGGCCATATACTCAAGCAACTGTACAATATTTAGAGGGGCATCAAAACGTTGTGGCTGTCCGTTGAGTATCACTTGCATCTGAATGAGTTAGGACTTGTGTGGGATTTCAGCATCTGCACAATTTAAATACACAGAATTAAGGATTCTACTTGCGTTGCCAGTATTACTCAATGACAGCATTAGAGACAAACGATAATTCGAGCACACAAAAAGCTAACCTCACAGTCATATAAGAAATTAGAAAAATATTTACGAACACTATTATATTTCTTGATAGCCTGAGTCGATTGGCAAACGATTGAGTAATCCCTCTAACGCAAGTAGAATCGGAACAATTGCGGGTGTAGCTCAATGGCAGAGCAGAAGCTTCCCAAGCTTACGACGAGGGTTCGATTCCCTTCACCCGCTCCATTCCTATTCTGTTCAACGCACTACGTGTGAAATTTGCCACTAACCTGATCCGCTGGCAACACCTCCACGGTCGTCACCAACTCCCTTGGCAGAACACGCAAGATCCATATGCCATTTGGCTGTCGGAAATCATGCTTCAACAGACCCAAGTCGCAACGGTTGTACCTTATTACCTGCGATTCCTGCAACAATTCCCCGATATCAACAGTCTCGCACTAGCATCGCTAGATGACGTTCTCTCACTATGGAGCGGTCTCGGATACTATGCCCGGGGAAGGAATCTACATCGGGCTGCACAGATGATCGTTGACCAATACAACGGTATATTTCCACACGACCTTAAACTCATTCAACAGCTTCCAGGCGTTGGCCGATCCACCGCCGCTGCCATCGCCGTGTTCGCTTATGGTGAGGATTGCGCGATTCTTGATGGAAATGTTAAGCGCGTCTTTGCACGCTACTTCGGCATCGACGGCTACCCTGGGGCAAAGGATACTGAGACCCTTCTGTGGCAGAAAGCAGAAGAACTGATTCCGAGGGAGGGCAGTGTCGGCCAGATCCAAACCTACACACAGGCATTGATGGATCTCGGTGCCACCATCTGCACCCGGAGCAGACCCCAGTGCGCAGTCTGTCCACTCCAGATTGACTGCTTTGCTCTCAGAGAGGATCGTGTTGACAAGCTACCCACCGCCAGGCCGCGCAAGTTATTGCCACAGAAAGAAACTGTGATGCTGATGATGCTACAACAAGACGGGGTCTTGCTTCAAAAACGTCCCCTCACCGGTATCTGGGGAGGGTTATGGTGTCCACCCGAAATATCCCTCATTGAAGATACCAATTCCTATTGCCAACAACAATTCGGTCTTAACGTACGAGTGATGGCAGAACTGCCACCATTAGATCACAGCTTTACACATTTCAAACTGCGTATTTATCCACGCCCGTTGCACGTTATTTCACCTGTCCCCGCTCACAAAAATTATGGATTAATTCGCTTTTCATTCGCAGATGCATTGAACGCCGCCATTCCCACAGCGGTGCGACGACTCCTGCTGATGGCGCCAAAAATAACTTCTTGAACCGTAGCCGTTTACCACCTTAAACTGAGTATTTGATTGAGACTGGATGGCTGACAATATCCCTGTTATCCTCAGGAAAATGGAAAACTGGCAGGAATGGAGAAAGCTTAAACGCGCTGAATTGATGCGGCATCGAGAATCAATTACAGCGGATGATCATCGCAGTTGGAGTGAAGGTATCACCACCTCGCTTGAACAAGCTTTCCCGCAGCTACAGAGATGCACTGTGGGCTTTTGTTGGCCGTACCGCGGCGAGTATGACCCACGGCCTGCGATGAACTTCCTATGCGCGAAGGGGGCAACACTCGCACTACCTGAAATCCCGGAAGATGGTGGATTACTGCAGTTTCGGCGATGGTGGCCAGAAGCTCCCATGAGAGTTGGTGCTTATGCCATCCCCGTTCCAGACAATACCGAGTTATTGACAGTCGACGCACTCATCATTCCGCTGGTTGGCTTCGACCAACAAGGATATCGGCTCGGTTATGGGGGTGGGTATTTCGACCGTATGCTAGCATCTGCAACTCCACGTCCTTTGACTATTGGTATCGCATTTGAGATTTTGAGACTGGACAGCGTACATCCACAACCGCATGACATTGCGATGGATTTAGTTGTGACCGAAGCGGGGATCTACCGAGTCACTGATCTTGGGCTAGTTCCAATTTCCAATGACGAATGTGCGGCAGATCATCCCCTAAAATAAGCAAGACTACTCTTCACCCCAGCGTGGCATCAGCGTATGAGGAATGCCTAAATGATCGAGAGTACGGGCCACGATAAAATCTACCACCTCCTGAACAGTTTCTGGATGATGATAAAAGCCAGGATTTGCCGGCAGAATAACTGCACCGCTGCGTGCAAGTTTCAACATATTTTCTAGATGAATCACGGAAAATGGCGTTTCGCGTGGCACCAGGATGAGCTTGCGATTTTCTTTCAGCATCACATCGGCTGCACGCTCGATCAGGTTCTGACTCAATCCTGCAGCAATAGCAGCCATTGTCCCCATCGTGCATGGGCAGACCACCATCGCATCCGCAGGGTTCGATCCGGAGGCCACTGGCGCAAACCACTCCTCGCGTCCGAATACTCGAAGTTGCCCTTCGGTAGCATTGAATCGTTGATTGAATAACTGCTCCACTTCCTTCGTACGCGACGGCAGTGCCAAATTCATCTCCTGCTGCGCGACGATCTGAGCCACTTGAGAATACAGTAGATAAACGCGGTTACCGCTTTTCAGCAGCATCTCTAGTAGGCGGATGCCATACGGCATGCCTGATGCACCGGTGTATGCCAGAGTAATGGTTAGCGGTTGATTCATGATCACTCTTTTTGATCTGTATTGGATGCAATGCTGGCTAAGAATACAAGCCGTCGCCTTTCATTGTATACGCAATGTTTGCGATGCTCGATCGTCAACATCTGTTTATAGGTCCTGATAGGGCGGGTGCTAAATTGGTAGTTGTAGGCGATTAGCCCCAATTTTATGACGATACAAAAATGAGAGCGAGTACTCACTGCGGCGTTTGACACTCCCTGTGGCTCATTGCTACAGGGAGTGAGAAGGGTTAATGCTTAATTACGGCACCGGCAACTTTGTCATCCACCACCGCAGGCAGTGGCGCGGTGGCATTGACATCAGGAAGCGCTTCAGGTCTCCGTTCAAGAGCCAGATCGAGCACTTGGTCTATCCACTTTACAGGCTGGATGTCCAACCGGTTCTTAATATTTTCAGGTATCTCGGCAAGGTCTTTAACGTTCTCCTCTGGGATCAATACAATCTTGATTCCCCCGCGGTGTGCTGCCAGCAATTTCTCCTTGAGCCCACCAATGGCTAATACTTCGCCGCGCAGGGTAATCTCTCCGGTCATCGCCACATCGGCGCGCACTGGAATCCCAGTTAATGCAGAAACCAGTGCTGTGGTCATGGCAACACCAGCCGAAGGTCCATCCTTCGGCGTCGCTCCTTCTGGTACGTGTACGTGTATATCGGTCTTCTCGAAGGTGTCGTCCTTGATTCCAAGCCGACCAGCGCGTGCGCGCACGACTGAGCGGGCCGCCTCCACTGACTCCTTCATCACATCGCCGAGGGAACCGGTGCGCAGGATATTTCCTTTACCCGGCAGTACCACCGCCTCGATGGTCAGCAACTCCCCTCCGACCTCAGTCCAGGCCAAGCCGGTAACCTGTCCAACCTGATTCTTTTCTTCAGCAACCCCATATGTATAACGCCGAACCCCTAGGTATTTTTCTAGGTTACGCGAAGTGACCATAATCTTTTTCTGATCACCCTTGAGCAGTAGCGCCTTCACAACCTTACGACAGATTTTAGAAACTTCTCGTTCCATCGCTCGAACTCCAGCCTCGCGGGTGTAGTAACGGGTGATATCACGAAGCGCAGCACTGTTTACCGTCAGCTCCTCCTCCTTTAAGCCATGACTCTTCATCTGCTTAGGCAGTAGGTAACGAGTCGCAATATTGAGTTTCTCGTCCTCGGTATACCCTGATAACCGGATCACCTCCATCCGGTCCAACAGTGCTGCAGGTATATTCAACGTATTCGCAGTCGCAACAAACATCACATCGGATAAGTCATACTCAACCTCGATGTAATGATCCACAAATGAGTCATTCTGCTCGGGATCAAGAACCTCTAATAATGCAGAGGATGGGTCGCCACGAAAATCCATTCCCATTTTATCCACTTCATCCAGCAGGAAGAGTGGGTTCTTAACACCCACCTTAGTCATGTTCTGTAAAATCTTCCCCGGCATCGAACCGATATAAGTGCGACGGTGACCCCGTATCTCCGCTTCGTCGCGTACCCCTCCCAGAGACATACGAACGAACTTGCGGTTGGTGGCACGTGCAATAGATTGCCCCAATGAGGTCTTACCCACACCAGGTGGGCCGACCAGACATAGTATCGGCGCCTTCAGTTTATCCACACGTTGCTGTACTGCAAGATACTCAACAATGCGCTCTTTGACCTTATCCAGACCATAATGATCCTTCTCAAGTACTGTCTCGGCGGCGTGCAGGTCCTTACTGATTTTACTTTTCTTCTTCCACGGTAACGCTACCAAAGAGTCGATGTAGTTACGGACCACCGTAGCTTCGGCCGACATTGGTGACATCAAACGAAGCTTCTTTAGCTCCGCTTCCGCCTTAGTACGACCCTCTTTGGACATCTGAGCGGACTTAATCTTTTTGTCGATCTCTTCAAGATCAGCGCCATCCTCACCCTCACCCAACTCCTTCTGAATAGCCTTTACCTGCTCATTCAGATAGTAATCACGCTGGCTCTTCTCCATCTGACGCTTGACTCTGCCACGGATGCGTTTTTCCACCTGGAGTATGT
>Ga0209553_1000143_pt1 | contig 35068 bp, 24 predicted proteins | sample LauGreFBDMM110DN_2_FD_188217 | JGI IMG/M metagenome (GOLD analysis project Ga0209553, IMG submission 188217) | Freshwater lake microbial communities from Lake Michigan, USA - Fa13.BD.MM110.DN (SPAdes) (version 2) | ecosystem: Environmental > Aquatic > Freshwater > Lake | place: Lake Michigan...
ATGACGCCAGCAGCATATGCGAGACAACTGGCAATGAAAGAAGTTACAGTGAACCCCGGACTCTAAAGGTAAGTGCTACTGAGGAAGGGGGGACGTCGGATTGGGTCCCAACTATTTGAACATTGTTGTTGCAAATACGAACAATTCTCATTTATATTGCGCGCACAGATTAACGGGGCTTGGCAAAAGCTAAAAGTGACAGCCAGCCCCCCTGGATTGACTGCCCACCATCGGAGTATATAGATGTACAGGTTTCGCAAGACGCGGCTGGCAAGCGGCATGAGCCTCGCTCTGTTACTGCTTTCCGGTCAGACACTTGCTGCCCAACCGACACCCGGACTGGAAGAGTTTCTGATCATCGGCAGCCGGGAAAACGCGCGCCGACTGGCCGGCTCAGGGGCGGTGGTGCATTCCGAACAAATCCTCAACGAAGCGGCGACCGACATCAACCAGTTGCTGAAAACCCTGCCGGGTCTTTATATCCGTGAAGAAGATGGTCTCGGTCTGCGTCCCAATATCGGCATTCGCGGCGCGACGTCTGAACGCAGCAGCAAGATTACGGTGATGGAGGATGGGGTCATGATGGCACCTGCCCCTTACTCTGATCCTGCCGCGTATTATTTCCCCACTGCCCAGAGACAGGCGGCAGTGGAAGTATTGAAAGGCGCACCCTTGTTGCGCTTCGGACCGCAGACCACCGGTGGCGTGATCAACCTGGTGTCCACTTTAATTCCAGAAACCAACGGCGGCAATTTGCGCGTGATGTCCGATGAACGCGGACTCGCTGACGTGCACGGCTGGTACGGTGGTCGCGGTGATCAATTCAGTTATCTGGTGGAAAGCGTGCAGCGTCACGGCGCCGGCTTCAAGAAAATTGATCGATCCGGTGACGAGGGTGGTATTGCTATAGAGGACTATGTGGTGAAACTCGGCTGGCAATCTGCCGGCCCGCGGGCACAGAGCCTGCAGTTAAAAATGCAATACTCGGAAGAAAACTCCGAAGAGACTTACCTGGGTTTGACCGACCGTGATTTCCGTCGCGACCAGGATCGTCGTTACGGCATGTCTGATCCGGATGAAATGACGAATCGCCACTCATCAGTGCAGCTCTCATACCGCATTGCGCTGAGTGAAGCGCTCACCGCCACTGCGCTGGCCTATGACAATAACTTCAAGCGCGATTGGTACAAGCTGGAAGGCGCTGGTTCCTATATCAAAGCGGCCAATACCGGTAGCAGCAGTGCGCAGAACATTCTCGACGGCACCGCCAACGTCAACGGCCTGCGCTATAAACATAACAACCGCGTGTACGCTTCTCATGGTGCCGAACTGAATCTGCGTTATGCACTGGGTGATCACACTGTGAATGGCGGTGTGCGGCTGCATGAAGATGAAGTGGATCGTTACCAGGAAGTGGATGTGTTCAACCAGATCAGTGGCGCACTGGTATTCGACAGAATGATCTTGCCGGGTGCCAGTGATAACCGGGTAGGCGGTTCTGAAGCTGTCAGTATATGGCTTACCGACAACTGGCAGTTCTCTGACGCGCTGCGTATTACTGCCGCGCTGCGTTATGAGGACGTAGACACCAATGAGGTGCGTTATAACAACGTGCAGCGTACAGCAATCAATCGGGAAGTTCCCAATGCTGCACAGGAATGGTTACCGGGCGTCTCTTTTACTTACGACATGAACTCAAACTGGCAATTGCTGGCAGGCGTACACAAAGGATTCTCGCCCCTTGGCGCCGGCTCCGCCGAACATGAAGATCCCGAAAGCAGCACCAATTATGAAGCCGGATTGCGTTTCCGGCAGGGTCTCTGGTTTCTGGAGGGCATCGGCTTTTACAGCGACTTCTCAGAAAAAACCGAAAACTGTTCGGTAGGCAGTCCCTGCAGCAACGGCAATACCGTCGGCAGTTACAATACCGGTGCAGCGGTCATTGCCGGGCTCGAATGGCAGGCCAGCACCATGTTCACCCTTGGCGACGCCCAGTTGCCTGTCGACTTCAGTTATACCTGGACCGATGCCGCCATAAGTCGTGACAATCCAGCCACCGGCGTACTTGAAGGAGATCTGCTGAAAGATGTACCAGAGCATCTGTACAGCATGCGTGCCGGTCTGGAACTGCGTAATGGTCTCAGCAACTATGTAGTAGCCAAATACACGGATGCACAATGTTCGATAATCAGCTGTAACCGCAGCGCTGGCGACTTGCAGCACACCGATGATTTGCTGGTCATCGACTTGATCAGTCGCTACCCATTCAGTGATGCTCTGAATCTTTTCCTGAAAGTGGAAAATCTGCTGGACGAGCGCGAGATCATCTCCCGTGATCCCGACGGCGCGCGACCCAACAAACCACGCACCGCCACCCTGGGCATGGAATATCGCTTTTGACCTGGTGAATCTCTTGCGGTTTGACCTGCGCTGATGGTGTTGGCAATCGCCAGTGGATTGCTGGATATACTGCTGCGGAAGCCGATGATCGTGACCATTTATTGAAATGTTAAATTATCTGCGTGAGTTTGTGGCTGTCTGTTTCAGTTTATTTCAATAGCAGGTTATTTCAATAGCAACTGGATTCATAACATATTATTGATGGAGCGTAATGAGATGAAACACTTGCAGTGGGGTCATCTGACTTTCCTTCTGGTGGCAATGGTGCTGGTGCCGGCACCGTCGATCCAGGCGCAGGGGCAGGGTGTTGCCGACTCCATCCAGCTATTCCGCGATAACTGCGCCGTCTGTCATGGCGAAAATCTCGAGGGCGACGCGCAGGGGCCTCCGCTGCTGGGTGAGCTGCAGCATGGCGACAGCATGGCCAATCTGGTGGCCAGCATTGGCGATGGCTATGCAGCGACCGGCATGCCCTCCTGGGCAGATGCCCTGACGAGCGCGCAAATCCGTAACGTGGCGCTCTACATCCTGGAGACGCGGGCGAATGTCGATTACGTCACCTTCAACCACGACCAGCCGCTGGTCATCCCGGATGAAACCATTGCCAGCAGTCTGCACGCGTTTCGTCTGGTGACCATCGCCGCTGGGCTGGACCCGCTGCCGTTTTCAATCGCACCGCTGCCCGATGGCCGGATCCTGCTCACCGAAAAGAAATTCGGTGTGCGCATCATCAACCCCGACGGCAGCAAGTCTGACTACATCACCGGCACACCACGAGCCTGGTCGGACATCAACGCGGTAGCTTCAAATGGCAACGAGCGGGGCCTGGGCTGGTTGTTCGACATCGCCATTCATCCCAACTATCAGGAGAACGGCTGGGTCTATCTTTATTTTGGCGACCGCTGCAGTGACTGCAATGCCGTCAGCCGGGCAGCGGGCCAGCCCGTGTCCATGAACAAGCTGGTGCGGGGTCGCATCGAAGCTTGCGCCTGGGTGGACGAGGAAGTCATCTGGGAAGCGAACATCGAGCATTACTCAACCATGATCGATGTCATCGCCGGCGGGCGTATCGATTTCGATGATAGCGGCCATGTGTTTCTCAGCGTCGGCGCGAAAGGGCCGGACAGCTTCGAGGGCATTCAGGATCTGGACATCCCTTGGGGCAAGATTCACCGCATCAATGACGACGGCAGCATTCCCGCTGACAATCCCTTCGCCGGCCGCGACGATGTCTATCGGAGTATCTACACCTATGGGCATCGCAGCCCGCAGGGTCTGTTCTGGGATCGCAGCTCCGGGCAATTATGGGGCACCGAACACGGGCAGCGTGGCGGCGACGAAGTCAATCTGTTGCTGCCGGGCCAAAATTACGGCTGGCCGCTTTACTCCCTCGGTATGAAATACGACGGCACGCCGGTGGCGCAAGGTCCGGAACTGGGCATCGTCTTCGAACTCGCGGACATCCAGCAACCGGTGGTAGACCTGACCCCGTCACCGGCCGTTTCCAGTTTAATCGTCTCGAGCAGCGACCAGTTCCCGGCTTGGCGCAACGACTTCCTGGTGGGTTCCCTGAAGGCGCGCAGCCTCTTTCGTTTCAGGATCCAGAACAACCGCTTGATCGAGCGGGAGACTTTGCTGGAGGGTCTGGCGCGAATCCGCGACATCGAGCAAGGCTTCGATGGCGCGATCTATCTGCTGCTGGAGCACGCCACGGGTGCGCGCATCGTGCAGTTGGTGCCGGCTGCTTGAGCGAACATATTTCAGGAAGGTTGAATTTGTGGGTGTCTGGTTTTATCTAGCTTTAATTGACCAAGCTCTGGGGGTGAATATTGAAAACGCGCAAACCGGCAGGATATCGCAGGCGCTCGGCAACCGAGATGGACCGGCGCCGATTTCTGGCGTCTGGTGCTACCGGTGCCGCAGCAGCCTGGCTTGGTCTCTGGCCCTGGCAGGCGCTCAAAGCGCAGACTGCTTCCCTGAGCGGCGCCAGCGCACCACGGAATGACTGGAATGCGGGGACGCTGTTGCATCTGTTACCGGCCGTCAGTGACAGTCGACTGCTGATCAAGGCCTCCTTTGTCAGACCGCTTACGAGCACACCACGTCTGCGTCTGCAGTCAGGCAATAGTTCCAGAATGATTGAAGGGCGGCAGAACGACACGGCCGGAGAATTCTGGCAGTTCTATGCCGAAGATCTCACCCCGTCCACCTCTTACGAGCTGAGTCTTCTGGACAATAGCGGCACGGCATTGTGTGACGCCTGGCCCCTGGCGACGTTTCCGGCGCCGGAGCAGGAGGTGGAGCGGGCGCGGCTGTTGTTCTACACCTGTGCCGGGGGTCAGGAGGGCAGCTATCGCGGCATCGGCGATCGCACCGGCAATCTGCCAACAGCGATCCGCAGCCGCCTGCTGCGGCGCGGACTCTCTTTCGCACCGGATGCCGTCATCGCCAACGGGGATCACATCTATTGGGATCTGCATACCTGGCAGGGGGAAGCAACCGGGCAACTCAGCAATGCCGGCCGCCAATCGAATTTTGACTTCGCTGCGAATGTCTACGGCGGTCACAACGAGACAGCGCTGAAACTCGCTGCCGGTCCGCAGATCATCCCGGTCTATGGCACGGACTTCCGTTCGACCCCGGTGTTTTTCCTGCAGGATGACCACGACCATTGGGAAAACGATTCACCGCTAAGTTATCCGGTGCCCTGGTTTCAACTGCAACTGGCCCGCGCGACCCAACAACTTTATTACCCGGAGTTTCTCGCCGATGCGAACCGGCCGGCGGGTCTGCCCTGGTCATCGCAAACAGAGCGCGGTGAGCTATCGGAGAGTTTTGGCAGCCTGCGCTACGGCAAGCTGGCGGAAGTATTGCTCTATGATGTGCGGCGCACACTTCAGGTCGGCGAGTTGAATGCGCTGTTTCTGGATCGTGTGGTGGAAGACTGGCTGCATGCGCGCACTGCTTCTACTGACACTCGTCATCTGGTCCATGCGCCTTCCAATCCGCCGGGCTGGACTGCCGGCAAATGGGGCGAGTGGTATCCGGATGTGCTCGACCCGGTCAGCGGCCGGCTCACAGTCGACATTCCCAAACCGCAGTGGCAACGGGGCTGGCTGGACCAGCACGACCGTATCATGCAGTCGCTGGCGGCGATGCGCCATCGTTCGCCCCTGGTGATCAGCGGTGATCTGCATGCGACCGGTTTCGGTTATATCCGTGGCGCCGGCGCTTTCGATTTCAGCGCCAATCCCATCGCCACCGTGTTGAGCGGACCAGTCGGCACCTCGGCCGCCGGCTTTCCGTCAGTGGTGCGCAATGCGCGTCCGGAACCTTCAAAGTATCTGGATTTCGATGAACAGGTGATTCCGTTTGAACAGCACGGCTTTACCCTGGTTGATTTTCTGCCGGATCGCATTGTGGTGCAGATGTTCAAGTGGGATGTTAACAGTCAGTCGCTGGCAGACATCGACACGCTTGAACCGTATTTTACCGAGGAGCTGGGGTAGTCCTCTGGCTGCCCCGGGTTTTGTTTGTCCCCTTTGATTCCTTCCTGTTTGCACTCAGCCCCGCGTGACGAATTGCAATAGAACTATCACAAAGATGTAAAACCGCTGACATATACCTGCTGCAGACTTCCGTCAGTTGCCCATGAATGCAATTGCTAACAGGGCAGGTAATAAAGCACTGCCTTGGCAGTCAACTTAATCTCGGGAGCAAAATCTATGAAGTTAAAAAATACCGCTGGCTGCCCAACACGCCGGCGTCTTGCCTCGCATCTGTCCGTCGCCATAATGGCGGCCGTGGGCGGCTATTCATCTACTTCTGTGCTGGCACAGTCGGAAAACGAAATCCAGGAAATCAGCGTCTTCGGCAGGGGCGAAACCCGCCAGATACAGAGTCTGGTTGCCACCCAACTGGAACAGTTTCCTGCAGGCACCAGTCCGCTCAAAGCAATCTAGAAATTGCCTGGCGTGAATTTTCAGTCTGCTGACCCCTACGGTGCCTACGAATGGTCAACCCGCATCGTGGTACGTGGTTTCAATCAGAACCAGATGGGCTTTACGCTTGATGGCGTGCCCCTCGGCGACATGTCCTACGCCAACCATAACGGTCTGCATATCAGCCGTGCGGTAATGACCGAAAACATGGGACAAGTGTCTATTGCACAGGGTGCCGGCGCTCTAAGTACTGCCTCTACGAGTAACCTCGGTGGCACGCTGGAGTTCAGCACAGCAACACCGAACGAGGAATTCGGCATTACCACTAACGGGTCTGTGGGCAGCGACTCGGCGCAGCGCGTGTTTCTGCGGATGGATAGCGGAACACTCAGTTCTGGCACACGTTTCTTCCTCAGCGCCGCCACTCAGGAAACTGATAAATGGAAAGGCGCGGGCATTCAGGAACAGGACTATGTAAACCTGAAGCTGGAACAGGAAATCGGCGCCTGCAAGTGGGTGCAATTTCAGGACCAGGCGCGCACGCGTTTAGTGCAGAAGTGGTCAATCTGTGCAAATAGGACAGCCACAAACTTGTTTGACAGTAGCTAACAGGTCACGGCGTATTCTGGTTGTTTAAAAACCTTTCCGCGTTGGCAAAGTCACGCTCCAGCGCACGCTGGAACGCGAGACGGACGAATGGTGCAGTAAGCCTTGAGCTTGGCGCATAGGCGACGGAGATCTGCGCACGAGTTTTGCCATTACCCAGATCATCGAGTTGATAATGTCCGATGGAATACCGAATGGGCACACTGGCCGTGGACTTATTCATGTCAGTGAAATACGCGAAGCGGTGGGGCGCATCGAATACCAGCAGGCGCTGAATGAGCTGCTTGCCATTTTCAAGAGTGGTAATGCGTTCCGTTCCGATACCAGGGCTGGACTGCATCGCCGGATCGGCATCGGTGAAACGGATGCTGGCAACATCGTCGCTGTAATCAGCGAGGCGATTGAGCAGGACATCGAACACGACTTCGATCGGTTGGTTTACTTCAATGCTTATACGGTGATCGGGATCAGTTCGCGCCCGCTCCAGCTGTGCCGCGATAAATTGTTCATCGTAGATTTCTGCCCCGTATACCTGCTGTGGGCAGCTTAGTGATAGATAGCTGAGCAGTGCAGTGCTGATAATGAATGTGCGCACTTTTTAATTCGCTCCTGACCCATGTGTGAACGGAATGCTGCTGCAGTTTTGCGAGCTTGTCAAAATCCAGTTCTCCCTCATTACTGCTGTTAAACGCTGGCACACCGTAAAGCAGTTCACCAGCAGTCGTTTCATTTCGGCTGCTTCATACTATTTATTATGCCAGGGTCGAGTTTGAAATTTGGCATTGCAGGTAGGCTATACTGCACACAACAGCTTACGTCCTCACAGCATAACAGGAGCACCCATGAACATACTCCATCGAGCCAGTCACAAGTCAATGCTGCCAGCCCTGCTGCTTGCCTTTTTGGTCCTGGCCTTGCCACCGCTGGCCAGCGCGCAAGCCCGCCAGCCTCGCCCCCGGCAGACTGGGGCCCCATCTCCATGGACCTGGCCGAGATCGAATATCCCTACCCGGTGAGTTATCTGGACTTCCGCGTCTATAACCAGGATGCGCGGATCGCCTACATGGACGTCGCCCCGGTGGGACAGGCCAATGGCCGCAGCGTGATCTTCAACCATGGTGGACTCTATTACGGCTGGTACTGGAAGGCCCAGGTGGAGGCGCTGCGCAACGAAGGTTATAGGGTGATCGTGAAAGACCGTCTGGGCTGGGGCAAATCCTCCAAGCCCAGCATTCCCTACAGCATTAGTCTGTGGGCCTCCGACAACTTGCGCCTGATGGATCACCTCGGTATTCAACAGGCAGCCCTGGTGGGCCATTCCATCGGTGGTCAGATGGTGACCCGCTTTGCCTTTCTGTATCCGGAGCGCATCACCCACCTGGTCACGGTGAACCAGGTTGGCCTCACCGACAACCGCTATGGTCGCGGCTTCCGCCCTCTTACCGGCGAGGTGAGTGCCACCCCGGACATGGGCGAGGTCTATGCGTCGCTGCTGGAGTGGGCCGAGGAAAACTACGTGACCTGGAAGCCGGAATTCATTGAGCACATGCGCATTCGCTATGGCAACCGCCTCAGTCCTGACTGGCCGCAGCTGTCTTACATCAACAGTCTTACCGGCCAGCTGCGCGGCATGGACACCGTGGTGAATGACTGGCAATACATCCAGACCAAGACCCTGATCATAGGCGGCGAGCAGGATTACCCGACCTTCGCCGAGGAAGCACGCAGGGCCGCCGCGACCTTTCCCAACGGCGAGGTATTTCTGATTCCCAACGCCGGCCATAACCCCCATGAGGAAGTGCCGGCGGTGGTGAACGCGGAGTTGATCCGGTTTCTGGGGACCTGAGGGTAGCCCCAGCTGCAACGCCATGAGGTAAGTTGAAATCCGGTTTAAGCATACGCAAGAGGCAAGACTTGACCCTCTGTTGCTACATGCAGATAATTTATCACAGCAAATACAGCCAGTGGCCTGCGGTCAAAAGCGAAGTACGCGGTCTAAATTTGTGGGTGTCCCGTAGGCTTGCTTTTTACAAGCGCTATATGGCCTATTTTGCGCTGTTGCCATTGTTGCGGATAAAATTGGTCCAGAAGGTCAGAAACAATGCAGCCAGCAATGGTCCGATAACAAAACCATTGATGCCCATCAGGGACAGACCGCCAAGAGTAGAGAACAGCACCATGTAGTCGGGCAGTTTGGTGTCACGACCGACTAGGATCGGACGCAGGACATTGTCAGCGAGACCTATAATGATGACCCCGAAAGCAACCAGTACGGATGCCGCAACCCAGGCGCCGGTGGAATACAGGTATATAGCTACCGGCACCCACACCAGAGAAGCTCCCACCGCTGGAATCAGCGACAGAAATCCCATTACTACAGCCCAGAGTATTGGGGCTGGGATACCCAGTATCCAGAATATAAAACCACCCAGACTTCCCTGCACGGCGGCCACCAACACGTTGCCCTTGATAGTAGCGCGTGTCACCTCGACGAATTTCCCGAGCAGCAACTGCTTACGCTCTGAGTCAAGTGGCAGGGCCTCACGGGTCCAGCCGATTATTTTCTCGCCATCGCGCAGCAGGAAGAAAGTCAGATACAGCATCAGGGTCAGGCTCAGGATGAAGCTCACGGTATTGCGGCCAAAGCTCAAGGCTTCCTCAGCCAGCCATTGACTCATGCTGATTGCAGCACTGGACAGGAATTCACGTATATTGACCAAGTCGATCCCCAGACGTTGTAAAAACTCAGGTATCACAGGCACGGAGCTGCCAATGCCTTCGATGATCGCAGCCGGATCAATCTCCTTGCTTTGAATGCGCTCATACAGCTGTATTCCTTCCTGCACAAACGCGAAGATCACGGCGACAACCGGGATGACCACGAGAACAATCCCGGCCAGTAACGATAGTAGCGCTGCAGTGTTGCGACGATCGCCAAGCGTTTTCAGTAAACGGCGATGCAGCGGGAAGAAAATAATGGTAATGGCCGCCGCCCAGAAAATTGCGCCCCAGAAGGGACGCATCAACAGCGCAAACAAAATCGTAAAAATGACCAACAAGGCAAGAAATACCCTGGATTCCATTAACTGACGCCTGTCTGTATTCATATCCTGATCTCTTGAAAAACCATATTACGATTCATGACCCTTTGCCTGTTTGCGAAGCGGATGGGAGTGCTCAAAACTGAACAACTTGATTTTAGCCTAGATTGGCAGGTTTCCGTTTTCTTGGCTAGAACCAACTAGCGTAACCAACCAACAAGGAAACCAACAAGGACCACCACAAATTTAAACTGACCGCAGGGCAAATAGGGAATGCAAATAGGGCACCTACAAACTCACGTAGATAATTCATCACTTCAAATACAGTCTTTGGCCTGCGGGTAAAAGCGAAATACAAGGTGTAAATTTGTGGGTACCCCTTAAGATCTCGTCCCGTAAGATCTTGAAGTCACAAACCTTGCCGGGTGACTCAGATTCAGGCGTGGGGTCGCGTCGAAGGGAGCAGAATCCTGGTGCGAAGGGACGCACAGGCGTCGTGAATAACCCCAGTCCTCCCGGCCCAAGGCCGCATCAAAATGAGCACGCGTCGGCAGGAAACAAACGCCAAACATTCATTCTGGAGAAATCGCAAGAACAGCCTGATCTCATCTGCAACTACAGTCAAAACTTTAGGAGAACATACAGTCAAATAAGCCAGAGCGCTTGAGTTGCTTAATGGACTCAACGTTTCAATATTCAGGAAGTTCATTGAAAAAACCGTCGTAACAAAACCGTCACAAATATTTCTCTCAGCTGACACAATCAGCCACTATAGTGCCAGCATCGAAAGCCGAACAGGAAAGTAGATATGCTGAATGTGCTCGGTAGTTTGGACACGCTCGCTTACGTCAGAGTCATCCGGCTGCAGCAAAGGCATACCCTAACTGCGCTATTTCGCTTTATATCCCACACCGGCGACGGACTACCCTATCTCCTGCTCGCCGCACTCGTATACTGGAACGAACCTTTACACTACCTGCAATTTTCTGGAAGCCTGTTGCTGGCCTTCCTGATTGAATTGCCGTGCTTCCTGGTGCTGAAGTCACTCATCAAACGTGATCGCCCCTTTGTGCGCGTCACCGAGGCGACGAAAGCAATTGAACCCAGTGACAAATTCAGCATGCCTTCGGGGCATACTGCAGCAGCCTTCCTGATGGCAACTGTTATAGCTGGTTACTACGGCGAATTTGCGGTGATCGCGTTCACCTGGGCGGGGCTGATCGGAGCTTCCCGGGTCCTGCTCGGCGTGCATTATCCAGGTGATATTATTGCCGGGGCAATATTGGGAGCAGGCAGCAGCATCATCGCCATGGGGATCGTGAACTGAGCATGCGGATACTCTATGGTGTTCAGGGTACCGGTAATGGCCATCTGGCCCGCGCCCGATCTCTGTTGCCGGCATTGCGCAATGAAAATATTGAAGTCGACTGCCTGTTATCCGGACGCGACCGGTCGGATTTTTTTGATATGGCCGCCTTTGGCGAGTTTCAGTGTGTGCAGGGCTTCACCCTGGTAGTGGAGAATGGCACGTTGAATTTCGGCGCGACTTTGCGCCGCAACAGTCTCTGGTCATTCTGCAAGGATGTAAAGGCGTTTCAACTGGATCGTTATGACCTGGTCATCTCGGATTTCGAACCGGTAACCGCATGGGCGGCACGACTGAAGCGAAAAACTTGTATTGGCATCAGCCACCAGAATGCATTTCACTACCCAGTACCCAAGGTCGAAGGTTATACCGCTTCGCGCCTGCTGATGCGATATTTTGCTCCGGTGGATGTTGCGCTGGGGTTTCACTGGCATCACTTCAACCAACCGCTCCTGCCGCCGTTGATTGAACCCCATGCCAGCAGATCTGCCATTACCAACAAGATCCTCGTCTATATGGGATTTGAGGCGTTGGAAGATATCTGCGCTTTCCTGCAACCGTTCACGGACTTCCAGTTTTTCGTGTTTGCGAAAGTAGCGGCAGGCGAGGATCGCGGTCACATTCACATTCGTCCTTTGTCACATGCGGAGTTTCACCAGCATCTGGAAGACAGTAGCGGGGTGATCAGCAATGCCGGGTTTGAACTGGCGAGTGAATGCCTGGCGCTAGGCAAGAAACTGCTGGTGAAGCCCATCAGTGGCCAGTTTGAGCAATTGAGTAATGCCCTGGCCTTGCAGGCCTTGCAGCGGGCGACGGTAATCGAATCACTTGACCAGACCGCACTGGCACAGTGGTTGCAGTTGTCTATCCATGTGCCGATCCACTATCCCGATGTGGGCAAGGCGATCGCTGGCTGGCTCAGGCGCGGACAGCAGGAGACAGTGCCGGAACTTGCTGCTGCATTGTGGGATGACCTGACGCTTGCTTACCACTACGACGAAAATTTCGGTAACAAGATAGTGCCAGGTCTGGTTGTCTAGCTTTTTTGTCTGGTCAATCCAGTTGTCTGCTCTTTTACTACCACTGCCTCGCACATTCTGTAATAAATATTTCACTAACAATTCACGCAACTGTAATAAATTCGGGTCTCGGTACGCCGAGTCAATCATTAACAGAAATACCTGAATGACCGGGCCATAACCATGAAGAAATTGAAGGTACGAAGTGTCTTTATCTCCGACGTACACCTTGGCTTCAAGGGTTGCCAGGCTGAAGCCCTGCTGCATTTCCTGCATTCGGTGGAAACCGAATATCTGTTTCTGGTCGGTGACATAGTCGATTGCTGGTCGCTGAGGCGCTCGCCGTATTGGCCGCAGGTACACACGAATGTGGTGCGATCCATTCTGGGCAAGGCCAAACATGACACGAAGGTTATTTACATACCGGGCAATCATGACGAAATAATGCGTGATTACATCGGCTATGCATTCGGCAATGTGCATGTCTGCGAGGATTATGTGCACACCACTGCCGCAGGCAAAAAACTACTGGTTATGCACGGTGACCAGTTTGACTTAATCGTGAAGCACAGCCGGTTTCTGTCCAAGCTGGGCAGCGTCGCTTACGGCAAATTGCTTAGCCTGAATTATTACGTGAATGCCATACGCAAGTTGTTTGGACATTCCTACTGGTCGCTCGCCGCCTATCTGAAACACAAGGTAAAGAATGCAGTGGATTATATCGGCAGCTTTGAAACCGCCCTTGCCGACCTTGCACAGAAACGTGGTGTCGATGGTGTTGTCTGCGGACATATTCACCATGCGGAAATTCGTGACATCGATGGCATCCTTTATTGCAATGACGGCGATTGGGTTGAGAGCTGCACCACCCTGCTGGAACACCCCGATGGCAAACTGGAACTGGTGCACTGGGTAAACAAGTTTGAACAGTCGACGGTGGCTCAACTGGAAGAACTGATCGATCTGCATCGGTCCGCATAAGGAACTTCGCCAATGCGCATCCTGATGATTTCCGACGTGTACTTTCCGCGCATTAACGGCGTATCTACTTCAATCCAGACCTTCAAGCAGGAATTTGAGAGGCTCGGACACTCGGTGTTCCTGATAGTGCCAGACTATCCGGCCGCATACGCGACAGATGAGACGATATTCCGCATCCGCTCCAGACAGGTGGTGTTCGATCCTGAGGATCGCATGATGCGTTACAGCGACGTCGTGCGATTGCGGGATGAATTGCAAAAACTGGAACTGGATATCGTGCACATCCATACGCCCTTCGTCGCCCATTATGGGGGAATCAAGCTGGCGCGCGCCCTCGGCATACCCGTTGTGTGTACCTACCACACACTGTTCGAGGAGTACCTGTATCACTATATTCCGTGGCTGCCGAAGCAGTTGTTGCGGTTCTGTGCACGGAAATTCTCTGTCAGTCAGTGCAACCAGGTTGATGGTGTGATCGCACCGTCATCAGTAATCGTCAAGTTGTTGACTGATTACGGCGTTGTGCAACAAATCGCAACCTTGCCGACAGGTATCAATCCCGCATTATTTGCCAACGGAGATGGTGCGAAATTTCGGCGCAAGTTGGGCATTGGCGAGAACAGCAAAGTTTTGCTTAACGTCAGCCGGGTCGCGTTTGAAAAAAACATTGGTTTGTTGCTGGAAATGTTTGCCCAGCTACACCAGGACTTGCCGGATGTGCATCTGGTGATTGCCGGTGAAGGGCCTGCCCGGGCAACCTATATGGCGCAGGCAAAAGCGCTGAAGCTGGAACACAGCATCAGTTTTGTCGGCTATCTGGACCGCAATACCGAGTTGCTTGACTGCTACAAGGCGGCGGATATTTTCGTGTTCGCATCCGCCACGGAAACCCAGGGTCTGGTGTTGCTGGAAGCGATGGCGGCTGGCGTACCTGTAGTATCGGTGGCGGCAATGGGTACCAAGGACGTATTGAAAGAAGGATTTGGAGTCAATATCACCGATGGCACGGTGGCTGACTTCAGCGCAAAGGTAAGCGCGCTGCTGCTGGGAAAAGCCCGTTATGAAACCCTTCGCCAAAGTGCAATCGACTATGCCGCTACCTGGAATTCCCGGCACTGCTCCCTGAAGCAGCTGACCTACTACAAGCAAGTGTTTACTGCAGAGAGTCTATCCGCTCTGCCGTAATGGGTTCTTCCAGGGTGGCAAAAGCACTGCGCACGTAATTGATAATCGCTGCCATGTCCGGGCTGGACAGGGCGCCCTCGAATGAAGGCATCTCAGGGCGGTGAATTAACAACACCACTCTCTATTTGCACTACCTCTCTACCTCTATTTGCGCTTCAATGACACAGAAATAAAAAAACGGTTATGCCAGTCTGGCTTGCAAGTTGGCGCGTATACAAAGTAACACGTTGATTCACCGAACATAGCCAAGGCAGTGTATGCATCCGTCTCTATCCCGCAAGCAATTCCCGTCCAGTGATCTCAATGCCGTCAATGCGAGGCAAACTCCACGCACAATTAGCCTGAACGGATTCGATGTCGAAGCCAAGCGCCGCGAATTGCAAGCCTATTTCACCAGCACATGGGAGCAATATGAATCCCTGTTTGCCTCGCTCCTGCCCGCAGCTTTTTACACCAGGGCTGAGACGCTGCGACATCCGCTGATTTTCTACTTTGGGCACACCGCCACGTTTTATATCAACAAGATGGTGCTGGCGCAGTTCACCGATGCCCGGGTCGACCCGAAGCTGGAGGCGATGTTCGCCATCGGCGTCGATGAGATGTCGTGGGATGATCTGGATGCATCCCACTATGACTGGCCGTCTGTTGCTGAGGTAATGCATTACCGGGACAAGGTGAAGGCACGCGTTCTCGCCTTGATTCGCTCTATGCCATTATCCCTGCCAATCACGCCGAACTGCCCGGCATGGCTGGTGCTGATGGGTATTGAGCACGAGCGCATTCACCTCGAGACCTCGTCTGTCATCATGCGCATGCTGCCACTTCGGCTGATCGACAAAAAGCAGGCCGCGCAGTGGCCAGCCTGCCCCGACACGGGCACTGCCCCGGCATTGCACTGGCATCCATTCGCCGCAACCACAATTGAGTTGGGCAAATCCGCACACGATCTCACTTATGGCTGGGACAACGAATACGGACGCGAAGTGCATCAGGTTGCCGACTTCAAGGCAGGCACGACTCTGGTGAGCAATCAGGATTTTCTGCAATTCGTCGAAGCGGGCGGTTACGAGCAGACGCAACACTGGACCGAGGAAGGCAAGCAATGGCTGGCTTACACCAGAGCGCATCATCCCCGATTCTGGCGACCAGCACTGAATGGCACGTATGTGCAGCGCAATCTGTTTACCGAGATGCCGCTGCCGCTGGACTGGCCGGTGGAAGTGAATTATCTGGAAGCGAAGGCGTATTGTAACTGGCTTGCCGGGCAAACCGGTGAGCCGGTACGATTGCCCACCGAGGCGGAGTGGTATGTGCTGCGTAAATCAGCGCTGGGGGAGTCGGAGGGCACTGGCAATATCAATCTGGCACAATACGCCTCTTCCTGTCCGGTGACGGCAAACCCGCAGGGGAAATTGTATGATGTGACTGGTAATGTCTGGCAGTGGACAGAAACAGCGATCGATGGATTTCCTGGTTTTGCAGTGCATCCCTGGTATGACGATTTTTCCACACCCACGTTCGATGGCAAGCACAACCTGATCAAGGGTGGCTCCTGGATCTCCACAGGTAACGAAATCATTGCCGCGTCGCGGTACGCATTTCGACGACATTTCTTCCAACACGCAGGATTCAGAATGGTTATCTCCAACAGCAAACCGGAAGCAAGCGAACAGGATAACGTGTATGAAACCGATGCATCGATTGCCCAGTATTGCGAGTTCCACTACGGCAACGAGTACTTTTCCGTACCGAATTTTCCGGTAGCCTGTGTGCAAAAACTGATGACCCATGTGCAGGGTCGCGGCGGCGCCACACAAAAAGCGCTGGATCTGGGTTGTGCGGTGGGCCGCTCCTCGTTCGAACTGGCCAAATATTTTCAGCAGGTCGATGCCGTCGATTTCTCGGCCCGCTTTATCCAGCAGGGTGTCAAGTTACAGGCGCACAATCGCCTGCGTTACACGCTGCCGGTCGAGGGCGATATCGTGGAGTATCGCGAAGTGCTGCTCGATAATTTGGGGTATGCCGACGTCAAGGATCGCATCGCCTTCATGCAAGGGGACGCCTGCAATCTCAAGCCACAGAGCACGGACTACAACCTGGTATTTGCCGGCAATCTGATTGATCGACTCTATGATCCGGCGCAGTTTCTCAGTGCCATACAAACCCGGCTGCTACCCGGTGGCCTGCTCGTGTTGACTTCACCCTACACGTGGCTGGAGCAATACACTGACAAGGGCAGTTGGCTTGGCGGCATCAAGGTCAACGGTGAAAATTTCACGACCCTGGATGCACTGAAACAGCATCTCGGCGAGACCTGTGATCTGGCAGAGACGCTTGATATTCCCTTTGTAATTCGCGAGACGGCGCGTAAATTCCAGCACACCGTTGCCCAGATGACGATCTGGCGCAAACGCGAGGTGAAGTGACATGCAGTTTCGGCCGATGCGGCATCATGAGTACTATGCTGGCTTGCCGCGCCGCGCCCGTTACAACCTCAGCGATGCTTGTGGCGCCACGGCCACACTGAATGATCTGCTAAGCCCCAGTGAGATTGCTGCAGTCGCGTCAATACCATTGATCTATGGCAGTGTGCCGGGCAGGGATGATCTGCGCGCCGCCATCTACCAGCTTTATCAAGCCTTGTATCCGGATCTGGGTTCTGACCACATCACGGTATTGAGTGGTACCGAGGAAGGCCTATTTTCGATCATGGCCGCGCTGCTGGAGCCGGGTGATGAAGTAATTGGCATGCTGCCCTGCTACCCGTCACTGTCTGACCTGCCGGCCTGTTTCGGGGCCGTCTTCAAACCAGTACATCTGCACTACGCTCGGCGATGGCAACCCGCCATTGAGGAATTTGCCGCACAGATTACGCCGCGCACCAAAGCGATTATGATCAATTCGCCGCACAATCCCACCGGCATGCGACTGAGCCAGGGCTTCGTAGACGAGTTGATAGCACTGTGTGACAAACACGGCCTCTACCTGATCGCGGATGATGTGTTCGCCTTCTCGGATTTCGACGCTGTCGGTTGTCAGTTGAACGTGCTGCAATATGACAAGGCGATTCTGGCGAACGTGCTGTCGAAGACCTTTGGTCTCGCCGGCGTGCGCATCGGTTGGGTAATGACGCGGCACGCGGCGCTCACTGCCACGATTCGCAATATGAAAACCTATAACAGTATTTGCCAGTCGCAACTGGATGAACAGGTTGCGTGCTTCGTGTTGAACAAGGCCGCGTCAATCATCAGTCGCAATAACGCGATCGTGCAGGCCAATGTCACCCTGTTCGATGCGTTTGTGGCAAGCCATAAACAGTTCAGTTGGCATAAACCCGAAGCGGGCATCGTGGCTCTGGTGCGATCCTCTGCAGCAATCGCACCAATCCTGCAGCGCTGGTTTGAGCAGGATGTGCTCGCCTTGCCGGGGCATGTGTTCGGAATAGAAGGCGATTATTTTCGGGTAGGTTTCGGCAAACAGGATTTTTCGGCGGCGCTGGCGCGTCTCACCTGAACGCTACTACTGAATCCCGCTACTACATTCCGCTACTGCATTCCGCTACTACATCCCGCTGCCAGCAGCGCGCAACCTTGTTCCACGGCAACTGCGGGCCTGTAGTGCAATGACATCGATGTCATGTCTGCGCTCAGCAGCTCAATGATGATCACGCCAGCAATAATTCGTAATTCGCTATTGACCGCAGACCATAGACTGTATTTGAAATGATCAATTATCTGTGAGTGTCTGTGGCCGTCCTATTTGCAGACTGGTATTCTAGGCACCCATGAGTGCACTGATTCTGGAAGGTGGGTACACGATACGCCTGGGCGTGTTCCTGCTGGTGTTGGCAATGCTGACGCTGTTGGAGTGGCGGCTGCCGCGCCGGGTGCCCCACTATTCAAAACCGCAGCGCTGGATCACAAATTTCGGCATCAGTTTTCTGAACACGGCAGTGGTGCGCCTGGTATTGCCCATTGCCGGAGTAGGTGCAGCCCTGTGGGCAGCAGAGCATGGCTGGGGCTTGTTTAATGTGCTGGCAGCACCGGCCTGGCTCAGCATACCGCTGTTTCCGTTGCTGTTTGATCTCGGTATTTACTTCCAGCACCGCTTGTTCCATTGGGTGCCGGTGCTGTGGCGTCTGCATCGCATGCATCACACGGATCCGGATTACGATGTGTCTACCGGTAACCGCTTTCATCCGCTCTGCATTCTGATTTCCGCCTTGATCAAGCTGACGTTGACCGTTGCCCTGGGCCCACCGGCCGTGGCAGTGCTGCTCGCCGAGGTAATCCTCAATGCCACTTCCATGTTCAATCACAGCAATGTGGGCCTCGCACCAGGATTGGATCGTAGATTGCGATGGATCATGGTGACCCCGGACATGCACCGGGTGCATCACTCGGTAGAGATCGACGAGCACAATCGCAATTTTGGCTTCAATTTCCCCTGGTGGGACCGGTTATTCGGCACTTATCGTGAGCAACCACGCCAGGGCCATGAGGCGATGGATATCGGGATCGAGGGATTTCAGGATGTTCGTTCCATGCGCTTGTTGCCACTCCTGGCACAACCCCTGAAGTCCTGATTACTTCGCCTCAGGACCGGGTAGAGCCATGCAGGTCTCTCGCAAATTTAAACCGCGTAATGCGCTTTTGACCGCAGCAACCGCATCCTGCAGACTCACCTCCTGTAGACTCACCACCTGCAGATGGAGACCTGCCACACGTTCCGCGGTAGTATCCAGACCAGATTGTATTCCAGGGAAAATAACAATAATGCGCGCATCTATTCATCAAGCAATTACATCGTCTGCACTACTTGGCTTTTTGGCTCTAGCCAGTCCAACCCTGGGTCAGGACACGACCTCACCGGCAAGTTACGGGGTAGCAGACCTGCAAGGAAATTTCGCTCCCGATCCCCATGTCCGTTCCATTCAGGCCGGCGGCGATATCGATGCTGCTTCGATTGGGGAAAATTGTATCGGTTATATCAGCAATTCTCCGGATTACGAATTGAACTACTCTGAAGCCACCGGCCTCAACCTCAGTTTCTTTGTTATTGGCGGCGTCGATACCACCCTGGTGGTAAACGATCCCAATGGAGCCTGGCATTGCAACGACGATTTCAACGGCAACAGTGGTCCTAATCCCGGTCTGGTTTTTACCGCGCCTGTGGTCGGAAACTACGACATCTGGGTGGGCACTTATGGTCAGGGAGAAATTGGGTCTGAAGTAGAACTGCAAATCACCGAATTGGCATCACCTTGGGAGACAACTTCGGCGCCTGAACTACCACAGCCTTCTGCTCCGGCAAACGAGGGACCTCCCGAACTGGCATCCTCGGGTACTGGATTCATTGTCAGTCGTGCGGGCCATATTCTGACCAATCACCATGTAGTAGAAGGTTGCAGAAGACTGACCTTCCAGATTCGCGGCGAACTGGCAGTCGAAACTAGTTTATTGGCCAGCAACGCAAGCACCGATCTCGCCTTGCTTAAAACCGAGTTGAATCGGGATCCCGCAGTATTTCGCGGGTCTGCCAGAGTGCGTCTCGGTGATGAGGTGGTAGTTTATGGATTTCCACTGCTCGGTGATTTGTCCTCCCAGGGCAATCTGACCAATGGCATTGTCAGTGCACTCAGCGGCCTTAATGATGACTTGAGTCGTTTGCAAATGACTGCACAAATTCAACCGGGCAATAGCGGCGGCCCGGTGATGAATCGGTCCGGGCACATTGTTGCTGTGGTAGTCGAGACGGCAAATGATGAATATTTCCGCGACCAAAGGGGTGCCGCGATCCAGAATTTGAATTTTGGAATTCAAGACTCGCTGGCGCGTGCCTTCCTCGATACCAATAACGTGAGTTACGAAACCGCTGCGACAGAGGGCCAGACTCTGGCGGTCGCGGATATTGCAGAAATGGCGCAGGGATTCACCGGCACTATTCTGTGTTATGAATAATTCGCAACTGTGCGTTGGCGACACTGGGAGACGGGGGTCCCTCACGTGAAGGTTTTTATTACAATAACGTATGCTATCTCTGACCTTGCGCGCTGGTGGAGGCTAACAGGTGTGACATGCCATGCCGGTCGCTTGTCACCAGATCCTCGTCAAAACCTGGCTCGCGCAGCATATTGTGAAGTGGTTTTATTCCTGCAACAGCTCCGCGTCATAACCCCGCTCGCGCAGTTTGGCGAGAATCTCCAGATTCTGGGTGGCGTCCCGGGTTTCTACTGTCAGATATAAATCGGCGCGCTTGATTGGCACGCTGGCAAACATGCGCTGGTGGGAGACATCGAGGATGTTGCCGCCGAACTCGCCGATCGTTGCCGCCACTTCCGACAGGCTGCCGGGTGAGTCATCAATCTCGATCAGGAAGCGCACGATGCGACCCTTGCGCACCAGTTGCCGCATTAATACTGAGGCCAGAATTCTCGCATCGATATTCGCCCCGGAAATAATCAGCGCGGTCTTCTGCCCGGCAAACAACGCGGTGTTGGACATCACTGCGGAGAGTGATGCTGCGCCGGCGCCTTCGGTCACTGTTTTCTCAATGCTCAAATAAAGATTGATCGCTTCCTCAATGCTGTCTTCTTTCACGATCAAAATATCATCGACGAGGCGCCGGATTACTTCCAGGGTCAATTCGCCTGGTTGTTTTACGGCGATACCTTCGGCGATGGTGGAACCACCGCTGTGCTGGGCATGGCCATGCAGTGCGCCATGCACGCTGGAATAGGCATCAACTTCCACACCGACAATCCGAATCTGCGGCTGCAATGCCTTGGCTGCAGTGGCAATTCCTGCAATCAAGCCGCCGCCACCAACTGGTACCACGATCGTGTCCAACTCTAGTTGCACGGCCAGCATCTCCAGCGCCATCGTGCCCTGGCCAGCCATGATGTCCAGATCGTTGTAGGGATGCACGAACACCAGATTTTCGGTGCTGGCAATTTCGCGGGCATGGCTGGCCGCCTCATCCAGATTCTTACCCTTAAGAATTACGCGCGCGCCAAAATATTTTGTGTCTTCCACTTTGACGTTTGGGGTGTTTTTAGGCATTACGATGGTGGCAGGCATGGACAGCCGCTGCGCATGGTATGCTACTGACTTCGCATGATTGCCAGCAGACATGGCAATCACACCCTGGGTGCATCCCTGTTCCTGCAACAGCAATAGCTTGTTCAGCGCACCGCGATCCTTGAACGATGCAGTAAACTGAAAATTTTCAAATTTGAGAAATAGCTCGGTGCCGACAATGCCAGACAGGGTTACAGATTTTTCGAAGCGTGTATTTATGGTCGCAGATGCAATGCGCCTGGCTGCATCCTAGATGTGTTGCAAGCTTAGTGTCATGAGTGGAGATCAATCATTGGCGAATTCTGTGGCAGATGCGCACGCAGCCACAGAATAAGAGCTATTGAACTCCGAGTAAAGCTGGCCGTCGGTTGGAGCGATACTGCTGCCGGCCTCGAAATTGAACAATGCAATTGAAGGAAATTCACGTGGCCAACAAAAACTTGCCCCAAGCCATCATCCGCGAACTCAGCGTTGCCGGCGTTACCTTCCACTATTACAGCCTCGCTGCACTGGCAGAACAGGGACACCCCGGTATTCACACATTACCAGCGTCCATCAAGGTGTTGCTTGAGAATCAACTACGTCATATGGACCGTCATACGGACAACCAGATAATTGATGCGTCGCATGTTGATGCGTTAATCAATTGGACCAAGACGCAGTACCAGAATCGGGAAATCATGTTCATGCCGGTGCGCGTGTTGATGCAGGATTTTACTGGCGTGCCCGCGGTTGTCGACCTGGCGGCGATGCGTGATGCGGTGACTGCCATGGGTGGCGACCCAAGTGTGATCAATCCGGTGAATCCAGTTGATCTCGTCATCGATCATTCGGTAATGGTCGATCGCTTTGCAGACGATGCCGCCTATGCAGAAAACGTGCGCATTGAAATGGAGCGCAATCGCGAGCGTTATCAGTTCCTGCGCTGGGGACAGAAAGCCTTCAATAATTTTCGGGTAGTGCCACCGGGCACTGGTATCTGCCACCAGGTTAATCTGGAATATCTGGCACGCACTGTCTGGAGCGATGAGAGAGAGGGCAAAAACTTCGCCTTTCCTGACACGGTCGTCGGTACCGACAGTCACACTACCATGATCAATGGTCTCGCCGTGCTCGGCTGGGGTGTTGGCGGCATCGAGGCGGAAGCCGCCATGCTGGGTCAACCCATTTCCATGAACATTCCAGAAGTGGTCGGCTTCAAGCTCACTGGCAAACTGCAAGAGGGCATTACTGCTACTGATCTGGTGTTAACCGTGGCAGAGATGCTGCGCAAGCACGGCGTGGTCAGCAAATTTGTCGAGTTTTACGGCTCCGGTCTGCAACACCTGACACTGGCGGATCGCGCGACGATCGCCAACATGTCGCCGGAATATGGCGCCACCAGTTGTTATTTTTCAGTCGATGATAAAACTCTGGACTACTTGCGACAGACCGGGCGCGATGCAACTAACGTGGCATTGGTGGAAGCGTATAGCAAAGCGCAAGGTTTATGGCGCCGCGACGATGATGCGGTGATTTACAGCAGCACGCTGGAATTGCAACTGGATGCCGTGGTGCCGTGTCTGGCCGGACCGAAACGACCGCAGGATCGAGTAGCCTTGCCCGGATTGAAACAGGCCTTGCAGCAACAAACGGGCAACTCGAGTGTGAAGCAGGCCAAGGTCGCCGGGTCGGATGTCACACTTAAGGATGGTGATGTGGTTATCGCCGCCATTACTTCCTGCACCAATACCTCAAATCCTGCTGTGATGATGGCCGCTGGTCTGGTCGCACAGAAGGCGCTGGCACTGGGCTTGCAGCGCAAACCCTGGGTCAAGTCATCGCTAGCGCCAGGCTCCAAAGTAGTAACTACCTATTTGGAGAAGGCAGGCCTGCAGCAGCATCTCGATGCACTCGGTTTCAATCTCGTTGGTTACGGTTGCACCACCTGCATCGGCAATTCCGGCCCGTTGGCGCCAGCGATCGAAGATGCCATCGACAGCGGCGAGCTTACGGTTAGCTCCGTGTTATCAGGTAATCGTAACTTCGAAGGGCGCATTCATCCGAAGGTGCGGGCGAACTGGCTCGCCTCGCCACCACTGGTAGTCGCCTTTGCGCTGGCGGGCACCACCAATATTGATCTCACCACTGAGCCGCTCGGCAACGACAAGCACGGCAAGGCAGTGTATCTGCAGGACATCTGGCCTGCCTCCGAGGAAATAGCCGCCGCCGTGCGACTGGTGGAAAACCAGATGTTCAGTACCGCTTACGCCGACGTATTCAAGGGTGATGCAGAATGGAATAGTCTGCCGACTGGTTCGGGCAAGACCTATGCATGGGATGCCGAATCGACTTATATCCAGCAGCCGCCTTTCTGTGAACTGGAAGTAGCAGCAACCGACGTCGAGGCTGCGCGCATTCTGATGATACTCGGTGACTCGGTAACCACCGACCATATATCGCCAGCGGGAGCGATTGCCGAGAAAAGCCCTGCGGGAAAATACCTGTTGGAACACAAGATCGCCAAGGGTGATTTTAATTCCTATGGCTCACGCCGCGGCAATCATGAAGTCATGCTGCGCGGCACCTTCGCCAACGTACGTATTCGCAATGAAATGCTGGCGGGAATTGAAGGTGGTTACACGCACATCGCGCCAGACATGGCCGCGGTCAGTGTCAACGATGCGGCGCTAAGCTATCAAAAAACCGGCACTCCCTTAGTGGTGTTTGCCGGCAAGGAATACGGTACTGGCTCCAGTCGCGATTGGGCGGCAAAAGGGACTGCGTTATTGGGAGTGCGCGCCGTAATAGCCGAGAGTTTCGAGCGCATCCATCGTTCCAATCTGGCGGGCATGGGAGTGCTGCCGTTGCAGTTCCCGCAAGGCATTACCCGCAAGACCTTGCGGCTTGATGGCAGCGAGAGCATTAATTTGCGCGGACTGAAAGCCATTGCTGCCGGCATGACGGTGCGAATGGAGATAACCGATACTGGTGGCAACAGTCGATCCTGCGACCTGATCTGCCGACTGGATACGGCTCTGGAAGTAGCCTATTTTACCAACGGCGGCATCATGCCTTACGTGGTCAGGCAGCTGACTGCAAAATAACCCATATAGATTGTGATGCAATTGAGCTCGAACGCGTATTCAAACGCTTTTTTTTAGCCCCCGCACCTGGACTACAGTCATGAATAACAAGACACAATTTCGCACGGAGACAGACAGCCAGGGCAAGATTGATGTGCCCGCAGACAAACTGTGGGGCGCGCAAACCCAGCGTTCGCTGCAGTTTTTCGCCATTGGCCAGCAGACCTTTCCCATGGAGTTCATCCATGACTTCGCCTTGGTGAAGAAAGCGGCGGCGATTGCCAATCGTGAATTAGGACTGCTGGATGCCAGGTTGTCTGACCTGATTCAGCGCGCCTGTGATGACATCACAGCCGGGCAGTACGATGACCAGTTCCCATTGTCTGTCTGGCAAACCGGCAGCGGCACCCAGACCAACATGAATCTGAACGAGGTAATCGCAAACATTGCCAATCGCGCCGCCGGCAATGCCCTGGGCAGCAAGGCGCCGGTGCATCCGAATGATCACGTCAATCTGTCGCAATCCTCCAACGATGTCTTCCCCACTGTCATGCATGTCACGGTGCTGCGCGTATTACTGACCCAGCTGTTGCCAGCGGTACAACAGCTGGAACAACAGCTGGCAGCGAAGGCGGAACAGCTCGATCACGTTATCAAGATTGCGCGCACCCATATGATGGATGCTACGCCAATTACCATGGGACAGGAGTTTGGCGCGTATCAGGCGCAGCTGACTTTTATACGACAGCTACTCGAAGCAAGTGTGGCCGGGGTAGCAGCTCTGGCGATCGGTGGTACTGCGGTGGGCACCGGGTTGAACAGCAGCGAGCAATGGCCAGAGACAGTGATCAAGGCGATTAACCAGCTCTCCGGTCTCGCCTGCACCGAAGCGGTAGACAAGTTCAGTCAGCTTGCTGCCCACGATGCGCTCACCAACCTGCACAATCAGTTGGCATTGCTCGCCAGTGCGCTCTACAAAATGGCGAGCGATATCCGGTTAATGAATTCCGGACCGCGGTGCGGGCTGGCAGAAATCACTATTCCAGCGAACGAGCCGGGCAGTTCCATCATGCCGGGCAAGGTGAACCCTACGCAGGTGGAAGCGCTGACAATGGTGTGTGTGCGGGTGATGGGGAATAACACCGCTGTGACCATGGCGAATAGTCAGGGGCAATTCCAGCTCAATGTGTACAAGCCACTATTAATAGTCACGCTGCTGGAGTCGCTACACCTGCTCGCGGATGCCATGTCCAGTTTTGGCCAGCACTGCCTGCAGGGTATTGCGGCGAATACACTGCAACTGGGACATTATCTGGAACACTCCCTGATGCTGGTTACTGCACTGACGCCCCTGATTGGCTATGACAATGCCGCCGCGGCCGCGAAATATGCCCATGAAAAAAATGTCAGCCTGAAGCAGGCGGTAGTTGCCCTTAAATTTTTGGATGCAAAGGAGTTTGAGCGCAGGGTGCGACCCGAAACCATGCTTGGCCCCAAACGTTAGCTCTTTAGACAAAGCGCCAGGGAAACTCTGGGGCGAGTTGGTGAACAATAAAGCGGTATATGGGCTTGCTTTCGACCAGCAATGCCGGGGAAAACTTGGGTCGCTGCCCGGCAGGGGGCTGGAATTACCCGCCCGACGAGCAGCGACCCGATTTCCCCGAGGATGAGGAAAAAATGGAAAGCAGATTGCGCAGATTGCCTCTGGCAGATCGAAGCTGATAAATATTGCAGCTCTGGATGGGACTATGGGGTAAAGCAGCTTGAGCGAACTAGTTGACACAGAGTTGACTCAAAATTGATCGGTGCCCTGTGCGACTATGCAGCGATTAATTGGCGAACTACCCAGGAATTGGGGTGCCCCCGGTTCAGGCTATAATATATCCAATAAAAACAATAGGTTATAAATTTAAAGTGGGGCAGGCGGCAGGACTATCGCGGCAACACGCAATAACAAACCGGCAATAGCGGGACGCTGGCAGAAAATTCTCTTAAATTTCTTGGATTTGCTAGTTACCTAGCTAATTTCGGTGAGTATACTGTACGCGGTTTACGCAAAAAACAAAGACCCTGATTCGGGTTTCACAGGAGCATAAGAATGATAAACAAGAAGCTATCTATAGGAGCAGCTCTCGTAGTTGCATTGGTTGTCCTGGGTCTGGGACAAACCAAGATGCAGGATTCCAGCGTTGCCGCAGCTAATGATGTTATGGCACCACACTTTGAAGTCGATCCATACTGGCCACGTCCGTTGCCAAATATGTGGGCCATGGGTAACACCATCGGCGTCGAAGTTGATGAACGCGACCACGTGTTTGTTGTGCATCGTAATGATGCGTCACAATTCGGTGGTAACACTGAAATCGGTTTGGCCGGTGGTGTAGCAGAGTGCTGCCAGCCTGCGCCGCCAATTCTCGAATTCGATCCAGAAGGCAATATCGTCAATGGCTGGGGTGGTCCGGTTGAAGGCGCGCCCTACGTATGGCCAGCTTCCAACCACGGTATCGCGATAGCACCCAATGGTGACGTCTGGATCGGTGGCAATGGCGGTGGCGACTCTCACGTGCTGGTGTTCAGCCGCAGTGGTGAATACATCCGCACCATTGGTGTGCCCGGCATGGACATTGACAGCAACAGCCAAACCCATTTTAACCAGGTTGCCGAAATCGCTATCGACGCTGACGCTGGCGAAGCTTATTTCGCCGACGGTTATCGCAACAAGCGCGTAGCTGTGGTTGACTTGGCTACTGGAGCGTTCAAGCGCTACTGGGGTGCCTACGGCAACCGTCCAGATGATTCTGCTGACGTAACCTACACACCTGGCGTTGCTGGTCCACAACAATTCCGTGGCCCTGTTCACTGTGCCCAGCCTTCAAACGATGGTTTGGTTTATGTGTGTGACCGTGGTGCAGACCGCGTGCAAGTGTTCCGCAAAGATGGCACCTATGTACGTGAAGTCGTGTATAACCCAGCCACACTGAATCAGGGTTCAACCTGGGATATCGCATTCTCTCGCGATGCAGACCAGGAGTTTATCTACCTGGCCGATGGCCAGAACTTCAAAGTTTCCGTGATTGATCGTGAATCAATGGAAGTTTTGTACACCTTCGGTCAAGGTGGTCGCCAGCCTGGCACATTCTATGCGCCACACTCAATCGCCACTAACTCCACAGGCGATATCTTCACTACTGAAACCTATGAAGGTTCACGCGTGCAGAAATTCGTCAACATGGGTATGCGTGCAGTCACTGTTCGTGAGCGTGCGCCAACCTGGCCAGCTGACAAGCTGTAAGCTACAGAGCAACAAGCTTTGCAGTAAAAGCCGTATCGAATTTATTCGATACGGCTTTTTTTTGACTGGCATTTAGTGAGTATGCCCGGTCAATGAATTAGGTTTTTTTAGTCAAAGAGTTTTTCGTGTATGCCAATATTACTGGCCAAACATCTACGCTTCGCGTGTGCATCTTTTTATCCCAATGTAGCTTGCTTCCGGCTGGGGTTTCCGCAGCAAGCCTTGCACTGTTCGATATTCTGCTATCCTGTTGCCCATGACTAAATTTCTGTCGCTGGCGCTGGTTGTGATCGGTCTCTTTAGCTGCAGTGGTGCTGTGCAGTATCCACCCGCGCCTGGTGTTGCCAGAGATCTGGCGCAACAGCGTGCTAACAGTGTATCTGCGGTGCAATACGATTTACTGCTTAAGCTGCCAGAGCAAGTAGCTGAGCCTGTCACCGGTATCGTCTCAATACAGTTACACCTCAATGACGCTAGCGCGCCGCTGGTGCTTGATTTTCGCGCGCCTGCGGATCATGTGATTGATGTTAGGCTCGACAATGCTGCAGTCGATTACTCGGTAACCCCAGATCATATTGGTATTCCCGCGACGTCAATCAGTACCGGCGACCATACGGTGCAGGTTGAATTCAGAAGCACCGATGCGGCCCTCAATCGACAGCCTGGCTTTCTGTACGCGCTGTTTGTCCCTGATCGCGCATCCACTACCATTCCGGTATTCGAACAACCCAATATCAAAGCCCGCTTCAAGCTGACACTGGAAATTCCGGCACACTGGCAGGCGCTATCCAATGGTGCGCTGGTCGCGCGCGATACTTCAGATTCGTCACGACACGTGCTCCGCTTCGCCGAGACATTGCCGATCAGTACTTACCTGTTCTCCTTCGCGGCGGGTGAGTTGCAGATGGAGACAGCAACTCGCAACGGTCGTGAATTCACCATGTATCACCGTGAAACCGATGTGGAAAAGCTGGCGCGCAACCGCGATGCCATCTTCGACCTGCATGCCACCGCATTGAGTTGGCTGGAAGAGTACACGGGCATTCCCTATCCTTTCGGCAAGTTTGATTTCTTCGCAGTACCTGCTTTCCAGTTCGGGGGAATGGAGCATCCGGGTGCGGTCTGGTACCAGGCAGACAGCCTGTTTCTGGACCCGACGGCATCACGCACGCAAGAGTTGAGTCGTGCCAGTCTAATCGCCCATGAAACCTCACACATGTGGTTTGGCGATCTCGTCACCATGGACTGGTTCAATGATGTGTGGATGAAAGAGGTGTTTGCCAATTTCATGGCGGCGAAAATCGCCGGCCCGGCGTTTCCTGATCTGAATCTGGATCTGCGTTTTTTCCAGGCGCATCATCCAACTGCCTATGATGTGGATCGTACCGCAGGCACCAATCCTGTTCGTCAGGACCTCGACAACCTGAGTGATGCCGGTTCGCTCTACGGTGCCATCATCTACCAGAAGGCGCCGATCGTCGTGCGGCAATTGGAAGATCTCATTGGCGAAGAACAGTTGCGGGATGGACTGCGGCAATATCTCGACGCGCATCGCTTTGGCAATGCCACGTGGCCAGACCTGATCAGTATTCTGGATCCATTGACTGAGGAAGACCTGCAGCAGTGGAGTGATGTATGGGTCGCTGCCACCGGCCGCCCACAAATAACTGCACAGTGGAGCGATGGTGGCATTACGGTACGTCAGGCCGACAGTGATTCCGCAAGAGGCTTGTTATGGAATCAGCCGCTGGTGCTGGCGGTGGGCACCGCTGAAGGTGTCGCCGAGTATCGCGTACAGTTGCGGGATGCCGAGGCGTTCGTGCCCATAGCCACGGCTACCTCGCCCCGATTTATCTTCGGCGGCGCCGATGGTGTCGGCTACGGGCGTTTTATGCTGGATACCCAGAGCCGGAGCGCGCTGTTGGGGTCGGTGCATGACCTGCAGAATCCAGTGCAGCGCGCGGTCGTCTGGCAGACTCTGTGGGAAGAGGTGCTGGATAACACACTCACCGCCGATCAGTTTGTATCTGCACTACTGACAGGAGTGGAGCGAGAAACCGATGAGCTAATCGCCCAGCAACTGCTCGGACTATTGCGCCATGCCTATTGGCAATTTCTGGATGAGAATGCGCGCCGTGCTGTGAGTCAGGAGTTGGAAGAAATATTATGGAATGCACTGGCTGCTGCAAGCACACCGGGTCGCAAGGGAGCTTACTTCAATGCCTTGGTGAGCATGACACTGACCGAAGCTGGAACGGAAAAGCTGCGCCGCATCTGGCGCGGAGATGATGTGCTGGAAGGGCTGCCCTTGCAGGAGCAGCAATTCATCACATTGGTTGAGGCGCTGTCATTGCGGGATCCCGCTAACGCCCCTGCCATGATTGCTGCGCAGGAACAGCGCATCACTAATCCGGATCGATTGGCGCGCCTGCGCTTTATGCGACCGGCACTCAGTAGTGATGCGGCTCTGCACGCGGCAATGTTCGCCAGCGTCAGTGATGTAGCTGTGCGTAGGCAGGAATCCTGGGTACTGGATGCAATGTCGGCAATACATCATCCCATTCGTAATGAGGCTTCACTATCGCTGTTGCGCGAGAGTCTAAACCTCACCGAAGAAATTCTGCGCACGGGTGATATCTTCTTTCCCTTGAACTGGCTCAATGCCACCTTGGCAGGTTATCAGTCCAGCGCGGCTGCGCAGATTGTAGCGGATTACCTGCAGGCGAATCCCGAGCTGCCACCGCGACTGCGCGGTAAGGTCTTGCAGGCAGCGGATGACTTGTTGCGAGTCGCGCGGTTTTAGTTTGGCAGCTTGGCTACTGATCCTGTCGGTAAGTGATGCGCCCACCAACGATTGTCATGACATTCTCACTCGTCAGGATTTCTGCTTCCGGTATCGTCATGAGGTCGCTATCGAACACAGTGAAATCCGCGTATTTGCCGACTTCAACGGAGCCGCGCAATTGCTCCTGAAATGCCCCGTACGCAGGCCAGATCGTCAACATCTTCAGGGCCGTCTCGCGCGACACCGCCAGTTCCGGATGCCAGCCTGGACCTGAGGTGCCATCGAGTCGTTTGCGTGCCACCGCCGCATAGAATTCAATGCGAGGATCACCTTCCTCTACCGGCGCATCGGAACCAGCCAGAATCATCAAGCCGCGATCTATCAGTTGCTGCCACGGATAGGCATAGGCGAGACGGTCCGCACCCAATCGGTCAGGCGCGAAATTCAAGTCACCGATGCCGTGGCTCGGTTGCATCGAGGGTAATACGCCCAGCTCGACAAAACGTTGTTGATCAACCGGCGGAATAATCTGCGCGTGTTCCATGCGCCAGCGTAAATCGTCACTGGCCCATTCCGCTCTGTGAACGGCTGCATAGGCTTCGGCATACCAGTCCAGCAGGGAACGCACCGCCCGATCACCGATGACATGGGTTTCGATCTGAATACCCTTGCGCAATGCCTCGTGCAGAATCGGCACTAGTTCTTCCTTGGTGGTGCGATTCATGAAGCCGTTGTGATCAGCATCCGAATAGTTTTCGATCAAGGCCGCGCCGCGCGAGCCCAATGTGCCATCGATGAATACCTTGATGCCACGTACATCAAACATATCATCGGCGGTTTTCTCGCGACCGCGCTCGATCATTGTCCATGCCTCGTCTACTGGCACAGCCGCATAAACACGATGGGCCATATTGCCTTCGCGATGAATCTGCTGCATCAATCCGACCAGCTGGTAGGACATGCCGGCATCCTGGGTCTGGGTCCAGCCCAGCGCCGCATTCGCCTGCAGGCCGCGCTCGAGATTGTCTTTCAGATAGGCATCGGTATCAGGTGGAATGATGGCTCTGAACACATTCATGGCATTCGCCAGCACATAACCGTTAGGAGTGCCATCCAGGTCGCGTTCGAAGCGGCCACCTTCCGGATCCGCCGTGTCCCGTGTAACACCGGCCAACTCCATGGCCCGTGAATTCACCAGTGCGGAAACACCGTCGGCACGGGGCATGAACAATGGCTTGTCAGCGGTAAACGGATCGACATCGTACTTGTTCAGGAAGCGCTGCTCGTCAGTCCACTCCCGTTCGATCCAGCCGCGTCCCTGTACCCAGGTACCTGCGGGAATTGTGGCGGCCCAGTCAGCAATCGTCTGGACTGTTTCAGCCAGAGTGGGGATGCCAAACAGACTAAGGGTCTGTGTGCGCCGGCCCACTCCTTCGAGATGCTGGTGACTGTCGGTGAACCCGGCAAACACGGTCTTGCCTGCCATATCAATAATGCTAGCACTGCCGCACATGTAACGCGTGGCATCACTGTCTAGCCCCACGAAAATAATGCGGTCGCCAAGTGTGGCGACGGCTTCGGCAGTCCACTGGGTATCATTGGCGGTGTAAATAGTGGTGTTGTGCAACACCAGGTCGGCGGCTTCACAGGGGGTTTGTGCGTAAACCGAACTCATCCAGCTACAGCCTGCCAACCCGAATAGCACAATACGTAATTTCATCACAATAAAAACCTCTGACAGGGAATAGGCAGGATGCAGTATAGCGGTTCCAGAGTTAAAGCAGGAGCCAGCTGCAAGTTTGATTTTATCCAGGCAGGTTCCCACAGCTGTGGTGTGTTGCTGACAATTGTTTAATCCTGTTCGTAACGTTTATTGCGCGCCTTCTTGTTCAATTCCATGAACTGCTCCAGCTTCTCCTTGATGCGCAGTTCCAGCCCACTCTCCCTGGGAAAATAAAACCGTTCGTTGCGCAACACCTCCGGTAAATAATTTTCCCCAGCGGCAAATGCGTTCTTCTCATCATGGGCATAACGATACTCTTTGCCGTATCCCAACTGTTTGGTGAAGGTGGTACTGGCATTGCGCAAGTGCAGTGGTACTTCCAGACTGCCATGCTGGCGGACGGCTTGCTGCGCGCTTGCAAAGGCCGCATACACCGCGTTGCTCTTCGGGGCGCAGGCCATGTACACAGTTGCCTCCGCCAGCGCCAGATCGCCCTCGGGACTACCGAGGCGCGTGTAGGTGTCCCAGCCGTTCAGCGCAAGCTGCAAGGCGCGCGGATCAGCCACACCAATATCCTCGGTCGCCATTCTGACCAGGCGCCGGGCGATATACACCGGATCACAACCGCCATCCAGCATACGCGCCAACCAGTAAAGTGCAGCATCGGGCGCGGAGCCGCGTACCGATTTGTGCAGCGCCGAAATCTGCTCATAGAAACTGTCGCCGCCCTTGTCGAAGCGCCGGAAGCCTTCCTGTAAAACCTGGCTGATGTGTTCATCGTCAATGGTTTTTATGCTGGCGCCGACAGCAGATTCAGCTATGTCGCTGAGCACTTCAAGGTAGTTCAACACGCGCCGGGCATCACCGTCCGCGGCGCGGGCGATGATCTGTTTCTGCTTGGTACTCAATTGCAATTGCAGTTTGCCCAGGCCGCGCTCGGTATCACCTAACGCCTGTTCGATAATTTTTTCCAATCCGTCTTCTGTCAAAGACTTAAGCAGATACACACGAGTGCGGGAGAGGAGGGCATTGTTTAATTCGAACGAAGGATTTTCCGTGGTGGCCCCGATAAAGTGAATCGTGCCATTCTCAATGTGCGGCAGAAACGCATCTTGCTGTGCCTTGTTGAATCGATGCACTTCATCCACGAACAGAATAGTCTGCTGGGAGCCACTGCTTTGATGAAGGCGTGCGCGCTCAATCGTGGCGCGAATCTCCTTCACCCCATCGAGCACGGCGGACAAGGATTCGAAGTGGCATTTACAGGTTGCGGCGATTATTTTCGCGAGCGTGGTCTTGCCGGTACCAGGCGGACCCCAGAGGATCATGGAGTGGGGGTTCTGGTTCTCAATCGACTCATAGAGTGACTTTCCCGGACTGAGCAAATGCTCCTGCCCGATGAATTCATGCAGCGAGCGCGGACGCATTCTGGCTGCCAGTGGTTGATAGGCAGGCCCGGCCCGGTGCATCGGTAGCAGGGATTCGTTCACGATTGTGCTGGCAGGGACGCTGAGTACATTACAGTTGTAATGCGGCTCTGAGTTCGGCAGCAGTCAGGTCTTGAACGTACACGGCAGAACCTTGGTCAAACTCCCGCGCGCGCGCCAACGCACCGACTACCACTGGCTCAAACCCTGCATCGATCACCAGATTCACCGTAACTGCGACAGCCGCCTGATCATCGCCCGCGACCGGGATCGCCACCAGTGCACCGTCGCGATGATGCTTGTCATGCACTGACTGATAGCCGATGGCATTGAACGCGCGCACGAGGCGCACACCGGGCAGGTATTCTGCCGAGGCAACGCCAGTCCCCTTGTCGAGCGCCGCCTGCGCCATCTCGCCATCGCGACGCGGATAGGGATTGCCGCAATCGATCACAATCTTGCCCTGCATCATGGCAGCGAAGTCACGCCCGACCTGTGGCAGTGCGGCATAGGGTACGGCAATAAAAATCACGTCACTAAACTCGACTGCATCTATTGGCATACCAGCGCGCGCATTGGGGCCGGCCTGCTGCACCAGTTCGCCAAGCTCGTCGGGGTTACGTGAAGAGAACAGGATATGGTGTCCGGCCGCTGCCCAACGCAGACCAACCGCGCCGCCGATATTTCCGGAACCGATGATGCCGATGCGCAGTGGTTGCGGGCTCTGTGCGCCCAACACGCCAGGAATGGTAACTGCGATGGCGCCGAGTGCTGACTGCAGCAGTCGCTGGGTGAACTGGCGTCGGGTGTACTTGCTATGAGTGAGCTTGCGACGGGTGAACTTACTATAGGTGCTGGGTGATTTAAACATGGAGTGCTCCGGCGCAGTCAGGACAGCTTCAGGATACTGCAAATCGGCAACTCCTGCACAGACGTCACTTACACTGGGTTAGTGTCTAACCAGTTAATACGACAGCTAGAAGGTGGCGCGAACCTTGAACACAAACTGCGTGCCGGTAGTAACGAAAAGGGGATAACGAAAAGGGGACGGAGTGAACTTCCCCCAGTTTAACGGACACTCGAAAAAGGTCTACTTTGACCGAGAAGGAGTGTTCGATGAGCAAGAGAGCGTACAAGACATATTCTAAGCAATTCAAG
>Ga0209553_1000144_pt1 | contig 34963 bp, 28 predicted proteins | sample LauGreFBDMM110DN_2_FD_188217 | JGI IMG/M metagenome (GOLD analysis project Ga0209553, IMG submission 188217) | Freshwater lake microbial communities from Lake Michigan, USA - Fa13.BD.MM110.DN (SPAdes) (version 2) | ecosystem: Environmental > Aquatic > Freshwater > Lake | place: Lake Michigan...
CTCCGGTACCTCGTTTTTGTACCGGCAAGCTGACGCATGCCCCTATGCCAATTCTCTCAAGCATGACCGTGTGGAGTATAACTGCGTCCCGCCTTGCCGAAAGTGATCGTTCGCGACGGATTCCTTTGTTCCTCTTGCGACTTCTGTGCCTCTTTGTGGCCAGCAAACCCCAGACACGCAAACAACACCTGAACGAATAATGGGCCCCCCCCAAAGAGTCGCAATAGTATGAATTCCTGTGGATGCCGTGACGGAAAGCGGCAGTTCGCTAAAATGCGGCAGGAGGGCGTCGTCTAGGTGGACGGTGCGGGGCTGGGGCGTACAAAGACGATTAGAAACAGAGACATGGCGAAGAAATCAATTGCGGATGTGGATGTAGCAGGCAAATCGGTCCTGATGCGCGTCGATTTTAACGTGCCGTTGGATGATCACTGCAATGTGACAGACGATCGCCGTGTTCGGATGGCTATACCCTCAATTAAGTCGGTGCTCGACCGAGGCGGAAGAGTGATTCTTTGCAGTCATCTGGGACGACCTGAACCTGGTCAGGACAATTCTAAGGAAAGCCTAAAACCGGCTGCTGCGGTCCTCAGCACGTTGCTCGGAAAACCCGTAGCATTTGCGACCGACGCGGTCGATGCCGATGCCTCAGCCAAAGTAGCAGCATTGAAGGACGGCGATGTACTGGTTCTCGAAAACCTGCGCTTCTACAAGGGCGAAAAGAAGGGTGACGCAGCGTTCGCCGCGAAGCTCGCCGGATTCGCGGATATCTACTGTAATGATGCATTCGGAACGTGCCACCGCACCGATGCGTCGATGGTGGCTGTGCCTCAGGCAATGGTCGGAAAACCGCGAGTCGTGGGATTTCTGGTGCAGAAGGAAATTCAATATTTGTCCGATGCGATCGCGAGTCCACAACGACCTTTTATCGCGATACTGGGCGGAGCCAAAGTCTCTGACAAAATCAACGTCATCAAAAATCTGTTGCACATCTGTGACAAAGTGTTGATTGGCGGGGCGATGGCCTACACGTTTTCGCTGGCAAAGGGTGGCAAGGTCGGTAAAAGTCGTGTGGAACTGGATAAGGTCGAACTCGCAAAGGAACTTCTTCAGGTTGGTGGAAGCAAGTTGGTCCTGCCAGTGGATACGCATTGCGGCGACGCCTTCAACGGTGACTGTAACAAAGTGGTCGTGCATGCCGGCGAAATTCCTGATACGTATGAAGGCTTCGACATTGGCCCAGCCACAGCAAAGCAGTATGCTCAGGAATTGAAGACCGCACAGACGGTCGTCTGGAACGGCCCCATGGGCGTGTTTGAAATGCCCCCATTTGATGCCGGCACACGCATCGTGGCAGAAGCCATCGCCAACAGTTCGGCTACCAGTATCATCGGCGGCGGCGACAGTGCGGCCGCGATTCAGCAATTGGGCTTTGCTGACAAGGTATCACATGTCAGTACTGGGGGCGGAGCCAGTCTCGCGATGCTGGAAGGCGAAAAATTCGCCGCCGTAGAATTGCTCGACGAAGCTTAGGGGGCCGGCCGAATACCGAGGTTCAGGGGAGCGGCAAGGCATGAGCCCAATGTTTTCAGGTATTTCTGGGACGCCGGCGGCTAGCACCTTGCCGGTCACGAGCTAGGAGGATCGGGACAGACTTCTCCCGGTCACCCGACGCTATTCGTTCGACAGAACCTCTTCCGGATCTATCTGAGGGGGTTCAGTCTTGTCCCATTTCGCCGCACGGGCCTCTTCATCTGGCGTCATGAAAGGTCGGACCACACGCAGGCCAACCCCTAGGGCGTCGGTAAAGTACCAGATGCTCTGCGGCAGCTGTGGATCCTGCTGCTTCCATTCTTCGCTCGATCCTTCACGGACTGCACTGCGCAGCATCTGAGCCGGATCATCCCAGCCTCCACCACGCACGACGCGGGGGTATTCCGTGAGCGGAATGACGAGCGGATCGGCTGAGACGTTACCGGCCCGCAGCGAATAAACTTCGGGAACATATTGATCCAACACCCACTCCGCAACATTGCCGTGCATGTCGTGCAGACCCCAAGGATTTGGTTTCTTCTTTCCGACAGGCTGATAGTTCCCGTTGCTGTTGTCTTCGAACCAAGCATACTCATCGATTGCCGTCGCGTCGTCACCAAAGGAGTAGGCCGTCGTTGTGCCGGCCCGACAGGCATATTCCCATTCCGCCTCTGTCGGCAAGCGGTAATAACGTCCTGATTTAGCGCTCAGCCATGCACAGTACATTCGCGCAGAATGCTGCGTCATGCAGATCGCCGGATGATTTTCACGGCCCATCCCGAAGCTCATGTCTGTGTAAGGTGGCGTGGGACGAGTCACCGCATCGGCGACCTTGTCGCGTGGAGTCGACGGCTTGCCGTAGGCCGCTCGACGCAATGCATCGACACGATCACTCCAGACTTCGTACTGGTTCCATGTGATCTCACACTTGCTCATCCAGAACGGCGAAACTGCAACCTCATGCTGTGGGCCTTCATCAGCCTGCCGATCTACTTCGGCTTCAGCGCTACCCATGACGAGTTTTCCACCCGCAATCGGCAGCATCTCTATTTTGAAAGCCGTGTGTGCCAACGGTTCGGTATACGCCTTCATCTCGGCAGGCGATTCGGCAATCGCGTCCGGCACTTTCACCGGCTGCGGCTCGTCCGCCGCATTTATTGACAGGTCCAGCGACGCGGCAAAAATCAATGTGCAGCACAAACGGAACCATACGGACGACGGCGACCTCATGATCCACGAGCCTTATCTTCGGAAGGAATGGACAGCAAGGACGGAAATGTCTCTGCCGGAAACAACGCCAGAATTCACCAGCATCGTAAGTCCTATGACTACGCATGCCCAATTCTATGCTACTCAGGCCGAACGTGTCTGTCCCGTCCGAACTGACCGGCAACGCAGAAATCCTTCGCTTTGAGCGAACGAACACGCTTAAACCCTTTTCACGATCCTCCAGGCTGCTGCAAACAACGTGGGACTGCCAGTCCCCATTCCGTGCTTGTGCGGTGTACGAAAGTTCGCTGCTATACCAGCACGGCCATTAAAGGCAGGAGGACTGGCAACTGATACGACAGGCACAACAGGACTTCAGGTTGAGGATTTGGGGTGAAAGCTGGTAGGCCGCTGACTTTGTAACGCCTGTAGCGGATTGGCGACGCAGATTGATTTTGGAGACATATGGTTGTCTTAAGCAGCGTCTTTTAAGCGGAATCTGGGTCAAACCAAGATCCTCACTCAAAGCGAAACGGTTTCACTTCCGCGGCAGTATTCCGTGGGAGTGAAGAGACGCTGCCGAAAACTCGCCCCGCGTTTTTTGGGATCCCCAGCAGTGGCAGGAGGTGTATTATGCAGCAGCGTACCGTTCGAGATCTGATGAGAATCCGGCATGGCCTTGTCGTGACGGAAACGTCAACCCTGAGAGAAGTGGCCGAGCGGCTGATCATTAGCGATTGTGATCTGATGGTCGTCACTGATCAATGCGGCAAGCTTGCCGGCATCGTTTGCGAAAGCAGCATCGTGCGCGCCCTCCTTGGCAAGCCGGCCACGGACGCCACCATTCAATCCATCGTCGTGCGCCATGCGGAGTCTGTTCGTCTCGATGCGAAATTGGCAACCGTTCTGCCTTTGTTTCGGTCTTGTGCCAACACGGCGATTCCGGTCGTGGATCCGGATGGTTTTGTCTGCGGACTGCTGATGCGATGTGATGTCATCCGGTGTCTGCTGAATCGCGCGACAGAATCGCCAGAAACAGCCACGGAGCCCACTTCGTTGACTGGAGCCACCCCCACATTCACCAGTTCAGCCACGGCATTCAGCCTGCCAAAGAAACGCACCGTCCATTCGCGTGAAGGCGGCTCGGAAGTCGAAACCAATCAACCTCGTCCGCACTTCCTGCGCGCCGATGAAGCGCGCCGAGTCTTGTGGACGGCTGAGGACAGACTGTAGAATGCAATTCCGCAGCCTCAAGGACGCATCGTGACGCTTGCTTTTCCAACGCGGTCATCTCCTCTAGAGCAAATGTCGTAGCCTCAAAACGACATCTTCACTCTCATTTCGCCGCTATTGCAACTCGACACCCAGTTCCAGCATAAAGAACTTCATGTCTTCCCACACGTCCTTTTTCGCTGAAGGATTGCGGAGCAGATACGACGGGTGATACGTGCACATCACCTTCGCGTGGTTGTGGGTGAAGAACTGCCGACGGAGCTTGCCCAACGGACGCGGATCATTCAACAGATTTTGAGCAGCGACGGCACCCCAGCAGATAATATATTCCGGCTCCACGATCCTAATTTGGGCATCCAGAAACTCGCGGCAGTTGGTAGCTTCCTGCGGCAACGGATTTCGATTGCCAGGGGGGCGACAGCGGAGCACATTGCAGATATAAATGTCTTCGCGACGCAGTTTGCAGGCCGTGACAATCTTGTTCAGCAACTGACCAGCTTCACCGACAAATGGCTCGCCCTGCGCGTCCTCATCCGCCCCCGGGGCTTCCCCGATAAACATGATGCGGGCATTCGGATCGCCGACTCCGAACACGGTTTGCTTTCGAGTTGATGCCAGTTCACTGCAGCGACGACACCTTGCCACGATCGCCGCTAGCGAACAAAGAGCGTCGTGCTTTTGTGGCGAATCAGTCAACTCGCGACGCAGCAGGCCTTGGACCTCCGTCAGTGCTTCCGGACGATCAGCATCCGTGACCTTGAGTTCTTCCATCGACCGCAAGCCGCCGGTTGGACGACGCATTTCAGGAACATCCGCCGCCGACTTCGGAGACTTTCGTCCCGGTTTGGTGACATCCGTTGCCTTAACTCCGTTTGCGGTGGTGTTTGTCGGGCCACTGCGGGCCGCAGATGTGGCTTTCGGTACCGGTTTCGCGGCCTTTGGAAACTCCACACGCGGCACATGCGTCACCCCGACACCGGAAAGGTGCTGGAGTAACTGAGCCATCGCGCGTTTGGTGTTCACTGGATCATGCCCAAAAAGACAATCAACAATCAGACGTGCGGTATTGTCGCAGATTTCAGACTGACTCATAGTGCTCTGTCATTCATTCATGGATTGTGTGCCACTGGCTTTGCCAGTGCTCCCCATTTGCAGGGAGCACTGGCAGAGCCAGTGGCACACATCACTACACGACTGACAGTCCACTACACTAGCACATCATGCACGACATTTCCAAAGACGTCTGTCAGGCGAAAATTGCGGCCCGCATGGCGGAATGTCAGACGCTCATGATCCAAGCCCAGAGCGTACAAAATCGTCGCGTGAAGGTCGTGCATATGGACCGGATTCTCTGCTGGAGCGTAACCAAAATCGTCAGTTGAGCCGTACGTTAGCCCGCCACGCACTCCTCCGCCTGCCAGCCACATCGTGAACGCCTTCGGATGGTGATTGCGACCGTCGCCGTTTTCGACCATCGGCGTTCGGCCAAACTCAGCACCCCACACCACCAGCGTATCATCCAGTAATCCGCGTCGATCCAGATCTTCCAGCAGACCAGCGATCGGACGATCCACTTTCGCAGATTCCTTAACGTGCCCGGACTGCACCTTCTGATGATGATCCCATGTGTAGTCCGTCGAAACTTGAATATAGCGCACGCCGTTTTCGGCAAATTTGCGAGCCAGCAGGCACTGCCGTCCAAAATTGTCGGTCGGTTCTGAATCGATGCCGTACAGGTCAAGTGTCTCTTTGGATTCGTCGCTCAGACTCATGATCTGCGGCATCGTCGACTGCATGCGAAACGCCAGTTCGTAATTCGCAATCAGCCCTTCAATGTTCTGGTCAACCGTTTTGTCTTGCAGATGCCGACGATTGATGGACTGAATGAGGTCCAGTTGCGAACGTTGAAAGCCTTTGTCCAGCCTTTGATTGGCAAGATTCGAAACGACGGCCTTCGCGATCGGGATTTCAGCCGACCCTATCGCGGTCCCCTGATGCATGGCCGGCAGAAACGCGCTCCCATAATTCTGCACGCCTCCGTGGCCTCGCGGCGGCGAGATGGTAATGAACGCTGGCAGGTTGTCACTCTCGCATCCCAGTCCGTAACTGACCCATGCCCCGACGCTGGGCCGCACAAGATTTGCCTGGCCCGTGTGCAGCCGCAGCAACGCTTCGCCGTGGGCGCTGCCTTCCGTATGCATGGATCGAATCACGCACATGCGGTCCGCCTGCCGCGACAAATGCGGAAACAACTCACTGATCCAGACTCCGCTGTCGCCGTGTTGCGTGAACTTGAATGGCGATCCCAGTGCCGTGCCCACGGAATCAGCATCGCTGCCGACGGATTTGCCGGATAATGGCTGTCCGGAGATAGCGCTAAGCTGCGGCTTAGGATCGAATATATCAACGTGGCTCGGCCCGCCCCACATAAACAAAAAGATCACCCGCTTCGCCCGCGCAGCCACATGCGGCAACGGCGGAAGCGCTGGACTCAGTTTCTGATCCGCCACCGCTTGCTGCCCGGCCAACGCAGCAAGTGCCAGAGATCCGAAACCGGCGGCGCTGTTCAGCAGCATGGCGCGGCGAGTTGTCGTCGAAAGGAATTGATGGCACCTCATCGTTTACTCCAGTACCAGAAAACGACTCGACGCATACAACGCCTGGCAAACCATCGCCCACGCTCTAACTTCGGCGTTCGTGTCGCTATCTTCCTCGAAGCGTTTCTGTGTTTCAGCAACGAACGCCAGCAGTTCCAAGCGATCATCATCTGTCGGACATGCAGTGAGCACCAGACCGAACAGCTGGTCCAGTCTCGCTTCCGCTTCCGGTCCTGATGTTGATTCCATTGCCAACAGGCGTCGCGCAGTGGCTTCGGCGGCGTCCATGACCGAGACATCGTTCAGCATGAACAACCCCTGTGTGGCGACCATGGTTTGTGATCTCAGACCGGTTGTCGCGTGCGGATCCGCAAAATCAAATACGCCAAAGAGTTCCGGTAGATCATTGCGAATCACGGGCAGGTAAACACTGCGGCAAGGAAAGTCTGTGCGCCGTCGGTTTGAGTTATCTCCCACGGCTGTGGCCTGATCCCCCAGATATGACACCGTAGAATCCATCGGCTTCACGTCAAGGATTCCTGCGGCCGACAGCATTGCGTCGCGCAACGACTCGGGGTCGAGCCGTCGTCGGTGGGCTCGCCACAGCAGGCGGTTTTCCGGATCGATCGCGTGAGCAGCTTCGTGATGGTGACTGCGCATCCTGAACGTGCGACTCAATACGATCTTGCGGATCAGAGACTTCACCGACCAGCTCGAATCAATCACCTCGCGGGCCAGATGGTCCAGCAATTCCGGATGACTCGGCATTTCACCCGTGCGGCCAAAATTATCGACCGTTCTGACAATGCCGCGACCGATCATGTGGTACCAGATCCGGTTGGCAAGGACTCGCGCGGCAAGTCGCCCAGCGCCGCCATTGACATCCGTGAGCCAGTGAGCAAGCTCCAGCCGTCCGCTGTGTCCGCCAGGAATTTCGACGGCTGTATCACTGACGACTCGCAGAAACCCGCGCGGGACTTTTTCGCCATGGCGATCAAACTGACCGGCAAGCCTGATCGTTTCGTCGGCAGGTGTTTCGACATCGCTGAGGATCATAGCACGCGGCGGAATTTCAGGCGGCTTGGCGATTGATGCACCCAGAGCCGCAACGAAAGCTTTCTGCGCTTCGATACGTTGTTCCGAATTCTTGGTGGAATCAGCTACGCCTTCGGCAACGGCATCAGCATGTTCGGCGGCAAATATCTCAAACGCCCCGGCATCGGCCTTCTCTAGGATTTCCAGCGCGGACTTCGCCTGTTTCTGCTGCTCCAGCAACTGCGGACGTTCGCGCCAGTATTTTTCGTAGGCGGCATCCAGTTGCTCACCGTCGGAACCAAGTCCCACAAGCTGTTCCATCAGCCGCTGCTCGCCAAGCATGTAACGCCGTTCCATCACCTGCGACGATGTTAAAATCCCGGCGAGCGCGTAATAGTCGGCCGTGGGAACGGGATCGAACTTATGATCGTGGCAGCGCGCACACCCCAATGTCTGCCCAAGAATCGCGCGACCAATCGTGTCGAGCTGTTCGTCGGCAACATCCATCCGCTGCTGGTTCGGATCGTTTCCGAGTAAGACTTTGGGACCAATCGCAAGAAAACCTGCCGCGATTCGTTGTCGATCTCGCTGCGCGACTGATTCATGTGGCAGCAGGTCCCCCGCGATCTGCTCCCGGAGGAATTGGTCGAAAGGCACATCAGCGTTCACCGCATCAATCACCCAGTTGCGGTATCGCCACGCTTCGCGGAACAGAAAATTTTCGTCGAGCCCATTGGAGTCGGCATAGCGCGCCAGATCCAGCCAGTGCCGTCCCCAACGCTGCCCAAACTGCGGCGAGTTCAGCAACTCATCAACAATGCGTACGTAGGCCTCTTCGGAATCATCCAGCAAAAAGGCGGCGACTTGTTCCGGTGTCGGTGGTAATCCGATCAGTTGAAAATAGACGCGTCGCAGCAGCGTGCGACGATCGGCATCCTCGGCAGGACTCAGGTTTGCTGCTTCAAGCTGGGCCAGCACGAAGGAGTCAATTGGCGATTGAGGCCAGTCGATGGCTTTGACAGCAGGACCATCCTGCGATGGCACTGCCAGCGGCCGAAACGCCCAGTGGTCCCGCCCGGCAATCGGATCGGAAGGATTTCCGCGATGGATCTCTTCGGCCGACTCGTGGTCGCGCGGATCCGGCGCTCCCATGGCCACCCATCGTTCCAATACCGTGACCGCTTCCTTTGGCAACGCGTTGTCCGGCGGCATTTGCAGGTCCGGATCCGTGTATCTGACGGCAGAAATCAAAAGACTGGCATCCACATCGCCGGGAACAATCGCTGGACCTTTGCCACCACCCACGGACCATCCCGCCATGCTATCTAACAGCAATCCACCTTCACGCTTCTGCGCACCTGATGAATGACACTTGTAGCAATGCTCGGCGAGGAGCGGTCGAACGTGCGTTTCAAAATACTCCACACCCTCAACCGTTGGTGAATCCGCAGCAATGGATGGCGATGTTGTGGCGAACACCCACACCAAAGCCGTCACGAAAATTTGTCGCCTGATCAGTTTCATCCCGCGATTCTACCGCCTCCGCGTCGAAAGCCGCAAATGAAGTTGGAGTTGCTCCAGAATTCACCTTGCGCCAAAGGCGCTCAAGCTATACTTCGCGCGGCCAGAAACGAGTCCGGCGAGCGGAGCGGCGTGAGCCCTCCGGTACGTTGTTTTCTTACCGGCAAGCTTACGCATGCCGCTCGCCAATTCACTCAATCTTGACCGCGTGAAGGATATGTCACGACTCCAGCAAAGTAGCTCTGAGTTCATGCAGGAAGTCTGAATTCATGTTCCGCACCAGCCGTCTTGTGGCAGCATCGATCATGACACGGAATTGCTCAGCAGTTTCCTGGCTTTGGCCTGAAGGATCGCCACGAATTTGTTTGCGCGGACGTAACCTTCATATTCGGCCTGCTCTTCTGCAATGAGCTCACCTTCATTCGCACGTTCAGCGAGCTGACGGGGTTCTGATGGGATGCGATCCGACCAATGGGAAATAAGCTTGAACACGCTTGTAGAAACAACGCAGTGGATGATTTGGGAGTACAGGAGGTTCCTGCATGCGCGGACCCATTTCGCCTGCCGCAAATATTCCTGCCCTGAATTTTCTTGCCTGACCTCTCTTCTCCTTCTCGCCGCAGTGCTGTCACCAAGGATACGCCCCATACGTTGCCAGGACTCTGTCGGCAATGGCGGGTGGCGAAGGAGGGAGCAAGCCCGAAACCCCGGGGCTTCCTTCGCTCGGCTCAGAGCCCCGGCCACCGGTCCATCAAGGCACGACTGAAAGAGCACTGGTCGCATCCGCCCTACGAAAACAAGGGCGTAATGATCTGTCCCGCGTTGATTTTATGCGGTCGGCCCTGGCGGTCTGTCATCGTACTTTCGGGATCGATTCCCAGCGCCGTGAAGATGGTGGCTCCCAGGTCTGCCGGATACCAGCCGCGCGTCGCCGGATAGGCCGCCTGATCATCGCTGGCCCCGATCACCTGACCTCCGCGAACTCCTGCGCCGGCGAAGACGGCGGAGAACACGCCCGACCAGTGATCGCGTCCGCCGCCGGCATTGATCTGCGGCGTGCGGCCAAATTCACCCACAGCAACGACCAGCGTGGTGTCAAGCAATCCGCGTTCGTCAAGATCTGTGAGCAGTGCCGACAAGCCCTGATCAAACGGCGGCAGCAGGCGGTTCTTCAATTGTCCAAAGTTGTCACCATGCGTGTCCCAATTATTCATCGTTCCCATGTTCGCCTGAATGATGGGCATGCCCGCTTCGACAAGTCGTCGCGCCAGCAACAGTGACTGACCGAACGCGTGCCGACCGTAGCGATCCCGGACTTCGGCCGTTTCGCGATTCATATCGAACACATCACGAAATTTTCCGGCAGCTCCCAGTAATTGATGCGCCTTCTCCACAGATCGACTGAGCGATTGCGATGACGCTGGCGTTTGCAGATAGCCATGCTGACCATCGAGGGCCGTCAGGAGGCTGCGTCGGTTTTGGATGCGTTGGTCTGTCAGATCCTGCAGCAGCGTCAGTTCGTCGATATTGAAATCAGCCGCGTTGGGATCTTTCGTGACGTGCCACGGATCGTACTGACTTCCCATGAAGCCACCGGTCTGTCCGGAAAATCCGTATCCATTATGAATGTAGGTCGGCAGCATCACGCCGGATGGCACGCCGTCTTCGCGCGGTCGCACAGCCTGCATGGTGGCTGAATAACACGGCCAGTCCGCGCGGCTCGCCATGTGCGTGGCTCCCGGCGGAACCTGATTCACACCAGTCAGCACAAAATGCGTCGCATGTTCGTGACTCGGAAGACTGTGAGTCATCGACCGCACGATCGCGAATTTGTCCGCAACCATTGCCAGTCGAGGCACATGCGGCCCGATCTGAACTCCGGGAGCGACCGTAGCGATCGGTCGGAACTCACCACGGACTTCAGCCGGCGCGTCGGGCTTCAGATCCCAGATGTCCTGATGCGACGGCGCACCGGAAAGGAACAGCAATACGACGCTCTTGGCCCGTCCAAATAAAGCATTCGAGCCCATCCCGGCACTGACTTTACGCGCGGTCGAAAGGTCCGCTAGACCCAGTCCGAGTGCTCCGGAAAAGCCAACTTGCAGAAAGCGCTGGCGACTGATCGCGGCTGTTGAAAGGATCGGTTGAAGTTTGAGCATCGAAAGCTCCAGGACGGAGTCGCAGGCAGGTGGGAAGGCGCGAAACTGATTCGCCAAGGAGGAAAGGATACCTCCATGTCCCGAGCGTTGGCAAGCACGTAATCGGCCACATTTCCCCGGTTGATGTTCAGTGAGGCTTCCGCTGGACGAGAAAACAGCGTTCGCCGCGGGTAGTGCTGTGATAGTAGCGGGGGTCAACCAGTTTGTGACATGGAATGTAAAAGACGGTGAACTTGCCCAGTTCGTAAACCTGTGACATCGGGAATTCCCCAGGTTTTTCAGCAGACATGGGTGCGAAGTGCGTTGGGGTCACGGCAAAGTACTAGGAGAGACACGGTGATCTTGAGTAGAGTACGCAACATTTTGGAGTGTGTGATACCCTGAATCGATATCAAACCGAAAAAAGATGCTCACATGTGTTTCGCCGCGTACCTAGAACCGTTTTCTGCGCACCCTGTATTGCAGCAGCGCGTGCTGCTCGTGCTGGAGCAGCTGCCCCCAGAAGTGCAACGTGACTTTCTGGAGGATCACCGATTTGCCGTTACGATCGACAATTACGAGCCAGGCGTTGGCTGGTCGTTCGTCATGCCGACACCCGGCCTGCTAGGGAAAGGCAGTCGTTGCGTGGTCTTGCGCCCGAAGTTGGAAGCCGCTTCGGAACAGTTTGCAATGTACGTGATCGCGCATGAGTTCGCGCATGCCTTTCTTCGCAACGGGGGCTGGGGAGAAATTACCGACATTGAAGTAGCCGCCGATGCGATGGCCGCCTCATGGGGGTTTCAGCGACCGCAACAAACTGGCTGGGCAGTGTAGTGTGCGTCGATCAATTCAATCCACCAACTCCACGAGCACCGTTGTTTCTGAAATCACGGGATCGGAGCCGTCTTTTAACAGTGTAGCGCGGATCTTCAGGGGGTGTTCCGTGTGGGGCAAGGCAGTGGATGTGATGGAGATGATGAAGTCGGAATGTGCCACATCGGAGGCCAGATCTTGCTGTTTTGCCACGAAGAGCGAACGTTGAGATTCCTGACAGCAGAGTTCTAGGGTGACGCGTTCAGTCAACTTTTCTGAGCGATCGACGTGGATCGGAATGGAGATATCAGCGCCGGGTTTCACCTGAAAATCGGTTTCACCAGTCGAGATTTTTAACAGGGCTCCGGTGGGCAGAAAGCCCATGCGGGTTTTTTGATGACTGACGGTGTACCGGACATTGCCCTGTGGGTCGGCAACCTTCGCAACGCCATTGACGACCATCCTTGAAGTTCGCGTTGTTTCCAGCCATTCGGGCAGATAAACGGGATACAAAATGCGATTCACACCCGGCGGCACGGCCAGTTCAGGCCCGGAGATTCCCTGCACATGCCGGCCCTGCATGGACGTCATTTCCAGCACGATCTCAGCCTCGAATCCCGCGTCGCGCGCAATCAGCACGGGAGCAGGAAAGGTAGAGCCACGCGGCCATTTTGTCACGTCGTCCTGACCTTCGGCATCGATCGAAAAAGGGGGCTTCATTGTCGTGGCGATGAGAACCGGAGCAGTTTTTCGCTGAACGGCGTGTTCGCTGATTGTTGCCGTGCCCAACACTTCGATGAGGGCCGCCGAGGCCGCTGCATCGGCGGCTACCGTGAGCTCCACGGTCAACGCATTCTGGTTCGCCGCAACCTGCAGTTTTTCGGGGACGGTGACTCCGACCGGCAGGCCAGACACTGCCACATCGATCGCCTCGGTAAATCCACCGCGACGCGTGACATTGATGGCGAGGGACGCCTTGCCCCCGATGGGTGCGTTGAGCAGCAACGGGCCGCTCAACTGAAAATCCGGCTGCGCAAGCTGCACCGCCAGATAATATGTCGCTGCGCGCGTGCCGCTTTTCGAAGCGACATCGGTCACCCAGATGTGATAGTCGCCGTCCGCTGGAACCGGGAATTCGACTTCGGCGTCAGTTGAACCTGTTCGATCGTCATGGCGAACCAGTTGTTTTCCTTCGTGATCGAAAATCGCGAGGGCAACATCGACCTGCGATCCCGTTTTTTCGTGCGACACCTCGATGGCCCAGACATCGCCTTTCTTTCCAGAAATCTGATAGCGGTCTGCGGCGAACCGCTGGTCCAGCACACCGGTAACTCCGCTGGGAACGGTCAGCGAGGAAGTACTTTCCCCCAACTGCGCGTCATCGCTGAGATGCAACAGGACTGGCGGACAGTCGCCGTGGTCCGTTGTGAGTTGATAACGAAACGAAGTCGTGCTCCGGTCGTCAGTGAACGTGACGTCGCGCATGACGGATTCGAGTTTGGCCTGCCCCGTCGCAATGCCATAGCCCACAAATTCAACCGGACGCGATTCGCCGCGACGGCCCACCGACGGGATCGCCGTGACGACCCGCGGCCCCGGCGTAATGGTCAATTGGTAGACGAATGCTCGGTCACCCCGAAAGTCGAGGTCATAGATCGCCGCTGTGTACGATTCGTGGGCGTTGGCCGAAAACGTAAGCGCCGTATCGTCGCCAGCCGTGTCCGCTGCTTCGGCGATTATTCCGCCATTTTGATCCCGAATTTCGACGACAGCATTGAGTTGCGAACTGATCGAACGCGCGGCAATAGAACAGGTGATCGGCCCGGATTTCGACGGCGAGAATCGATAGCAATCGACTTCTCGGATCCGTTGAATCTGACCGGAAATGCACACGGGCAGCGACGCGATCAGTTGTGGTGCAGGTTCCGATTCGCTGTCTCCTGTCCTTGCCGCTTCCACCACATTTACGGTGTGATTCACCACAAAACTTCCGGTCGACGTGGCGCCATTGGCGTTGGCGGCTTGCCATTTCACAATGCCAGGCAGGACATCAGCAGGGATGGTCAAGCGAGCTTTGGTTTCCCGCGGTAACGGTTCGGGAGATCGCCTAGATTTTTTACCAAACCAATAAGGCGGTTCGGGCACAATGACTGCCCCCGGAAGACCGATGATCTCGAATTGGATGCGGCGGTCATGCGCAAACAACTGCATATCCGGCGTCCAGTCATAGCCACCCAAGATCACTTCAATCGTCTGACCGACCTGACCTCCGGGCGGAAACATGTATCCGATGGCGGGTGGATGTTGGGCGAACGCGGACAGCGGAAGGCTGAGGATCGCAAGTGTTGCGAGGTAATTCTTCATGCGTTGTCGCCAGCACTATTCGTTCAGGTGTTGTTTGCAAGTCACAGGTTTGCGGGCCACAAAGAGGCACAAAATTCACAAAAAAGATCAACTTGAATCGTACTATCGTGTATTGATGTGTGCCACTGGCTCTGCCAGTGCTACCCGCAAATCGCAAATGGCGCACTGGCAGAGCCAGTGGCACACGACCCATCAATGAATGTGTGAAAAAGGACTAAATCAGACCATGTATCACTTTGCCGCCGTCAACGATAGGTACCGGCCGGCCGAGAGGTCCAAGAAATGTGCGGTCAGGATCGATCCCCATGAGGAACGAAATCGTCCGGAGCAGATCGTTGACACTCACAGGATTTTCTGTCGGAGCTGTGGCATGTTTGTCGGTCGCTCCGATCACTTGACCGGGTTTTGTGCCGCCACCGGCAAAGATAATGGTCTGCGCCATTGACCAGTGATCTCGTCCAGCCTGCGCATTGATCCGTGGTGTGCGGCCCATTTCGCCCATCATCACCACCAGTGTCTCATCCAGCAGTCCGCGTTGTTCTAAGTCGGTGACCAAGGCGCTGAACGCGCGGTCAGCGTACGGAATCAGGTCTGTTTTGAGACTGGGAAAACAGTTGAAGTGGACGTCCCAGCCAGGGGCATCGACGCCCACAAAACGGCAGCCGCCTTCGACCAGTCTGCGCGCCAGTAAGGCACACTGGCCAAGTTGCGTACGACCATAGGCGTCCCGTACGGCATCCGGTTCAGCATGAATGTTGAATGCCTTTCTGGCATCTTCAGACGTCACTAAACTGTAGGCTTTTTCATAATAAGTCGACATGGCCTTCCCTTGGCTCTGATTGCGTTCGCGTTCCAAATGATCAATGCCGGATAGCAATTGCTTTCGCAGACTGAGTCGTTGATCTGATAGGTGGCCGGGAGGTCGCAGATCTTTGACTTCAAAGTCTGGCTGAGTGGGATCGGCTTCGATCACAAACGGCGCATGTTCCGCACCGTAAAAGCCGGGGCCACCGGCCGACATGGGATGCGGCAGATTGATGTAAGCCGGCAACGCACCGCGCTGGCCTAGAGTTCGTGAAACCGCGGATCCGATGGATGGAAAATACTCGTTGTTGGGTACCGGGTTGTCGCCATCTGCAAAGCTGGGTCGATGGCCTGTCATCACATAATGGTAACCCGTCGAATGTCCGTTATCGTTGTGACTGTGACTGCGGAGGATAGTGTATTTGTCGGCCATCTGGGCGCACAAAGGCAATTGATCCGTGACGAAAATATCAGGCACATTGGTGCTGATCGTGCCAAATGGTCCACGAATTTCCGGGGGTGCTTCCGGTTTGGGATCCCACATATCTTGATGCGGCGGACCACCTTCTAAGAACAGAAAAATGCAAGACTTTGCTTTGGCGGAACTCGGACTTGCGGCGCGGGCCTGAAGCTCCAGCAGACGCGGCAACGTCAAGCCGCCGATCAAGCCACACGCACCGAGACGCAAAGCGTGTCGGCGCGATGTGCCACTGCAGTTTTGATACGGTCTGCCAAGCGATAAGCGGAACATGTGTAATTTTCTCAGCAACCTAGGCAACTAGTGATTGAAGACAAACTCTTTGGAATTCAGGAGCGCCCACAGCACGTCTTCGGCTGCTGCCCGGCGATCCGTTTCAGTGAATGCGAGCAGCATCAATTCTTGTTCGGCACCTGTGGGAAGTCGCGACAGCGTGCTCAGATACAGTTCCTCGATCAAGGCCGCAGGCGACATTTCTGAGGCGGCTAGTTTTCGCACGTGACCATGTCGGTGCGAGATCTTTTCAGAAATTTCTGGAGCATTCAGGAGGTGCAGTGCCTGCGCGATACTGGGTTCATTGCTACGTTCGCATTCACACACCGTCGCGCGCACTGGTCGACCAAAGATGCGAAAGAAATAGGAAGGCATGTGGTTGTCCCAGATTTGGATCGCCCGGTATCCCTTGGGCCAGCCATTAAACTCTTCTGGCACACCGGTGCTTTGGGAAATCGCATCCAGCAATACTTCTGCCGGCTGTGATTTCTGAATGAAGTGCGAAAAGTTCTGCTGGTCGTCGATGTTGGAGGGCAGAGAGGTCGCACTCAACTGATACACACGCGAATTCAGGAGCGTCCGCGTGAAGGCTTTTAAGTCGTATTTGACGTCCCGCATATGATTGGCTAGGGCCTCAATCAAAGCAGGATTAGTAGCAGGATTCGTTTCACGAATATCGTCGATCGGTTCGATCAGCCCGCGCCCAAAATAGTGGGCCCACAGGCGATTGGCGATGGCTGTGGCGAAAAAGGGATTCTGACCAACTGTCAGCCAGTCGGCCAACACTTGGCGACGATCCAAAACCTGCGTAAAATCTGCCGGAGCAGCCCCCAAAGCACGCGTCGGCACTAACTCACCGCTGCGTGGATGCGGCAGATCATTGCCACCAAACGAGACCACCGCCTGTTCGCCATTTGGCAGTTTCTTCAGCGTCAGGCCTGTGAAAAATCCCGCCAGAGCGACGTAGTCCGCCTGACTCCAGCGTTCCGAAGGATGATGATGGCACTGCGCACATTCGATCCGCACACCTAACAGGAGCTGGCTGATGGACCGAGCAGCCTCGTCCGGTTTGTTCAGAATCTTGTAGAAGGAACCCGGGCCTTCTGCCGACGTATTTCCCTGCACTGTTAAGAGATCAGTCGCGAATTCATTGAACGGGCGATTCTGGGTAAATCCATGCCGCAGCCAACGCTGCATGGCCACCGCCCCCTGCGGCGAAATGGTCAACTGATCGGCGCGCAGAATGTTTAGCCATTTCATCGTCCAGTAATCAACGTATTCGTCGCGTTCCAGTAAACCGTCAATCAACCTTGATCGTTTGTCTGGCGATGGGTCGTGCAAAAATTGGCGGACCTCTGCTGGCGTTGGCAATGTCCCGATGGTGTCCAGCGACACACGCCGCAAAAACGTGGCGTCATCGGACAAAGTGCTGGGTTCGATACCTAGGCGTTCAAGTTTGTTCCACGCCAAAGTGTCAATGAAGTTGTTTTCCGGCGGGCGCGCAAACTTTACGCCCAGACGCGGCACCGTGATGCGGCAGGTGGCGACATGTCCCAGATGCCGCACCAAAATCGCGGCTTCACCAGGAATCTCGCTTGCCTCGATCAGACCGCGGGAATCGACGTCGGCGATCGACGCGGCGTTGGACACGAATTCGGTTTCGTTGGTAACACAACGACGATTTCCAGAAGCATCGATCGTCCTGACTTGAATCTGTTGAGTTTCACCACCCAACAGGATCTGCTGCTGCGGTTCAATTTCAATACCCACAATTTCCGATGCCGGATCGTCAACCGCATCAAATCGAGCGCCTTCGGCAATCCAACGCAATAAGCGGTGGTCACGATAACTCCCCGGTTCGATCCGTTGGCCACCACCGTGAGGCGTCCGTGCGGACGCTTTTAGAAATAGCAGGCTACTGGCGGGGGCAGCCGCAGAGATGCGCCGCCCGCGACCTTCCAGGACCAGTGCCTCGAAGTCGGCTTGCGCGTCGTAACCGAAAATGCTGAGTTTAAACCCGTTCTGGCCCTCTGCCTTGCCATGACAGCCGCCGGAATTGCAGCCAGCTTTTGTCAGAATCGGAATGATCTCGCGGCGAAAAGAAATCGGCACCGGATTGTCTAGTTGGCGAACGGTGATGGGGATCGTCGTACGTTCAGCGGCTGCCTGAATGACGATCGAGCCGGCACCATTTTCCAATGGGCTGATCAGACCGCGTTCATCAACAACTGCGATGTTCGGGGGATCGATGTGCAGCGACACCTTGCGTGTGATATCAAGCACTCGTCCCGTGGAGTCGGTGTCATAAACGACAATCTGCTGTGTGCCTTCCGGCCGTTGGAGATCAACCTTGGACGGACTCACCTTCACCGCCCCGGCCTGAACGAATTCCATGCTTCCGCAGAAGGCGAAAAGACCGATGACAAATAGATTTTGGAAACGCAGGCGAAGCACGATCAGTCCTTGGGGAGAGATCTGTAGCGGAAAGTGTGGCGAGATTTGCAGTTTACCTGAGGCGCGGAGTCACAGGCAACACTCTTTCGCGACCCCAAACGTTTTGTCGCGACGAAATGTTTGAGCGGCCGTCGCAGCCCGGTTCGGGGGAGTCCCAACCCTCAAAACCAAAAATGCATGGCGAGAAATAGGCTGGCGGTGATGACTGCGCCAACCAGCGTTCGACCAGCATCGAACAGCCGCACGGAATCGTCGTGCAGTAATGTCTCACAAGACCGAGTTGGAGATGGCTCGGCAGTTGAAGTTGGTGCGATCATAGAGTCAACCAAGCATAAATGACGAATTCAGCAGGTGGCTGAATATGACGGAACCGGGGATTTTGCCGTGCTCCGCGAGGCGATACTACCCCGGAGGAGTCGATTCCTACGGGAAGTGCGTAAAAAGTACAAACGCAGCATTCCACAAGATTTTGGGACGAGACAGACGCGGAGTTCTCGTTATAGTGCGAAGATGGTGTAATCACAGAGAACGGGCAGACGCCGCCGCGGCCGCTGGGCGGAGCGGCAATTGAATCGGATGATCACCAACGATGACGGATGGCAGCAAATCCCAAGAGCAGGATCAGCCTAGCGGGCTACCGCCGTTGCCGGGTGCAGCACAGCCATCCGCAGCCCCTTTCGAGATGTCTGTGCCTGAAGTAGTGGCGCAGAAATCGGTCTTGCAGAAGATAGAACAACGCGGCCGTCCGCGCCGCCGCAAACCGCCGGCTTGGGCGACCAAGGTAGCGAACTCAGTGATCGCCACCAAGCAATTCCTCCGCGAAAAACTGCCCAACTCGATCCTCCGCCGGAGGCGTGAACTCATGACAGCGGCAGTGAGTTTTCTGATTCATCTGGTAGGAGCCTTGCTGCTGACGTTGTGTTTACTGCCGCACGAATCGCGGGATAGTATGTTTGCGATTATCAGTGGTCGCGTCGATGAAGAGCTTGCCGATCCGCTGGAAGTTGTCGAAATTGTGCAGCCGGAAAAGCTGACGGATCTGGATCTCGACAGCACCATGAAGCAAATGGTGGCCGAACTAGATAAAGGCACGAATCGTGACCAATTTGATTCGCCACAGGATACGGAGTTACGAATTCCGCTCGACAAGATCATGGAGTTAGGCGACATCGCCGTGCTGAAAGGCGACTTTGGCGGCCGATCCGATGCTGGTCGTCGCGCCGCGGTGAAGAAATATGGCGGGACGGCAGAGAGCGAAAAATCCGTCAACCTCGGACTCACATGGCTCCAGAAAATTCAACGTGCAGACGGTTCCTGGAGTTTTGGTGAAGTCGGTGAAGCCGGGTCGCCGGGGAGTATGCAGACGACCGACGTGGGGGCGACGGCGCTGGCATTGCTGTGCATGCTGGGTGGTGGTCATACACATCAAACAGCCGGGCAGTATCAGGAAACCGTCATGAAAGGTCTGGCGTGGTTGATGAAGAGCGGCATTCGTTCGGCAGCCGGTGCCGACATGCGCGGAGCGCATCAGGCCAATTCAGGCATGTATGTGCAGGGGCTGGCCACGATCTGTCTAAGTGAAGCGGCCGCCTTGGAACCCAAAGATCGCGAACTGCGGCGGATTGCACTCGAAGCCGTACGATTCATCGAAAAATCTCAGGGAAGTGACGGTGGCTGGCGTTATCAGCCACGTGAAATACCGGGTGACACATCGGTTGTTGGCTGGCAGGTGATGGCGCTCCAAAGCGCCAAGGCTGGAGGCATCTCAGTCAGTCCAAGTACATTCAGCGATGTGAAGCTGTTTCTGAATTCTGTGGCAGCGGACGACGGAGTTTACTACGGGTACACGACTTCCGAAAAAGGACGTCCCACAACGACGGCCGTCGGCTTGCTGTGCCGGATGTATCTCGGCTGGAAGCGGGAAAAACCGCAGTTACAAAAGGGTGTCGAGTTTCTCTCGAGTGTGGGGCCCAGTAAAGAAGATATTTACTTTAACTACTATGCGACCCAAGTACTGCATCATTGGGACGGTGAGTTATGGGACAAGTGGAATACACAGATGCGTGAGCAGCTTGTGGGGACTCAGATTAAAGAAGGGCCTGGAGCCGGCAGTTGGAATGTGACCGATCCACACGGTAACGCTGGGGGACGCATTTATCAGACAGCGCTCAGTTTGCTAACCCTAGAAGTCTACTACCGCCATCTCCCGATCTATCGCCGGTTCGACGCTGCCGAGACGAAGGCGAAGGATTCGGTGTCGGTCGCAAAACCCTGATGGGCAATCCCTGAAATTCAGCAGAGCACCACGCGTCAGATGGGTGAGCTGTTTCGGGCCCTGTGGGACGTTGAGTGTCAAGTACTCAAAGCTGACGCTGCCGGCCCCGCTGCGGAATCGGACACCTTAATCGGACAGCGAATCGCAGCAGCGTTTTGGGGCAGCCGCGCGCGAGTTATTGAATCCCCAACAACCACTGGCTGAAAAATTTTTGCCATGCTGCATCAATTTCCGGACTTGTCGCCTGATGGCCACAGGTGAGCGGAACATATTCAAAGCGTGAAGCCACATTCAGCAGCCCATAGACTTCCTTGGCACCGGCCACGTACGCCACGCTTTGACGGTCGTCGGAATGTGGAGCGGTCGCTTGATCAGTACTGCAGCCGATCACCATCCACCTCCGGCAGGCTCCGCAGGAATTCCGCTTCCCGTTGAACATCGTGAACCATTTTTGCCATCGGAAGCCAGTGTCCGAAACGCTCATAGACTTTATGGTTCACACCGTTGCTGAAGTTGGTCGCATCACGGTAGTTGCGAATAAACGACCATCCCGTTAGGACCACACAGCCGCGTTGAGCCAGCCAAGATCCTCGTCCATTGCTGTAACAATTGCGGCCGACGCTCAGAATACCAATCCTCCTGCGTGGCAACTCTGCGGGCATCATCCATGACCAGCGGAGACGGCAGCGCAAACTGATGCTGCTCCTTCATCAAATCAATTGTCCATGTGGGCGGCGTATGAAACGTCGTCTGCCCGATCGTGAACTCGCACCAGAGGCAACAGGACAGAATGGCGATTGTTTTCATGCAGCATTATCCTGACGTGGGCTTCACCCGCACTGACACAAGCACGCGACAAGGTCCGGATGTTCCAACCGTCGATCCTTGATTCTATTTCAAAAATTCGTTGCAAACGAGTCAGAAACTTTTTCCAAGATTGTCTGTAAAAGCTGTTTTTGCTGAGGAAAACAGCTATTGACCTGAACTGCCGGTTTCTCTTATTGTCCCTCTCACTCGAACTGCAGTTCCAGCGGTTCAAATCTCCTCTCGTGCTCTCCCCTCTCTCGAATGTCTGTTGATTTCTCCTCTGTTTAATCTGAGGTTGGATCAGGAACTCCGCGTTCCGAATCCCAGATTAAATCCTTTGAGATCACGCATTCCACATCCCACCTTTGTTGCCGGCTCCCCGGTAATGTCCTGGAGGATTCTTCATGTCTCGTCTCGCTCGCTTGTTCGCCAGTTTGCTCATGGTCAGCTCGTTAAGTGGTTGCTGTCTCTTGGGGCACGGCTGTGGTGGTGGTGGTTCCTACGCCCCTTGTGGTGGTGGCGGTGCTGGCTGTGGATCATGCGGTTCCTGTGGCGCTGCTGGTGGTGGTTATCCGTCGGCGTATGCTCCGGGCATGCAGCAGACAGCTTTCGCACAGCCTCAGGTCGGTGGCTACCCGGTAGTCGCAGCCGCACCTCAGCAGGATGTTCTTGGAACATACTAATTGAGATTCTGCCTAGATGCAGAAGACCTGCCGGCGACTGGTTTGCGCAATGGATTGCGCCCAGTCGTTGGTTCTGCGTCTACGCTTCACGTGACTCATTTCCCGACACGCGCATCTGGGTGCGTGTCAGGGACGGAAGCACTTGACGAAGACCCTCCCACTTCGTCTACTCTGCTCCGATGCCGAGCGATCTGACATTGTTTGGATCGCTCGGCATTGTGCTTCGCTCAGAAGTTGTGTGTGAGCTTACCTGCATCTTTCAGCAGTAACCGAATCACGTCCTTGCTGCTGTAGCGAAATTTATATCCCACTTCTTTCGTCAACCGTGCTGGAGTAATAATCCACGGGTAGCGGATGAAATACCACAGGGATGCAGGAAATCGAAAGACCGGTAAGCGCAATCCCCACCAGCATGTCGTGAATGCGCGACAAACCCAAAACGGGATGGGCAACGCGAGCCGGCCACGCATTCGGGCAAGGTCCTGCATTGTGAACCAGTCGGCGGGCGCGACATTGAAGGGACCTGTCGCATTCGCCTTCAAAATCTCAAGGGATGCTTCGGCCACATCGTCCAGATGCACGAATTGCATGGGCGGATTGTCACCCCCTGGAAGCGGAAGCATGGGTGTCGTAGTGAGCAGTGCGGTCATGAAATTGGACATGCCGGGGCCATAAATCATGCAGGGTCGAGTCCAACTGACCTTCGTTTGCAGCTGTGTTGCGGAAAATTCCTGCAGCATCGTTTCGACCTGAAACTTATCGTGCGCATAACAATACTCAGTCCGCGTTCGCAGCGGATGTTCTTCCGTCAATGGAATACAATTGTCTGGCCAAGCTCCGTACGCTGTGGCGCTTGAAGAGACCAACAGTCGTGCCGGTCGCACCTCGTTGACAGCGGCCAACAAATTCCGAGTCCCATTCACATTGATCTGGTGCATTCGAACTTCATCGTGCATCGGATTGACGACGAATGCAAGGTGGACTACGGTGTCGGGACAAAATTTGGCAATCAGGTCCTTGAGCCGCGAGCTCGTGATATCACACGGCTCAAACAGATCTGGCGGATTCGTTTTTGCCGCAACGACATCCAACCCTAGAATCAGAGCCGCTGGGAACTCACCACGAATCGCAGCGATCATTGCGCGGCCATAAAATCCGGAACTACCCGTGATGACAATTCGTTCCATGGCTGTATTTTATCAGATTTAGTGCGGCAGGGTGGACAGAATGGCCAGTCGACCGCGCGTCCAAGTTACAGGCGGACTTTGTGTGATCCCCCGTGTGGGGGAAAACGGAAAGGAGCCGGATTCGCAAAAATTCGGCGGTGTGCATAATGTCTAGCCCGAAGCCTGACGAATTGGACGACAACAAAGCCTCTCAAGCAAACCCGCGGAAAGTATAGTGCCAAACCATGTTGATCACGACTACGCGATGCGGATGATCTGGAATCCTCAAGCAACTTTTAAAAAAAACAGCTTGGACTTGAGTCCTACGGCATTGAACCGCCAAATCGCCATAGCTTGGGCGATTCTCGGCACGGTTTTTTTTCACAGAAACACTGGCCAGACGAACCCTAGGCTCTAAAAACGTTCACGGAGCATCATCGTATTATGAGACTACCACATGCGGATCGCCATTATTGGATCGGGAATTTCGGGGCTTGTCGCCGCGCGTCAACTGTCCGCCGCACACGAGCTGACCGTCTATGAAGCCCACGATTATGCCGGTGGCCACACAAACACCGTGTCGGTCAACCTCGCCGGCGAATTTCATGCGGTAGATACAGGTTTCATTGTCTTTAACGACAGAACGTATCCGAATTTCTGCCGTTTGCTCGAGGAACTTCGGGTGGAATCAGTGCCCACATCCATGAGTTTCAGTGTTCGTGCTGACGAGGACAATCTTGAGTACAGCGGAACCGGACTGGCTGGCATGTTCGTGCAGAAACGAAACCTGTTACGGCCCGGATTTTATCGCATGATTCGCGATATCTTGCGATTCAACCGCGAAGCACTGGACCAGACGGATGATTCTGAAGATGAAAAGACCGTCGGAGATTTTCTTACGCAAAACGGTTATTCCCCGCAGTTCGCTAGACACTATCTGCTGCCGATGGGTGCCGCAATCTGGTCTTGCCCGACAAGCACCTTTGAAAACTTTCCTATCCGGTTTATCTGCGATTTCTATCGCAATCACGGCTTGCTCAGTCTGAAAAATAGACCAACATGGAGAGTCATCAAGGGCGGTTCGAAAAATTATGTGCAGGCATTGACGCAGCCATTTTTGGATCGCATTCTGCTCAGCACGCCCGTGCAGTCGGTTGTGCGGGGGCCGGAATCTGTGGCAGTGGCAACGAAGCTTGGCGTGAATCACTATGACGAAGTGATTTTTGCGTGCCACAGCGATCAGGCGCTTTCAATTCTGGGGGAACAAGCCTCCGGAGTTGAAAAGTGCGTTTTGGGAGCGATACCCTATGAGCCGAACACCGCCGTGCTGCACACAGATATTTCGTTATTACCGCGCCGAAGATCAGCTTGGGCTAGTTGGAACTACCACATTCCGGCGGGCACTTCAGATCATGCCACGCTGACCTACAACATGAACATCCTGCAGCACATTGAGTCCCGGCATACATTCTGCGTGACCCTGAACGAAGACCGCGCGATTGCTCCGGAAAAGATAATTGCGAAATTTCGTTATAGTCATCCGATCTTCACAACTCAACGCAAGTCGGCCCAGCAGCGGCATGGCGAGTTGATTCGAAACAATCGCCTGTCGTTCTGTGGAGCATACTGGGGCAATGGATTTCATGAAGACGGCGTCAACAGTGGCCTCGCCGTGGCCTCCGCCTTCGAAGAGACGTCTCTGAGGCTGCAGTCAGGAGATCCTGTGCATGCATAGTTGCCTCTACGAAGGAATTGTGCGACATCGCAGGGTCGGTCCGCCTCCGCATGAATTTCGCCATTCACTCTTCATGCTTTATTTGGATCTTGCTGAAATTGACGAGGTGTTTCGTAACCACTGGTTGTGGTCATCGAGCAGGTTAGCGGTTGCCCGTTTTTGCCGCGAGGATCATTTAGGGCCAGCCTCTGAACCACTCGACGAGAGCGTCAGGAATCTGGTGCAGGTGCGTGCGGGATACCGTCCATCCGGCCCAGTCCGGCTGCTGACGCACCTGCGGTATTTCGGGTATTTGATGAATCCTGTCAGCTTCTTTTTTTGCTACGACAGTTCCGGGCAAGCAGTAGAAGCCGTAGTGGCTGAAGTGCATAACACGCCGTGGGGAGAACGACATTGTTATGTGATCGACGCACGTGACGAGTTGGATAAGGAGAATTCGAGCGCGGGTGTAGGCGAGGTCTCTAGGACAGACACCGGTCGTCTAATCCGCGCTCAGCATCAGAAGGAGTTTCACGTTTCTCCTTTCATGCAGATGGATTTTATTTACCACTGGCGAATTACGTCGCCAGCAGAAAAACTGGCCATTCAGATTCAGAACCGTCGTGATGACACGATCGCTTTTTCTGCCAGTATGGCTCTGAAACGGAGTCCCGTCACGTCGCGAAGCTTGGCCCGCGTCCTGTGCCGATATCCCATCATGACCATGCAAGTGACAGCCGGCATCTATTGGCAGGCATTGCGGCTCTGGCTGAAGGGCGTCCCGTTTTGTCCGCATCCCGGAAAACGCTCGGATCCGGATGCTGCAACAGAGAATGGCCAGCCGCAGAAGGGTGTTCACCCGTTTGGAGAACGTGGGCTCGGCGAGGCTCGTGACGAAGATTGTGCACTTCAACATGTTCGTGGCCACGCCACGCAAGGAATGGAAGAATGAGTTCTGTGACTGTCACATCTAGCCAGCAAGTCATCAGTGACGCGGAGCAACCCGACGGATCAGCAGGCGTCAGTGCCACATGCGGCAAGCAGTTGTCGCGGTTGAACAGGTTCTGTCAAAGGCTCGTTCATGGGAGGTTGAGGACGCTAAAAAATGGACAGATTTGCCTGCATGATCAGACAGGAATATTCGTCCTAGGAGAGAATACCCTAGGTGATCTGAAAGCCACAATATCGATAAGAAATCCACGTTTCTACCGACGACTGGTGACAGGCAGAGACCTTGGATTGGCAGAGGCCTATCTGGATGGTGACTTTGACTGTGACGACCTTACGAGTCTGTTCCGCATCTTCTGTCGCAACTTGGAATGGCATAACACTTTCGGAAAAACGCTGGAATGGGCAACAATCGGTGCAGCGCGGATGGGATACTGGTTAGCGCGGAACACGCGTTCCGGGAGCCGTCGTAACATCGGGGCACACTACGATCTGGGGAATGAGTTTTTCCAGTTATTTCTTGATCCCAGCATGATGTATTCGTCGGCCATCTTTGAGGACCCAAGCATGTCGCTGGTGGATGCTCAGACTGCCCGCTTGGACGAAACATGTCGCCGGTTGCAACTTAAGGCGTCGGACCACCTGCTGGAGATCGGAACAGGATGGGGAGGTTTCGCCATCCACGCAGCGAAGAATTTCGGGTGTCGTGTGACGACGACGACGATCTCCGAAAACCAGTTTCGAGATGCTCAGCAGCGCGTGGCATCGGCGGGACTCAGTGATCGGGTCACCGTCTTGCAGTCAGACTATCGCGATCTGACAGGGACATTTGACAAGCTGGTCTCGCTGGAAATGATCGAGGCTGTCGGGCCGCAGTTCTATGATCAGTATTTTGCGACGTGTGCGCGACTGTTGAAAGCGAATGGCCGGATGTTGCTGCAGGCCATTGTCATCCCGGAGCAGCGTTATCCCGAATATCTGAAGTCGGTGGACTTCATTCAGAAGTACATATTTCCTGGCGGCAGTCTTCCGTCTGTGACAGCGATGCAGAATTCTATCACGAGAAATTCCAGCCTGCGGCTCTTGAGCATAGATGATTTTGCGGAAGGATACGCCCGAACTCTGCGAGAATGGCGGCGCAATTTTCTGCTACGTCTGGACGATGTCCGGCAGTTGGGTTACTCGGAACGATTTATTCGGATGTGGGACTACTATCTGACGTATTGCGAAGGGGCTTTCGAAGAGAAAGCGGTCGGAGTTGTCCAAGCCGTCTGGGGTCGCTGAGAATAAGCGGAACTTGGCGCGGCAAATGTCGCTTGCGGGGCGGGGATGTATTGTCTTTCAAAGAACGGAGCGTCGCGATGCTGATTCACCTGTTTGGCTCCGCAATGCATGCTGCGGAAAACGGGATTCTGCCGGACAAGGTCTGCCGCGCAGGGATTCGCAAACTCTTGGGTCGCCGCTTGCAGGAACTGGAAGCTGGAGGCGTTGAGACGCAGCACAACCGATTTCGCAGCTTTCTCAGGGACTCTCATGAAAGTCCTGTTGCTGTGGTCCCGGAGCTGGCCAATGAGCAGCATTACGAACTGCCGGCAGCGTTTTTTCGTAGCGTTCTGGGTCGACGTTTGAAATACAGTTGCTGCGAATGGCACGATGATACCGTGAGCCTTGATCAGGCCGAAGAAGCTGCGCTCGCCACAACCTGCAAGCGAGCTCAGATTGAAGACGGCATGACAATTCTGGAGCTTGGGTGTGGGTGGGGGTCACTGTCGTTGTGGATGGCCGAACGTTACCCGGCCAGTCGGATCTTGGCAGTGTCGAATTCTCGATCGCAGAGACAATTCATTCACGGCCGCGCGACAGAAATGGGGCTGACGAATCTGACCATCGTCACGGCGGATATCAATAGCTTTCAAACGCTGCAGACATTTGATCGCGTGGTTTCTGTTGAAATGTTCGAACACATGCGAAATCATCGGGAACTCCTCAGACGCATTTCAACATGGCTGAACCCGCAGGGAAAATTATTCGTGCATATTTTCTGTCATCGGCTGCATGCGTATTTATTTGAGACCGACGGCAACAGCGACTGGATGGCGAAACACTTCTTCAGTGGCGGCATGATGCCCAGCGAATCGTTGCTGGCCCACTGTCAGCAGCACCTTGAACTGAGCGATAGCTGGCGTTGGGACGGGAGGCACTACGAGCGAACTTGCAACGAATGGCTGAAACGGCAGGATGCAAACACGGAGCAGCTGAAACACCTATTCCGTGAAACCTATGGTCCGAGACAAGCCGTCGTCTGGCTGAATCGCTGGCGGATGTTTTTCATGGCCTGTGCCGAATTGTTTGGATTCAACAATGGAAGCGAGTGGTGGGTTTCGCACTACCTCTTTGAACGCCGTGCGCTATGACAAATCCGCTCGTGATGAATGCAGGGATCGTGACTATCCTGATGCTGACCATCTGGATCGGCAGTATTCGTTGTCGCAATGCCAGCATCGTTGATGTATTCTGGGGATTGGGCTTTGTGCTGGTTGTGTGGACGACTTTCCTGATGACAAATCCCCAGCAGCGCTCACTTGTGCTACCCGTGCTGACCACAATTTGGGGAGTGCGTCTCAGTCTTTTCCTTGCATGGCGAAACTGGGGACTGCCGGAAGACTTTCGATATAGGTCGATGAGAGACAAACACGGCCCGCGGTTCTGGTTGGTCAGTCTGCTGACCGTGTTCGTGCTTCAAGGGCTTGTGATGTGGATTGTTTCGCTGCCTTTGCAGACGTCCAGATCGCTGGAGGCAGGAAATATCGGACTGCTTGTGAGCGGTGTGCTTCTCTGGCTGATCGGCATCGTGTTCGAAGCTGTCGGGGACTGGGAACTGGCCAAATTTCGCAGCATAGCCGCTCATAAAGGATCGGTACTGGATCGTGGTCTTTGGCGCTACACGCGGCATCCCAATTACTTTGGCGATTTCTGTGCGTGGTGGGGATTGTTTATCGTATCTCGGCAGCACGGAGCGCCGGTGTGGTCGGTGGTGGGACCGCTGGTGATGTCCATCCTGCTGCTGAAATTTTCGGGGGTTGCGTTGCTCGAAAAAAGCCTGAAGAAAGCCAAACCCGACTATGCCGCATACGTCGCCAGCACGAACGCCTTCTTTCCCTGGCTGCCGCGAAAGCGCAAGTAATGCCGCGCGGCAGGGTAACTTACGACTCCTGAAAACATACGTAGCTTACTCGTCGCAACGCTGAATTCAGGAAACAGTGCCCCGGCCACATCACCCAGTTTTTTTCCGTGCCATTCGCTGCCGAGTGAGGTTACACGGGAGCGCGGGCTTCCTGATAGGCAGGGAGCAGGCCGCGGCGTTTCAAATCCTGTTCTTTGGACACAACCTTGATCATGTGCATGATCAGCAGGATGCCGACAATTCCACACAGGAGCAGCAACGGGGCTTCGTAACAGAGCTGACCATCGGGATGCCGGGAAAGGAACACCCCGTCAGTGTTGAATTGATGTGCTTCAGTGGAATAAAACGTCGCGAGCGCATTGTTGCAGAAATGAAATGCCATCGCAGGGAACAAACTTCGGCTATAAATTGCCAGAAGCCCAAGTACCAGACCCAGCAGCGCCGCATTGAATGCCTGTTGCGGAATCATGTGAATTATGCCAAACATGATGCTAGAAATCCCGACGGCAATTGCGAGGCGACCTCCACGCGCAAGCCCACTGAGAATAAATCCGCGAAACGCGAGTTCTTCGCAGATCGCCGGCGTTACGGCAAACACGAGCAGCAGCAACCATGTCGGACGTTCGCCGGTCTTCATCAGTTCCATGACATGCCGAGCCGACGCAGGGAGCTCAGGAAACACTTGGTACTCAACCAAAAATCGACTGAGCTCCATGCTCAATGGATGCGCAATAACCGCGAGGCCAACACCGACGCCCATCGCGGTCAGCGATGGCATCCGCAGGCGAAACGTGGCCCGCAGACTTGTCGTAAGTAGCAACCCCATGAAGAGGGCGGGACAAGCGATCATGGCTAGTTGTTGGACGACGATCAAACGCAGCATGCTGCTGCCAGGATCAGGTACGTTCAAGTCGGTCGCCATGTATTTCATCGCGACGAACTGGAGCATGAGGATCAGAATGAAGCAGAAAACCGCTTCCGGAAATACAGGCACGGCGTCTTTTGTGCGGAGCATCTGACGGAACCACAATCGGAGGTCAAATTTTTCAGCCTCACGGAACAAGACGTCTTCACTGTTATAGAGTTCAATCGCCCACCAGAGTGACAACATGCTGTAGCCAATGCTTGAAATTAAAACAGGGACGGCATACACGACCAGATTTCCGGAACCGGGCGCGTTCAGCAGCAAACCCTTCAGGAGTAATGTCACATTCACCACCGGAATGACGCTGTACAGCGGTGTCATTTCGACAGCTGGTGACAGGCAGAACATGGTAAGTCCCATCACGACCATCAGCAGGGGCGTCAGGTAGTATTGACCCTCCTTCGTGGATCGAGCAAACGTCGCCAAGGCGAGACATAGGGAACTAAACAGAGCGGACAGCGGCAGCAGGAGAATGATCATCCACATGAGCGGCCCGAATCCGGGAAATTCCAAGCTGATCGTATCGGCAATTCCACGCCCGATACCAGATGCCATTTGTTGTCCGGTGAGTCCCATGCTGCAGAGATTCAGCACGGCTGTCGCGACACTAAACAACATGATGGTCAGGAACTTGCCTAGGACCAGTTCGATCCGCCGAGCCGGACTAATCAGCAGTGTTTCCATCGTGCCACGTTCTTTTTCACCGGCACCGAGGTCGATCGCTGGATAGAACGCTCCTGTCAGGGACATGATGACCAGCAACGCCGGAAACATTTTGCTCCACACGCTGGCAGCGACTTGTTCTTCGCGAGCGACTTCGACATAGCTTAACCGAGCGGGATGTTCCAGTTCCACAGGCAACGAAGCATTGTCAAAGCAATGTCGGCGAATGGCATCTTCCCAGTTGGTGAGTGCCTTTTGAACTCGCGCAAACGCGACGCTGGACTTGTCATCTGCGCTGTTGCGGACGACCATAATCGGCGGTACGCTGACAATGTGCGTGTCGCTGGTTTTGGTACCTTCCGAGCGTGCCTTAATCTGGTCCTGCATGGATAACATGGCTGCGCGGTAACCTTTCGGCACGAGCACCAGTACTTGAAATCCGCTCTCGCCGAATTCTGCGCTGACAAGATCCTGCAGAGCGCTGCGTTGCTCTTGGATAGCCATCCTGTCTGTGACAGAGTCCTCAGTTGCTTCTGAAGGAATGCTCAGAGACTGAAGCGTCGCAATCTTTTCGGCAAGACCGTGGGCTTCCACCAGAAGTTCCGCGTCGGTCTTTTCACCATGCCGCGGGGGATAGTCATCACCCGAACTGGATTCGATGTCGGCCGCGGGAGTCGCCTCGTCGGTGTCCCCGGCGAGGGTCCCTGCATTCGTTCGTGCGGCAAGAATACGCAGCCGGGATGGTTCGTCTTGACCGTTTTCGTACCAGTCCGAGTGAATGCTGTTACCGTCTAGCAGTGCCGGTTTTTCCGGCAAGTCGTCAGCGTTGAGCACGACGACGACGCGCTTTTGTTCACTGAACGTCAGCATCATCTGGACGACGCCCAGTCCCAGCATCGGATAGAGCAAAACGGGCAACACTGTGATCATGAACAGTGTGCGTCGGTCCCGCAACTGATCACGCACCTCACGCATGAAGATCAGTCTGACGTTTTTCCAGCTCACGGCTGCACCTCTGAACCCGCGTGCTTCCGCTCTTCCGCAACTTCGTCTTCGCGGCGTTGCACCAGATCGAAGAACAACTCTTCCACGTCTGATTGCTGATAACGATCGGCCAACTCCGGTAGTGTGCCTTCGGCCAGAATTTTACCGCAGTGAATCACGGCAATCCGATCGCATAACTTTTCGACTTCACGCATGATGTGTGTCGAAAAAATGATGCACTTTCCCTGATCGCGCAGGGCTGCGACTGCTTTTAGCACCGCACGGGCGACGAGCACATCCAAGCCGGACGTGGGTTCATCAAAGATGATCACCGGAGGATCATGGACGATCGTGCGCGCGATCGAGACCTTTTGTTTCATGCCGGTCGACATCTTCCCGCCGAGTCGATCACGAATTTCATGCATTTGCAGAATGTCGAAAATCTCGTCGATTCGCACCTGAAGCTTGTCTTCGGGAATGCCATACAAGCGGCCGTAGTATTCGACCATTTCCCGAGCCGTCATCCGGTCGTAAATTCCCGTATTGCACGACATGAACCCAATCCGCCCACGAACACCCTCCGGATTCTGCACCACATTGATGCCATCGACTTCGGCCACGCCGCGCGTGGGACGCAGGACCGTGCTGAGGATTCGCAGGCAGGTCGTTTTTCCAGCACCGTTCGGGCCTAGCAGCCCATAGATTTCGCCGGCTTTGACTTGAAACGACACGTTGTCGAGCGCGCGGAAAACTCCGGCACGCGGGTCGGAGAATTCTTTGTAGAGTCCCTGAACTCGGATCATGAATTCGGCCGCAGGCTGGATGAAAAGTGTTGTGGGCGCGCTACGCGCCGTGTTTCACTGCGATCCCTGTAGCTTGGACATTCATGTCCGAGTCTCTGCCAAAGGGTGTTCAAAGGCGCAAGACTCTTCAACAAAGCTCATCTACTTCCTGACACCGTACTCCACCACCCGACGGACATGAATGTCCATCCTCCGGTCGAATTGTTTGTCAGCATCGCATGCTATCAGCTTACCACATTTGGCGGGCGGTGACGGCCCCCGTCAGTGATGTCACGAATGTTTACGACTGTAGAATCGTCAGAGCCGGCGCCAGCTGCTGTGGCTGGTACTCAGCAGCCTGATCGATGCAATCGTAAAACACGTTCCGCTGGCGAGGAATGTAACCAACGTTCTGAATGCAGCGGCGAATGCCGTCCACCGTCAGGTGGTGAACGGCGCCTGCTGGCGATACCACGTTCTCCTCAATCATCAGGCTGTCCATGTCATTCGCGGCAAAGAGCAAAGCCATTTTTCACCCTGCGTCACCCACGACGACTGGATATTCGACTCGTTGTCGAGTCTAAATGCACGGGAATCCCAGACTGGTCCTGGCATCCGGTCAGGTCGATCATCAGAATCGGTTTGATGACGGAATCACCTGCCGCAATGCCATGGAATCAAGAGTGATACTGGCCGGGCTGAAGAGTGCCGCGGAAACAGTGCGATGAATATCTTCGGAGAGCAATTGCACACGTCCGTCAGCAAAAGCCACGTTGACTCCACCTGGATGATTGCTCGCGAAAAACGGGGACTGGCCTTCAGGCCACGGACAGATTTCGTAGGTGATTCAAACACTCCACCCGACCCGCTGACTGGCGAGCATTTTGAACGGCCGGCAGAATCAACGCCATCAGCAGGGCGATAATCGAGATCACGACAAGCAATTCAACGAGAGTGAAACCGCATGGTGGGCGGACCTTCGTAATCAGTCGACCTCCGTGCCTTTGACGGTTATGGTTTCATAACGGAAACTCCGACGGATGCTTTGATATGTAGGTTGGACATTCTTGTCCGACAGTGATTTGACGGGCGAGAATTCCCATCCTGCATTTCGTCACAAGCTAACGATTCAATCGCATGTTCGGGTACAGTTGAGAGAACTCTGCTGCTGCCTCATCGGTAACCCAAGATCGGGGGAGCACTTCAGCATGTCACTGAGTCGCCGCAAAAGAAGGTTCGCTGGCTATTGCTTGTTGGCATGACGGTTGCGTCGCTGTACACGCACCATTGACTGGCGTTGACTGCGGGGATTCAGGCAATTTTGGCTGCTGTGCGTGTTGATGCAGCGGTGTCGTGTTTCGCCGAGCCGGGGACGTCAGTCCCCTGATGTTGTATCACCAAATGCGCAAGGGATTGAACGGCCGGTGTACCCGGAGACTGACGTCTCCGGCTCGCCCAGAGTTACTCATGAACGCAGACGCGGTCTCCGAAATTGGATTCTTGCTGTCGGCTGCGTGGCGGTTCTTTAGATTCCCGGGCTGAATCTTTGGCGTCTGCAATTGAATCGGATCCACAAAGACTTCTGGATTCAGCCCACGACGTTTTGGAGTCTGCCGGAAACGTCCTTCGATTTTGTCCTCTCACCTCCGCCGGGGCGCCGAGGAGATTTTCACGAGGCCGGGATTATTGTTTTCGTCGTGATCTCAATGCTGATGCTTCGACTGCTGCCGCGCATGCGTTCGAATCTCGGGTTGCTCTGGATGCAGATCGTCATTCCGCTGATCGTCATTGCCGTGGTCGCGATTCACACGCCTCTGTGGGGATTGCGTCACTTTCGTTTTGCCCATGTTTCGCTGCTGGTATGTTTGGCGGTTGTCTGTGTGGTCGATCACGCAGCGAGCAAAACTGCGTGCGGTTCGCTGCGTCGTGACACATGGTCTGTCATTGGCGGGCAGCATCGCCTCATCGGACTGGCGAGATATCCCGACCGACAAGCCGTTCGAGGTGCGATGCGACTGATTGATCAGGCTGACCAAGACCATCAGTCATCGTTATTTCACCAATGGATTATGTCATTGCCCGGTATTACGCTCACTAATAGCAGTGGCCCAATGATCGAGTCCGGCATTGGACAGGTGCGGATCGCTTGCCCCGGTATGCCGTTCATCTGGCTGAAATCAGGAAACACTCTCTGGACCAGAATGAATGATTTTGCCAGTGTGCCTCATATCATGACCGCTGCAGCATGGTGCCTACGGTCCGCTGCACGCAATCTACATTTCCTGTAGTATCGGCAGAACGGCCACGAGTTGCTGTGAATGGTATTCAGCGGCCTGATCGATGTAATCGTAAAACACGTTGCGCTGGCGAGGAATGTAAC
>Ga0209553_1000146_pt1 | contig 34829 bp, 35 predicted proteins | sample LauGreFBDMM110DN_2_FD_188217 | JGI IMG/M metagenome (GOLD analysis project Ga0209553, IMG submission 188217) | Freshwater lake microbial communities from Lake Michigan, USA - Fa13.BD.MM110.DN (SPAdes) (version 2) | ecosystem: Environmental > Aquatic > Freshwater > Lake | place: Lake Michigan...
GTACCAGTACAAATGAAGCTTACAGTATCTGCTCTACTTCAGTATGCGGACGTGCAATAATGTGTGCGGCAGCTAAACCGTCGCCTACACGTTCACAAGCATCAGCACCGGCACGAACTGCCGCATTAACAGCACCCGTCTCTCCACGAACTGAAACCGTGACATAGCCACCGCCAACAAACTGCCGGCTAATAAGACGAACCTCTGCGGCCTTGGTCATAGCATCAGCTGCCTCAATCGCCGGGACTAGACCACGTGTTTCTATCATTCCTAATGCTATTCCCATTTTTTCGCTTGCCATAATTTAACTCCTGATAAAAATCTAAATGTACCAATGCAAATAAAGCTTACAGTATCTTTTCAACTTCCTCATGCGGACGTGCAATAATGTGTGCGGCAGCTAAACCGTCGCCTACACGTTCACAAGCATCAGCACCGGCACGAACTGCCGCATTAACAGCACCTGTCTCTCCACGAACTAGAACCGTGACATAGCCACCGCCAACAAACTGCCGGCTAATAAGACGAACCTCTGCGGCCTTGGTCATAGCATCAGCTGCCTCAATCGCCGGGACCAGACCACGTGTTTCTATCATTCCTAATGCTATTCCCATTTTTTCGCTTGCCATTTCTACCCCCTCACTTTCAAAGTTAAAATCATTAGATCAATTAATAATTACTATAAATCTTGGCATAAATACCAGAATGCTTATTTCTTACTAAATCTACCAATCTTCTTCGCTCCAATGATCAATGATTCCGCCAATAGTAAGATCGGTGGTAATCTTTGGATTATCAAGAGCTAGCCTTGCAGCCGATGTTCCGATAGTGATGACGAAATCTCCCGGCTTGCAGCCGACAGGATCCACTGCAACTTCCAACTTGCCCGAAGCATTTTCAACAACACGCAATGATTGGGAGTCTAGCCAAAAATCACGTTTTGTTGTAACTAAATCTCGCACTACACGTTGTATTTCCATTTATATTATTTCTTTTTTTCATTTTTCGATTCATCTTCCCAGTAATCAATAATACCAACTATCGCAAAATCACTTGGATAGTCGTTGCTACCTGCCGCAGCCCGGGCAGCTGAGCTACCTACAATTATGACCCAGTCACCTTCCTTGCATCCGACCGGATCAACTGCCACCTGCCTGCTGGTACTACCTCTTTCTCTAACCACCAGCAAACGACGGGTACCAAGTTGACCAATACGTGCGGTAGCTACTAATGTTTTTTCTACCTGGCAGATTTTCATTGCATTGATTCCGTATATAGTGACTTAATCATTTTATTTGCTATAAAATATATTAACCCTGTACCCCACCAGACATTGTAATGGGAACAGAAGCTTTGGGTGACCAACCAATCATTCCTGTAACATGATGCGTAGGCTCAGGGCGAGTAGCTGTATTTTTAAACTTTCTTGCGCCGGCCCAGGCATGCGAATCACCTTTACGCTGGCTAGGATTACGTTCAGCAGCAATGTGTCCCTCAGTACCAGTAACATTATCTTTTGATATCCACGCACTGCCTGTAATAATTTTACCCTCAACGCGGCCTTCGCCCGTTACACGCGACTTGTCCGAAATGGTTTCAACTTTTGTTCTCGGATTAAAACGAAATTCCTGATTGCCGGTAATCTTACCTTCACCAACAGAAAACGTACCTGTAATTCGGCTTTCTGCAGTTGGGGCATTGACGGCATCTGTACCAACACGTTCCTGACTTTGACGTTGAGGGGAATGCACACTGAAACTATTGTTTATTTTTTTAATACGTTCCATTGCGCCCATTTTTTCTTCCCCTTCAGGATCGGCCTTATAGTACGGTGTACCTGTTATGGTATGTTCACTGCCGCGCTGTGTACCTGTTACATGATCGGCGCTGGACAAGACGTCACCGCTAATAAAATTATCTGATGCCATTTCTGACGAAATCTTGTGCTCAGCTTTTTCCTCGCTCTCAGCAGAACAAAAAGTCTGATACTGATTCGGTCCCACATAAGGTGTACCGGTAATTACGTTACATGCGCCGTATTCATCACCAGTTACATGTTCATTATGCTCAACATCCACACCTGTTACACGTTGACCGCTCCATGTTGTGGCATCAATCGTCTCTCTACTGCTAGCCGCAGGAGGGGTTACCCCACAATGAACTGTATATTGCTCTACACCAAAGTTTTCTGTTCCAGAAATATTCTGGCAGAGACCGTCATTCACAGTACCGGTAATATCTCCATGTTGATGTATCCTCTGACCTGTCTGCGTTCCGGTTGTACGTGTTCCACGCAGAGTATGGCTGACACCAATTTTTGGAATATTTTGTTTATTTGTTTTGCACAACGGCTGTTTCTCTGCCGGCATCAGATATTGGTTACCTGTAATATCGCGACATGCACCATTTTCATCGCCGGTTGTTAATTCACTTCGGCCAACTGCAGTACCTGTAATTGCATGACCGTCCACCGTTTCTTCTTTTTTATATTCAGTATCACGATTACGGGACCCCGCTGATTTGATAGAACGACCAATATTAGTACCGAACACAGTATGTCCATGCGGATTGTTCTGACGTTGAAACTGCATCTGTGCGTAACTTCCCTGTTCCTGATTTTGTGACAGGTCGTCATTAAGCTCCTGATCAGATGCCCCCGTAATATGTAAAGCAGGATTGGATTCATCACCGGTAATGTTTATCTTACTGCGCACCTGTGATCCGGTTACAATTTGTCCGGCCTCTGTTTTACTTGCACCAACTTTAGTGCCGCCCTCTCGGGGGTTATAACCGGACTCTTTTCCAATATACTGAATACCAGTTACCTGAACAGCAGACCCACGCTCATTGCCCGTAACATTTTCTCCACGACCAATTCGAACTCCGGTAACCTTGTGACCAGCATAGCTCTCACTTTCAGCTACTTTAGGCGAATACTGAATCGGGTCGGCATTACGCAAACGTCCCTTTGGAGGTGTCGTAACATCTTTAGTTTGACCTTTATCTCTGCGCTTAATACGAATAGCCTGTGCTGCTAATCGGCCCTCATTAACCATGGCCGGCATCAAAGTAGCATCTACCACATCTAAAGAGGCAAGGTTTGAATTCATTGTCGTTACAGAAGCTTTGTGTTCCAGTGTTTTATTTTTACCCTGAATTAATTCTGCACGACGGGCACGTGACGCATCACGACCTGTTATTACCGGTTGACCGGTGTTCTTTGTTGCAATAACACTCAGTTTTATTTCAGAAACAGTTGATGAAATTGCTTCTGATGGCAATATGCCGGTAGGCTGGATAATCGTTTCTTTATTTTCAGTGTTATGCTCATTCATACGCACACCTTCTTTGGCAGATGACAAGCCTGCTTTTCCAAACACCAGTTGCGCACGCCGCATGCGCGATGCACTTCGTCCAGTTGGGACGTCCAATGAAACGTTAGATTTTGATATAATTTCACTCATTTATGTTTAAATGTAATCTCAGTATTATCTGATACTTTTTACAAGAAAAAATCAAAAAAAATTTTTAGTAGTAACGTGCAATCATTATGCGTATTTAACGTCCGCTACGATGGACAATAAACGCTGTACCTCGACATTGTGTATAGTTATCAAATCCGGTCAGACGTACAACATGTCCCAAGTTATCCCGATGGCATGCTTCTATTTCTGCCATTACTTTTTCAACTGATTTCTCACCAAAAAATGGCAGCTTCCAAAGATACCAAAAATTAGAATATGATTTTTCGGGTTCCGTATGTTCAATGGCTGGGCTCCAACCTTGAGCAATCATATAAGCAATATGCTTACGAATTTTTTCAGGTGTGAACGGTGGCAGGTATGAAAATGTCTCCCCCTTGCGTTCAGTTGCTTTATACGGCTTAATTTCATCCATAGCTATACCTCATAATTTCAGTTTTAAATGGCAAATAATATTTACTATTAACCCACATCAAGCTTATCTACAGTATCGAATTCAAACTTAATTTCTTTCCAGGTCTCCATAGCAATTTTTAGCTCAGGTGAGTGTTGTGCAGCTTCAGTTAACACCTCTTTCCCTTCACGCTCTATCTGGCGTCCCTGATTACGTGCATCAGTGCAAGCCTCTAGAGCCACACGATTTGCAGTGGCGCCTGCAGCATTACCCCATGGATGACCAAGTGTACCTCCTCCAAACTGTAAACAGGAGTCATCGCCGAATATATTGACCAGAGCTGGTATATGCCAAACATGGATACCGCCTGAGGCAACCGGCATTACACCCGGCATAGAACCCCAATCCTGATCAAAGAAAAGGCCTCGTGCACGATTCTCCGGAATAAATGATTCACGCATGGTATCAATCCAACCAAGCGTTGCATTCCTGTCACCTTCCAGCTTACCAACTACGGTGCCAGAGTGCAGATGATCGCCACCTGACAGCCTTAGGCACTTGACTAATACTCGGAAGTGGATCCCATGATAGGGGTTACGATCAAGTACAGCATGCATGGCACGGTGAATGTGTAATAACATACCATTATCACGGCACCAGTTTGCTAAACCCGTATTGGCGCAGAGTCCACCAGTTAAATAATCGTGCATAATGATTGGTGCGCCTAATTCTTTTGCAAACTCAGCTCTCTTATACATCTCTTCCGGCGTTGCTGCAGTTACATTCAGATAATGCCCTTTACGTTCGCCGGTTTCAGCCTGGGCCTTTAAAACTGCCTCCATTACAAATTCAAAGCGATGACGCCAGCGCATGAACGGCTGACTGTTAACATTTTCATCATCCTTAGTAAAGTCAAGACCACCACGCAGACACTCATAAACTGCCATCCCATAGTTCTTTGCCGATAAACCAAGCTTAGGTTTGATGGTACAACCCAGAAAAGCACGGCCATATTTATTCAGACGATCACGTTCCACCTGTATGCCATTTGGCGGGCCGCCACAGGTCATAACATAGGCGATCGGAAAGCGGAGATCTTCCAGTCGCAAACTACGTAACGCTTTAAAACCAAATACATTACCAACCAATGAGGTCAATACATTAACTACTGAACCCTCTTCAAATAAATCAATAGGGTAAGCAACAAACGCGTAGAACGCAGTGTTATCACCTGGAACCGGCTCAATTCGGTAAGCACGACCCTTATAGTAATCAATATCAGTAAGCATATCAGTCCACACAGTGGTCCAAGTACCTGTAGAAGATTCCGCAGCGACTGCGGCGGCAATCTCTTCACGCGGAACTCCAGCCTGAGGCACAATCTTAAAACAAGCCAGCAAGTCTGTGTCGAGCGGGGTATAGTCCGGCGTCCAGTAATTCTCACGATAATCTTTGACACCAGCTTTGTATGTTTTTTGTGGCATATTGATTCTCTCCTGCGATTAAAATCTACTTTGATAAGTGTCTGTCAATTAATACAGCTACTTCTAGTTAAATCGTTTATTATCGAATTTTTGTTGAATCAGATTATTATCCAGTTCAACCTATCGTCTCTACTTTATCTGACTAGCAGATATATATTCTGCTATGCAAAAATTCACAGTTAAAATTAAATTCTATGACTGTGATGTCACTATAAAGGAAAAAGAGTGATATAAGATATATATCTTTTTGATGTATTACATAGATATAGATCTATGGGATTAATGGGAGTAACGAAGATTTTAAAATCTACTGATCAGGCTGTCATTAGCTAATTTGAAGGGTTATATGGGTTTAGACTGGCACTATCAAAAACATAAGGGGTCTGTTATTTGACGCGCACTAATTTAGTTGGCGAGCTTGCCAGACATATAACTTTGCGTCAACTGCAGGTTTTTGAGTCAGTAGCTCGCCTTGGCAGTTTTACTCGTGCGGCAGAAGAACTATATCTGGCACAGCCCACGGTGTCGATGCAACTGAAAAAACTTGCCGATACCATTAGTTTACCTTTATTCGAGCAAGTAGGGATACGTATCCACTTAACCGAAACGGGCCGTGAGCTGTATACTGTTTGCCAAGAGGTATTTGTCAACCTTACTAATTTAGAAACAAAAATAGCAGATATCAAAGGAGTCAAAAGTGGACTTCTAAAGCTCGCTGTTATCACTTCATCTAAGTACCTTATTCCACATCTGCTTGGTCAATTTGGACGATTACATCCAGGAATCGATTTTTCTCTAAATGTAGAGAATCGGAAACACATACTGGAGCGTATTTCAAGGTATGAGGATGATCTGTGTATCCTTGGTCAACCCCCACCGGAAAGCGAGGTTGAAGCTCACCCATTAGTTCCGAACCCATTAGTGGCAATGGCAAGTCGTAACCATCCACTAGTGGGGGTACCAAATATCCCACTCAAGCGGCTTCTTGATGAAACTTTTATTTTGCGAGAGCCCGGATCAGGCACACGTGATGCTATTAACCGCTTATTAATCAGCAAAGGGCTACCTATCCCTATTGCCCGTATGGAATTTGGCAGTAATGAGGCAATTAAGCAGGCGGTTGTTGCAGAACTGGGCATATCGATACTTTCATTGCATTCACTCGCGCTGGAAGGCACATCAGGACCTATTGCAATTTTGGATGTTCAGGGACTTCCAATTCAGAGATATTGGTATCTGGTTTATCCAAAGAACAAAAAACTTTCGCCCGTAGCGCTGGCATTTCTGGAGTTTGCAAAGATGGAGGGGGAAAATATAGCAAAAAGAACTAAACAAAAAATGGAAGAAATAAGAAAATCTCGCGTGTATAAAAATAAAAAATAAACAAATGGTTTGGTGACCATGCTCCCAAATGAACTTTTATTTACCGGAAACAAACTTTTTTGGTCGACTGACAGCAACATCATAATCAAAATTAAACAGTATAATGCAATGCGGCCACCGCACAGAGTTGAGAAATTGGTTTTCCCGCTCTATGATGAGGGATTTTATGTCCTCGATTGATGATGATTCCATCACAAGGATATTTTAACGGAATTCCACCAATTGGATTCCAATCTGCCCCCTGATAATAGCTATCGAGTTGGTTCTGGTCCTGACCCTCTAGTTCCGGATGGAGATGGAGTGGACCAACTTCTCCTAAAACAGAAATTAAAACTGAAATATCACTCTCTTTAGGATCAACGTGAAGCGAAATTTCATCTGTTTTCTCATAATAAATATACCAGGAGTCTGAAGGGACAAGTATGTTGCCTGTCAGAGTTCGTAATAAAGGAAGCAGTGAAATCTGGAATTGCATAAGTACATTTGTAGACCGAGAGCGCCTTGCGAATTGATAGGATGTTGTCTTCTGTGCGTTTTTTTCCAAGCTTGTCATCTGGCCGTCACCGACCAACCTGCTCTTTTCTACCGAAGCAATTGCATCTTGCTCTAGCACGGAAGATAAACCAGTCTTTATAAGGCCACTGATCTTAACAAAACCTATTTTACGAAGCTGCGCACTTTCTTTCAAAGCAACATGTGTCGGAATAGCCTTCAATCCATTTGACACAATATTTTTATACATCATTTTTATCATAAATATCAGAACCCTTCGTTACAAATTATATTCTTCATGAGTTAATGCGACAGAACCTTAACTGACCTCGAGTCAAGTAATCGACGATTCGAATTCGTCCGGACGTGCCAATGAAAAATGAGCTAGATTAATCACCTAAATTATTATTTTATATATAAACATCCGCTGCATTATTTAAATAATTATTGCACTTTTGTCCAGTTTAAAACGAAAAACTTAATGACAGTTAGTTGTTGTTCTGAGTCAGCGTCTTTTTGTCGCTGATAAGCGCTTTCTCAATTGCGCCAACCAACGCGACATCTTCAGGACGTGTATGACTTGAGAAACTTGATATCAAATTACCGTCCCGGTCGATCAGATATTTAAAGAAATTCCAAGTCGGTTTTTTGCCGCCAATTTTTGTAAGTAAAGCGTACATTGGATTTGCCTCTTTCCCAATAACTGATGATTTGGAGAGCATGGGGAACTTTACACCATAAGTATTATGGCAAAAACTAGCAATCTCCGCCCCTCCTCCCGGCTCCTGTTGAAAATCATTAGAAGGAAATCCCAGAACCACTAGACCCTTGTCTTTATATTTTGAAAATAACTGTTCGAGTCCCCCGTATTGTCCGGTATACCCACAATAACTGGCGGTGTTAACCACGAGCACAACCTTGCCGGTGTATTGACAAAGATCCTGCGTTACATCGTCTTGTAGGCGTTTGAATTTAAAATCTAATAAGGCTGGGCAAGATTGAGCCATCACACTTGTATTAAACATGGTAAATAATAAAACGATTAGCAATCTTTTCATATTGTGCTCCTTAGGCGGCAGAAAAATTCAAATAGAATCTTGTTAACGTATTAGAATTTAACAAAGAAACTTTGACAAATATTTTTTTTAAATGCAAAAACTTGTTCACCAGGGTAGCTTCTCTCCTGTATAAGAAAGAAACTGACCAGATTGTGCTAATTTAAGGTCATCAATTACTCTCAACATGTTAATCGCTGCTTCTGAGCCGGAACGCTTGGCAGAGCCTCCGTGAAATGGTTTGGACAGATAAGACTCAACCGCGCCCGGGTGAAGGGATATCAGGATAGAATTTTTTCTCGTTCTTTTCCATTCAATAGCAACAGTCTTTAAGAGCATATTAAGCGCAGTCTTAGAAGCCCGATAGCTATACCAGCCTCCAATAGAATTATCTTCAATGCTGCCAATTCTGCCAGAAATGACTGCCATGACTGAACGTTCTTTATCTAATAATTTAGAGAAATGACGCATCATTAAAGCTGGACCGAAGGCGTTAATTCTCATGAGCAATTCAAGCTTATTTAAACTTAAATCATCTAGTTTCTTTTCAGGTGAAACCGTATCGGTATACAAAATACCGGTAGCATTAATTATTAAATGAAAAGGTCCTGTGCTGGATAAGGCTAAGGCAGCTTTTTCAATACTGTCTTCTAGAGAGTAATCAATCCAAGGGTCGGACTGGCGATGAATTCCCATTGCCAGAGAACAATTTGGATCTGATTGCAAAAGATCTAGAAATGCTGAGCCAATTCCCCCGCTTGAACCAATCACAAGTGCACGATATTGCTTTGAAAATGATTGCATACAATTCTCGGGGTTGACTTGCTCACCCTATAGAGTTTTTAGAAAATCTCTTACCATAATCTATTATCCACTAGTCACGTGCTCTTGTATCGCCTCATTATTGGTAGCATAACAAATAAAACCTAGATTTGAGTAATGAAGGCATTATCAATTAGTGCAAATCTGATTTCGTTCAATCCATTTTCTTATGTTTAACCGAATGCATCTTCTCCCATCCCGTTTGCATTTCTTCTAAGCTAATTTTTTCATCGCTGTTGGTGTCTAGTTCTTTAAATTTATTTGAATGGAATTCATAAAACTCTTTAAAGCCAATCATGCCGTCTGAATTAGTATCTATGCCAGCAAACATTTCTTTCATCCAGCCATGGTGATCTTGTCCATGGTGATCTTGTCCATGGTGATCTTTTCCGTGGTGATCTTTTCCGTGGTGATCTTTTCCGTGGTGATCTTTTCCGTGGTGATCTTTTCCGTGGTGATCTTTTCCGTGGTGCTCATAATTATGGGCATAAGAGAATGTCGTGCCTAATACAAAACAAGAGATTACGGCAAAACAACTTATAATTTTTTTCATGTTTAATCCTATTTATTAGTTTAAAGAAAACAGAAGTATTTAATACCTAATTCTCTCCAGATCCTTTCTTTTTCAAAGAATTGGGCTTAGGTTACAAGCTTTTGCTCTGCTAGTAGCAAAGTAAGAATATTACTTGTACTTAACCATTGCTTGCATACGACATATTAAAACACTTTATAGTTCATTTATGAGCTCCTACCTGTTGTGTAATGTTTAATCATAAGCACATAAGTCTTTTTCTATTTGAGGGTATGCATTACTTACATAATACAAATGGCGACAATACAATAATACGTGGGGTAAGTGATGGCTAAATTTTAAACGGAAGTGGTGTAAACTAGCATAGAAATAGTCGCACAATTATTGTACCCGCTGCAATTTACAAGTTTATGACCTATGATAAATCTTAAAAGAAATGCCAAATTAGCTCTAATAAAAGCTCAGGGCAAGAGAAGTAGAATCGATACAATCTATGTCCCTAATCAAAAAAAAGACTTCAAATTAAGTCGAAGTAAGTTTAATAATTTTTTACTTTGCCCGCGATGCTTCTATTTTGATCGGGTCATTGGTTTGCAGGAGCCAGGTATGCCGGGATGGGCTTTAAATACTGCAACAGATCATTTGTTAAAAAAGGAATTTGACGTTTGTAGAAAAGAACATAGGCCTCATAGATTATTCGCAAGGAACGGTCTCAATCATGTCATACCCCTAGATCATCCAGAAATAGATAATTGGAGAGACTCTCTCCATAAAGGATTAATGCACCGATTTGAAGCTACAAACATTATTTTATCTGGCGGGATTGACGATATTTGGTTGGATACAACTACCCAAGAATTAATTGTAGTTGACTACAAATCACAGGCCAGCGATTACCCGGTAGAGACTGAATCTTATCTATCTAATGAGTACCATCAAAGTTACAAAATTCAAATGGATTTCTATAACTACCTTCTGGTTTCTATGGGTTACAAAGTCTCCCCCCTCTCTTATTTTTTAGTAGTAAATGCTGATCGAAATGCAGACGGATTTTATGGCCATATGAAATTTTCAGAAACGTTAATTCCTTATCAGCATGACATATCTTGGCTGCCCAATAAAATACAAGCCATGATCGATTTAATGAACCTTGATATAATTCCAGAGAGCAATATGAGTTGCGAAAATTGCGCTTATGCAAAAGAACGGGGTAGTTTAGATCAATAGTATAGTTAGTTATGGGTACAGTAGTAATTCCAGAATCGAACAGGCCATGAAGACTCGTAGGAAGGGGTTGAGATGATTAAACGTATACTCGCTCTAAATATGTTAATAATTTTTTGTTCTATCTCACCGAATACGTGGGCCAATGCAGATGATAACGATTTAATTATTGCGGCTGAAAAAGGTAACCTTCGGGGAGTTAAGATGCTACTCCTTACTAAAAATCAAGTGAATGCTAAAACAAGTGCCGGCATCACGGCATTAATAGCGGCATCTGAAAATGGTCACGAAGAGATAGTGGTTGCATTGCTTTCGGCTAGAGCTGATGTAACCGTCACAACAAATAATAGAATGACTGCATTAATGGCAGCATCACAAAGTGGCTTCCATGAAATAGTCAAAATATTACTTACAGCTAAATCCGATGTAAATGCCAAGACTTCCGATGATAACACCGCCTTGATTCTTGCATCCCAAAAAGGCGATCAACGGATAATACAACTGCTATTAGCTGCTGGTGCCGATGTATCTGCCCGTAGTAATGATGGTCTAACGTCATTGATGCAAGCCTCTCAGGAAGGACACTGGCAGGCAGTGCAGGCATTATTGACTGCCAAGGCTGATGTAAACGCTCGGCTGAGCAATGGGGCCAATGCGCTGATGCTGACATCGCAAATGGGACATTTAAGAGTGGTGCATGCGCTATTAGCTGCCAAGGCCGATGTAAATATTAAAGCTGCAAATGGCGCTACTGCATTGACACTGGCATCAAAATATCGACATCAGGAAGTGGTTAAGCTTCTTGAGAAGGCGGGCGCCAAATAAAAGATTAAAGTGTATATTTTTGTACCTTAACCTGTGGCAAGTTGACGCACCTTATGCCTTTTAATGAACTTTTCAATAAAGCACATTGTCTGATTGTCATCATGGCGTTTTCTCCCTTCTCGCTATGATTCGGGGGGTTGATTTAGAAATTGTTCTTGTCAACCCACCCATCACTACTGACATATACCCTCCCTTGCCCCGATTCTTCTTTGACCAAATGTCACATCTGATTAATAGCCAACGCCAATTAATATGGTTACGCCTAAAATTAAAAAAATTACAGCGGCAATGGCATGCATCAACTTCATTGGAATTTTCGAAGCAAATTTATTGCCAACAAAGACCGCTGGCACGTCGGCTAATAACATTCCTATGGTTGTACCAATGATCACCAATAGCGGGGTTGCATAGTGCGCAGACATAGTAATGGTAGCAATTTGTGTTTTGTCGCCAATTTCAGCCAGAAAAAAAGTAATAAACGTGATTCCAAAGACGCCTAGATAATTTTTGATCAGAATTTTTTCTTCTTCAATCTTATCAGGAATCATGATCCAGATAGCCATACCAATAAAAGAAACTCCGAGCATCCATCCCAATACCTCTAAACTCACCACAGAACTGACCCACATACCCAAAGCAGCAGCAAAACTATGATTAACTAGAGTGGCACATAAAATGCCAACTATAATCGGAAAAGGTTTCTTGAATCTTGCGGCCAAAATAAAAGCGAGCAGTTGCGTTTTGTCGCCAATTTCAGCAAGAGCAATCAATCCGGCAGAGATAAATAAAGTTTCCATAATACGCCTGGGTAGATCCAAAAAATGGGATGTTTATCCTACAAGGAGCTACAGGACTTAGTCACACTTCTTAAGCTGCTGAATTCGACATTCCCGTGCTAACTTACGGGCCTCCTTGATCTGCTGAGGGGCCATGAGTTTTGTCAGCGTATCAAGACCCACTCTCGCATCCTCATAACCAGATTCGGCACTCAGACTCAGCCATATGTGGGCTCGAATGTAATTCTGCTCCACACCAGAACCAGACTGATACATGACACCAAGAGTATGTTGTGCCCAAGCAACTCCTTGTCTAGCAGCCAGACGAAACCATCTCAATGCCTCTCGATCACTCCGAGTGACCCCCTCGCCTTTGTCATACTTCACACCCAGATTATTTTGCGCGGTTGCGTTTCCTTGTGTGGCAGATAAGCGGTACCACTTGAGCGCCTCCTGATAGTCCGAGATTACGCCACGACCTTTATCATACATCACACCCAGATTATTTTGAGCTTCGGCATTCTCTTGTGCGGCAGACAAACGGTACCACTTGAGGGCTTCTTGATAATCTTGAACTACACCCTTGCTCTTGGCATACATCACGCCTAAATTATTTTGTGCAGTTGCATTGCCTTGTGCGGCAGACAAACGGTACCACTTGAGCGCTTCCTGATAATCTTTAGTTATCCCGCGACCTTGGTCGTACATCACCCCGAGGTTATTTTGCGCCTCAACATCTCCTTGTATAGCAGACAGACGAAACCATTTTAACGCTTCCTGATAGTTCTGAATTACACCCTCCCCTTGGTCGTACATCACCCCGAGGTTATTTTGCGCGGTTGCATTGCCTTGTTCAGCTAATGGCTTATACATATCAATGGCTTGCATAAACTCACCCTTGTCGTATGCCATATCAGCATCATTGAGATTAAGATGTGCTGCATTTGTCACACCGATGCTTAACAAGCAACCGATATACAGAACCAATATTAAATGTCGTAGGGGCATAAGGATGTTGTATTGCATGTTTTTACTTCTATTTGCAACACTATCGGTGCGTAACTAACTTCAGATAGAACCAGTCGCACTAAGAAACGATGAACAGTTAATTGATATCTGGACTCATATTCTGAGTATTTTTAATTATTTTAAATATAAAAATACTTTTAAATCAAATAATTAAGATGTATTACTCATAATTTAGATTAATTTTATTAATCATAAACAAGTAGGCAATGGATCATAAAAGTCTGTCATTTAGTTGATTCAGGACGCACTCAATTCAATAAAATCTCTTGCATAATCGTGTAACTTTTTGACTAAATATAGACGTTGTTTTGGGGTTAGTATAGCATCCAGTTCCAAAATCAGAAGCCTGAATCGATTGGTCCACTCCGCCCAGATTTGTTTCTGTTCGCTGGTACGTCCATCGCCCCAATTTTCTAGCCAGTCTCTCAAACCTATCTCTAATTCATTTTTCGATAATCCTGTCCCGAGTAATTCGCGTAACATTTGCTGACGAGTGATGCGATATGCATAACGATATTCTGAGTTCTGTGGAAGAGTTTTCAACATCGCGTTAATTTTTATCATTTGATCTGCCCCAAGCCCTCCAATCCAATCTTCGATACGCTCAATAGATTTTTTCACACGTTTCTTTTCCAGCGCCTCAGGAGTGCCATCGAGGTGCTCTTTACGAAATCTCTCATTTTCTTTGGCAAATTTCATATTCATGATATCGATCTGTTCTGTTTTTATGGTGCTTAATACGGCAGCTAAGTCTCCTGAAATATACTGCGCCATGAATATTCTGCGCTCTTCTACAACATTGTCTGCCCAATCCAAATCAGCTGACGTAAGTCCGGCTTCAACACGTTTGGCCATCTCAGTACATAGCATTGCGTATTTTGGCAACTCTTCTTTCCGGTGCCAGGCATGGATGCGTCTTAAACTCCGATCAAATTGCGTCTGCTGAGAAGCATTAAAATCAAAGTAATCAGAGGCTGTCCAACGTATTAACGTGTCGACATTGTTATAGGCAACACTAATAACACTACATCCGCTCAACAATAAGCATGTAAGTATTATTAGAAATTGAGGGTTGGTACGATTACGAAAAAACATGTGCATAGCGGTAAAAAATACGCTGGAATTGTGGGTGTGAATCTGGAGCGTATCTTAGCTAATTTAAGTTGAGTAGCCTCTTTTTCTAATTACGGGCATTAGAAAGGGGCAGTATGAAAAAACATTATTACAAATCTAGCATTTATAAAATAATCGCCATGCTTTTGATATACTCTCTAGCATCTGAGCTAGATTAATGCGTTATGTCAATTGATCCGCAGTGGACTAGTTACCGGTTCTTTACTTGGTAAAATAACTTTTTTAGTGGCTCCAATCATTGCTTCCCGAATCCCTCTCCCCTTCATTTAATCTTTTAGTTCAGCTCTAACGCGTAATGGTAACGATGCCATGATGATCGCAGTGTCCATCATGGGGTCGATGTAGGTGCCCAGCAACTAGATAATCGATATGATCGCCATGTGGAATAGCCGCATGACCGCAATTAGGTCCATGCACGTGCGTTTTATCGTGTCCACTACAGGCATGCGTAGGTGTGCATATCGAAGGATTCGTTATATTGACCTCAAGAGCGTGTTCTTCCACACATCCTTCGTGTAAATGATGAAGATGGCCTGCGTGCAAATAATCGATGTGGTCATTGTGCTTGATACTTAAATGACCGCAATCTGGGCCATGCTGATGTGAATGATCAGAATGGGTATGACTCATAATTTTTCCTCACTTAGAGTTAAATTTATCTTTTTATCAACTAGATTAAGAAAAAACCATATTCCTTCTTTTATCTAAAGTCAATACGACAAGTTAAATTAAAAGTTCGTTCGCCTATACCCTACAAATAGAGCTCCTCTCTATCCACCCCAGATTCCAAAATTTTATTCAAGAAAATTTCTAATGTCCAAAATAATCATACATTATATTAAGTTTGATCTAATGTATGGGGCTCGAGTTATTTTAACAATTGCTCGGAAACTTTTCACCACCGTTTACTTGCAAGACCCCACCACTTGAGGGCTTCCTGATAATTTCGAATTACACCCTCACCCCTGGCATACATCACGCCGAGGTTATATTGTGCGGACGCATTTCCCTGTATGACAGCTAAACGATACCATTTAAGAGCTTCTGGAAAATTACCGGTACCATATTGGTACACCACACCAAGACTAGACTGTGCAAGCACATCCCCTTTCTCGGCCAATGGACTAAGTATTTCGATGGCTCGTGTGTAGTCTTGTCGATTAAAAGCGGCTTGAGCATCCTCTACAGGGTTCATTACTGCACAACCAGGAATCCCTAACATCAAACACCAGCAGACAATGATGATTTGACACTGAAAAGTCATGTCGATATGGCGATTATCGTTATCTGAAATTGAAAACATCGGTTTATTGAATTTGACTAAATTGCTCGCGTAATTTATTTACTGTGCTAAATTCGCCACGAACCAGAAAAAAAGCGCCCTCATTATTTGAATATTCCTTTATTACCTGACAATTTGCATAAATCTTCCCTCGTAATTGCTGTGCTGACCAAGGAAGAAATAGCTCTACTTCAAGTAGATTTTTCTGGAAAAATGCGATAATCGTCTGGTGAAGTTTAATAGTCTCGTTAGGACGGTATGCGCTCATCACAATACAATCTGAATATTTTTCTCTTAGGAATTTTTCTCTATCTGCCTGCATTGTCTCATTACCGACCTGATCGATTTTGTTAAAAATACGAATGCATGGCACAGCATTTGCACCAATTTCCTTCAGTACATCATCAGTGACTGCTAATTGACGCTCAAACTCAGGATCACCGGCATCTATAATATGAAGTAACAATGATGCATCTAACACTTCGTCTAGAGTTGATTTAAATGAGACGACAAGTCCATGCGGAAGATTTTTTATAAAACCAACCGTATCGCTGACAAGTACACGTGGCATGCTCTCTGGATATAGAGCTCGAACTGTAGTATCAAGTGTAGCAAATAATTTATTTGCGACCAGCGCATCGCTTCCTGTGAGCGCCCGCATTAAAGTAGATTTGCCGGCGTTCGTGTAACCCACAAGTGCTACACAAAAAAGCCCCTGTCCCTCTTGTCGTCGAGCACGCTGTGTTTTACGTTCGGCATCCATGATAACAATTTCCTGTTGAAGCTCAGCTATGCGGTCACGAATTTTACGTCGATCTAATTCGGTATATGACTCCCCGCCACCTCGACCACCAACACCACTACGTTGTCGCCCTTGCGGTCCGGCAAGTTTAGCCGCTTCACGTAGGCGCGGTGCCATATATCCAAGGCGTGCAATCTCTACCTGAGCCCGCGCAGCACGTGATTTGGCGTTGCGATGAAAAATTTCAAGAATAATCATCGTTCGATCCATGACCCCACAACCAATTTCATTTTCCAGATTACGTGCTTGTGATGGGGAGATCTCATGGTCAATTAAGACGACGTCAATCTCTGGATTATTGGGATTGATTGCAGTTACTTCAGATTTATCAGATTCATTGTTGATGAAGTTACTTATCTCTCGTCGCTTGCCGGCACCCAGATATGCTTTTGTATCGAAACTTGAACGTTTTTGTGTAAACGTACGAATAATTTGATATCCCAATGTTTTTGCAAGTTCGCTAAGTTCGCTTAGCGAGGCTTCGAATTCTTTGTCGCTCGCACCTGGTAGCTGTACAGATGCTACAACGGCGCACTTGGGTTGCCCTTCAATTTCTCTAGACATTGGGAATTACCTACCAGAAACAAGTAAAATTTAGAGAGCGATTAAAAATACAATAACTATCAATGACGAATATGTGATTTAGAGTCACATGTGTCAAGTCAACTAATAATCACATGCTTTGCTTATCTCGCCACTGAAGCCATCTGGAAAGATTTACCTACTCTTTTGCCAGACAAGCCCTTGGTCGTTATAATTTTTTGATTTTAAATTTGCTTGCCACAGGCTATTTTTAATAAGACTTCATCCTGACTTTTAGGCAGCACTGATGCCCACTCATGAGCGTCACTGTTTGAATAGGTCATTGTCCCGCCCCCCATGCTTTCGTTATACAACGAATAGAAAAGTTGTTTAATTTTTTCATTCTTGCACTCGTACTCATGGTGTGTTTTTGCAGAGAAAGGTTCGGTTTTTTCTTCTTGCATAGTTTCAAAATCTACTAGGCTCCACATTCTAGCATTGTCATCCTTCTTTTGAATGGTCTCGTAATCGACATACAGAGTGAGGTCGGTCTCTTGATTTTTTGAACCCACCTGGGTCCACTCCGCTACCGCATTGGAATTAACTAAAGTTAGCAGTATCATTAAAACAATTTTGCGCATTTTACTTCCCCTCTTTTTATTTCTTATGGAACTACTTTAATTATTAGATAATTCTAATGCTTCTATAGCGTGATAAACGCTATTTCACAATTCTAGCTATTGTAATTAGATCTCTACGTGCGCCTACAAATATTTACGGTGCTTCTATTGGGTAGTATTAAGACTTTTTCTTAAGTAAACTAACCCGTATATTTATTCATTGCTACTGATGTCATAAATTTTAGGTTTTTGATCCCGTTAGAGTGGTGCGACACCTTATCTGGTTTAAATTCACTCAATATTGTAACCAACAATTAAGCAAAAAAAAGAAATAAATTTAACATTTATTTAATATTTAACATTAATAACAACCGCTAAACTATTAAATAATATATATATTTTTAAAAGATATGATATGGCTATTAAAGCAACTATTTTTAAAGTTGATTTACAAATTGCGGATATTAATCGCAATTATTACTGCAATCACCCTATCACTATTGCTCGCCATCCTTCTGAAACTAATGAACGGATGATGATGCGGTTACTAGTTTTTGCGCTACATGCAGATGAAACATTACTATTTGCCAACGGATTAAGTGCTGGTGATGAGCCAGATCTCTGGAAAAAAGATCTCACTGGAAACATTCAATTTTGGATAGATGTAGGCATGCCGGATGAAAAATTAATTAAAAAAGCTTCTGGGCGAGCTGAACGAGTTTTTGTTTATACTTACGGGGGTCGTATCGCAGATATGTGGTGGGAACAGTGTCATAAGAAACTTGAATCAATTGATAACCTGACTGTTATAAATTTACCGCAAAAAGACAGTCTCGCTATTGCGCAGCAAGCACAGCGCAATATGCGGTTAAATTGCACCATCCAAGATGGACAGGTCTGGTTGACTGATCAAGAAAATTCGATATTTATTACGCCGGTAATAATGATGTAAATATTTTATTGCGTTACTCTAAAGAGGCCCCTTCCTTAATTTTGGCGGATGATGAGTCGGTCTTCTTAGTTCCCCTCACTTGAAAGAAAATTTCGTTCTTTTTAATCATACCAAGCTCATTGCGAGCACGTTCCTCAATGGCATCTAAACCTTGTTTTAAATCCTTAATTTCTGCATCCATAGCCTCATTTCTAGTGTGTAATTTTTGATTAATCTCGCTCTGCAGAACTACTTGTCGATCAATTTCCCATACCTTCCACCAGCTGCCTTTACCTAACCATAAAGGGTACTGTAAAAGCACGATTAAAGCACACAATACTAAGCCAAACGTTTTCATTATTTTAGTTGATAGTAAGCCCCTCTTCCGGCGTAATTTGCAGCACTACCCATATTTTCCTCTATGCGCAATAATTGATTATATTTAGCCAGACGGTCAGAACGAGAGAGAGAGCCCGTTTTAATTTGTAACGCATTAGTGGCTACGGCAATGTCAGCAATGGTAGTGTCTTCAGTTTCGCCAGAGCGATGTGAAATCACCGTGGTATAGCCGGCACGTTTAGCGATGTCAATGGCGGACAAAGTCTCTGTGAGAGTGCCTATTTGATTAACCTTTATGAGTATGGAATTAGCTACACCTTGAGCAATACCCTCTTTTAAAATACTAGCATTAGTCACGAATACATCATCACCCACTAGCTGAACTTCTTTTCCAAGTCTGTTTGTTAATAGTTTCCAGCCATCCCAGTCATGCTCGCTCATTCCATCTTCAATGCTAATGATAGGATATTTATTAACGAGAGCAGCTAAATAATCTACAAATTGCGCTGAATTAAGATTTAAATTATCAGAAATTAAACGATACTTACCGTCTTTAAAGAACTCTGTGCCAGCGCAATCAAGGCCAATAGCAACATCTGAACCAGGTAAATAACCCGCTTCTTCAATAGCTCGAACAATTAACTGTAGAGCCGCCTCATTGTTATCCAAATTAGGTGCAAATCCACCTTCATCGCCGACCGTAGTAAGAGTGCCTCTCTCATGCAGTAATCTCTTTAATGTGTGGAATATCTCGGCACCATAACGCAAAGCCTCACGGAAGCTCTGTGCGCCCAATGGAATAATCATGAATTCTTGCATATCGATATTATTGTTAGCATGTGCCCCGCCATTAATGACATTCATCATTGGTACTGGCATAGACATTGGGCCCGCCCCGCCCAAATAACGATATAGCGGCAAGTCAGATTCCTCCGCTGCTGCTTTTGCCGTTGCTAATGAAACAGCCAATACTGCATTCGCGCCAAGTCTTGATTTGTTGCTACTGCCATCAAGATCAATCAGAGTTTGATCAATAAGATTTTGTTCGGTTGCATCTAGCCCCATCACGGCCTCATAAATCTCGGTATTAATATTTTCTACTGCTTTCAGAACACCTTTACCAAAATAACGTTGCATGTCACTATCACGTAATTCAACAGCTTCCTTAGTACCAACAGAAGCACCAGATGGCACAGCCGCTCTTCCAAAGACACCTGATTCCAACAATACATCAGCCTCTACAGTAGGATTGCCGCGAGAATCAAGAATTTCACGGGCGATAACATCAACAATTGCACTCATACTATGCGTCCCTTTATTTCGTCAATCGATCGACTTTAAAGTTGTAAAAAATTTGCATTTTATACAGCAGACATTAGAATAATATTCTCTGCTTGATTGTTATTTGTTGTCAGTGATGCCGCACGTTTATTTAAGCGATTAATAGCTGCTTCAATAAATGCTGTGAATAAGGGATGGCCCGTTCTAGGTGTAGAAGTAAATTCAGGGTGAAACTGACAACCAATAAACCATGGGTGTTCTGTCTCTGGTAACTCAATTATTTCGCACAACGCCTCCACTGAAGACAAGCCGCTCACGCGTAGGCCCGCCTCTTCTAAAATAGGTAGATGAGCGTTGTTAATCTCATAACGATGACGATGGCGTTCAATAATTTTTTGTGTACCATAAATTTTATGTGCCAATGAATTTTCTTTTAATGAGCACTCTTGGCCCCCTAAACGCATGCTACCTCCTAAGTCAGATTGTGCATCCCTGGTTTCTAATTGCCCATCACGGGTACGCCATTCTGTTATTAAAGCAACGATAGGGTGCTCCGTATCAGGATTAAATTCAGTACTGTGAGCACCTTTCATTGAAGTCTTGTTACGCGCATATTCAATTACCGCTAACTGCATTCCAAGACAAATGCCAAGATAAGGAACTTGATTTTCACGTGCATAACGAATCGCCGCAATCTTTCCTTCTACTCCACGCTTACCAAATCCTCCTGGAACTAGAATCGCATCTACATTTTCAAGACAGGTGGTTCCATTTTTTTCAATATTTTCTGAGTCTATGTAATGAATTCCTATTTTGCTGTAAGTATGTATTCCGGCATGAGTAAGGGCTTCTGATAAAGATTTATAAGATTCAGTTAAATCCACATATTTGCCTACTATGGCAATCTCTACTGCGCAATGAGGATGCTCTAAAGCATCTACCAGTTTTTTCCAGACACTCAGATTCGCTGGCTTAGCAAGAATATTGAGTTTGTGACATACAATTTCATCTAACATTTGTTCGTGCAACAGAGCAGGGATCTTGTAGATGCTATCAACATCAATTGCAGAAATTACCGCTTCATTCCGCACATTCGTAAATAGTGCAATTTTTCGACGCTCTTCTACTGGTAACTCTCGATCGGAACGACATATTAATACATCTGGTTGAATACCAATTTCACGCATTTCCTTAACCGAATGTTGAGTGGGTTTAGTCTTGAGTTCTCTGGCCGAAGCGATATAGGGCAATAAAGTGAGATGAATAAAACAAGTGTCTTCTCGGGGACTCTCAAGCGCCATTTGTCGAATTGCTTCTAAAAATGGTAAAGACTCAATGTCTCCAGCCGTTCCGCCAATTTCAACGATGGCTACCTGTGCACTATTCGCACCAGATTTTATATGTAATTTTATTTCGTCTGTGATATGAGGAATAACTTGTACCGTGCAGCCGAGATAATCACCGCGGCGCTCTTTTTTTATGACACTTTCATAAATTTGACCGGTAGTGAAATTATTACGCTTGCCCATTTTTGCGCTGATAAAACGCTCGTAATGTCCTAAATCCAGATCGGTTTCTGCACCGTCCTCAGTGACGAATACTTCGCCATGCTGGAATGGACTCATGGTTCCTGGATCCACGTTAATGTAAGGATCCAGTTTGAGCATAGTTATTTGAATGCCCCGACTTTCGAGGAGAGCCGCGAGGGAGGCGGCAGCAATACCCTTCCCTAAGGAAGATACCACGCCACCGGTTACGAATACGTACTTGGTCATGGATAGCTATAATAACTCAAAAAAGCCAACGGAACAAATCTATCCATCTATCAATAAATTTTTTCTTCTAAGAGTAACTTCAAGTACTCTAGTTTTAAAATATAATTCGGAAAATATTTTCCATTTTATCAATACACAAATATGTTCTAAAAATTTAGTGATGGAATCATTTAATTACAATGCATGCGTCTAATTAAATTTTCTGATAACTACTGCTCTACAATGTTAACTTCTGCTCCAATCTCTATTAAATCAAATAATTCCAGTAAATGATTATTGAACATCCTGATGCAACCAATGGATCCTGGTTTGCCAATCTCGGTGCTGTCCGGGGTACCATGAATATAAATATAACGACGCATTGTATCTACTGATCCTAAGCGATTAAAACCCTTCTCACAACCAGAAAGCCAGAGAATACGAGTTAGAATCCAATCGCTCCCTGGGAAACGAGCACCCAGATCAGGCGTATAAATCTGGCCGGTAGGGCGACGGCCTTTAAATATAGTATTTAAAGGTTCTCCTGCTCCAATCTTGGCGCGAATAATATGTTTTCCTAGCGGAGTACGGAGACTATTAATTTCTTGCCCTACCCCATTTTTAGCAGAGGAAATGGGGTAAGACCTAATTTGATTATTGCTTTGAAATAAATCTATGAGCTGAAATTGAATATTAATAATAGCTTTCATAAATCTGCTATTTTTATCATTGACATTTTGCGACATTCCATAAAAAATTGCCTAAGTAAATCGCTGGACTCATTTGCTAAGATGCCACCGATCACCTGCGTGCGATGATTGAGTCGCGTCTCTGCTGGTAAATTAATTACACTACCACATGCACCAGTTTTGGGATCTGTTGCACCATAAACCAAGCGATTTATGCGGGCATGAAAGATGGCTCCAAGACACATAATACAAGGTTCCAATGTAACATAAAGCGTGCACTTTGTTAGACGGTAATTATTCAGATAGGATGCTGCATCTCGTAGCGCTATAATTTCTGCATGCGCAGTTGGATCGACTGCCAAAATTGGATGGTTATATCCACGCCCAATAATCATATTATCTTTAACTATTATTGCGCCCACAGGTACCTCCCCTAAGGCTCTGGCTTGTTGAGCGAGATTAAGTGCCGTGCGCATAAAATCGGTATCATTAGTGCTCATATTTAGCATATTACTCATCATATCTTAGATTTTATAGGTAATAGATATTGATGGGGCGCAACGATAATTGCGTTGGAATACTTATAAAATTTATATGCAACGAAAATACTCTAATTACCCTTCACTTCTAAATACTCAATTAAAGAGTTTATAATACAACTATTGCATGTAGATGACAGCAATGCTGATCTAACTTTTTAGCTGGATTATTGACTTGAAAAAACAATACCTGAATTGTTCGATCAATAATTAGCTGCCCTCCTTAAGAAGCTCATTATGTTCACAAAAAATCAACTGAGAAATTATCTCCATATTTTCTGCTTCTTATGCCTGTTGTTTTTAGTAACCGCTTGTGCAGGTCCAACAATAACTATTGAAAAATTTCCCGGTAAAAAACTCTTTCCGGTGGCAATTTGTCGGGTTGAAGTTATTACGACAGACCCGCCTAAACGTCCATACAAAGAAATTGGAACCATTACAGTAGAGAGAGATTCTGCTTCAGAAACTTATGATGAGATCATTCGGATGATACGTGTTCGAGCTGCAGCATTAGGTGCACACGCCATTATTATCGACCCCCAGAGCAAAGTATCAAACACAGCCATTGCAAAAAAAATAACAACAGGGCTAGATGTTAAAATTATTAAAGCAACTGTCATACGGTGGACAGATTAGCCATTTTCGTGTTACCAATAAATCGCTTTTTGGATTGTCTAGTACCCATAAACCATTGATTTTAATTAATTAAAAAAATAATTTACCTAGTAAACGCAAGCCTATACATGATAACAATAAGAGGGTGCGTCAATCTGTCACATATCAAAATTATTCCAATATAAGTATAGTCGCATTTTGTTTTCCTTTATTCATTGAGATTGAAATGATTTTTCTACGTCTAGTTGCGTCTGGATTACTCTTATGCGCATCAACATTTATGTTCGCAAGTCAAGATGGGAAGATGCATGCAATAAAATCAACTCTGGCTGTAGGAGCGACATTTGATGATAAAGGTCGGTTATGGTTGGTTAAGGTGGAAAACCAGAGATTATTTATTTACCAATCGAAAAATGAGGGGAAGGATTTTTCGAAACCTGTTCTAATTACACCAGAACCTGAGAATATACTTGCTGATGGAGAGAATCGTGCAAAAATTGCAGTCATGTCAGATGGCGTAGTGATCGTCACCTGGACACAATCCTTGCCACAAAAATTTTCTGGAAATATTCGTTTTTCACGCTCCACTGATTCAGGAGAAACTTTCTCTAAGCCACTCACCCTAAACGATGATGGCCGTATCACCAGTCATCGTTTTGATGCCCTAACAACAGATGGTGCAGGCAGAGTGGTGGTGGCATGGCTAGATGCGCGCGATAGAGATGTAGCAAAAGAAAGGGGTGAGGAGTTTCTTGGAACCTCGATATATACAGCTCAATCCACTGACAATGGAGTAAGTTTTTCCGTTAACCAGAAATTTCAAGAGCATGTTTGTGAATGCTGCCGAATCTCCTTAGGTTGGACAACAGATGGGCCAATTGTATTCTGGCGTAATATTTTTGATACCAATTCCCGAGATTTTGCTATTGCAGCACTAGATACGGGTGCGTTACGTCGTGCTACGGACGACTCATGGAAAATAGATGCTTGTCCGCACCATGGAGGTGACATGGCAATTGATGCTCAAGATCGTCTACACCTAGTTTGGTTTACGAATGGTGAAATTCGCCAGGGCTTATTTTACAAACAAATTAAAGGTGAACGGGAATCTATGCCTCTTGCTATCGGTAACTCTGCAGCCCAAGCAAGTCATCCATCTATAGCGGTAGAGGGGAATATAGTGCTTCTTGCTTGGCGTGAATTTAATGGGGAAACTTACTCCGTACAAATTATGTACTCAGATAATGCGGGGATCTCATGGAGCAAATCACAACAGGTGGCGAATTCAACAGGGGGTGCAGACTACCCCTTACCATTGATCAACGGTCAAAAAATGTTAGTGGTATGGAACACCTCCGTAGATGGCCTTCAAATACTGCCAGTTAGCCGCAATTAATTCTAAGCATGAGAGAAATGAAGTGCACTTTGTTGGGAAAAAATATAAAGAAATTACTGATAATCAAAGTATCCTTTATATTGACAATACTGGGTGTATTTGGAACAGGTATTAATGTCTATGCAGATAATGTTCTGCCATCGAATGCCTCTGAAATATCCAGAGAAATTTCTACTCTAGAGAGCGATTCACAAACTTCAAAAATAATAGCCGATAAGAATGAGATAAAATCACTCGACCAAGAAAGTCCTCCTGACACTAAAATTTCAGATGAAATAACTGATAACAGTGTAACTAAAAATACGTCGGTGAAAAAAAATCAGGAGATGACAATCTTCAAAGAAATGGTCATCACTGATGAAGTTGAGAAAGATTCCCATTTTACTTCCCCTTCCACCCGTATAACACGTTCGCATATTGAAAAACAAAACGCTCAAACTACAGAAGAAATACTTAAGTATCAACCTAGTTTACAAATCCGCCAGCGCTATATTGGCGATCCTAACGGCGTACTAGGTATTCGTGGCGGAGACATGTTTTCAACAGCCCGTAACATGGTCTACGCAGATGGATTGCCGCTACACAATCAAATGCAATCTACATTCAATGGGGCGCCACGTTGGTCATTAGTTGGACCCAATGAAATTGACGTTGTGGATGTCGTATATGGGCCATTTTCTGCAGAATATAGCAGTAACTCTATTGGCGGCGTAGTCAACATGAAAACCCGTATGCCCCGTAAGGAAGAAATGTATGTTGAAAGTAGTGTATTTCTTCAAGCATATAACAATCTGGGAGCCAAACAGACCCTTATAGGAGATCGTCAATATATCTCCTATGGCAATCGATTTAAGGATGCTCTGTCAGTGTTTGTCGCCTACAATCGTCTAGAGTCACAAGGTCAACCACAAAGTTACTTGTTAGATAATACTGGTTTAAACGCGCCATCTGGAACCGGGGACCGTAATGTAGTCAGCGGTGGGATCTTAACATCTGACACACGTGGTACGCCCAGCATGATCTATGGCAATTCAGGGGCGGAGAAAGTGGTAACTGATTTAATGAAATTTAAACTTGGTTATGATATCACCCCGGGCCTGCAAGCTATCTTTACTGCGGCCTATGAAGACCGCAACCGCAGCAACACCCCAAAAAATTATTTAAAAAAATCTTCTGGTGCGGCATTCTACGGTAACGGTACTCTACCTAATGCTATGAACGGAGTAGGCGGGGACGCTTTTGATGTATTAAATGCTGGCTTTGGACCAATTGAGGAAGACCGTCAAACTCTACAACTCGGCCTAAATTTGCGTGGGGAACTCACTCCAAACTGGTTCATTGATACCACAACCAGTCATTTTGATGTTCTAAAAGACAGAAAATTTACTGCCCTACTCAGTCCGAATGATCCAACAAATCAGAATAAGTCCACAGTGCAGGACTTCAAGCAATTCACTTGGTTCAATCACGATCTAAAACTAAGCAATAAGGCTCTTTTTGGCAATGAAAAATTGGGATTCTTAGGCGGGTATCATTTTGATCAATACAAATTAGGGTTTAGGCAATATGATTCACCTAATTATTCTGGCCACTCTCTTGGAACTATGAATACCAGCAAGAGTAATGATGGCATGACAACGACCCATGCATTTTACGCGCAGTCTTCCTACCATTTTTTACCAGAGTGGGATCTTACTGCAGGGGTGCGTCAAGAATTTTGGGCTGCTGAAAATGGCGTGGTCGGCGGTATTGTAGTAAAAGACAGATATCTTGCGCCAACAACACCGAAAGCTTCAATAGGGTACGGAGAAGGTCCGTGGAAATTTCGTTACTCATTCGGCCAAACCCATCGGTTTCCTACTATTGCAGAACTTTATCAAACACTCTCTACTCCAACTAATATTACTACGGCCAATGCTGCAATCAGGCCTGAAAATGGCATACACCACAATTTCATGATAGAACATGGGCTGCGCAATGGTTATATTCGTATGAATATTTTTCGCGATGATATTAAAGATGCCATTCAGTCCGTGCGCACAGTGTCTGGCATCCTCACACAAGCCGGGCTTCAGAATATTGGGCAAACTGCCACCACCGGCGTTGAACTCATTTATGATCAAAGACGTATCCTCAGATCTAAATTTGATTTCATGTTGAATTTTACTTGGATGAATGCAGAAGTAACCAAAGGCGGGCTCAATAACTTTACAGAGGCGAACGGGACATTAAATCCATATAACCTTACTGGAAAACAGATCATTCGTCTGCCTCATTATCGGTTAAATTTCTTTGCTACCTACAATGCCACATCATTCTGGGATGTATCGATGGGTGGTCGTTACACTTCAGATTCTTTTAATGACATAGATAACAGAGACACGGTTCATAATGTATATGGCTCACAAAGTGATTTCTTTTTTCTTGACGTCAAAACTAATTATCGACATCAATTCAGTAATGGTATAAAAAGCCGGTACTCGTTCGGCATTAACAACCTAAATAACACTCAAGCTTATGTTTTTCATCCATACCCACAGCGCACATTTTTTGCCGAGGCTGCATTTAGTCTCTAGAATTGCAGTAATACTTGAAGCTACCCCTCTCTCCTTTATACAGTTCTTTTATCTAGGGAACTAAAGAGTACCCCTTAAACCATTCCTCCCCGCAAGCGGGGAGGAATGGTTAATGATGCACTCTTACTTAAAAGTTTAATCCAGCAAAATTACTCCGGAAAATCCTTTCTCTTGTCGTTACCGGCAATATGGGGACTCCAAGGAGCAGCTCTAACAGGGCCCTTGGTTTTCCATACTACGTTAAACTGACCGTCAGCACGCACTTCACCGATAAATACTGGTCTATGCGAGTGATGGTTTGTTTCATCCATCTTGATCGTAAATCCAGTAGGAGATTTAAAGGTTTGTCCGGCCATCGCTGCAATAACTTTGTCAACATCAGTGGTTTTAGCTTTTTCAACAGCTTGTTTCCACATATGCATACCAAAGTAGGTAGCTTCCATTGGATCATTGGTTACAACCTTGTCAGCATTTGGTAATTTAGCTTTCTTGGCCCAATCTTTGTACATTTTGATGAACTTATCATTGTCGGCGTTCTTCAATGACATGAAGTAGTTCCATGCAGCTAAGTGACCCAACAGTGGCTTGGTATCAACACCGCGCAGTTCTTCTTCACCAACTGAGAAAGCAACAACTGGTACATCAGTAGCCTTCAAGCCAGCGTTACCAAGTTCTTTGTAGAACGGTACATTGGAGTCACCATTGATGGTAGAAATCACCGCTGTTTTGCCACCAGTAGCGAATTTCTTCACGTTGGCAACAATAGTTTGGTAATCGCTATGACCAAATGGGGTATAGGCTTCGTCGATATCTTTATCAGCAACACCTTTTGATTTCAGGAAAGCCCGAAGGATCTTATTGGTGGTGCGTGGATAAACATAATCGGTACCAAGCAAGACCCAACGTTTAGCGGCCCCACCTTCTTCGCTCATTAAATATTCTACTGCCGGAATTGCTTGTTGATTAGGTGCAGCACCGGTATAGAACACATTTTTTTCAAGTTCTTCACCCTCGTACTGCACTGGGTAAAACAGCAAGCCATTTAATTCCTTAAATACTGGCAATACTGATTTGCGTGAGACTGAAGTCCAGCAACCAAATACCACAGCGACTTTATCTTGGCCTAAAAGTTGACGTGCTTTTTCTGCAAACAAAGGCCAATTTGAGGCTGGATCAACTACCACTGCTTCTAGTTGTTTACCCAACACACCGCCTTTTGCATTGATGTCAGCAATGGTCATAAGTGCTGTTTCTTTAAGTGCTGTTTCAGATATCGCCATTGTGCCTGACAGTGAATGCAAGATGCCTACTTTGATGGTATCAGCTGCGTAGACACTGGCACTCGCTCCAATCACACTGAGCGAAGCTGCTATAGCAAGTGTTTTAATAAAATTGCGACGTATCATAATGATTATTCTCCCTGAAAATTAAAAACTTATTAGAGTAACCACATACATTTAAAACCGTTCATCTACAGAAAAATACTATGCATCTTATTTAACGAGATCATTGCGATTTACTGATATCGTCTAATTTGAGAAAAGTTATTTCTTTAGACTACTAAAAACATACAGGAGTTTATTCCTCCTGTCTAGCAGTTCAGAGTAATCTTTTTAATTGGGGGGTTACTGTCGTAATAATGTTTAATTAAAATAATTCGCCACATAAAACAATGCCAATGCATTTTAGTTGCGCTAGACAGGCATATTATGACAAATAGAATATACTTCTAAGCACCTACCCCTTCATAGAAGTGTATTCTTAAATGCATCATTTATGCTATAAGTTAGTCGCGTTTATTATCTGACAGAGCTGCTATTCAAGGCTTTTAAAAGAAAAAGCCCTAAGTTGAGGCCTAGGGCTTTACGTGTACATAGAGAAGAGTGTCGCCGATAGAAGAGTGTCGCCGATCAATTTAAACCGCTAATAAGTCTTTAACCCCGTCTTTGTCCATATCTTCGCCTGTTCCACGTTTTATAAATTCGCCGCGTTCCATTAATAAATATTGATCTGCTAAAGAACGTGCAAAATCATAATATTGCTCCACTAATAAAATTGCCATAGTGCCCTCATCCGCCAAGGTACGAATTGCACGCTCAATATCTTTTATAATTGAGGGCTGTATGCCTTCTGTTGGCTCATCTAATATGAGAAGCTTTGGAGAGGCTGCGAGTGCACGACCAATAGCGAGCTGTTGTTGTTGACCACCGGACAAATCACCACCACGACGTTTAAGCATTTGTTTTAAAACAGGAAACATTTCATAAATTCTTGAAGGCAAAGGTGTTCCGGGGGGTTTAGATGCAAGGCCCATAATTAGATTTTCATATACAGTTAGGCGTGGAAAAATCTCACGTCCTTGGGGTACATAGCCAATACCGGCACGTACACGAATATGTGAAGGCGCGTGGGTAATGTCTTTGCCATCAAAATTAATTGTACCAGAAGCCGAAGAAACTACTCCCATTAAACATTTAAGTAACGTTGTTTTGCCCGCGCCATTACGACCCAGTAGGGTAGTAACTTCACCAGTCTTTAACTCGACCGAGAGGTTGCGTAAAATATGACTACCACCGTATTTCTGATTAAGGTTTTCAACCGTTAACATGATTAGCGTCCTAAATAAACCTCAATAACTTTCGGGTTAGCCTGGACAGTTGCAAGATCTCCTTCGCAAAGTACTGAGCCCTCATGAAGCACGATCACATTGCTTTTAAGTTGTTCAACAAAAGCCATGTCGTGCTCAACCACAACCAAAGATTGTTTCCCTTTAAGGGAGTTAAATAATTCACCGGTACGTTCAGTTTCATCATCAGTCATGCCTGCAACTGGCTCATCTAGCAGTAGTAATTGCGGCTCTTGCATCAACAACATACCAATTTCTAACCATTGTTTCTGTCCATGAGACAATCGTCCGGCAACTTGCTCCGTATGCTCGCCAAGATGGATTAAACGCAGAGTATCTGAAATACGATCGCGTGTTAGGTCATCAACTACGGCAAACAAACTATGACGAACCCGCTTGTCAACTTTCATAGCAAGTTCTAGATTCTCAAATACAGTGTGATTTTCAAATATTGTCGGTTTTTGAAATTTTCTACCTATCCCAACACGGGCAATCTCTGGCTCAGATAAATTTGAAAGGTCTATTGTTTGATTAAAAAAAACAGTACCTGAGTCAGCACGCGTCTTGCCGGTGATTACATCCATCATTGTAGTTTTACCTGCGCCATTTGGACCAATGATGCAACGCAATTCATTAACCTGAAAAGTTAATGTTAAATCATTCAGCGCCCTGAATCCGTCAAACGATACCGTAATATTTGACAGTTGCAAAATAGAGTTGTTTTTAATTGGCTCGGACAAATTCTCCCCCATTCCATGAGCCATATTTACTGAAGTGTCGCTCATCGCATACTCCGGTGACGAAGTTTCTGCCACAAACCGACCATCCCCTGAGGCAAGAGTAGGGTAACCACTACAAACAATAACCCAAGGAAAAATAACCAGTATTCTGGGAATGCTACAGTAAACCAGCTTTTAGATAAGTTAACCAAAAAGGCTCCAATTACCGGCCCCACTAGGGTGCCACGACCACCAACTGCGGTCCAAATCGCAATCTCAATTGAATTCGCTGTTGACATCTCGCTTGGGTTAATAATTCCAACTTGTGGCACATAAAGAGCGCCAGCGATAGCGCACAACATGGCCGATACAGTCCAAATAAATAATTTGTACCATAATGGGTTGTAGCCTAAAAACATGACACGCATCTCAGCATCACGGATAGCCGTTAGTATGCGACCAAATTTTGATTGCATTAGATAGCGTCCCAGAATAAGTGTAAACATCAGCATAAATGCACTGAGTGCAAATAACGTTACTCGCATCTCTGGGGCGGTAATTGAGTATCCCAAAATACGCTTGAAATCAGTGAAACCATTATTGCCACCAAAACCAGTTGCATTACGGAAGAACAATAACATAAAGGCAAATGTCAGAGCCTGAGAGATTATAGCAAAATAGACGCCCTTAATGCGTGAACGGAAAGCAAAATAACCAAATACAAAAGCCAGTGATGCCGGTATAACCAATACTAAGAATACGGCGTAGAGAAAATGCTCTGTGCCAGTCCAATACCATGGATACTCTTTCCAGTCCAAAAACACCATGAAATCTGTTAAGTGTGATTTATATACGCCATCAAGACCGATGCTGCGCATTAAATACATACCAAAGGCATAACCACCTAACGCAAAAAATAGGCCATGTCCTAGAGAAAGAATACCTGCAAAGCCCCAAATTAAATCCATCGCTACGGCAACAATGGCATAACACATAACTTTACCAATTAACGTAACCGCATAATCGGAAACATGCAGGGCGTGGTCGGCTGGTAACATAAGATGCGCTGCTGGCACCAGCACAAATGTTAACAAAGAAAAAAACCCAATTGCTAACCAACCTTTGCATCCAGTGGCAGCGAAAAAACGAATTACAAATGGAGTTCGATTGGTTTTCATTATTTTAATCGACGAATCGACCTTTAATTGCGAATAGCCCTTGTGGCCGTTTCTGAATAATGGCGATAATAATAGCTAAAACTACAATCTTAGCAATTACTGCACCCGCCACACCTTCTATTAATTTAGTAACTATGCCCAAACCCATCGCCGCCCATACCGCGCCCGCAAGTTGACCCACCCCACCCAGCACTACTGTCATGAATGCGTCAACAATATATCCTTGTCCCATATCCGGACCTACGTTGGCAATTTGTGATAATGCTACACCCCCCAAACCTGCGATGGCCGAACCAAGTCCAAATGCTACCGTATCAATACGGGCAGTCGGCACACCAACACAACCGGCCATGGCACGATTCTGTGTAACAGCTCGAACAAATAGACCCAAACGTGTTCGGTTTAGAAGAACCCACATCAGGGCCAATACAAAGAAAGCAAAACCAATGATGATAATACGATTCAAAGGTAACACTACATTACTCATTGCCTCTATGCTACCTGACAACCAGATTGGATTAGCAACTTCTAAATTTTGCGGACCAAAAGCAACACGCGCTGATTGAATTAAAATTAACGACAGTCCCCAAGTGGTAAGTAATGTTTCAAGTGGACGACCGTATAACCAGCGAATTACAGTGCGCTCTAAAAGAATACCTACTAAACCTGCGCTGAAAAATGCAACCGGAATTGCCGCGAGCACATACCAATCAATGTACTCAGGAAAATGGGTTCGAAATATACCCTGCATAACGTATGTCGCGTAAGCACCGACCATTAACAATTCACCATGGGCCATGTTAATAATACCCATGACACCGTAGGTGATAGCAAGACCTAAGGCGGCCAATAAAAGCACGCTCCCTAGACTCAAACCGGTGAATACACGGCTAATACTCTCTCCTACCAACAGTCTCTTTTCAAGAGAAGCCAAAGATTCTTTAGCAGCGGATTGTACTCCAGCGTCTGGCTCATTAGCTGGGTCAGTTAATTCGGTAAGTTTTATTTTAACATCTGGATGGTTACTCTCACCAAGGGATTTAACTGCAGCCAAGCGTTTGGCTGGATCAGGGTTCTTAAGTTCAATTGAGGCCCGCGTTAGCGTAATAATTTGTTTTATTTCGGGATCAGATTCTTTAATTAAAACTTGGTCAAGAATTGGCATTGAAAGAGCATCCGCGCTCGCTTCCAAGGATTTTGCCGCTTTTATTCGCTCTTCGCGATCGGGTGAAAATAATTTTAATAAGGATAAACTGGCATTAAGTGCACGACGTGTACTATTGTTAGTAACAAGTGTCTCTATATTCTCCGGTAATGGTTTGATTTCCTGACCGGTGGCAACATTAATAGCTCGATCTCCTTCCATGCGGATAATAGTATCGCCTGAGAATGACAAGGCATCATCGGCCATAGCTTGTAACAAAGCTGCAGCTTCCGGTGTCCCTAAAAGTGCTATGTTTTTAATGGATGCAACTTTTTCCTCATTAGTCTCGGCATTTAATTGCTTTACTATCTCTGGATCTAATGCGGCATATGCTGGAAGAGAGAAAACTATCAAAAAGAACGGTAATAAGAAAACTATTCGGGAAAGATTCGATAACATTTTAATTCTAATTTTTAGAAACATGCCTACACCGAAGAAATTTTTAAAGATACTGCAGTTAAGAGGATGTGACCGCGCTGGATATTGATCTATCTCAGCACACTTAAAACCCTGATTTTGTAAAAACGAAATATTAACCATTCAATCTTAATCGGTCAAGTAAATATATTATTATTATTATTATATGTATAAATCTATGACGGCATCCAATATTATTTAATAAGATTTATATTGCTATTATAAAATAAAAACAAGAAATGGAATATAGTTAGATTAAGTACATGCTGGCTGAATATATACGCCAACTATATACGCTAACAGATCTGGTCTGCAAATTACAACAATGCAAGCTTGAATACAGGAGTTCAGAATTAAGTAGAAAACCGGCTGATTTAATACTTACTTAGATTCTATTAGGTCTCATTAGTGTGCCGTGCATCCGGCAGATCTTACATCTATAGGAAGCTGGGTTTTTACATAGTTGCTTCGTTCGCTTTGTTAGCGCTATGCACCGATTAGTGCCATGCGAGAGCCTGGTCAGTGGTATGGACTACGAAATATTTTTTATGGTGCCCAGAGCCGGAATCGAACCGGCATGCCCATTACAGGCGAGGGATTTTAAGTCCCTTGTGTCTACCTATTTCACCATCCGGGCCATCAATTCATTGAAGGATTGATACAATCACGCTTGATTTCAAACATATTTAATCAGCAATGATTAGCGG
>Ga0209553_1000147_pt1 | contig 34778 bp, 27 predicted proteins | sample LauGreFBDMM110DN_2_FD_188217 | JGI IMG/M metagenome (GOLD analysis project Ga0209553, IMG submission 188217) | Freshwater lake microbial communities from Lake Michigan, USA - Fa13.BD.MM110.DN (SPAdes) (version 2) | ecosystem: Environmental > Aquatic > Freshwater > Lake | place: Lake Michigan...
TTGCTAATAAATTCGGTAGTCCACCGACGGCGATTGCAGCCGCAATTTCCGAATGGATTGGCACTCATTATCGGCAGAAGACCATTGATTCACTGATGTTGTGCCATATGGAAGAGCTCCTGAGTCGTCTTGTCGACGCGCAGGGTGGCTGTGAAAAAATTCAAAAGACGCCGATGCCATTCGTCTATGTTTCCATGATTAAACAGTTAATTATTATCTATCTCCTAACCTTGCCAATCGTGCTCTGTCAACGCTGTGGCTGGTGGTCTCCCCTGCTGATGCTCATCATCTCGCTGGGACTTTTTGGCCTCGAGGAAGCGAGCGTGGAAACCGAAGATCCGTTTGGCGTGGACGACAATTGTCTCGACCTTGTTGCCTGCACCATAACCATTGCACGAGATACGATGCAAATGGCATCAATCCCCGTGTTAAACCGGCTTCCGTAACTAACGCATCTTGCCCCCCGCACTGGTCCTAAGAATGTCGTCTTGGCCAGAGCCGACGTATCCAAACTATGGTGCCTGAAGCAGACGTGGCTGCCGGGGGTGAAGATGGGCCGCTAGACACCGACGAGCTGTTCGGTGGCACTGCCAAACATTGACAGCGGAGCACCCATGCGATCAAGGACGCTGAGGAAGAAGGCTGACAGATTGCGTTCCTTAGCGTCTTCGTATTCCAGCGTGCGTCCTGTCTGCAGTGATCCTGAAAGACCACCGGAAACAAGCAACGGGACTTTCGGAGCGTTGTGGGCTGTCCATTGTTCGTTGGCCAGCATGATGCAGGAGTTGTCCAGCACCGTGCCGTCGCCTTCCTGAATGGAGTCCAATTTTTTCACGAGATAAGCATACTGCTCCACCCAGAACCGTGTGATCGATGCATATTCTTTGTTCTGCCAGCCATGCGAAAAGTTGTGGTGATCCTGCCGCAGACCAAGGAACGGATACACCTGTCCCGAAAGGTTGTTAGTCAGCAGCAGCGTTGCCGCGCGAGTTCGATCGGTCTGGAATGCCAACGCAATGATGTCGCACATCAGGCGCGAGTGTTCATCAATCTGATTCGGAAGTCCATCCGACGGGCGGAGCAATTTGAGGGCGTTGGGTTTGTTGGATTCTGCTTCAGGTCGCTCCTGCAGTTTCACCAGCCGCTGTTCGACTTCGCGAACGGAAGTCGTATACTCGTCGAGTTTGGCTCTGTCAGAATTCGACACTGACCGAGAGACATCCTGCAATTGCTCAAGCACATGATCGAGCACGCTGATGTGCGTCCGGTTACTCTTGCTTTCAAACAGACTGTCAAACGCCAGTGACGGATACAGTTCTGAAGGAACAGGAGAAACCGGTGAACTCCAAGAAACATGAGACGAATACATCATCGAATAGCCCGACTCATGGAATCCACTCACGGGACGTTCGCAGGCAAGAACAAGGCTCGGTAAAACTGTTTCATCACCAAAACGCTGAGCAAGGTACTGATCCAGACTCGTGGCTGCGCGGATCTGGCGACCACCCTGCGGCTGGATCCCGGTCAGAATTCCGGCGGCTCCTTTGGCATGTCCGCCGACAACATTATCCGGATGTGCCAGCCCGTGGATGAAATTCACTTTCTGTTTGACCGGTTCGAGCGACGCAAACGCCGGGCCGAGTTCCAGATCAGCACCGCTTCCTCTGGACCACCATTCGGGAGGATGAATGCCGTCTCCGAAAAACAGAAAGGCAAATCGCTTTGGCGGCGTCTTCGCCGTCTCCGCTGCGAACAGCTTCACAGACTCTAGCCACGGCAGGGCTACGGTGGCGCCAAGTCCATTCAGGACGAGACGACGTGAAACACAAGGTGAGTTGCGGCGGCGGTTCATGAAGCACGGACTTTCTGTGTACGCTACTCAGGGTTGGCTAGTCGTGACAAAATCGCGACCACGCTGCTGACGGAATTGAGGACTTCGAACAACAACTTCAAACAGCGCTGAAAAACGGTAATCATTTGCGGCTAGGCGGGATTTCATTTCGGCCAAGAGTGGTTCATCCGACAGTTGCACCGAACGTCCCAGCGCATATCCTAGAAATTTTCGGCACAACGTCTGGAGAAACTCCTCACGTCGATGCTGTTCAATATACTCGATCAGCCCCGGAATTCCTCGGGCAGTTTCTCCGTTCGGCAATTTGGCCAGATTATCGATGGCACGTCCGGCACTATCCTGTGTACGCGAACGCCCTATCGCATCAAAGCCCTCCATCGCCAGTCCAGGACTGTCAAAGTGCTTGTGGCACATGGCACACTTTGCATCAGCCACGTGAGCCGCCAGCAGCTCACGAATTGTCTGGCTCGCTTCCTTTTCTGATTTCGGAAGTTCAGGTACGTCGGCAGGAGGAGGAGGAAAATGCTGGCCCAGCAAATGATGAACCGTCCAGAATCCTCGCTTGACCGGACTCGTCCGCTCACCCGCCGAATTCTTCGTCAGGATGATGGCCATCCCGAACAGACCGCCCCGCCCTTCGGCCTTGAGTCCGTTCACAGAATACCAGACGTCCATCGCATCGACATTCGCCTGAGAGTCCTCGGATGCATGTGTCAGATACTGCTTCTCTACATCGCCGCCGTAATGTGCCGCGAGGATCCGATTGACAAACGTCTCATCACTGTTAAGCAACGCCGTCACGGGAAGATCGTTCTGAATCAGATCAGTTACTAGCCGCATAGGTTCTTCAAAGATCGCCGCGCGCAGTTCGTCGTTGTAGCCGGGAAATGCCGGAGCGTTGATGGGATCTTTCTGAAGATAATCCCGATACCGCAGCCACTGGCCGAAGAACTCACGCGCAAACGCGCTGATCCGCGGATCCTTCAGCATGCGTCTGGTCTGCGCGAGCAGTTGATCTTCGTCCTGCAGCCTGTGATCTTCCGCCACAGCCAGGAGTTCGTTATCCGGCAGCGTCGACCACAGAAACAGACTCAGCCGACTGGCCAGATCCCGATCACTCAGCGGATAGACCCCGGCCCCGTCAGGCACCGCGGAAAAGTGATAGCAAAATTCCGGCGACATGAGCACGGCCGTCAGCACCCCTCGCAACGCGCCTTCAACATTCTGACCCTCACCCCGAAGTGTACGGTAGAGCTGCACCAACGATTCACGTTCCTCGACACGCAGTGGACGACGGTACGCGCGGCGGGCAAATGTGTCGAGGTCCGACAGCGCCTTCGTTTCAGCGGACGATAACAGTTCACGATGACGTGCAAGACCAGCCCGGATGTCATCAAAGAAGCCATGAATCATGCGGTACTTGTCATCGGGCGATTCGGCTTCCAAGGTATCACCCACACGTTTCACACCCAGTTTGTCGAGATACAGTTTCTCAAATCGGCCGAGCTTACTTTCTTCCACCAGATCGAGATCTTCCGACCGCAGAAAGTCGAATCGCTCATCGTGTAGAACCTCACGTTCCGATCGTTCAAACCACACAAATCCACGCAGCAGAGATTCCGCGCCCTCTGTGACGAAGTTCAGTTCCTCCCACAGTCGGTCCAATGCGGCATTCTGTTCGTCGTTCAGCACCTTCTCCACTAGAGGTCGATCATCGCGGAAGAAACCTTCGACCAGATGAAAGCCCGCCGCAAGGCCTCGGCTGTCATCGACGTAGTAGAAGCGATCGGGGAACGTCTGACAAAACGACTCCGCTGCGAGGCTTAACTCGTGTGCTGCCGGGCCGGTCTGATGAATCAGAAGTCGGGCACTTCGATCAAAACGATTCGGCGTCGGTTCACGCAACGACGACCGAATCAAAACACTGCCATTGCCGCTGTGCTTCAAGTCAAAAGTACAAGGAAGGAGCAGATGCCTGCCGTCCAGTTCCTGCTGCATCTCCCCCGAAATCGGGATTTCAATCGTGGCCGGAACCTTGACGACAAACGAATCCGCATCAACACCATCACCGATGGGATCGAAGCCAAACTTCAGGGACTCAAGCACGGTTGGAGCTAGCCGCGCCAATACGCTTCGCAGCGACTCAATGTTGTGATTTTTCTTTTCATCGTCGTTGCGTGGCAAATGGTCGGCCTGACTGAAAATCGGCTGTTTGACAATGACATACGCTGCGTCATCTGAGAATCCATGGTCGATCTGGATGAAGACCGACAGTGATTCTGGCGACTCACCTTGCGGCTTCGAAAAGCTGATCGGCTCCAAGAGGGCTTCGGTCTGCAACGCAGCGGGATCGAAATGGTCTCGACTGGCGGCCACCTTTGTCCGAAACGCCAGATGACTGATCGGCCAGTTGCCGGCGTTCGATTGAATCAGTTGCTGCGGAGGAGGAGCCAGCAGCGATCGATTGAATTCAATGAATTCGGCCAGCAACATCAACTCGGCCGGTCGCTGCACGGCGTCCATCGGCGCCGGGATCGCTTGCCAGCGTTGGTTCAGCTCCCGGGACAACGCAGATTCCGATCCGGTCGTATGCAGTGTGTTCCAGATAATTGACAGGTACTTTCCACTCAACCCGCGGGTGGTTGCCCATTCTTCAATGTTGCCATGAATCTGGTCCGCCGGGCGATTACGGAAGCGCCAGGCAGCGTCGAGATAATCAAGCGTATCGACCGCGTGCCTGTGATAGAAATCAATGATGGCCTGTTCGGTCAGCTTTTTGCGTTCGTTGTAGGATGTCACTGGAAACGGCGCGAAGAACATCCCGTCCGGCTTCAGGACCATGTGGTCAGCGACAAGCTGGGCAGCAGTCAGATATTTCTTCAGCAGATTAGGAGACATCCGCAGTGCTTCGCCGGTATTATCGAAGCCTTCGCCTCCAGCTGGATCGGCTGGGAAATCTTTCGTGGGTCGGATGTCAACGCCGGTGAGTTCCCGAATGCTGAGATCATATTCCGTGTTAGAAAGACGACGCGGCAGCACAACTCCCGGATCGCCGGCCAGCTTCTGAGCTTCGGAAATCAGAATCGATTCAATCGCTGCCACCACCTGATTACTCTCGGTGACGGCAGGCTGTGGAGCATCTTCGGGAGGCATTTCACCATCACGAATGAATTCTATGACATGCTTCCACCGCCGAAAACTTTCAATGACATCGCTGGCCGTTTTGAACTTTGTGAAATCAAGTTCACCCTTGGCATCCGCGCCGGCATGGCAATTCATGCAGTACTGCTGCATGTACGGCACAACATGATCCTGATAATCATCGGCTGGCACTCCCGTCGGAATGCAGATGCCTGCGCAAATCAATGCGAACTGCCAAAGCTGAATCAGGCTGACGTGGTTCATAAGCCAAGGTTCTTGAAACAGAGCGCGATGGTCACAGAGGCGGGGGCGGCAAGGGGCAGGAAAAAGTATACAAGCCCCCGCACCAAATCCGAAGCGACAGATCGGCGGGAAACAAGGCCAAGGGGTGGGAAGTGCCCATCGAACAGGCACATGTTGGCGATTTGGAGGAATCTCGTCAGATCTCCTGCGGGGTAAAATTCGCGACACTTGCTGAAGCCTAGCAGTGAAGCTACGCTCATGTGCGGCACCTAACTTTTGCCTGATCCCCGCCGTATTCTCAACGCACTCAATCAAAGCCTTCCCGCAGAATCTAACGGCTCAGATCAAGAGCACATGGAACGAATCTACCCGATGAAAACCACACCCCTGATTCTTCGTTTTCGATACTTTATCATGCCTCTCTTTGGCGTTGCGTTCTCGACCGCGATCCTCTTTGCGGAGGATGTCGCGTTAAAAGGCGAGGATCATTCTGAGAGACTTGGTCTCGCTCGACCCGACGTCGAATTTCAGATTTTTCAGTTTCCCGCGGATAAAATCCCGCGGATTGACGGCAACACAGACGACTGGTCTCTCGTTCCGGATTCCTACGCCATCGGTGTCGATCAGTTGCGCGAGACAGTGATCGGAACCGGCGACAAACATGATCCGACCAATCTTGACGTCAAGGTGAAGGTCGGCTGGGTCCAAGGGCAGAACCATCTTTATTTTCTGTACGAGGCTACCGACAACTACTGGGATTTCGCTCGCCAAGATCTGCATAACGATATTTTTGAAGTGGTGGTTGACGGCGACTTATCTGGCGGGCCACTGATTCGTCAAATGCATCCCAATAAAACGCTGCGTGACCGCATGGATACCCATTTTCTGTTTCACGGCGTCCACGCCCAGAACTATCATATTTTCACTCCAGCCAAAGACAAGGACTGGGCGATGGTGTGGGGCGCGCAACCTTGGATTAAGGAACTACCCTATGCCAACGCGGCCTATCAGTACAACTTTATACATGGTGAAAGCGGCAAGCTGGTGCTGGAATTTTTTATCACACCCTTTGACTACGCGCCGCCCGAGCGCTCGCGCGCAGTGCAGACGAAACTCGAAGAAAACAAGGTGCTCGGCATGTCTTGGGCTGTGTTGGACTACGATGACGACAAAGCAGAGACCTACGCCGGTTTTTGGAACCTTTCGCATAAAACGACAATGTATGGCGATGCGTCGGACCTCGTCGCATTCCGCTTAATGCCGATCGAGAAGAGCCTCCGCCAGCCCGTTGAGGCCGATTGGTCTTTTCAGGTCATCAGCCAAAACGACCGGAGCGTTGCGTTTCAAGATCGTTCATATGGGAACATCACCGCGTGGCACTGGGATTTTGGTGATGGGACCGAAGCGACCGATCGTCATCCGACTCACCGCTACGAAAAGGCGGGCGAATTTATCGTGACACTCAAAGTCGCAGGTCCGGAAGGCAAAGCGCGGCGGACGAAAGTTTGGGACATAACCTTGCCATAAACCACAGGTGCCTCGCCATGAATCCAAGTGGGATTGATGGCAACCATTGGGCCGCCCAGTCTTAGTGGCATCTGCCCCCTGTGGTGCGGGATTGTCCACTTCGATACTCGACGCGGCCAGAAATGAGTCCGGCGAGCGGAGCGGAGTGAGCCAATGGTACGTCGTTTTTGGACCGGCAAGCTGACGCGGGCCAAGGCGAGAGCAATATCCGCCGCTGGATCATCGAGAGCGACTGGCTGGAAGCCATCGTTGCCTTGCCTCTGAACCTCTTCTACAACACGGGCATCGCCACCTCCATTTGGGTGCTGAGCAACCGCAAGCCCGCCCATCGCAAAGGCCAGGTTCAGCTCATCGACGCCACCCAATGGTTCAAACCGCTGCGCAAGAACATGGGCAAGAAGAATTGCGAACTTGCCGCTGATGACATCTAGGGCATCTGCGATGCCTTTCTCGCTTTCAAAGAAACGCCGCAGTCAAAAATCTTCCCCAATGCCGCTTTCGGGTATTGGAAAGTAGAGGTTGAACGCCCGCTGCGGCTGCAGAGCCAGCTCACCCGGCAACGCATTGAAACCCTGCGTTTTGCCTCCGGCGACGAAGAAATCCGCGCCGCGCTTTACGAACAACTCGGTGACGCTCTCTTTGAGCAACCCGCCACCGTTCGCGATCAACTGGAACAACTCGTCAACGACTACGGCAAGGGCGACAGCGAAGCGGAGGGCGAGGAAGGCGGCGAGAACCACCCCGAAGAAATCCCTGCCCGAAGCGAAGAAAAAGAAGCTCCGCAGCGAAGCCACTTGGAAGCGCGACGCCCTGCTCCTCGATGTCGCCAACCAGCTCCGCAAGGCCCTCGGCGATGACCTCTACGAGGACCACAATGTGTTCTTAAAAAAGGTCGAGGCGGCCCTCAAAAAACTCGACCTCAAGCCCAGCACCTCCGACCTCAAGCTCATCGTCAATGCCGTCAGTTGGCGCGTGGAGGATGCACCGCGCGTCATCGCCAAGCAGGAGAAGCTCAAACCGGGGCAGAGCGTGACCGAACATGACCGGCTCTGTGGCTGGTTTGAAATCCAAAATCCGCAATCCAAAATCCGCATTCGCTACGAGGCCGACACCAAGATCGGCTACGAAGTCAGCTTCACCCGCCACTTCTACCAGCCGCCCCAGCTCCGCACCCTCGCCCAAATCATCGCCGACATCCTCGCGCTGGAGCAGGAGACCGAAGGCCTGTTGCATGCGATCACGAAAGGGGTCACGGCATGAATAAGAAGATCCCCAAGAAAGTGTCACCAGCGGTGACACAAATTGTCGCGCCACTGGTGAGACAATTGCCCGGAGCACCTGCCGACCCGGCTTTCACGGAAGTTCTCCAGCTCATCCAAGCCGCGAAACAGCGGGCCGCGCAGGCGGTAAAGACTGAACTCATCACGCTTTACTGGCAGGTGGGCGAATACATCAGCCGCAAGATCGAGACGGTCGGCTGGGGCAAAGGCACCATTCAAAATCTGGGCACTTACCTTCAAAAAGCCCAGCCGGGGATTCGCGGATTCTCGCCACAAAACATCTGGCGGATGCGCCAGTTCTACGAGGCTTACCGGGAAAAGCCAATTCTCTCACCACTGGTGAGAGAATTGCCGTGGACCCATCACATGATCATTCTCGGACGGTCCAAGATGGAGGAAGCACGCGAGTTTTACATCCGCCTCGCTATTCGTGAAAAATGGGGGAGACGCGAGCTGGAACGCCAGTTCAACACCTCCCGTTTCGAGCGCACGATTCTAAATCCCATAAAACTCTCACCACTGCTGAGAGAATTGCATCCGCAGGCCGCCGAGTTCTTCAAAGACATCTACACCCTCGAATTCCTCGGCCTCCCCGCCGAGCATTCCGAAGCGGATCTGGAAGGCGCGTTGCTGAAAAATCTGGGCCGTTTCATCACCGAATTGGGCCGGGACTTCTGCTTCATCGGCTCCCAGTATGCCAGCCTAGGGCAACGCCCTAGGTTACAGGCCACAAACAACCATCAAGCCCTGAAAGGGCGTCCCAACCCATGCCACAATCTCTTGCCCGTCTGCACATTCACCTCATTTTTAGCACCAAAAATCGAGAGCGAATCATTTCCGACCGGGTTCGTGATTCCCTTCACGCTTACATGGCGACCGTGTTGCAAAACATTGGTTGTCCCTCGGTGCTTATCAATTCCGTCGAGGACCACGTTCACGTCCTCTTCGAGTTGGCCCGCACTGTTGCCGTCAGTGCAGCTGTCGAGGAGGTCAAAAAAGCCTCGTCCAAGTGGATCAAGACACAGGGCGCGGAGTTCGCCGGATTCGCGTGGCAGGCAGGTTATGGTGCGTTTGCGGTTTCCGAATCCAACGTGCCCGCCGTCCGTGAATACATCGCCGGGCAGCAGCAACATCACCGGAAGAAATCGTTTCAGGAGGAATACCGGGCGTTCTTGGAGCGGCATCGGGGCGCCTTCGATGAACGGTATGTGTGGGATTGATGCACCCGATTGGCCCGCCCCTTCAGGGCTTGAATCATTTAACACCGCAGACCCAGGGCGTTGCCCTGGGCTGGTATGGGGCTGCCCCGTTGGGGCGCAGAAAGGAGCCACGGCATGATCGAGGGACTCAAGCCGTATGCGGAATACAAGGACTCGGGGCTGCCTTGGATTCCCAAGACACCCGGACATTGGTCGGTGAATCGGCTCAGACACGCGTGCGAAATGGTGGTCAGCAATGTGGACAAACACACGAAGCTAAATGAACTGCCAGTGTTCTTGTGCAATTACGTCGATGTGTACAAGAATGAGCGAATACATCCGCGACTTCGCTTCATGCGTTCTCCGGCGAGCCGGAATACAACGGCGAGAAAGTCAGCGGGGCGAAGCTCAACGGCTTTGCGGGCAACGATATTGCCGACCGGATGCAGGAAGACCCGTATCGCTTTCTGATCTGCGCCGACAAATTCCAGACCGGCTACGATGAACCGCTCTTGCACACGATGTATGTGGACAGGGTGCTCAGCGGCATCAAGGCCGTGCAAACGCTGTCGCGCCTGAACCGGGCACACCCAAAAAAGAGCGATGTCTTCGTGCTCGATTTCCAGAACGACACCGAGACGATTGAGAAGTCGTTTGCCGATTATTACCGCACAACGATCGCTCAGCAGCGAGACCGACCCAAACAAACTGCGATGAAGAACACGCCGAGCACGGCCCGGATCGAGCACGACAAGGCGTTGAAGCGGGTGATCACGGCGATGTTCAAAGACGACGCGCAGCTCTTCAAACAATTCCAAGACAACGAGTCCTTCCGTGGCTGGCTGACCGAGACGGTGTTTGGGATGACTTACGAGAAGTGAGCGAGCAATCACGAGGGCGGCGAGAATATCAACGTCTAGGGCGAGATCCAGAAGATCTCCATCCGCGCGACGAACATTTTCCGCAAGGAAGGTGGACAGTGGAAAATGATTAGCCACCACGTAGACTTATCGCCAAAATTGTGAAATGAATCGGGCCGCGGAGAATGATGAACGTCTGCGGACGGATGTAGACTGGAAGAGGTTGGAATGTTTGTGATGCCGGTCGTTTGATGGGGTTTGCAATGAATGTCGTTCGATTTCGCTTTGTGAAAGCGTTATTGCTGATCGTGTTCGTGATCAGCCACGTGAGCGCGTCCACGTCCGCGGCCGACAAGGGGCCGCTCAACGTGTTCATCATGGCCGGTCAATCGAATATGGCCGGAGCCGATTCGGAAGTGGCGGTGCCTCCCGGATTTCAGCAAACGGAGGCCGATCGCGCGACTCGATTTACGGTGTCACCACTTCTAGACGGCGAGACGTCGAAGGAGTACATGCCATGGGGAGAGATCCGCGGCCATCAAATTAAGAACAAGCTCGTCCATGGCCCGGAAGTTGGTTTTGCTCGAGCACTTTACGCGGCGGGATGGCGCGACATCGCCATCATTAAGGTGCATGCCAACTTTGGCCGCGAAGTTCAGGCGTGGCCATGGGGCGAAGGCGGCCCACTCTTTAATGCGTGGACGATGTTCGTCGATGCTCGGTTGGCCGAAATCAAGGCAGATGGGCACTCTGCTCGCATTTGCGGTTTCGTCTGGCATCAGGGTATCGACGATGCGATCCATGGGAAACTTGCCGGTGATTATGCACGCAATCTCAGTGACCTGATCGGCGTCATGCGCGAACGCTATGGGACCAAACAGACGTCATTCGTGCTCGCACGCAGCGTGAACTCACGGATCGCACAGCCTGATCCCAATGCTGGAGACGATACGCCGATGGCCGTGGTGCGACGATCACAGGTGAAAGTTGGCGAGTCGATTCCCTTCGCTGCGTGGATCGATGTGGATGACCTTCCCAACGTCAACACTCATCATTTCAGTGCAAACAGTCAGCTTGTAATAGGCCAGCGCTTCGGCGATGCTTTTTTGAAATTGCAGTGAAAATGCGAGGCGACACAGCACGCTGTATGAGGGAATTTTTTGGCGACTCAAATTCGTTCCAATCCCTCCGTGAGATCTGCGAGATCCTGTGGAATGATGTCGTGCGCTTGAAAATCTGGCGATGTTCAGGTTCCAAGCGTGGCGCAGTCGCGACGCGGTCAATCAACCAAGTGTGACGTGCCACAAGATGCCTGTCACCCGGGCACTTTCACTGCGTTTTCAGAATGCGTCATTCGGAGAGTGACGTCTACTTTGACACTTGCCGAAATCGTTAAATCTGAGCTACCTCCGGCACTTCAAATCCTGAACTATTTGGATCCTTCAGCAGTTGATTGGCTTCCTTGGCAAAATCACCCGTGTGCGTTTCTGTCGTGGGATCAAATGTCAGCCACGGGCCAACCGTGTATTCAGCACCGTCTTCGGGAACTCCGACACCATCCCGCATGATTTCGTGCAGTTTCAGAAAGTGCTCGGCGGCTTCTTTGTTGTCGCCAAAACGTCCGGCTTTGCTGTTGAATGGAACTTTCTCGCCCAGACGATACGAGTTGTTCATGAGATGACCAAGCACGCAGCCGTAGTGAGCATCGTGGACGTTGCCGTTTGCAAGTTCAGGTTTGCCTTCGCGACAGGCTGTGATGAACGCCGCCCAATTGCCGCCAGGCGTGACTTTTCCAGGCTTGATGTCCAGTTTCTCGCCGGCTGAACTTCCGGATGGATAGTACAGGCCCCGGACGATCCTACCTCCGTCTTCAAAGTAATACTCATTCTCCACCTGATGTTCGTATCCTTTGTAGTCGACATTCCGCACGTTGAAGAAAACTTGCTGGCCGTTTGGGTATTCGGCTATTCCCATCATCGCATTGGGTGTCTCACCCTGATCGTTCCAAGCGAAACGACCCCCGATCGCCATGGCGCGTACGGGATGTGTGAGTTCTTTGTCCAGAGCCCAGCGTGCGATATCCAGTTGATGGGTTCCTTGGTTGTTTAGGTCGCCGTTGCCGGTCTTCCAGAACCAATGCCAGTTGTAATGCACGTAGTTGCCGTGGAACTCATCGATCATGGCTGGCCCGCGCCACAGGTTCCAGTCAAGATTTTCCGGCGAATTAGAGATCGGCTTAAATCCGATACTGCCTCGTGGTTTGCAACAGTAACCGTAAGAGATTTTCAATGGCCCAAATTGGCCGCTCTGAATTGCTTCGTGCAACCCGGCAATATTCGCATCGCTGCGACTCTGTGTGCCGTGCTGAATGACGACACCGTATTTCTTCTGCGCCTCAACAGCAATCCGACCTTCGCCCACATCATGGCTCATGGGCTTTTCCACATAGACGTGCTTCCCTGCCTGAGCCGCCCAGATCGTAATCAGCGAATGCCAGTGATTTGGTGTGGCGACTGAGATCGCATCCAGATTCTTGTCTTCTAGGGCCTCGCGAACATCGGCAATTCCCTTGGCCTTGAAGTTATCCTTGAGTTTCCCCTGCAGGCCGTTCATGGCTGCTGCGAGGACCTTCTGATCCGGATCAATCAGGTACGCGATTTCCACGTTTTCCTGATCCATCCAGCCGCTGAGATGACTTTGCCCACGCCCGTTCAGGCCAGCCACTGCAATTCGCAGGCGATCATTGGCCCCCAGAATTTTCCCCGAAGCCCGAGTTCCTGTCAGCAGCAGCGAAGCGCCTGCCGCCGTGGAATTTTTGAGGAACTTCCGGCGCGAGACATTAGCCATCGAATGAGCCCTTGAATGAGTGGTGGGATTTTCGGGAGGGATGAGTTGCCATTGGAGTGTAGCGCTAAAATGAAGCGTCTTCAATCGTTGTGGTCAACTGGCCAAGCGTGGCCGAAGCCAGTGGGATTAAAAATGCACTCACGATTGAGCCACGCGCCTACGGATATGTCGGCGGCGCGGGGCTGTACCTGAGTGTGCGACGATCTTATTGGGATTCCTTCGTACTCTTGAAGTCACGCGCTCCGGCAGGTAGCCTATTGAAAAACTCGAGGGTGGTAGTGGATGCTTCCGCATGCGTCAAAACTCGCGAAATGACCGTTCAGCACGATGATTGCTGCCGCAGGATTGCAGTTCGTTAAGCCTCATAAAAGTCTGGAGTCGCAGTGCCTGTCCCCGGGTTTCAAGTGCGCCGCGCGAGTCGAGCTGACGCATCGGATCTTGCCCAACTTGCGGCATGCACATTCCGCGATACGTATTTCCTGATGAGCGATCCTGTCGAGGTCGAAGACTACATTCGTACGAACTTCACGCCACAGTTGCTCGAAGAGCAGATTGCCGACGACTCTGCCAGTTTCATGCTCGGCAGCATCGCACATCGATTTATCGGATATGCTCACGTTCGGCTCTCGGTGGCACCTAAGTGTGTGGCGGGCCCGGATCCGATCGAGCTGTCTCGTCTTTACCTAGAGCAAGCATTTCACGGACAAGGGTACGGATCAGCTCTGGTGCGTGCGGCCTTCCGTGAAGCAAGGGCAAGAAATTGTCAGACCCTGTGGCTCAATGTCTACTCCGAGAACATCAAAGCTCGCGCTTTCTATACTGCCATGGGCTTCGTGGAGATTGGTGCCCGCGATTTTCTTTTCGGTGGCCGCTACTACAACGACCCCGTCATGTCTCGTGCCATTCCCCCTGACGGCTGACCAATTTGTGTAACGCGTAACCAAGGGGAGATTGCTGGAGCGTGGTCATCCTCCGATCACATCCACACCTTGACTCAGCTGCAACTCGTTTTAAAAAGCAAGCGTAGCGAAACAGAAAGGCCGACGATTGCTCGTCGGCCTTTGGAATTCTTGAGACACCAACGGTGCCGATCAGCGTGACATGAATACGACGACCTGACCGACTTCGACCTTCAGCATCACGTCGTCGATGGTTGGCAACGTCGTGACAATGGCTCTCATGGATGCCTTGTCGAAGTTGATCCATTCGGCAGATGTCCCGGACGATGATTCACCGACGGCGTTGTACATCGCGCGAATGTTCGGGCGGTTGCGAAGCGTAATCACATCGCCAGGCTTCACCATGATACCCGGCTTGTTGATCGTCTTGCCGTTCAACTGAAAGTGGCGATGAACGATGCCCTGACGGGCCTGCGGTCGCGTGAGTGTGAACCCAGCTCGACGAACAACATTGTCGAGGCGGCGTTCACACAGGATCAACAGCGTTGAACCGGTGTTGCCTGTGGTTCGCTTAGCAATATCGAAATAGCGAAACAACTGCCGATCGCGCAGTCCGTAATAGAATTTGATCTTTTGTTTTTCTGCCAGAGCGGCACCATAGGTGGTCGGCTTCTTCCGGCGTTTGTGCATCCCAGGAGGAAACTCTTTTTTTTCCGAAGCCTTGATAGCTCCGGAGCTCTCGTAAACATTCATTCCCAGACGGCGATTGATGCGGCCCTTCGGACCTGTGTAACGACCCATTGTCCCTGAAAACTCCAAAAGAATACTCTGTGCTCTACACCATCACCTCGACACGCGCGAAGCGACCGTCACCGTTTTCCAGATATTCAACGCCTTTTCAGACTTAGAAAACTGGATCTGACAGGCAAAACCCGCTGCGAAGCGGCTGCGTGCAGAGAAAACTCCCAACCGGCAGGACGCCGTGTCGCGAGGAACTGGACAGCGTACCGACAACAGATTCGCCGATCAATGTCGGGAATCACTTCATACCGTGAAATGCCGGGATTCAGCCGGTTTTCTCAGCCCCAGCATCAGCTGTTTCACCAAAATTTGCCCTGATTCGCGACGGAACAGCGCCTGTTCCGAGAGCCACCAGCTGCAACGGAACCGTGTCTTTTGCTGAATCGCCGCATCCGGAACAAGATCCACAACTGCCGATTTTACCGGAAGAGACAAACGCTCCCAACCGCCTTAACAGGATGCCGGTGGCGATTGCAAAAATCAAAAGAGTGACCGAAGTTTGCCAGTCCATAAGTTGCATCGTCCGCAAAAAATACGCTTTCCACGCAACATCTACTCCTATCCCATGCCGTTTAGCAAGGAAAATCTCCCAGAATGTGGCGAAAACAAAGGGATTTCTTTGAATAATGCAGGCCACTGCCTGCAAGAATCTATTTTTGGGGCGTTTAGCAACTTCACGCTTTTTTGGGCCGGTGTCCCTGCGCACCATATGCCTTGATTGCTGCCGAACGCAATTTGTCACTCACGAAAAAACGTTGGAACCAAGAATCCATGTCCACTGCGACAACTGAAACATTGGCCTCTGAGCTTGCCAAAAAGATAGCCGACAAGACAGCCAAAATCGGAATCATCGGGCTGGGCTATGTGGGGCTGCCTCTCATTAGCGCGTTTACGAATGCTGGATTCCATTGCCTAGGTTTCGATGTCGATGCCGAAAAAGTCCGCATGCTCAAGTTGGGACGCAGCTACATCAAGCATCTGGCGTCGGAGAAAGTTGCCGACTGGATTCAACGCGGCATGCTGGATCCGACAAATGACATGAGCCGCCTTGCCGAAGCCGACGCGATCATGATCTGTGTGCCTACACCGCTCAGCGCTAGTCGCGACCCGGACCTGCAATACATCGAATCCACCGCGGACGCCATCGCCGCCGTCCTGCGCCCCGGTCAATTGGTGATTTTGGAAAGCACCACCTATCCGACCACCACACGCGACGTGATGGTTCCGATCCTGAATCGCAATCTAGCAGGCCTTGTTTGCAGCCGCGATGTGTTTGTCGCCTTTAGTCCGGAACGCGAAGACCCGGGCAATCCTGATTATACGGCCGCTGGGATTCCGAAAGTGGTCGGTGGGATCGATGAGCAAAGTAGCGAACTAGCCTGTGCACTTTATGGTCACGCGATTGTCAAGGTCATCCGAGTAGCGAATGCCGAAATCGCGGAGGCCTCGAAGATCCTAGAAAACACCTACCGCGCCGTCAACATCGCGCTTGTCAATGAGTTAAAGACGCTGTTTGATCGCATGGGAATCGACATCTGGCAGGTTGTCGACGCGGCCAAAACCAAGCCCTTTGGATTTCAGGCTTTTTATCCCGGACCAGGGCTGGGTGGACACTGTATCCCGATCGACCCATTCTATCTGAGTTGGCTGGCGCGGATGCAAGGCATGAACACACGCTTCATCGAACTGGCAGGTGAAGTGAATGCGGCAATGCCACGTTACGTCATCAGCCGTCTCTCGGAATTTCTGAATGATCAGGGCAAGCCGATCAAGGGTAGCAAAATTTGCCTGCTGGGGATGGCCTACAAGAAAGACGTCGATGATCCTCGGGAAAGCCCCTCATTTGAACTGATGGAATTGCTCCTCGAACGCGGTGCAATCCTGACGTACAGCGATCCCCATGTTCCGAAACTACCAAAGATGCGCCACTTTCAGCTTCCGGCGATGAGTAGCACAGAGTTGACAGCCGAGTTCCTTGCAACGCAGGACTGTGCGCTAATTTCCACTGATCACACGGCCTTCAATTACGAGCACATTGTGCGACATTCACTGCTCGTGCTCGACACCCGCAATGCGACAAAAAATGTCACCACAGGTCGTGAAAAGATATTTAAGGCCTAAGTTACGGACGCGTCATGTGGGCTGGTTTCCAACCGGTATCCATGCGAAAATTGTCATCCAGTGAATTTGGGTTTGAAGTCGATCGGGCTGTGGCGGGGGCGGCGGGCTTTGGAGGTGTACTTTTCGACGTGGTCGAACCACTGGAGTGAAATTCTTCAAAAGAATCGGCGAATGGATTCTCCGCCGTGGTGAGATCGTTCGCTGCCGGTGCTTTCGCTTTTGATAATGCCGCTGCAACAGGTGGCCCGCCTCGCTTGTCGATTAACGGCATCGCGAAGTCGTCGCCTGGATCCTCGATTTCAGGGGCTAGCACAGTGTTGTTCGGCGCGACGCGAATCCCCTGCCGCAACTCTTGCCTTGAGCGTGCCACGCTTGCTGCACGCAGATTAGACTCTTTTTTCTGTTCGGCCCACGACACAAAATCACGGGCTTCGCTGGCAGTGTCCTGAACCTGCGGATTTGCTGCCTGAGCGGTCTGCGGCACACTCTCGGATGTGTCGGTTAGAAAATTACTGAAGCTCTCGGCCTCTAGACTAATCTTCGGGAGTGCGGCCCGAATCGCCGCAGGGTTGACCAAATTCTGTGCGGCAACGTTGGCTGAAGACACCGTCCGTGTGGGAAGTTCATCGACTTTGGTGGCGACTTGATTCGCGGCGGCGCGGGAGGCTGCCGTGCGTTTTTGCAGAAAGTCCGACAACGCGGGGCCAGAGTATGACGTGACGCCAGCCGTCCGTTGGATGTTGGCCCCATTCTCACGCGGTGCGTCCTCAACGACGTCCTCAGGATATGTTGCAGCCGCAACACGCCGGCCATTTTCGGTCACCCCATGCGACGCAACTGCCTGCCGAATCGGTTTCGGTCCTATCGTTCCCGCGGATGTCTTGCTCGGCTCAGACGTGTGCCCCTGGCCTTCAGCGAGTGACGGATCCAAATTGTCCAAACTAGCACGTCCGGAGGCTTTCGATTTCCCAACGCTCGACTTCGCCACGGCACTGTCAGGCTCCATAAACGGATCCTGCATTTCCGCATAATCGTTGCGCGACAGCCAGCCGCGATTCTTCGAACAGCCTGCTCCAAAGAAGACTGCAGCCGTGACAGAAAGTATGATGAACTTGCTGGCCATTTGGTATTTCCTTTCGAAACGACTTTGGAAAATGTCTTCGGAACTAATCGCCACGTGGCTCAATGCACGCTCCGCACGATGGGTTCCTGACGCCGTCTCCAATGTGTTACTTCAAATCTGCTCAGGGAACCTGAGCTTCAATATTCTCGGTGTCTATCGACTGAGCCTGTTCTACTAACGCTCCTGCGTTTCCTGTCGCATTGCCGTGATAACGGCTGTTGAATTCATCCGGTGAAAACGCATCCCGACGATTGGCGTACTTCGCTTGCCGTAGAAATCTTCCGTCGGTGTCATCTGTTGACAGTTGGCGTGCGTGTGGATTTCCGGGGACATCCTCCGGCGTTCGCAGCATCTCCACTTTGCCTCCCGATTCATCCATGGCAGCGACTTGGCGAATTCCGGACTTAGAAAACTCCGCCCCGCCCCTACCCTGCTCCGCCGCCTCTGCCATCGCATCCGGCGCAATATCGTGCGACGCCTGCCGCACCCAATTCTGCAACACGCTGAACTGCATTGCTCCCGATCGCCCTGAAAAGGCACTGGAGGCCATGTTGCCATGCGCCTGCTCTCCAATTTTCAGGAGCGGGCTTGTCGGCGGATTCGAAAAATCTAGCTGCTTCAACACGGCAGCAAGGTTGCGTTCGGCAATCGCCGGAGTTGAACCGCGATGCGTCGAGACGAGCTGAAATTGCGACTTCGCGCCCAGACCATGACAACCCGAGGTCGCGCATTTGTTCATCAACAGCGGTTGGATGTCACGCACAAAAGTATGTGCGACAGATCGATTCAGTCCAGCCAGAGATCGCGTTTCAATCGCGGGCCTCTGAATTTCCGCTTGCGATGGATACTCGGTCAACCCCGAGCCCGTGATGGCCAGCTGAGACTGTTCGCCGACGCGTTCCAACGCCCGCAGCATCCGCTTCGCGTCGTCACGATTAGGGTCCAGATGCAGTGCATCAAGCACTTCGCGCCGCGCTTGAGTATGCAGTTTGTTGCCAAGGCACCACCGCGCAAGTTCAAGGTGATTGGCTGGAGTGAATTCTGGAAGTGAACTCCGCATGCGGTCGTAGGCGTCAGGCAGGCTTGCAGCCGCAAACCGCACACGATCGGAATTGATAAACATCCGCCCAGCGGAGACCTGAATGTCGTAACCATCGGGCCGAGGCGTGACGTGACCAGAGATCACCTGCCCGTCAACGAGAACGAGCAGCATCGTAGGCGGCCGGGTCTCGCCCGGAGCCTCGTCCACTGCTAAACCACTCTGCGCAACAACTGCCCGGCAGCTTGCAGCAAGCAGAATCAGCAAAGTGGCGCGACAAGCATCCATGCAGTGAGCCAGCCCGGTTTAAACGCTCCACTCCGAGATCGCGAACCATCCATGGCGCACAACATCTCAGGCGGTATGCGGCGAACGGTATCGCGGGGGTGGCTTGAGGGTCAAGACGAGCTGCTCTTGACACGTCTGAATCGGGAATGTGTTACGCCTAAAAGCTGTAAATTCCTTCTGATTTGGCCATCAGGATGCGTGAACGGCAATTTCTGCCGGTTTTGTAAGGCTTCGTCCCGGATCGCGCTCCAGCAGATAGAACGCACTATCCGCCCGCAAATTGGCACCCATCAGGCGATCGACGGCGTGACCACGAATAATGGGGCTTTCTTTCACAATCCGCAGGCCGATGCCGTCCATCAGGTCGCGAAAATCCTTCATCGACATGAAGTGGACATTTGGCGTTTCATACCATTCATAGGGCAGTGCGTGTGTGATCGGTGTTCTGCCACGCCGCAGTACTTCCAGTCGCACGCGCCAATGCCCGAAATTCGGCACAACGATCAGAGCTCGATGCGCGACACGCAACATCTCCAACAGGAGTTTCTTGGGATGACGAACCTGCTGCAATGTCTGGCTAAGCACCGCGTAATCGAAACTATCATTCGGGACATCGACCAGTCCTTCGTTGAGGTCCGCTTCAATCGCCGGAAGACCGCGTTCGATAACCGACACAATGTTGGCATGTTCGACTTCGACGCCCATCGCCGTGCAACCCAATTCATCCTGCAGACGCTGCATGAGCCGCCCATCGCCGCAGCCAAGGTCAATCACGCGACTGCCGCGTTCGATATGCCGCATGATGAGTTCATCTGTGAGCTGGACCGACAAGTCGGGCATCTGATAGCGATTTTTGGTCGGCATGGACGATGAATTTCCTAGAGCTTGACTCGCTGAGTCGAGGGCGATTCCTGCAGCCTGGTGACTTGAATCCGAGTTATACTCCGCGCGGGCACAAGTGTCGTGTAGCCGGATTCGGAAGAATTAGGAGTTCTGCATTATTCATGGCCGAATTCGGACGAATCCGGCTACAACCATACATCTCATCAGACCCGCGCGGAGTATATCGCCTAGCAGACCAGACGACGGACATGCCTGTTCATCCTAAGCACCCGCGACTGGAGACCAAAGTCTGTAATCCGGCAAAAATCCTGAGAAGCCTAAGTTCGGCAGATGTTTCAGCAGCCAAATCGGGCGTGGCTGGGTAAAATGTTAAGGAAACCTTGAGTCGTTTGAAACATGGAATTCAGGACACGGGCTATGAAAATTGCACTACTTTCGACAGTTCTGGTTTCGACCATTGTCGCGGCGACTGGCACAATGAACACGGCTGGTGCTGGATGCGCCTGCCCATTCTGTGATGCACCTTCCCTCATGATGTCCGAACAGATCGGACAGTGCGATCACATGCTGCGCGGAAAATGGCTGGAGGGTGAAAAGCCCGTGAGCCTACGTAGCGGTTCGTCAAAGTTTGAAATTTTGGACGTCGCCTTTTCCAAGGGGGATCGTTTTCAAAAAGGTCAGGTTATCGTCATGCCACAGTATATCGCTGGCAGCGACACGAGTACTTATACGCTCATGGGGCCAGATAATCGCCTCGAAGACTGGCACGTGCCATCGGAAGTGACCGAAGCCTCTTGGACATATCTTTCGAAAATACCACCGGGGGTGAAAGACGCCAACGCCCAAGCCGCGCGACTCTTGTATTTTCTCGACTACTTCGAGCATCCAGATCTGCTAGTTTCGAATGATGCGTTTGCTGAATTCGCGTCCGCTCCGTACGAAGTGATCGTGCCACTTAAAGATCAGCTGCCTCGGGAAAAAATTCTGGGCTGGTTGCAAAATCCAAAGACACCCGTGACGCGCGTGGGCTTCTATGGCATGTTGGCAGGCATCTGTGGTCATCCCACAGACGCGGAAATTTTGGAAAAGAAAATCGTAACGCTCGATGGCGACTTTCGACTTGGCATCGAAGGGGTCATGGCGGGTTACATGATGATCGCCGGCGAAGAAGGACTGCAGAAACTAGAAGAGGTCAAAATCCTGAGCAAGACCGCGATCAATAAGGACGGTAAAGAAATCACCCTGCCATTCAGCGAAACCTACGCTGTCATGCAGGCGCTGCGATTCATGTGGACGTATGAACCAAATCGTTTACCAAAGGCTCGCCTGCAGCATTCCATGCACTTATTGCTCGAACGAAAAGAAATGGCCGATCTAGTGATCACCGACCTCGCGCGATGGAAAGACTGGTCCATTCAGGATCGTCTCATGACAATGTACAGCGATGAAAACTACGACATTCCGGCCATCCGTCGTGCCATCGTCAGGTACCTGTATTATTGCAGCCAAGAAAAAACTGAACCCGCCGCCGATGGCTCGCGGACAGCAACGGAAGATGCCGTCAAAGCAGAAGCCAACATGAAACTCCTCGAAGTACGCGACCCGAAAACCGTCAACGATGCGAAACGTTATTTGATCCGATAGCGAATTTTTGCGTCTATCTATGATTCCGCGGTATCGCCGGCAATGCTGCTCCCGCGGTGCAAGTTGCTTGAGTTCCGACACGTGGCGTGACCGATGACTTTGCGGTCTGCTCCGAAGGCTGAAGAGGCTGTTCAAGTGGCATGGCATCAACAAAAACACTCCGGTGGCAAGTGATGCGGAGTCCAACACATCCACACGAAAAATTCTGAACAATGAGTGCCCCGCCGCCAGCCACGAATCCCAAGACTACAGCCCATGTGGCACCGCTGATGGTGTTCATGGGATTTTTAATGCTGCTCGAGGGATTGCGTGCCATCGGCTTCACATCCACCGAAGATTCCAGTGCCTGGTGGAGGCGTCAACCGGAACTCTGGCTCTATCCTCTACAGACCGTCGTCAGCTTGCAAGTATTGCTCATGTCGTGGAAACATTATGATTTTCGCCCGTTCTGCGGCATCGGTTGGGCCATCGGGGCTGGAATTTTGGGCATCGCAGTCTGGATTGCGCCAGGGTTCCTGTTCGTGCAATTCAAGATGGCTCTGGGACCACTGAGCTACCTCGGATTTTCCCCCCGCACCGACGGTTTTAATCCTGTGCTCATCACCCAAAATCAGGCGTTCTGGTATTGGTTCATCGTAGTCCTGCGATTTCTGCGACTGGTAATCGTAGTGCCGTTGGTTGAAGAGATTTTCTGGCGGGGATTCCTGATGCGATTTTTGTGCGACATCGATGGCGACTATTGGAAAGTTCCGTTCGGCAAGTTTCACTGGCTCAGTCTCGTCGTGGTCACGGCAATGTTCGTCATGGCTCACGCACCCGTCGATTACGTGGCAGCAGCCGTCTTTGGAATCCTGATGTACGGCGTCGCGGTGAAAACAAAAAGTTTGACCGCATGCATCGTCATGCATGCCACGGCAAACTTCATCCTCGGACTGTATGTGCTCAGCACGCAGCAATGGGGGTATTGGTAATCGATTGAAGTCTAGGCTTCACGTCCCAGCGAAGGATTCATGGTTCCACGAAAACTCCCACCTAGGGAGGCTTTTGAACTTTGCGTTCAGGCAGGTCGTTAGAAACGCGGCAGCGGGTGCTTGGTCGGGAGTCCCAATTTTCTCAATCAGCAACCAGAATTGCGATTGGGTAGGTTAGCGGCCAGTCGTCATGTCGCCCAACAAAAGCCAAGGCAGACTGCCAAGATTAGCATCGTTAACAAATAACGATTACCGTATCCACTTGAGTTCAGGTGACCAGACGGCAAAAGCGGAGTCGTTTCAAGCGGCTTCAATTTCTTGAAGCGGGCCGGTGCTGTCGCCGAAGCGATCTTGTTTGATTCCCATGATGTTCGCCAGCGTCACCCAGAGATTCGCGATCGGCGTCCCTGTAGGATACCGCACATGCTGACCTGTCTTGAGTCGGCCAGCCGCGCGACCGGCGATCACGGTGGGTAGGTTGGTGCATTCGTGAAGTTCGCCGCTGCTGAGACCTGAGCCAAGCATGAACATCGTATTGTCCAAGAGGCTCCCTTCGCCTTCCGGGACAGCTGCCATCTTTTGCACGAGGTGCACAAACTGCTCCAGATGGAAACGGTCGAGCTTCGCAAGGTCGTTACGAACGCCGTCATTTGCCTGACCGTGGGTCAAAGAATGATGTTCGATCGGACGTTCAAACCAGCCTTCCACCTTCAGTGGTGAGGACCAGCGTTCGGGGGCCGTCATCAGGGTGGCGACGCGCGTGAGATCTGTCTGCAGTGCCAGAATCATTAGGTCACCCATCACCTGAATGAACTCGTCACGGTGCATGGCTTGCCACGGCTTGACAGGAGTTTGCGGATTCAATTGGCGGATATCGTCCTGCCGCTGCTGCACACGTTCAATCTGCTGCTCCACCGTCCGCACGGCTTGCGTGTACTCTTCCAGCTTCTCACGATCGCGCTGCCCAAGGCGTGGATTCAGTGATCGAGCGTCTTGCATGACGAGGTCCAGCACACTCCGACTCGATATGTGCTGTTCCACGCGAAATAAACGGTTGAAGACCTGTTGTGGATCCCGCAGTGAACGGGCCACATGACTACCACCATACCACGAGATATTATCGAAGTAGATCGATTCTCGATTGTCTTCGTACGGATTACAGCTCAGTTCCAGCGAACGAAAAGCCGTTTCGTGCCCAGTATGATCGGCGATGACTTGATCAATCGTTCGTTTCAGCGGATATCCGTCCGGTGACAGTTCGTCCGGCGCCGCAGTGCTGAGCCAACAGGTACTGGCCTGAGCGTGACCATCGGTGCCAGGTGTTTTCACACGACCAATATTGCTCAGCACCAGAACATGCTCACGCACTGTTTCCAGCGGCTGTAGCGTGGGGCTGAGCGTAAACGTTTCTCCCGTATCGACCGGATTCCAAGCAGATTGTACCACGCCGTTCGGAATGTAAAAAAAGGCAGCACGCCGCGGCGGAGTCACCCCGGCTTGCGATGACGAATCCGCACGGCAACAGCTAGGCGACATGATATCCAGCAGCGGCAGAGCCAGTGTTGCACCAACGCCTCGCAAGACAGTTCGGCGGGACAGTTGTAATGATTTCATGCTGAGTCCTTCTGTCTCAAACTTCCCATAGCGAGATAAGACCGGACCACGGAGTGGTCGGCCACACTTTTAATTCTGAAACGGATGACTCTGCACAATGGAGCGAATCACAGTAGAAAACTGGCCGTGATCGGTAGAAACTTTAGAGAGAATCTCGTCGACTGCAGGCGCATCTTCGAGTTCCAGTTTTCGCGCAATTGCATAGGACAGCATGTGCTCAGAAAAAGCACGCAGGAACAATTCTGGATGAGCGAGCAATTGATCTTTTAACTCGACGACATTCTGAAATGGCATCGAACCAAACAGTTCACCCGTGGCATCAATCTCAAGTCCGGAACTGTAATGATCTCGCCAACGACCGATGGCATCGAAGTTCTCTAGGGCAAACCCGAGGGGATCGATTTTGGCATGGCAGGCGACACACGACGCGTTTACCTGATGCTGTTTCAATCGCTCGCGGAGTGTCAGACCTTGCGCCTCAATCACTTTGTCATCTGCTTCAATCGGCGGGATCACATCTGGCGGGGGCGGGGGTGGCTGATTAAAAATCACGGTCGCCACCCAAGCACCACGCGCGATCGGACTCGTACGCAGCGGCGACGAAGTCATGGTCAGCGTCGCGGCAGCGGTCAGCACACCTCCCTGACGGCGATCGGTCAGTAGGCGTTTGCTAAACTGCTGGCGTTCCGTATTGAAACGATTACGATTTTCCCGGTCGGCGAACGGCAGATCTGCACCGTACCACGCCTGCAGCTCATCGGAACGGTAAGTATAATTTGAATCGATCAAGAGCATCACGGAACGGTCTTCAACCATCATGCTTTCGAACAACAGCAACGGTTCAACCATCATCTGCAGTCCAAAGCCCCACTGTTCGCAACCAATCCGCGAATAGTATTGCGGAAAACGCTCAATGTCTGGCACGGCCGTCACCAGTTGGTCCAGCCGCAGCCATTGTCGCGCAAAATTCTGAGCCAAGGCTTGGCTGCGAGGGTCCTCGAGCATACGGCGTGTTTGCAAGTCTAGTACATCGGGCTTTAATAGTGAGCCATCGCGAGCTGCAGCCAGCAGGATTTCATCGGGCAGGCTGCTCCATAAAAAGAACGACAACCGAGTCGCCAGCTCGTACGCGTTCAGTGGCACATCACCGTCTTCGTAAGCAGACTCCGAAATGTAGATGAATCGGGGCGATGCCAAGACGCCAGCCACCACATCTTTCATGCTCTGGGAAAACGAATTCGTTTTTGTGAGACATTGCGAAAAGTAGCCGTGATAACGATTCAGCACTGCCTCTTCGACCGGACTCCGAAAAGCCAATTCCAAAAACGGTAGGAGCCGCATGCGGGCCAATATCTGTTGTTGCTCCAGCGTGGCATCCTGTGGTGAAGTGAAGAAAGAGTCTGTAATTTTGCAGTACGCGTCGAACTCTGGACTGTCTACGATCGACCGGCCCAGTGTCAGAAAACTCTCTAAAAGGATGGGTGATACGCTCAACTGATTACCACGGTTATTGAACCCGCCATCAGCTTGGGGTTCGATCGCAAACGGCGAAACATGGGTGAGAATTTTTTCCTCGATCTGCTCCTTCCCCATCGTGCGATTGCTCACACGGACCGCATTCGGGAAACGGCCTGATGCAGGGTCGAAGTACAGGTTGTCAGCGCGAATCGTTTTCTCAGGTAACGGATAGACGTCACCCCGCAATTGCAGCAGGTCGCGGACGGCATTGCTGTATTCGTAACGATTCAAACGCCGCATGACGACCGGAGAATGGCTACGATGATCTTTGAGATAATCGCTAATCACGGCATCAACGGTCGCCAACATGCCGGCGCGTACTGCATCTGGCGGCTGACGTTCATCCTTGGGCGGCATTTCACGGCGCGCGACAGCATCGCGAATCCGCTGAGTGTCCTCGATTCGAGTCAGGAGTATTTCACGCGTTCCAAACAGACTCAAATCAAGCTTCGCTTCCGTCGCCTCACCGCCATGACACCGGAAACAGAATTGCTTCATCGTCGCAGTGAGTTCGTCAGTGGAAAGCGGCGCGCCCTTTAAGGCCTGCTGTGGAAATGCGTCCGAATCTGCCAAACTCCCTGAGATGTCAGCCACGGGAGCGACAAGTAGCGAATTGTCTTTCCGTTTGAGTTCCAAATAATCAAGTCCCATCAGGTAGTTGGAGGCCTGAAATTTCTGAGCCTGCACATTGCTGCCGGTCAGCTTGAACGTGATCGCTTGCCGCCCAACTGCCAAACTTACATCAGAGATTGTCAGCAGAGGCGCCAAACCTACTTGTGCGTTGTACGTATCAATGGACTGGCAGACGTCAGTCCCATCTAGCATCACATCTAGGATTCCATAGTCGGGGGCTATCGTCAGTTGAAGCACAAGGTCGTAGACGCCTGCCGCATCCACTTCGAAGGAAGTCTGCAACGACTCACCCACAACGCCATCCCATAAGAGATGCGCGTCACCGCTCCACAATGCGCCGAAGTTTCGCATGTCCTGAGCACGGGACTTGCCGGCCAACTCGAAGTCCGTCTCACCCTCAAACCGCTTCGTAGCCATTAACAACGGCTGGCGACCACGGATCGAGTGATAGTCAAACCGCGGCTGTGCGGCCGCGGAGTCGATGAACACAAGGCTGGCCGTGAAAGCCACTGAGAGCACATTGAAGAAGATTGGGAAGGTCGGCATGACTTACACCTTCACAGCAAAGGGCTTCCAGAAAATCGCTACGATTTTCCGCGATGCCTGCTCTTTAATCCGCAAGATTTGGCCAGCCATGGCACGCATGATGAGACTCATTTGGACTGAATTTTCCTGATCTGCACTTCCTGGAATGCCGTGTGTTCGCCCGTTGCGTTTAAGGCAGATGTCGCCCAGACAAGCCAGCGAAATTCTCCTAGGCTTGTGCCCTTGCTATGCCGCACACTCGTGACATTGAACTTTGCGTTTCGCAGCCCCTGCGTATTCACTTCAGCGATCGGTGTGAATGTCTGAGAGTTGTCGATCGACCAACCGGGATCGGCGGCGGCAGCACTGCCATAGAGCACAAAGTTCTGCGGCCCACGTGTATCTTCACTGTAGGACCACGTGTTAATTTCAAGGAGATCCTGCGCCGCGCCAAGATCGATCTTGTAAAGTCCAACGGCGGTGTTGTTCGTGAACACCGGTCCGTAGTTGGCGGCCAGTTTCCCGTCCTGAAGGGTCGCCAGTGGTTCATTATTGGCTCCCGGATTGGACGTGATCGCCTGAATTGGGAGACATACCGCCGACAATGGAATCCTCTTGAACGCCCCATCCCCTGAACCATCCGCAACGAAGAACGGATACGCGGCAATCTGAACCTGCTGCCGTTGCTGATTCCGAACGAATTCGACCGCCAACGGTTTTCCGCCAGCATCGTGCATCGCCCTCGTAAGATCGCTGAGTTGCTTCAGTGTCTGCCCATTCACCGTCATCAACAAATCATCCGGCTCGAGACCAGCTGTCGCCGCTGCCGATCCGGCCGGAATTTTCAGGAGTCGCAGTCCCCCCGCGTCGACGCTGACACCAAATGCCGAAAATTCCTCGCCCACCAGCGCCTTTACCGAAGCCTGCAACCAAGACGCCGTCACGCGCGGCTTCGCTGGTGCTGTCTCGGCAACCCCCGCCCGCAGCCCCGGCAAGGCTGGTGTTTTCGCCAGCTTCTTCAGTTCGGGCTTCTGTACGCCAAACTGATCCATCGGAAAATTTCTGAAGCCAAGCTCCAACGCCGACGAAGTCTCCTTGACGCGGTAGTCGCCCCGCGCCGCATCGATGAACAACGCGTCGCCGACGAGCGAATTCAAGTCGCAACCGTTCTCAGCAAATCGCATCCGATCGCCATCGCTGGTGGTAAAGAAGTTGCGATCGACTGCCTTGCCCCATTTGCCCGTCGGCATCCCACCAGCAGGCTGGTAAGACCCCATGAAAATGTTGCCGGACACCTCATCTTGGCTCCGGTCATACCAGCAGTGCGGGTGCAACGAGTTGTTGACGGTGATGTTGTTGTAGACCTTTCGAAAAAAACCTTCACGCAACTTCAGCCCGCCATTCAGCAGGAGGTTGTTGTAGACCTCGTAATTGCTTGAGCCATCGTCGAGATCGATGTCCCAACCGTGATCGCAGCGCCAGCGATTGTTGCGAATCACAACCGGCTTAACCACGTCCAGCAACGGCAGGCCAAGATCAGCCGCCACTTGCTTGTTCCCTTCTTGGATACTGGGATCCCAGAAGCGATCACGACCCCACGAGTTGAAACTGCCATGGTCGCCGGTCTCCAACACAGTGTTGAAGATGTCACAGAATTCGATCAGGTGCCCACCCCACGTGCCTTCGCTGATGTTAATCCCGGCCCGAGGCACGTCATAGATTGAACAATGGCGGACGGTGATGTCTTGGGCCATGGAGATCTGCACCGGCGCGGTCTGCTTCTCGTCACGGCCGGTTCGCGCGATCAGGCAGTCTTCGACGACGCATGCAGCAGGAAAGTTGTCCGTCAGCGGGCCCGGTGTGCGATCGAGCTGAGCATAGTCCTGAGGGCCATAGCGAAAGAGGGGACTGCGGACCGCCTTGGGGTCGCCCACAAAAGCCACACCGTTGGCGCCGCTGTCCAAGATCAGGCAACCGCGCACGGCGATGCGGCGATTCCAGTTGTTGACGAAGATCGTGTTGCCGCCGACTTGGTCGAAGATGCAGTCGACAACCGTACAATCGGCGGCACCATCGTAGACAACCGCGCCGCCGCGATAGACGGTCCAGTCGCTCCTGAGTAATGGCTCCTTATTATCCATAAAGGTGCGCGCAGTGTGACGGAACGTCAGCCCACGCAACTCGATGAATTGAATGGGCTTCTCCTGCGAACCCTTGAATTCGACGAGGTGTGACAAACGCACGACTTCGACAGTCGCCGCTTTCAGGTCCGTGCCGGCCTCAGGGATAAAGTAAAGCGTGTTGGCCATGGCATCGTGGAACCATTCGCCGGGCGCGTCGAGTTCCTCGCGCAGGTTCTCGACAAAACGATACTTATCGTGCATGGGGCCAGGCCGGTTGTTCTGCCAGCCGCCTTCCATCTCGAGGCTGCCATCGGGCATCTTTCCTTTGATGAGCCAATGCATGTCACCCCAAAGCCCCGGGTGCATCGCGTGGAGGTAGCCACCAGCAGGATCTTTCCATCGCGCGATGCGGTCCTTGGACAAAGCATCCTCGGACGACTCGCCGCGCGCGTCGTGGTTCAAATCCCACCGATCGAAGAGATTCTTGCCTTCGATGCGATTCGGAAATCGCGCCATGATTTGCCGTTTGCCATTCACCCAGAGTTGGTCGATCGTCAGTCCTTCGGGTGTGGCTGCTTCCATGACACCCTCAGCCCCGGATTTCCATGCAAGATCCAACGTCAGTCCGCCGCTGATCACTGGCGTGTGGCCAGGCAATGCAGCAATGATCAACGGAGAATTCTCAACACCCGAGTCTTCCGGAGAAAAAACGAGTGTCTGCGGCAGATAGTAGACGCCGGACCGCAACAGGATGGTCAGCGGCCCGGCCTGCTTCGCCCGAATCTCGCGAGCCTGATCACGGGCGCGGGCAAGCGTCGCCAGCGGCTTCTCCTCCGTCCCAGGGTTCCGATCACTGCCGTGAGGCGCCACGAAGAGTGACACCTCAGCCCTGGCAGCTAAGCTCATGCTGATCATTCCGGCCAAACAGGTACACAGAACTACGTGGATTGAATTCCGCTTTTTCATATGCCCCTAATCTTACTCGGACTTTGGTGCGGAGAAAAGCGGTCAGGTCGCACTGGGATTTCAACCCTGTGGGAACCCGACATTTTAGGAGTGCGGTGGCTTGACACCGCTTTGGTGATTTTGGGTGAAGCCCTTTGGATGCTACGTCAGGGCGAATCCGACAGATGAACGGAAAGAAAGTCGCTCCGCGACGATGCCAAAGCTCCGTCGAGCCGGAGCACTCCTAAACTCGTCTTCAGCACTCCGTGTGAAGTGAGCCGGGTGAGGTATGACGAATCCTTAACAATTCGATTGTCACCAAAATCGCTGGTCCCATGAACACATTGCCTCTGCTGATGCGCGGTACAGTGCTGACTTTGGTGTTCCCTTCGTCGTCGAATCTGGCAAGTCGGACAGGAATGTCCAACGTACTATTCACTCCGAACAGCAAGAATCGACACGAAATTAAAGCACTGGAACCACGGAGCGATCGTGGTGAAACCGGCCTGTCTGAGCCGTGCGACATGCGTGTGGAGTGATTCTGGGATCAGGCGATTTTCAATGGCCGTGCGTTTCTGAGCGACCTCAAGGTCACTGTAACCGTGGGCACGCTTAAAATCGTGATGCAGATCGGTCATCAACTGCTGCTGGTTAGGTTCATCGAAACAGATTTTTTCTGACAGCAGCAAGGCTCCGCCTGGCAGCATTCCACGCCAGACATTCTCAATCACCCGTGTGCGCTCATCAGGCGGAAGAAACTGCAGCGTCAGATTCAGCACTACAAAACTAGCGTTGCAGATCTCGACGTCGCGGAGATCTTTCTCATGCAGCTCCACCAGGCAACCCTTGTCGCTCGATTCCCCAAGAGTCGTTCGCAGACGTTCAATCATGGCCGCCGAATTATCCACTGCGTGAATCGTGCAATCCGGAGGTGCTTGCCGTCGAATCAACCGCGTGGCAGCGCCCAGCGAACATCCCAAATCCCAGACAGTGGTTCCCGGACAAACAAATCGTGCAGCCAATTGTTCGATCATCGATAGGATAGATGCGTATCCCGGAACCGACCGCGCAATCATGTCCGGAAAGACTCTGGCAACCTGTTCGTCAAATTCAAAACTGCCCACCTGAGTTCGGGGCAACGCATAAATGTCATCACGCATCATCATTTAGCCGTTCATCATGCCAGTTCGGGTTGCTGACGTTTTTCAAGAGCGTAAGAAACGAGGCCCTCCAACGCTAGGCAGCCGAGTCCAGCCAACAACAGCCAACGCCAAAATTTCTGACGAGATTCCAGTTCCACAGCATCCAGTTGGGCTGCAAGGGCAGGATCGTCTGACGGCTGCGAAGCGTCACGCACTTTCGCAATTTCAGGGGACATTCCCAACGCCTGCAACTGGCCGGCAGGCAGGGGTTCCGTGCGACTTTCTGACGCAGCAACTGTCACCAGCAGACTGACAGATTGCGGGCCATCAGTGTTTTCACTGCTGAGTGTCCAGCGGCCGGGTTCATCAAGGACGACGGATGTTAAGCCGGCCGACGGCGCTGCATTTGTCTCCACCAAATTTGGATTGGCTTCCGCAGTGCCGTTGACAGGCGCTGTTGCATACGGCGTGCCGTCGGGCCGGGTCAATGTCCAAGTATCGTTGCCCGTCAACTCCGCAGGAATAATGCGGTGACCAACTTCCAGCAACTGATGTCCTCTCCGCCGTGGGTTAGCCATTTGCACGAGTCTTTGAATCATCGGCGGAAATCGTGTCGATAACGCCCACTGGCTGTCTTCCGGATGCCATCCGCTGGCGAGCACAACAATGCGGCCGCCGGACGGATGAGTGTACTCCAACACTGCGGGACTGCCAGAATCAAAACGGGCAAGCACGCGCACGGCCGCTGCTTGCTTTTCATCCAACGTCAACGCGCGATAATGTTTGAAGCGGATCGAGGAAAAGTCAGAGAATCTTGCGTCCGCGAACGTAGCAAATAGGGGCGATGAGAAATCGATCTGTCCGAGCATCGCGTAGTCTTTCACGGCGGCTTCGCTGAACGTTGATTCCGGCGGCAAGAGATTCTTGACCGATTCTGCCATCTCAACCGACTTCAATGCAAGGACGACAACGCCATCCTGTTTTAACACAGTTTCCAGTGACGACGCCAAGCTGTCGGGAATCGACTCTGTCACAAAGACGAGTCGCACATCCGAAGTCGCAGGCACGGCAACTCCGTCCGTCCCCAGCAGATCTGTCACTTCGATCGGATCGGTTTCGTTGCCATCCAGCGCGCGTTGCAGAAAATAGCGCATGGATTCGGAGTTGTTCGTATCTGTCGAGCCTGCATGAGCGACGTGAATCACGCCGCGTTCGTCGATCGGTAAATCGACAACATTGTCAAACACATGCGGTTCGCCGAGCAATTCGACGCCCATGATTTGTGGCTGTCCCTGAACGGCGTCGGGCATTGAAAACGTCCGCCGCTGTCCGCCGCCCAACTCTGCCGTCAGCGGAGTTCCCACAGGGTGGCCTTGCGCATCAAACGTCTGCAGGATGTATTTGGTCACCACTGCATCGCCGGAGTTGGTGACGCGTACGCGAATTTTTCCGGTGCGATTGTCTTCAATAAGACTCAAACCCGCATTGCCTAGCTGTTGCGGCTGGACGATACGCAGGTCGAGCTTAACTGAATCCGGCCATTTTCCAGAACGCAGTTCATCGAGCGAACTTCCTTGCTGAAAATCGGTGATGAGAATCACGCGGCGTGCGATCACCGCATCTGACTTCAATGTTTCGCGCGACACTTCATCCGCAGTTTCCAGTAAAGCGTTGGCTGTACGTGTCGCCATCCAATCAGGTTCCCATGACTCAATCGCTCGTCCTATCAATGCCAGACGGTTGCCGGGATGGGTCGTCTTCCATTCTTCGGCTGTAATCAGCTTACGCATCGATTCGGAGTAGGCGGAGACACTCAGCGTATCATTCGCATCCAATTCATCGGCAACCTTGTGCAGTTCCGCAGCGACAGCTTCGCGCAGTCCGTCGCGCCGCATGCTGGCACTGGCATCAACCAGAATGGCAACGCGATCCGCACTTCCGGTGGCGGCGGCTTTGTCGATTGCCATCCGCTGAAACGGTCTCGCAAATGCCAACGCGATCAGGGCCACAGCCAAGATTCGCAGCAACATCAACGGCCAGTGTTCGATGGTGGAACGTTTCGTTGTCTTCGGCAAAGTCGGCGACAGAAAGCGCACGATGCTGAACGGCATCCGCACAGCGGGGGTGCGGCGGAGCATGTGCAGCATGATCGGCACACCCGCGAGCAAACCGCCTGCGACAGCAAAAACGGGAGCAAGAAGTTCAAACATGCCAAAGTGATCCCGACATTCTTGTGTGGCTGGTTTTACGATAGGATGGACATTCATGTCCGTCGTAAGGCCAGCAAAGGCAGTTAGAGCGAAGTTTACGATATCATCAAAATACATCGCATGTGGAACGCCTTACGGCCAAGACTCGGACATGAATGCACAAGCTACCTGAATCGCAGGACAATTCAGCGACGCAGGAATTGCAGAGTCCGTTGAAAGTCTTCCGGGAATGGTGCTTCAAACTGGATGTCTTTTCCACTCACTGGATGCCGAATTGTCAGACGAAACGCATGAAGCGCCTGGCGGGCGATGAGCACGTCGTCACCGGAAGTCATCGGATCAACGGTGGAATTGAGGCCTTTTTCCGCAGCCGGCAAGGCAGAACGGCGATTTGCACCCACCGCCGATTTCATGACTTCCGACTTTGTCAGCGTGGGCTGACCGATGTACATGCGGTCGGCGACGATCGGCGTCAGAATGTGCTGCATATGAATTCGCAGTTGGTGCGTGCGTCCGGTTTGCGGATGCAGTTCCATCAAGGCATAGCTGCCGAAGTCTTCGCCCGTGCGATAGAACGTCACAGCTTCGCGCGCGTTGCCGCCTTCCGGACAGACCATCATCTTTTCCCGCACGCGCTGATGCGGACAAACAAACGTCCGGATATAGTCTGACGCCAGTTCCGGGACTCCACGTACGATGGCTCGGTATTCCTTCTTCACTTCGCGGCGTTCGAACTGGCTGCTGATTTTCTGATGAACCTGATTGTCTTTGGCAATCAGAATTACACCGGTCGTATCGCGATCCAGACGATGTACGATGCCGGGTCGATGACGGCCGGCGACATCGCTGAGCGTATCGAAGTGAAACTGCAACGCACTCGCCAGCGTGCCCCGGGAGTTGCCTCGCCCCGGATGCACGACCATGTTCGCCTGCTTGTTGACCACGATGATTGCGTCATCTTCGTACAGGACATCCAACGGCAGATTCTCCGCGACGATGTGCGATTCCTCGGCGTCCGGCAACTGAATCCAGACTCGATCATTCACCCTCAGACGCCGCGATGATTTGGGCGTGAGTCCATTCAACTGCACGCCGCCCGCTTCGATCGCCCGCTGCAGTTGAGCGCGGCTGTGATTAGGAAATAGGCGGCTGAGATAATGATCCAGCCGCCAGCCATGTGCGCGAGCTTCAACAGTAATATCAATCGGCTCATCAGAATTCGCAAGATCCTCAGCCGAAAGTGGCGAAATCTCGCTCGTGTCGGTTATTGCAGGATCTTCTTCGTCCGATGTCATTCGCCGGATTTCTCTGGCACCGGTGTCTCACCGACCGGTGCTTCAGTGGCTGGTGCTTCAGTGGCTGGTGCTTCAGTGGCTGGTGCTTCAGTGGC
>Ga0209553_1000150_pt1 | contig 34347 bp, 36 predicted proteins | sample LauGreFBDMM110DN_2_FD_188217 | JGI IMG/M metagenome (GOLD analysis project Ga0209553, IMG submission 188217) | Freshwater lake microbial communities from Lake Michigan, USA - Fa13.BD.MM110.DN (SPAdes) (version 2) | ecosystem: Environmental > Aquatic > Freshwater > Lake | place: Lake Michigan...
AAGAGTGCAAAGCGTTCGACTAGATCTGCTACAAACTATTCAATTCCAGCGGTGCCAATTAGTGGCTCCTCCCGTACATCAATTTCAAGTATGCCAAAGAGTTCAGGTGGCTCCTCCTACACATCTCGCCCAGCTAGCAAGAGCTCTGGCTCCTCAAATGGCATAGTGGTCGCAGTTGCAGTTGGTATTTTAATTTTAGGTATTTTAGTTGTATCAAGGAACTCATCCTCTTCAGATTCAACAACAGTTACCCCAACCCCTGCCGCCTCTGAGAGTGCAGCGCCAACAGAGCAGCCAAGTGCTGCCCCGCTCGCCGCACATGAGCCACCGGTCGGTATCGTCTCCCTTTATAACGCAACAGGTGCAACTGTTAATTGGAAGACACCTGCCGCATCAGAGGGCATTACCGGTTACAACGTTGAGTTAAGTGCAAATGGCAATGGAAGTTGGGTTTTGGTAGCAACTGTGCCAGCAACTCAATTTAAGCAACAGATTACTAAAACAGATGATGCTGGTTGGGCACAGGTAAAGGTCTCAACTGTTTACTCAGATGGTGAGGTAGTTGCTGGAAAAGTTCACGGATTACCTGGCAGCTGGTCATAAAAGTTTAACCTAATTAAATAACCCTCGAGTGATCGGGGGTTATTTTTATTATAAAGAGTATTAAATTAAGTTGTGCTTTTAACTAACGCACTTAAAACTAAATCTACATAAACATCAGAGCCCGCCGGACTTAGGTGCACACCATCAGGGGCAAATAATTCTGGCCTGCCGGTAGAGATCTTGCCCCAATCAACTAATTTAATATTTGGGTAAAGGGCTGCTACTTTAGAAATAATTAAATTATTATTATCACGCCATGGCCGTGGCACTGCGGTATTGACCACAATAATCTGTGGTTGATTTTTAATCACCTCAAATATCTCAGTAACAGTTTTTTCCGATAATGCATTGTTATTGCCCAGATTGAAAATAATTGGTGATGATGGCACTGAGGCTTGATCAACCCGCATAACTGCAAGTAGCTCTGGTGCTTGCCGGCCAACCCTGGCATTAATGAGTGAGATATGTTCTTTGCTCTCTAATTTGCTACGAATTCCTAAAATAACACTGTCACCAGTTACCCAAAGCCCAGTAGTGCTACCAAGATCTGCTTGAATCTGATTATCAGCACTTGCTACCGTAGCCGCATCTTTAGCTAGTTGGTTTGTCTTATTTATCGCCTGCACTGCGATAGATGAGGTAATTGCCAATACTGTAATTACCGATAGCAGTACAGATAGGCGCTGGCGCAGTGCAACCTTGCTAGAGCGGTATTTCATACCGCGAAACCAGTTTTGCACCACACCTTGTCTAAATGGAATCTCTACCCAGCGCAGTGAGATATCAGCTAGTGCTAAAACTAAAAGAACGCGGGCAAGATATAGCGCCCAACTCTGACCGGTTAAATCAACCGAGGGCCTAGTCATTTGAAAGATCACCCAGTGCCAGATATAAATTCCATAACTGCGCTGACCTACCCACCTAAATGGTGCGGTGCTAATAATTGGCGCAAATCTTGAGGCCGGGTGCACTAATGAAATTATTACTAAACAACCAAAGATGCCAGCTAGTGGAAATGCGATTCGGTAAAGGCTGGCATTTGCTTCATCAATAAATAAAAAGGTGGAAATTAAGCCAAGTAGGCCAACGACGCCAATTCCATCAACTACATCCTGCGCTCGCTTAGCGATATCAGCACTTAAGTTTTGTGGAATCCAAGATACCGCCAGAGCTGAGCCCAGAAATAAGCCGAGTGAGTGAGTATCTGTACCAAAGTAGATATGGCTAATTTGTTGAGCATTTGCTTGATCTAGCCTGAGTGAGACAAAAAATAGGGTAATGCCGGAGACGATTGCAATTACTAGTGCAATTCGAGCGATATTTTTCTTACCAAAGTACTTCAAAATTGTTAATAAAATTATTGGCCAGATTAAGTAAAACTGTAGTTCAACTGCAAGTGACCAAGTGTGTTGCAACAGTGGCGGGCGACCAATCGCTTCAAAGTAATCTTGGTGGCGGGCAACTAAGAACCAATTAATAGTTCCGGTTATGGCGTAGGGCAGATCTACTAAAAATCTCTTAATTGCCTCTGGCGCCCAAACTCCAATAAAAATAATGGTACAGATCACCATGAAAATAAATCCTGGATAAATTCTACGAAGGCGTGCAGCGTAGAAAGCGCGCAGATCAAGAGCGCTGGATTGGTTAATAGAGTCAAGAATTAATCGAGTTATTACATACCCTGAGATAACAAAGAAAAGATCAACACCTAAAAATCCCCCTGGGATCCAGGAGATACCAAGGTGATAGAGCACAACTGCAGTAACTGCAATTGCCCGCAGGCCATCAATGGAGGCGATATGGCGAACACCTATTTGACCAGTATTATTTTTATCGCTCATTTAATTACTTCTACCTAAATAAAGAATAAAGTTTTATTAACCCCAGTTAAGTGAGCTATTTCTTTTTCTTCTTATTATTAGCCGATTTTTGCTTTCGCTTTGCTGCCACCGCTGCCTTCTTACCAGCACCAGCCACAAACACTTTTCCAACCGGCTTACTTTCAGCATTTAGGTTGGCATTTATATCCATCTGCAATTGAGATAAGCGATCAAAGGCACTTTTTAATTTCTTACGAGACTCTTGAATTGCTTGCTCAGCTCCATTTAAAGATTGATTTTGAATGCGGTGTAGTCGATCTGCCTCCGCAATTGCTGTAGTAAGCCAGGAGCGATAATCAGCGACATCTCTAGATGCCCCTTCAGTTATTTTTTGGGCCTCCCGCTTTGCCGCAGAGGTTAGCGCACTAGCATTTCTAGAAGATTGCTCTGCCTTAGAATCTGCCTTATTTTGAGCAGCTCGAATTAACTCAGCCGCATCATCTTCGGCAGCAGATAAATATTTTCGTCCGCGAGATTCTGCGGAGGAGAGAATACTTTTAGATCTTGCTTCTGCGCTCTCTAATTTTTCTTTTGTTGAACGATTTGTTTCAGATATAAGTTTTTGTGCTGCTGCATTTGCTTTTGCTTCACGTTGCTGCGCAGATTTAATCATCGTCATGGCAGTTTCAGTTGCCAAGATTTCAAACTCTTCCCGACTTAAGCCGGTAATATCACGGCGCGAGCGCATATCGGTTAGTTGTGTTTCTAGTTCACGGATTCGCTCCAGCGCATTTTGTTTTGGTGCTGGTTGTGATTGGTCCTCACCTTTGAAGCCAACCCAAGAGAGAAAGTTTTTATCACCCATCCCCTTAGCCTTACCTATCGCCAAACGAAATACAACTGGTGCGGGAGGCGGGACTTGAACCCGCACGCCGAAGCACAGGTTCCTAAGACCTGCGTGTCTGCCATTTCACCACTCCCGCATTTATTACTTCAGTAGCGGAGCAAAGATTACGGTGTAAATGGCGGCATCACCAAAACCCATCGGCCTTTGGTAGGTGTGAGCGGGTAGCCTTGCTCAAATGAGTGCAGATTCAGTGCAAAGTAAGGTCGCAGCTGCGATTGTTAAAGCGCTGGAATTAGCCAAATCTAGTGGCTTATTAAATTGTGATACACCTAGCCAATTAACTTTAGATCGACCAAAAAATCGTGATCATGGCGATTACGCCACCTCAATTGCATTAGTACTTGCTAAATCAGCTAATCAACAGCCTAGAGCGATAGCTGAGTTAATAAGTAAAACTCTCACCGATAATAAATTATTAGCAGCTGCTGGCATAAGTAAGGTGGAGATTGCCGGTGCTGGCTTTATAAATATCACCTTAGAAAGTGCTAGCCAGGGTCAGGTAGTAGTTGAGATTTTATCCGCTGGTAAAAAGTATGGCAGTTCAAATATGTTATCGGGTAAAAATATTAATCTTGAGTTTGTTAGTGCAAATCCAACCGGTCCATTGCATTTAGGACATACCAGGTGGGCAGCGGTTGGTGATTCATTAGCAAGGATATTAAGTGCAGCCGGTGCGCAGGTATCGCGAGAGTTTTATGTTAATGATCGCGGAAATCAGATGGATCTATTTGGTGCCTCCCTACGCGCTGCAGCGCTAGATCAGCCACGACCTGAGAGTGGCTATCACGGTGAGTACATCGCAGATCTAGCACAAGAGATTGCAAAAAGTAATCCCACCTTTAGTAAATTACCAGAGGCGGCGTCAATCGCTGCATTTCGTGATGCTGGTTATAAGTTACAACTTATCCAACAGCAAAAAGTATTAGATAACTTTGGCACACACTTTGATACCTGGTTCTCTGAGCAATCACTTTATGAGAATAACTTCTTTACCTACTCACTTGATAAATTAAAATCTAAAGGTCATGTTTATGAGCAAGAGGGTGCTACTTGGCTTCGCACTAGTGATTTTGGTGATGATAAAGATCGAGTAATAATTAAATCAGATGGTTCATTTGCCTACTTTGCCTCGGACTCGGCTTACTATGTTAGTAAGCGAGAGCGCGGATTTAATCTCTGTATTTATATGTTGGGAGCTGATCATCATGGTTATGTTGGCAGAATTAAAGCGATTGCTGCCTGTGCTGGGGATGATCCCACTAAAGATGTGCAAGTTTTAATTGGCCAGATGGTAAAGATTATGGAGGGTGGGGTTGAGTTAAAACTTTCAAAGCGAGCCGGCACAATTATTACCTTGGAGGAGTTGGTAGAAAAAGTTGGTACCGATGCTGCTCGCTACACCTTAATTAGATATCCAACCGATACACCAATGGTGATGGATGTTGATCTACTTAGGAAAAATACTAATGAGAACCCGGTTTATTATGTCCAATACGCCCATGCTCGAATCTGTGCGGTATTGCGCAATGCTAAAGAGCTTGGCATAAATTACGGTTTAGATTTTTATAAGCCGCAGCTATTAGATCATGAGCGAGAGCGAGAGTTAATTGGATTACTTGCTCAGTATCCACGGTTTGTCGCCTCCGCTGCTGAAATGCGTGAGCCGCATCGGGTGGCTAGATATATTGAGGAGTTAGCTGGGGCCTACCACCGTTTTTATAATGATTGCCGGGTTTTGCCATTGGGGGAGGAAAAACCAACCGAGTTAAACTCTTGCCGGGCAACGCTATCGCTGGCAACTGCGCAAGTGATTAGTAATGGTTTAGATTTGCTTGGTGTTAGCGCTCCGGAGAAGATGTAATAGTGAATAATATAAATTATCCAACCTCATTATTTTCAAGTAATTTAAAGTTTGCTGGTGAAAATCAAAGTGGCGGCGTGCTATCAATTGCAGGTTGCAGCGCTGAAAAATTAGTTGCCGAGTATGGCTCACCTTTATTTGTAATAGATCAAGCAGATTTCTACCTGCGCACAAAGGCTTGGCGCGCATCCTTAGATAACTCATTTGGCACTGGCCAGCTTTACTACGCCGCTAAATCATTTATCTGTGTGGAGGTAGCAAGGTGGCTTAAGGAGTTAAAGGTTGGCCTTGATGTTTGTAGCGGTGGAGAGTTAGCAGTTGCATTAGCTGCTGATTTTCCAGCCTCCGATATTGAGTTTCATGGCAATAACAAATCAGTGGATGAGATCAAGATGGCAATCACCGCAGGTGTTGGCACTATCGTGATTGATTCATTTGATGAAATAATTAGAGTGGCAAGTATTGCTAAAGATTTAAATAAGGTGCAGAAGGTTTATCTAAGGCTTACCCCTGGTATTGATGCCCACACCCATGAGTTCATCTCAACTGCCCATGAGGATGTGAAGTTTGGCTTTTCTATTGCAAGTGGGGCAGCGGAAGAGGCACTTGATCTCTGCACAAATCATGCATCATTAAATTTAGCGGGTATTCACTGCCATATTGGGTCGCAAATATTTGAGGTGGCCGGCTTTAAGGCAGCGGCACAAAAGTTAGTTTCAGTACTTGCAACTTTTCGCGATAAGTATGGCAAGCAACTGCCTGAGTTAAATATTGGTGGTGGTTATGGAATTGCTTATACAAAAGATGAGAGCGCAATTGCACCTGAGGTAGTAATTCCAGCAATTGCTGCAGTAATTAAGGCAGAGTGTGAAGCGGTAAAACTTGTCGTGCCAAAGATTTCAATTGAGCCAGGCCGGGCAATTGTTGGCCCAACTACGACAACTATTTACCTAGTTGGTACTACAAAAAATGTGAAGTTAGATAATGGCGCTCAGCGCAGATATATCTCAGTTGATGGGGGCATGAGTGAGAATATTCGCCCAGCTTTATATAACGCTACCTACTCCGCTTTTTTAGCAAATCGCACATCAAATGAGAAAAGTATTTCAAGTCGAATCGTTGGTAAGCATTGTGAGAGTGGGGATATTTTAATCTCGCAGATTAATTTGCCATCTGATATTAAATCTGGTGATCTACTTGCAATTCCAGCCACTGGTGCATATGGCCGCAGTATGGCCAGCAATTACAACCATATTGCCCGTCCTGCAGTAGTTGCGGTGCTAAATGGCAGTGCCCGACAGATTTTGCGCAGGGAAAATGAGTCAGATCTGCTAAATCTTGATGTAGTAGAAGCGCCACGGCAGCTCTCATAAGTTTGAGATACTTCTCCTATGAAAACTCTTAAAGTAGGCATGCTTGGCTGTGGGGTAGTTGGCTCACAGATCGCGCTACAGCTACTTGCTAATAAATCTGATTTAGCATCTAGGGCTGGCGCTAACCTTGAACTAGTAAGAGTTGCGGTTAAAAATGTTAATACCAAGCGAGATGGCATAAAAAGTGAGCTCCTAACTAATGATGGTGCATCAATAGTTAATGATCCAGCTATTGATTTAATAATTGAGGTAATTGGTGGGATTGAGCCAGCCCGGGAGTTAATTTTAACGGCGCTTAAAAATGGTAAATCAGTTGTTACTGCCAATAAATCATTGCTAGCAAAGCATGGCGCAGAGCTTTATACAGCAGCAGATAAAGCAAATGTGGATTTATATTATGAAGCAGCAGTTGCCGGGGCGATTCCTATTTTGCGCCCACTGCGCGAGTCATTAGTTGGCGATCATGTGCTGCGCATTATGGGAATTGTTAATGGGACAACTAATTACATCCTTACTAAAATGGATGAGAGCGGCACCGCATTTGCTGAAGCACTTGGGCAAGCGCAATCACTAGGTTTTGCCGAAGCAGATCCAACCGCAGATATTGAGGGTATTGATGCGGCAGCGAAGGCGGCAATTTTAGCTGGCTTAGCATTTCACTCCAGAGTTACCGATGCCGATGTATACCGCGAAGGTATTAGCAAGATAACTGCAACTGATGTCAAGGTTGCAAAGGCAATGGATATGGTAATTAAATTATTAGCAATTGCTGAGTTAACTCCAGAGGGTGCAATCTCAGTTCGGGTGCACCCAGCATTAATCTCACGCAGCCATCCATTAGCTGCAGTTCGTGAATCATTTAACGCGGTTTTTGTGGAGGCAAAATCTGCTGGTCAGATGATGTTTTATGGCAGAGGCGCAGGAGGTGAGCCAACCGCTAGTGCAATTCTTGGTGATTTAGTTGCAGTTGCTCGCCATAAGGTCTCTGGTGGAATTGGCCCACGGGAGAGTGATTACGCAGATTTAAAGATTGCTCAAATTGGACAGACTAAAACTCGCTACCTAATTAGGTTAAATGTTTCAGATAAACCAGGTGTATTAGAGTCGGTGGCTCATGTATTTGCATCCCATAAGGTTTCAATTCAAACTGTTAGACAAACTGGTACTGGTGATAAGGCGGAGTTAATTGTGATGACACATAGCTCAACTGAATCTGCCCTGGCTGCAACTGTGAAAGATTTAGGAAAATTAGAGGCGGTAAGTGATGTATCAAGTGTGCTGCGGGTAGAGGGTGTTAACTAATGGCATTGTTTGGTAATAAAGGTGTTCATCAATGGCGCGGAGTAATTGATGAGTACCGCAAATGGTTGCCAGTTAGCGATGCCACACCAGTAATCTCACTGCGCGAAGGTGGCACACCACTTGTGCATGCGCTCTACCTTTCAAAGTTATTAGGAAATGAGATTTGGCTTAAGGTTGAAGGTACTAACCCAACTGGTTCTTTTAAAGATCGTGGCATGACAATGGCTATTTCAAAAGCTGCTGAAGATGGTGCTAAGGCGGTTATCTGCGCATCAACTGGTAACACCAGTGCAAGTGCGGCAGCTTATGCAACAAAAGCTGGAATGAAACCAGTTGTTCTTGTGCCAGAGGGAAAGATTGCAATGGGTAAGTTAGCTCAAGCAATTGCACATGGTGCAACGTTGCTGCAGGTAAAGGGAAACTTTGATGATTGCCTAACACTTGCTCGCCAATTATCTGATAATTATCCAGTTGCCTTAGTTAACTCAGTAAATCCATATCGAATTGAGGGACAAAAGACCGCAGCCTTTGAGGTAGTAGATATGTTGCATGAAGCACCTGATATTCATGTTATGCCAGTTGGCAATGCCGGAAATATCACCGCATATTGGCAGGGTTATCAGGAGTATTACAAGGCGAAGATTTCTAAGCAGCTGCCAATGATGTGGGGCTTTCAAGCAGCAGGGGCTGCGCCAATTGTAAAAAAGAAGATTATTAAAAACCCAGAGACAATTGCAACTGCAATTCGGATCGGTAATCCCGCCTCTTGGGATCAAGCGGTCATTGCCCAGGTTGCATCAAAAGGATTAATTGATTCAGTTACCGATAAAGAAATTTTAAGCGCCTATCGCTTAGTTGCAGCTAAAGAGGGCATCTTTGTTGAGCCATCTAGCGCCGCCGGTCTTGCTGGATTAATTAAGAAGAAGGCGCAGCGTAAATTGCCTAAGGGCAAGGTGATTGTAATTACCGTAACTGGAAATGGTTTAAAGGATGTGCAGTGGGTATTAAATGGAGCGGGTAAGCCAATTGTGATTCCAGTTGATCTTAAACGTGCAGCAAAAGTGATTGGCTTGAAGTAATGGCAAGTAGAAAAAATCCTAACAATTTAACCTTTAAAGCCACAATGGCTCAGGTAAGTGTGCCAGCAAGTAGCGCCAATATTGGCCCTGGTTTTGATTGCTTTGGTATTGCCTTAGAGCTTCGTGATCGCTACGCCGCTCAGGTTTTAGATGATCCCACCTTTGATGTTGATGTAACTGGTGAGGGAGCTGATGAGGTTAAGAAGGATGCTAAGAATTTAGTAATTAGATCGATGATGCGCGGCTTTGAACATATGGGTGGTAAGCCAAGAGGAATTGCATTGCGGGCATTAAATGTAATACCCCATGGCAGAGGTCTTGGATCATCTGCGGCCGCAATTGTCGGCGGCCTAACCTTGGCACGCTCTTTAGTTTTAACTGGTGAGCAATATATGAGTGATGAGGATTTAATTACCTTAGCAACTGAGATTGAAGGACATCCAGATAATGTAGCGGCAGCTTTTTATGGAGGTGCAACTATTGCTTGGCTGCAGAGTTCAATAGATGAAACTGGCGCAGTTAAAAATGCTGGTCGGGCGGTTAACCTAAAGGTTGATGATCGAATTAAGGCATTATTACTTGTGCCAGATAATCAATTAGCAACTGCAAAGGCACGCAAATTACTGCCAGAGATGATCTCTCATCAAGATGCAGTACTAAACTCATCCCGCACTGCACTACTTGTGCACGCATTAGCACAGCGACCAGATCTGTTATTTACCGCAACCGCTGATTTACTTCACCAAAGTTATCGTGCATCGGCAATGCCTAAAACTATTGCATTAATGGAAAAGTTAAGAGGTGCTGGACTTGCCGCGGTCATCTCAGGTGCTGGTCCATCTGTAATGGTGCTATATGCCGCAGCCGAGGATGAGATCGATCAGATTCCATCCCTTGCCCCTGGTTTTACTGCAATGAAGTTGGCTATCGCTCAAACTGGGGCGCAGTAGCTCACTTTACCCACCCACATAATCTGTGGTATATTTTCCCCGTCGGAAAGTGCGACAGGAAAGCAATAAAAAATCCCACAAATTAAAAAACTTTTTTTCCTGGGATAACCCTTATCGGGTAATAAAACAATAAGAAAGAATGGCAGTTTATATATGGCAGAAAAGAAAACAACTAATCGCGCAGATGCGGTTGAGTTAGTGGATATGGCGTTAGGTGATTTAAAGAAGGTTGCCGGTCAATTAGGAATTGAAAATGCCACCACCCTAAAGAAGGCAGATCTAGTCCAATCTATTGGCGATCTCCAGGCTGCAAACCGTGAAGCCGCTAAAAATGAACGAGAGGCTCGTCGTATGGAACGACAGAACAATCGAAATAATAAAAATAACAGCGCAGAGGCTGATGAGAATGATTCCAGCTCTGATAGCTCACCAAATAACTCTGAAAACAGCGGATCTAATAATTACAACGAATCAGATCGCGGGGGTAGCAACCGAAGATTTGGTGGCGGCCGTGATAATAATCGCCGTGACCGTGGGCGTGATCGAGGTCAGCGTGATCGCGGCCAACGTGATCGTGGCCAACGTGAAGAGCGCGAGATTGTTATTGGACCAGATGATGTATTGCTACCAGTAGGTGGCTTACTTGATATTTTAGATAGCTTTGCATTTATTAGAACAGGTGGATATTTACCATCTCCTAATGATGTTTATGTATCACTACAGCAGGTTAGAAAGTACGGCCTGCGTAAAGGCGATGTTATTACCGGATCTGTTAGAGAAGGACGTGAGGGTGAGCGCCGCGAGAAGTTCAGCGCATTGGTAAGAGTTGAAACGGTTAATGGAGTTGAGCCAGAGAATGCTAAGGAAAGAGTTGAATTCTCTAAATTAGTTCCACTTTATCCGCAAGATAGATTACGTCTTGAGACTGAGCCAAATGTACTTACTACTCGTATTATCGATTTAATCTCACCAATTGGTAAGGGGCAACGTGGTTTGATTGTTTCTCCACCAAAAGCTGGTAAGACAATGGTGTTGCAAGCAATTGCTAATGCAATCACAACTAATAATCCAGAGTGTCATTTAATGGTGGTCTTAGTTGATGAACGCCCCGAAGAGGTAACTGATATGCAGCGCTCAGTAAAGGGTGAGGTAATTGCCTCTACCTTTGATCGCCCAGCAGATGATCACACTACAGTTGCCGAGCTTGCAATTGAGCGAGCAAAAAGATTAGTAGAGCTAGGTCATGATGTAGTTGTATTACTTGATTCAATTACTCGACTAGGACGTGCTTACAACATTGCAGCCCCTGCCTCAGGAAGAATTCTCTCCGGTGGTGTGGACTCTGCTGCGCTTTATCCACCAAAGAAGTTTTTTGGTGCAGCGCGTAATATTGAAAATGGTGGCTCACTAACTATTTTAGCAACCGCTCTAATTGATACCGGATCAAAAATGGATGAGGTTATCTTTGAAGAGTTTAAAGGCACTGGAAATATGGAGCTTATTCTCAATCGTAAATTTGCTGACAAGCGCATCTTCCCAGCGGTTGATGTAGTTGCATCCGGTACTCGTAAGGAAGAGATCTTGATGGGAACTGAGGAGTTAAGCATTGTTTGGCGCTTGCGCCGAGTACTGCACGCACTTGAACCACAGCAAGCACTTGAGTTACTACTTGAGAAGATGAAGGGAACTAAATCAAATGTTGAGTTCCTTCTTCAAATTCAAAAGACCACAGCAGGAGGAGAAAGCCCATCCGGTAATGGATCAAGTAATCGAGAGAGTGCTGAGGCTTAAAAAGAGCGTAAATTTTGCTCGCTTAAGATTTAGCGGTTATTCTTTACACCCTCTAGTACTTCACTAGTCCTACTGGTTCACAAAGTTTTATAATATGAAACTTTGATCCAGTAAAAATCAAGGAGAAATATGAAGAACGAGATCCACCCACAGTATGGCGAGACCAAAGTAACCTGTGGTTGCGGTGAAGTTTTCACTACCCGCAGCACTAAGGAGAATGGTTCTATCTACGTTGAAGTTTGTTCTATGTGTCACCCCTTTTATACCGGTAAGCAGAGAATTCTTGATACCGGTGGCCGAGTAGCTAAGTTCCAAGAGCGATTTGGAAAGGCTGACAAAACCGGCACCAAGTAGTTTTCCCAAAGAGAGCACACCAAACATCGAAAAGATGTGGTGTGCTCTCTTTTTTAATTTACATTAATTATTATTTAAGTAGTAAGAAAAGGAGGATCAGATGGAGCGATTTGCTAAGGTCAATGAGTTATTGGCCGAGTATGAATCACTAGAGGCGCAGATGGCCGATCCCTCTATTCACTCTGATCAAAATAAAGCTAGATCACTTGGTAAAAGATATGCCCACCTTGGTCCAGTAATTGCCGGATATCGTGCTTACAAATTGGCTGAGGATGATTTTAATGCTGGCAAAGAGTTAGCAGCTGCTGATCCAGAGTTTGCATCAGAGTTAGCATCTCTTGAAAGTAGTAAGGATGCTGCCGCTGCCACACTTGAAGAGTTGTTACTGCCAAGAGATGCCAATGATGATCGTGATGTAATTATGGAGATTAAGGCTGGAGCAGGAGGGGATGAGTCGGCAATCTTTGCTGGTGATCTTTTTCGAATGTACTCCCGTTATGCTGAAAAACAGGGTTGGAAGATTGAGGTTATTGATACCACCCCAAGTGATATGGGTGGTTATAAAGATATGTCAATTGGTATTAAATCTAAGGGAGCACCAAAACCTGGCCAAACGCCTTATGCAAAATTAAAGTTTGAAGGTGGTGTGCACCGAGTGCAACGAGTGCCTGAGACTGAGTCGCAGGGAAGAATTCACACCTCAGCAGCTGGTGTTTTAATTTTGCCTGAGGCGGAGGAGATTGATGTTGAGGTAAATGCTAATGATTTACGGATTGATGTTTACCGCTCCTCAGGACCTGGTGGGCAAAGTGTTAACACCACCGATTCAGCGGTTCGTATAACCCACATTCCAACCGGCATTGTGGTCTCCTGCCAAAATGAGAAGAGCCAATTACAAAATAAGGAGTCTGCTCTTCGGATTTTGCGCGCTCGTATGTTGGCTGCTGCGCAGGAGGAGGCGGAGCGAATTGCCTCAATTGAGCGAAAGAGTCAGGTTAGAACTGTGGATAGAAGTGAGCGAATTAGAACCTATAACTTTCCAGAAAATCGCCTAAGTGATCACCGAGTTAATTACAAAGCAAATAATTTAGATTCGGTAATGGATGGTGATTTAGATGCGGTAATTCAATCTTTACTTGATGCCGATCGCACCGCAAAATTAGCGGCAGGTAACTCTTGAAGGAGCTGCTACGAGCAGCCTTTGTGCAATTTGAAAAGAATCAGATTGCCACAGTTGATGCTGAGATCCTACTTGCTCACTTACTTGGGGTATCACGTAAGCAGATTCATAGCCAAGGAATTGAGTTGGCAGAAGATGGAAGAGAGAAAATATCTGCTGAGTTTGCAGATTTAATTAACCAAAGATTAATGGGCCGGCCAGTGCAATATATAACTGGTAGCGCCGCCTTTAGATATTTAGATTTAGAGGTTGGTGAAGGTGTTTTAATTCCCAGGCCAGAGAGTGAGTTAATTGTTGATCGAGTAATTGGCGTATTAAATAATGCAAGTGATAAAGATTTAGCAAAGGCTGTAATTGATTTAGGAGCAGGAAGTGGCGCACTTTGTATTGCAATTGCCTCTGAGGCTAGCCTTAAAGGATTAAAGGTAAGTGTGGTGGCGGTTGAAAAATCAGCGCAGGCTGCGCTTTGGCTAAATAAAAATATTGCTAAGTATGACCTACCAATTAGAGTTGTAGTAGAAGATGTAGAGAGTGCGCTAATAGATGTTAAAGCTGATCTGGTAGTAGCTAATCCACCATATATTCCAGATGATGAGAGATTGCCAGCAGAGGTAGCAAACTTTGAACCAGAGATAGCGCTACGCGGTGGCGCAGTAGATGGTATGGCAGTCCCAACACAATTTATTAAAGCTGCTGCAAGGTTATTAAAACCAGGCGGATTTTTCATAATGGAGCACCATGAAAAACAGGGTGAGTTGGTAAGACAGGGGATGGCGGTAGAGTTTTCATCTGTGCAAACTCATGCAGATTTAACTGGGCGAGATAGATTTACTAGCGCAACAAAGAGATAGGCAGATAATGGCTGAGCGAGTTTTATTAACAGATGCCTCAGATGCTGTATTTAATGAGGCTGTTGATACTGCAGTTAGATACTTAAACGCTGGTGAGGTAATTATCACCGCCGCTGAGTTTGGTTACATCTATCTTGCTAATGCATTTGATAAGGATGCGGTTAAAGCAATACATATATTACGTGGTAATCAAAGTGGGATCGCTACTCAAGTTTTTATTAGTGGCCACAAAGTTTTATCTGGAATTTGCGCACCACTAACACCAGAGCAGGATGGCTTGTTAAGTAAGTTTTGGCCAGGTTTATTATCAGTAACCATTAAATCCCAACCAACATTAAGCTGGGATCTAGGAGATGAGCGCAGATTAGGAAAGGTAAATATTAGAGTTCCAGATCGCAAATTTTTAAACGCACTTCTTGCAAAAACCGGGCCATTAGCTGCTGCCTCAGTTGCACTAAGTGGTAAAGAGGTAATTTTAGATTTAACAAAGCTACCAATTTATGAAAGTGATGTTGGGGCAATCTTTGATGAGGCAGTTTTGCGCAGCGGCCCAGTATCTACCTGGCTTGAGATAGATGAGAATGAGATCACAGTTAAACGAGTAGGTGCGATCACAGTTGCTCAATTGCAGGGGGTAATTCCTACTATTTCCGCCCCCAACCTTTAGGCTTACCGTATGTCCAGATTTGAAAAGTATTACGGCCCAGATTTTAATGCGCTAGAAAAACAAGATCCAGAGATAGCCTCCGTTGTCATCTCTGAGATGCAGCGCCAGCGCCAAGATTTACAGTTAATTGCAAGTGAGAATTTTACCTCCGCTGCAATTCTTGCCACATTAGGTTCTACTCTTTCAAATAAATATGCTGAGGGTTATCCAGGTAAGCGTTACTACGGTGGATGTGAAGAGGTAGATAAGGTTGAAGTAATTGGAATTGAGCGGGCAAAAAAATTATTTAACGCCGAGCATGCAAATCTACAGCCACACTCAGGTGCCAGTGCAAATATTGCGGTCTATCAAGCATTTACTAAACCAGGAGATACCGTGCTTGCAATGTCACTTCCTCACGGCGGACATTTAACCCATGGTTCTAAGGTTAATTTTTCTGGTAAATGGTTTAATGTAGTTTCATATGGGGTCAGGCAAGATAATGAGTTAATTGATTACGATCAACTAAGAGATCTTGCAATTGAGCACAAGCCAAAGATGATTTGTTCAGGTGCTACCGCTTATCCAAGTTTGGTTGATTTTGAAAAGGTAAGGCAAATCTGTGATGAGGTTGGCGCAATTATGTGGGTTGATGCCGCTCACTTCATTGGTTTAGTTGCCGGTAAGGCAATTCCTTCACCTGTGCCATATGCAGATGTTGTCTCATTTACTACCCATAAAGTATTGCGTGGCCCACGAGGTGGAATGATTTTATCTAAAGAAAAACATGCCGCCGCTATTGATAAAGCAGTGTTTCCAGGTATGCAAGGTGGACCAATCATGAGCGCCGTAGCTGGCAAAGCTGTTATTTTAAAAGAGTGCGCAACTGCTGAGTATCAAAGTTATGCAAAGCAGGTAATTGAAAATTGCCAAGCATTAGCAAAGGATTTAGAGAGTGAAGGTATGCGCGCAGTATCTGGCGGCACTCAAACCCATCTAGCTTTAATTGATATTAGATCTACCGGTGTTAATGGCAAAGTTGCTGATGAGAGATGCGGTCTATCTGGTCTTTCACTAAATAAGAACTCAATTCCATATGATCCAGAGTCACCAGCAGTAACTAGTGGAATTAGAGTTGGAAGTGCAGCAACTACTACCCAGGGAATGGGAAAGAAAGAGATGAAACAGATTGCAAGCTTTATTGCCCGTGCTATTAAAGATGGCGCAGATGAAGGTAAGGCAAAGGCGATTAGAGCTGAAGTTCACCAACTAACTAAAGATTTTCCTGTTTATCCAGAGCCTAAAAACTAAAGATAAAGTGCAATGCGCGAGTACTTAGTAACTGTTCTACTCGCCGCAATAATTACATACCTAATTACCCCTTTAGTTAGAGATCTAGCAATTAAATCAGGGGCACTCACTCAAATTCGTACCCGAGATATACATAGTGAGTTAACCCCAAGGTGGGGTGGGCTAGCGATGTGGCTGGCAATGGCAATTACATTAGTAATAGTTAATTATCTACCTTTAGTTCATAAATCATTTGGCCCAGATGCTACCGGCATCTTTTTAAGCGGTACCTTTATTTTACTTTTAGGACTTTTAGATGACCGCTTTGATTTAGATCCAATAGCTAAGTTTGCCGGCCAGGCATTTGCTGCCGGCATATTGCTAATTTATGGCGTGCAAATACTTTGGCTACCAATTAATGGAATTACTACTCTGCCAACAAATATCGGTCAGATAATTACTGTTTTATTTGTAATGGTGGTAATTAATGCAATTAACTTTGTCGATGGCTTAGATGGCCTGGCAACTGGAATAGTAATGATCTGCGCAGCATCTTTTTTTGCCTTCTCATATTTACTAGCGGTAATAAATGGTTTAAACCGAGCAGGAGCGCCATCACTTATCACTGCGGTAGTAATTGGTTTATGTCTTGGTTTTCTGCCCCATAACTTCTATCCAGCCCAAATATTTATGGGTGACTCTGGCGCTATGTTTTTAGGTTTATTAATAAGTGCATCTGCTATTACCTTAACGGGGCAGGTAGATGCCTCCGCTATTACTGAAGAAAATGGAGGCTCTGCGCTGCTGCCACTTCTTCTGCCATTTACCATACTTGCAATTCCACTACTTGATTTTGTAATGGCTATCTTAAGAAGAGTTAAAGCAGGGCGATCACCCTTTACGGCAGACCGTGAACATATACACCATCGAATTATGCGGATGGGTTTAAGTCAGCAGCGAACTACCGTGGTTTTATATCTATGGACTGCAATGTTTGCTCTTCCCACTGTGATCGCAGCTTTTGCACAACTTTGGATCGCACTCACCTCTGGTGTGGTTATATTTTTATTTTCAATTTTTGTTATTAAAAGTAATAAAAAGTTGATAATAAGTGTCTGATCAACAAAATAGCGACACCCAACTTTGGAAAGGTGCAATTTTACCAGCGGTAATAGTTGCAGCTATTTCCTTAATCTTTGTAACTATTGCAAACCATAGGCCCGGCTTATTCGCCGGTCTATTAGCTTCATTTACCGTGATAATTTTCTTTAGCATCCACCTATTAATTGCCAGAATTTCACGTAATTTAGATCCAATGGCAACTATGGCTCTTGCGATGTTCTCCTACTTTGCCAAGGTAGTTTTGATGGGAGTATTTTTACTTTTAGTTACGAAATTTACCGATCGAAGTACCATTGATCGGGCAAGTTTTGCTATCTGCGCAATATTGATTACCATGGCTTGGTTATTTGGTGAGATTCGTAGCTTTCTTAAGTTGCGAATTCAACTGCCGCTACCAAAAGGAGAGGGTGATAATTAGTGAGTCCTAATTCAAATAATGAAGACTTAAGTAACTCCCAAAATGAAGAGAATGCACTTTGGTCAATTGTTGGCTACCTACTATCTGGGTTATTAATCTGGGGTGGTATTGGCTGGGGGCTAGACCGTTGGCTGGGAACTACCTACTGCGTACTCATTGGGATGCTGCTAGGGGCTAGCTCCTCTGTATATCTAGTATGGCTTCGCTTCGGGCGCGATTAAAATCACCAAAATCCTCATCGTTAGATCCTTATCTATCTTTAAAGCCGGGGCAGATTTCACTCTATTCGACATTACCTAATAGGGTTTCGCCCGTAGCCGCACTTTCCCGCAGGCTCACAGATTTAGGCAATCTAACATTTGGAGATTTAAGTGGGTGTGCTACTAGCTGGTGAGGGTGGTTTTAAACCACCAAGCACAGCCGACTTTGAATTACCACCAGTCTTTGGCGAAAATCCCTACACAACCAAACCAGTATTTTTAGTTTTCTTTTCAGTAATTTTAATCTCAGTATTTTTTATCTTAGCTTCTCGTAAAGCAGCGGTAGTACCAAGCAAGCTGCAATTTGCTGGTGAATCAATTTACGGCTTCGTAAGAAATGATTTAGCTAGAGATGTAATAGGTCATGAATTTATGCGCTTTGTGCCGTATCTGTTCACACTCTTTACCTTTATTTTAACTAATAATCTTTTTGGAATTATTCCGTTTCTGCAATTTCCAACCATGTCTAGAGTTTCTTTCCCATATGTTTTAGCAATCTTTACGTTTGTTATTTTTCACTATGTTGCTATTAAACATAAGGGCTTAATTGCATATCTTAAGGAGATCATGTTTATGCCAGGTGTTCCTAAACCGGTATATATCCTGCTCACCCCAATTGAGGTTGCTACCTACTTTTTAGTTCGCCCATTAACCCTCTCACTGCGATTATTTGCAAATATGTTTGCTGGCCACCTACTCCTACTAGTTTTTATCCTCGGAGGTGAACACCTTTTGCAAGGAGTAATTGGGCTTAAATTGGTCTCACCATTTGCCTTTGCCTTTGGAATTGGACTTACTTTTTTTGAGTTTATGGTCCAATGCCTTCAGGCGTATATCTTTACCCTGTTGACCGCCCTCTATATAGCGGGTGCGTTAGCGGATGAGCACTAAAAGAAAAATAAAAACCCACCAATAAAAGAAAGAAGGAAAAGAAAATGACAGGCACACTCAACCTGGTCGGTTATGGCCTATCTGCAATCGGACCTGCAATCGCAACTGGCATGATTTTCGCTGCTTATATAAGTGGTGTAGCACGCCAACCAGAGGCACGTTCTGTTTTGCAGCCGATCGCATTCCTAGGCTTTGCATTAGCTGAAGCTTTGGCTCTGTTTGGTCTAGTACTAGCTTTCGTACTTTAATCAAAAGCGAGAATAGATAAACAGATGTCTTTAATTAAAATTAGTAACTGGGCGGCAGAAGAGGGCGCTAATCCGCTGATTCCGCACACCGCAGAGTTAGTTGTTGGCTTCATCGCCTTTTCTCTCCTCTTCTTAGTCCTGCGTTCAAAAGTTGTGCCGATGTTTGAGAAAGCATTTGCAGAGCGCACGCAAGCAATTCAAGGTGGCATGGAAAAAGCTGAGCGAGCACAAATTGAAGCTGAGCGAGCACTTGCGCAGTACACAACTCAATTAAATGAAGCACGTGGTGAAGCACAAAAGATTCGAGAAGATGCCAGAGTGCAAGGAGCAGCGATAATCGAAGATCTGCGTACAAAGGCAGCGCAGGAGGCAGCACGAATTACTGCCGCAGCAACTGCATCCATTGAAGCAGAACGCCAACAAGCAATTACCTCACTTCGCAATGAGGTTGGCGCACTTGCAACAGAGTTAGCTGGAAAGATTGTCGGAGAAGCATTAGATGACCAGGTCCGTCAATCTCGGATTGTTGATCGTTTTATTACAGATCTGGAGAAGAGTAAGTAATCATGAAGATATTAGGCGGCACAAGTAGAGCTTCTGTATTAACTCTGCGTAAAGCATTAACTGATGCGGTAAGTAAGCAATCAGCAAATGATGCTGCCACCTTTGCTTCAGAGCTATTTACAATTCTTACTGTTCTAAGTTCATCAGTTGGATTACGTCGCGCCCTTACTGATAACTCACGAGATAAAAGTGCTAAAGCTGATTTGATATCAAACTTATTTGGTAAAAATATAAAGGCAGAGGCACAAGCCCTTCTTGCTACCGCCGCCTCACTTCGTTGGTCAAGCCCTGCAGAGTTAGCAGATGCAGTTGAACAATTAGCTGTTGAAGCACAAAGTGTGGCAGCTGAGAAAAGTAATGAGCAGGAATCACTTGAGAGTGAATTATTTGATTTCGCTCGAGTATTAATTGCTAATCCAGATTTGCGCCAGGGGCTTAATACCTCAGCAGATTCTGATGAGGGTAAGTTGGCATTACTTGATGCAGTTGTTAAAGGAAAGTATGCAAGCTCAACTCACACCTTGCTGCAAAAGGTAGTAACTCTTCGCCGTGGTCGCAGTATTGATGCCACCTTGGCCGCCTACTCACATTATGTATCAACTCGTAATAATCGCTTAATTGCCCATGTGAAGAGTGCGGTTGCAATAAGTGATGATCAGTTGAAGAAATTAGTAGCTGCTTTGAGTAAGCAGATGGGCAAAGAGGTTCATGTAAATGTTGAGATTGACCCAAAGGTTTTAGGTGGCATATCTATTAGATACGCCGATGATGTTATTGATGGCACAATTTTTAATCGTTTAGCAGAAGCGGGCAGAGCGCTCGTAAGTTAGCTTTAACAGATACGAAAGCATCTGTTATTTAAAGAGAGAGAAGAGAGAAGATGGCCGAAGTTAAGATCAGCCCGGTAGAGATTCGGGATGCACTGGCAAAACATGTCGCTGCATACAAGCCAAGTGCTGCAGTTAAAGATGAGATTGGCAGCGTAACTGAGGCAGGTGATGGCATCGCTCGCGTCTCTGGTCTGCCATCTACTATGACAAATGAGTTATTAAAATTTGAAAATGGCACACTAGGACTAGCGCTGAACTTAGATGTGCGCGAAATCGGTGTAGTTATTTTGGGTGAGTTCACCGGTATTGAAGAGGGAACAACTGTTCGTCGCACTGGAGAGATTCTCTCTGTTCCAGTTGGCGATGGTTTTCTTGGTCGAGTAGTAGATGCACTAGGCCGGCCAATTGATGGTAAGGGTGAGATTAAGGCGGAGGCAACACGAGCACTTGAAATTCAAGCTCCCTCTGTTGTGCAGCGCCAACCAGTAAAAGAGCCAATGCAAACTGGTATTAAAGCAATTGACTCAATGACTGCAATTGGTCGTGGCCAGCGCCAATTAATTATTGGTGATCGCCAGACTGGTAAGACTGCAATTGCTGTTGACACAATTATTAACCAAATGGAGAACTGGAAGAGTGGGGATCCAAAGAAGCAGGTTAAATGTATTTATGTTGCAATTGGTCAGAAGGGCTCAACTATTGCCTCCGTTAAGGGCGCATTAGAGGAAGCTGGCGCGATGGCTTACACAACAATTGTGGCTGCTCCTGCATCTGATCCTGCTGGATTTAAATACTTAGCTCCATACACCGGCTCATCAATTGGTCAGCACTGGATGTATAAAGGACAACATGTATTAATTGTTTTTGATGATCTATCAAAACAAGCAGAGGCTTATCGCTCCGTCTCGCTATTGCTAAGGCGCCCACCGGGCCGCGAGGCATATCCAGGAGATGTTTTCTATTTACACTCTCGTTTGCTAGAGCGATGCGCAAAATTATCTGATGAGTTAGGTGGTGGTTCTATGACTGGACTGCCAATTATTGAGACAAAAGGTAATGACGTATCAGCTTTTATTCCTACCAACGTAATCTCAATTACCGATGGTCAGTGCTTCCTTGAGACTGATTTATTTAACGCAGGTGTTCGCCCGGCAATAAATGTTGGTATCTCAGTCTCACGTGTTGGTGGCTCTGCACAGACTAAGGCGATGAAAAAGATTGCCGGCCGGCTTCGTCTTGATCTTGCGCAATTTCGTGAGTTAGAGGCATTTGCTGCCTTTGGCTCTGATCTTGATGCTGCATCTAAATCACAATTAGAGCGTGGTGCTCGAATGGTTGAGTTACTAAAGCAAGGTCAGTACTCACCCTTTTCAGTAGAGCGCCAAGTTGCATCGATTTGGGCTGGAACTACTGGCAACATGGATTCAATTGCTGTACCAGATATCCGCCGCTTTGAGAGTGAGTTTTTAGATTTTATTGCTCGTGAGCGCAAGCAAATCTTTGAGGTCATCTCAACTACTCGCGAGTTATCAGATGACACTGTTGCTGCCTTAACTGAGGCGATTACTGTATTTAAAACACAGTTTAAATCATCAGTTGCTGCGGTTGTGAATGAGAAAAAAGCTGATGCATTAGATGGCGTAGATAATGAACAAATTACCCGTCAAGTTCCAGCGAAGAAGTAAGTAAAGAGAGAGAAGAGAAGTAAATGGGTGCCCAACTTCGTATTTACCGACGCCGCATGCGCTCGGTAAAGGCGACTAAGAAGATAACCAAGGCGATGGAGCTAATCTCAGCCTCTCGCATTGTTAAGGCGCAACAAAAGGTTGCCGCCTCATCTCCTTATGCCAACGAGTTAACTAGGGCGGTATCTGCGGTTGCATCTTTATCTAGCACCAACCATCCATTAACTACCTCATCAGCAAATCCAAAGCGGGCAGCGGTATTAATCATTACTGCAGACCGAGGTATGGCAGGTGCGTACTCAAATGCGGCAATTAAAGAGGGTGATCAATTAGTAGCACTTCTGCAATCTCGTGGCCTTGAGGTAAATTCATATTTAGTAGGAAGAAAAGGAATTAACTTCTATAAATTTAGAAATCGCAAGATAACCGCCTCCTGGAGTGGTTTCTCAGATAATCCAACCTACGCCCACGCTAAAGAGGTATCAGATTCACTAATTGCTGCCTTTATTGCAGATGCCCAAATAGATTTAAATGGTGTTGATGAGTTACATATTATTTATACCGAGTTTAAATCAATGATCACGCAAACCCCAGAGGCTAAGCGAATGCTGCCACTTGAGGTGGTTGAATCAGTAACAACTGCTGGTTTACTGCCAATGTATGAATTCGAACCTAATGCTGGTGAGGTATTAAATGCATTACTACCTCGCTATATTCAGGCTCGAGTATTTAACGCGATGTTGCAATCTGCAGCAAGTGAGCATGCAGCTCGTCGTCGTGCTATGAAATCAGCAACTGATAATGCTGATGATTTAATAAAGTCGTTAACTCGACTTGCAAATGCGGCTCGTCAAGCCGAAATTACCCAAGAGATCAGTGAAATCGTAGGCGGCGCAGATGCGCTCGCCTCAGCTAGCGCAGGGAGTGAATAATGTCAGTTAAATCAGCAACTGGAAGAGTTGCCCGTGTAATTGGACCGGTAGTGGATATTGAATTTCCAGCCGATGCAATGCCAGCCATCTTTAATGCATTAAATATTGATGTCACATTGGGGGGTGAGACTAAGAAGTTAACACTTGAGGTCGCCCAACATATTGGTGACAACTTAGTGCGCGCGATCTCTATGCAACCAACTGACGGCATGGTTCGTGGTTCAACTGTTACCGACACTGGAAGTGCGATCTCAGTTCCAGTTGGAGATGTAACAAAGGGGCATGTATTTAACACCTTGGGCGAATCATTAGATGTGCCAACCTCCTCACTAGATATTAAAGAGCGATGGCCAATCCATCGAACCGCTCCAGCATTTGATCAACTTGAATCAAAGACTGAGATGTTTGAAACTGGAATTAAAGTTATTGATCTTTTAACTCCTTATGTAAAGGGTGGAAAGATTGGATTATTTGGCGGCGCAGGTGTAGGTAAGACAGTTTTGATTCAAGAGATGATCTACCGAGTAGCTGAAAACTTTGGTGGTGTTTCAGTATTTGCCGGAGTTGGTGAGCGTACCCGTGAAGGAAATGACCTATTCCTGGAAATGACAGAGACTGGTGTTATTAATAAGACCGCATTGGTCTTTGGGCAAATGGATGAGCCACCTGGCACACGTCTTCGAGTAGCACTTTCAGCATTAACAATGGCTGAGTACTTCCGTGATGTGCAGAAGCAGGATGTGCTTTTGTTCATCGATAATATCTTCCGCTTTACTCAAGCTGGCTCTGAAGTATCAACACTGCTTGGCCGTATGCCATCAGCGGTGGGATACCAACCAACACTTGCTGATGAGATGGGTCAGTTGCAAGAGCGTATTACCTCAACTCGTGGTCACTCAATTACCTCGATGCAGGCAATTTATGTTCCAGCAGATGACATCACCGATCCAGCACCACACACAACCTTTGCTCACTTAGATGCAACCACAGTGTTGTCTCGTCCAATCTCTGAGCTTGGTATCTATCCTGCGGTAGATCCACTTGATTCAACCTCACGTATTTTAGATCCTCGCTATATTGGCGAGCACCACTTCCGAGTTGCAAACCGAATCAAACAAATTCTGCAGCGATATAAAGATCTGCAAGACATTATTGCAATCTTAGGTATTGATGAACTCTCTGAAGAGGATCGCATCCTGGTAGGAAGAGCTCGTCGTATTCAAAGATTCTTATCTCAGAACACATTCGTAGCAAAGGTCTTTACCGGCCTTGATGGTTCATTTGTTCCGCTAACTGAAACTATTGCCGCCTTTGAAGCGCTCGCTGATGGAAAGTATGACCATATTCCAGAGCAAGCATTCTTTATGTGTGGTGGCTTAGATGATGTTGAGCGACGAGCTGCAGAGTTGGCTAAGTCCTAAATATGTCAGATACATTGCTAAAGGTTGAGGTAGTTACCCCAGAGAAGCGGGTGTGGAGTGGAGAAGCAAAGATGGTCTCTGCCCGCACACTTCAAGGTGATCTTGGCGTATTGCCAGGACATGCACCTTTACTTGGGGTACTTGCTGATGGCACTGTTTCAATTAAATCATCCGATGGCAGCGTAAATGATTTTGTAATAAATGGCGGCTTTATCTCGGTTTCAAATAACCGGGTATCAATACTTGGTGAGAGCGCAATTAATTAAAGACGTGCTCGGTTTCAATAATTCTTACTGTTTTAGATCTTCCTCTAATAACTAAAGAGTGACTAACTAATCCAAATTTAGTATGCCGCACGCCACGTAGTAACTCACCATCGGTAATACCGGTAGCGGAGAAGAAAACATCATCGGATGCAACTAAATCATTTGTCGAATAAACCTTAGATAGATCATGGCCAGCAGCTATTGCCGAGGCTTTTTCACTTTCACTTTGTGGTGCAAGTTGTCCTTGAATTACCCCACCTAATGCGCGAATTGCAGCAGCTGCTACCACGCCCTCAGGTGTACCACCGATTCCCATTAAAATATCAATACCAGTGCCTGCTCGAGCAGTTTCAATTGCAGCGGCCACATCACCATCTCTAATTAATCTAATCCGGGCACCAGCTTTACGTAACTCTTCTAATAATTTGTTATGGCGCGGGCGATCTAAAACAATCACAGTTATATCACTTACATCTACACCTTTTGCTTTAGCAACCCTCCTTACATTTTCACTGGCTGGAGCAGTAATATCTATTACCGAAGCAGCATCAGCTCCAGTAACAATCTTGTTCATATAGAAAGCACCCTTTGGATCAAACATGGCACCTCGTGGTGCAAGAGCAATCACACTTACCGCACCATTTAAACCGTTAGAGGTTAAGGTGGTGCCATCAATTGGATCAACTGCCACATCACACTCTGGTCCATTACCATTTCCAACCTGCTCACCATTATGCAACATCGGTGCATTATCTTTTTCACCTTCGCCAATTACAATTACACCTGACATATCAACGGTATTAATCATCTTGCGCATGGCAGCAACCGCTGCGCCATCGGCTGCATCCTTATCACCACGGCCTACCCAGGCAGAGGCAGCAACCGCTGCAGTCTCAGTAACCCTGACTAATTCCAGCGCTAAGTTGCGATCTGGAAAATTATGCTCTGCTGACATCAGCTCCTAATGATTGTAATTGGCTAGGAAAATCAGGGTATCCACGATCAATGTGGAATGCATCTTCAATAATCGTCACACCATCACTTACTAATGCTGCTAGTACCAATCCAGCACCTGCTCTAATATCAGTTGCAGCAACTGGAGCTGCTGATAACTGGGGGATTCCAGTAATTGATGCATGGTGGCCATCTACTTGAACCTTTGCGCCCAAACGCAATAGCTCATTAACAAACATAAAGCGTCCCTCAAAAACATTCTCAGTGACCAATGATGTTCCCTCAGCAATTGAATTTAAAGTTATAACCATAGGCTGTAGATCGGTTGGAAACCCAGGATAGGGAAGGGTTGCCACATCAACTGCTAACGGGCGCTTATCCATCTTTACCCTGAAACCATTTTCAATTGTTGTAATAACAGCGCCAGCTTCAACTAACTTGTCTAATGCCACCTCAAGATGCTCAACCCTGCCATTTACAATTGTGATATCACCCTTTGTCATTGCTGCTGCAAATGCCCAGGTTCCAGAGACAATTCGATCTGCCAAGGTGGCATGAGTAGTTGGTTTTAATTGTTTAACACCTTCGATAGTGATTGTGTGTGTACCAAGCCCAGATATTTTTGCACCCATTGCAATTAAAAACTCACCAAGATCTACTACATCTGGCTCACGCGCTGCGTTATCGATGGTGGTAATACCCTTAGTTAAAGTAGCGGCAGTCATAATATTTTCAGTTGCTCCAACACTAGGAAACTCCAGCGTAATTGGCGCACCTGTTAATCCATTGGGCGCTTTGGCAATCACAAAGCCGTGTTCGATACTTATATCTGCGCCCATATCGGTTAAGCCATTTATATGAAAATCTAATCCACGCGAGCCAATTGCATCACCACCAGGAAGTGCAACCTCTGCCTCTTTTGCTCTTACAATAAGTGGACCTAAAACATTTATCGATGCGCGCATCTTTCTTACTAAGTCATAATCTGCCCGGTGACCAAGTTTTTCTGGTACATCAATACTCACTTGAGATTTATTTGCGCTAATCTCAACTGTGCAACCTAATCTAGTTAATAGCTCAGCCATATAATTAACATCAGCAATTATTGGAAGATTAGTAATAGTTGTTTTACCCGGGGCCAGCAGGGCCGCCGCCATTAATTTAAGGGCTGAGTTTTTTGCACCGGCAACAGTGACTGTTCCAGCCAACCTGGCACCACCAACTACGCGCAAGCGATCCATAATTCCCCCATTGTAATTGCTTGAGGTAGGGTGCGCTTATGGTCAATTTAACCCGTATCTATACAAAAACTGGTGATGATGGCACTACCTCACTGGGGGATATGAGCCGAACCTCTAAAAATGATCCACGGCTTGAGGCGTATGCCACCGTTGATGAAGCAAACTCATCAATTGGTGTTGTGCTTGCAATGGGGGATATTAAAGATGCAGAAATTACTAAACTATTAATTAGAATTCAAAATGATTTATTTGATGTTGGCGGTGATCTTTGTACTCCAGTAGTTGATAAGCCAGAGTCTGAGCCACTTAGAGTATTAGATTCTCAGATTGATTATTTAGAAAAGCAAATTGATAAATATAATGAAAGTTTGCAACCACTTCGCTCATTTGTTCTACCATCTGGCACACCAGCTGCAGCTTTGTTACATGTTGCTCGCACCGTTACAAGGAGAGCAGAGCGAGACACCTGGCATGCGATTCACGCATTTGGTGGCGGTGTTAATCCAATCACGGCAAAGTATTTGAATAGATTATCTGATCTTCTCTTTGTATTAGCACGCTATGCAAATAAGGAGATTGGCGATCAACTTTGGGTACCTGGAGCAAATCGTTAGCTATTTAAGGTTGCTTTAGCAATCTGCAAATCTTTTTCAAAAACTAAAATCTTTGGTCCATCTTTTGTTTGAGAAAGTGTTGCCTTAATTCCTACAGCTAATAATCTTTGCCGCAGCATCTCTCCCTCAATATGATTTTTAGGAGAGTTAGCGACTTTAAGTAAGCCGTAATCATCTTCGCCACCAACTTTTTTAGGCCCCTCTATCAGTGATTTATTATTTGAAAATGCCCACCTAAGCATTAATGAAAGAAATCCCACAACTACAAAGCCAGATAGTGATGTTAAAAATAAGGTGTTATTAATACCGCCTAGCAATTTAATCCCCTAACCATTACTTATTAGGTGTATAAGTATTACTTAGCAATTTTTCCTCTGTCTCAGATTTATGACAGATGGCTGAAATATTACCAACTGAGATACCAACCCTGGCAACTGGTGCAGCACTTTGCCCAGTAGCTTGGTCTATGACAGATGGTATAAATAAGGGTTCATCGCTGACTAAGATAATATTTGCATAAGTTCTGGGCTTAAATTTTGTATGAGTAGTACGTAGATTTCCTAAAATTACTCTTTTTGTTAAATCATTTGGGTCAATACCAGAGACAGTTGATCTAATCTCCCACCAATTACATGTGAAATCTGATGCGATAATTACAGCACCACAGGCATTAACATCACACTTTGCAACATCTGCCGCTAATTTTGACTTAGCAGATATCAGACCTAGTAACTCCTTTCCAGACGGAATCTTTGCGTAGATTCCATTATTTGCAGTAAAGCCAACAGGTGGCCAAACTGGGGATGGAGATGGAATTGGAGTAGCACTCTTTTTAACTTTTTTCTTCTTAACCGGCTTTTTAGTTGTTGCCTTACTACTTGGCTTAACTGATGAAGTACTAGATGGTGAAGTTGACTTAGCAGCAGTTGGTTTAACTGGTGCGGTGGTTGATTTTGGTGTTGGCGTAGCGGCGAAGGTATCTGGTGTTATAAGAGTGATACCAAGTACTGCTACTAAAAATAATTTTAACCTCATTCTTGGCTCCACTTAAATTTTTTAACTGCAAAAATCAATCCAAGTACCAACCAAATAACAAGTACTAAGGCAGTTTTTCCAATCTCCCAATTTTTAGCAACCTCTTGAGTGGCAAAATCTGCTGGTAAAAAGACCGAGCGCATTCCTTGGGTTAACCATTTAAGTGGAAAGATAGCCGCAAATTGTTGCATCCAGGTAGGAAGTGAGGTGAAAACAAAAAATACACCACTAAAAAATTGCAAGATAATTACAATTGGTGAAACTACTGCAGAGGCACCTCTACCATTTTTTGGTACAACTGAAAAAGCAATTCCTAGCACAGTTGAGCAGGCACTTCCTAAAATAACTAACCAAGTAAAGGTAATCCATGAAGATGGGTTAGTTGGCATATTTAAGCCAAACATTAATGTACCAAATACTAATAAAAGTGCGGTTTGCAGAATCATTAATATTGTTACTAGTAGAGCTTTGCCAATAAAGTAGGAAGCAACTGACATCGGTGTGCCTCGTAGCCGTTTTAATGTACCAAAGTCGCGTTCCATCGGAATTGTGATGGCAAGTTGTTGAAACCCAGTATTTACCAAACCAGATGCGATCATGCCTGCAACAAAGTACTGGCTAAATGTAACTCCCGGCGCAATTGTGTCTTTAAATACTGTTCCAAAGATAAATAACAAAATGACTGGGAAGAATATGGTGAATACAACTGACTCACGTTGGCGCATAAACTGTTTTAACTCAAGACCGCCCCGCAGTAAACCAATTCTTAATGTTTCAGTTAGCCCATTCATTTAAGTTCACCAATCATTCGAAGATATATCTCCTCTAAATTAGGGCGCAAAACTTGTAGTTCAGGAATTTGGCCATCAAAGCGCTTACTTAACTTCATAACCTCTTCAGTTGGATTGTTACTGAATAACTCTTGGGTAGAACCATTCTCTAGCCACAAGACTTTGGCAGGTGCGTTATTACGGCCGCCTAAAGTATCTGGGGTTGCTATCTCAATTATTTTTCCATCATTAATTACACCAACCCGATCAGCAAGAGCTTGTGCCTCATCTAAATAGTGAGTAGTTAGCAAGATAGTTGTTCCTTCAGACTGCAAAGTTCTAACTAACTCCCAAAATGATCTACGTGCCTCAGGGTCAAAGCCAGTAGTTGGTTCATCTAAAAATAAAAGTTGTGGTGAGCCAATAATTCCAAGGGCAACATCTAATCTACGCCTTTGCCCACCAGATAACTCCCTTGCCTTTGCATTAACTTTTTCTCGTAAACCGACCTCATCAATCACCTGCTGCACATCCCGTGGTTTTTCATAGTAATTTGCAAAGTGCGAGATAGTTTCAATTACAGAAAGGTCTGCTGAATCATTAGTTGATTGCAAAACAATTCCAATTTGATTTCGCCATTTTTGGGCAGCTGATCCTTTAGTTGCTGGATCAAAGCCTAAAACACTCACCCTTCCAGAGCTTGCCTTACGGTACCCCTCTAAAATTTCAACAGTTGTAGTCTTGCCAGCACCATTTGGACCTAAGAGTGCAAATATCTCACCTCGCTCAACAGTTAAATCAATACCAGCTAGCGCAGCTTTAGCACCATAATTTTTAACTAGTCCACTAATTTCGATCGCTGGGCTCTGACTCATGGCGACATCCTGCCGTAATTGGTAATAATTACTTAATTTGATTGGGAGAATGATCCTGTGAGTTCACGTAAAAAGGGCACAAAGGGTAAGCCCAAGCGGGCGGCGGGCAGTAATCAAGAGCGTGAGATGACCACATCTAATGAATCAATTGAAGAGCATGATGATGGAATTTTTGTAGTTCGGTTAATTAGTGGTTCTACCTCAAATAAACCATATCGCTGTCCAGGTTGTGATCAATTAATTCCGCTAGCCACCCCACACACAGTGGCATGGTTAGAGCATGACCAAGAGGGGCGTCGCCACTGGCATAACATCTGCTGGAGTAAGCGAAGTATGCGAAAGCCAAAGGTAGAGCGAACCCGAAATGCTCCTAGATATTGAGATCTTTGTGAACAAAATATTTTATTTTCACTTCTTTAGTTATAGTTACTAAATGAGTAAAACCTTTACCGCCCAAAATCCGGCAACTGGTCAGGCTGTCGGGGCTGAGATAGCAGAGTGGGATTTAGTTCAAACTAGCGCCGCTATCAAAGCAGCTGAAAGTGTTAAAGCAAAGCTTGCATCTACAAATCCAACACAACGGGCAGCATTATTAAATGCAATTGCAGATGCAATTGAAGCCGATAAAGAAAAATTAGCCGATACCGCCCACCTTGAAACCGCACTTCCAATGCCTCGCTTAACTGGTGAGGTAATGAGAACTGTTATTCAAATTCGCGCCTTTGCCAACTTAGTTAAAACTGGTGGCCATCTACTACCAATTATTGATTTAGCTGATCCTAACTTTTTACCAGTTGCCCGCCCTGATCTTCGTAAATCACAGCAACCCCTTGGTGTGGTTGCGGTATTTGCAGCCAGCAATTTTCCATTGGCATTCTCAGTTGCCGGTGTTGATACCGCATCAGCTCTTGCTGCCGGGTGTCCAGTAATTGCTAAAGCCCATCCATCACATCCAAATACCTGTCAAGCAGTTTATGAAGCGGTAGTAAAAGGCTTAACCTCACAAGGTTTCCCAAAGGAATTATTTGCAATTGTGCAGGGTGTAAGTCCTGAGATAACACATTGGCTTGCTAAAGCACCAGAGATAACTGCAATTGGATTTACCGGCTCTGGTTTAGTTGGAAAATTATTAATTAAATTAGCAGGGGAGCGTGATATTCCAATTCCAGTTTATGCCGAAATGGGATCACTAAATCCAGTTTTCTTTACCCCTGGTGCGTTATCAGAAAAAGCTGATGAGTTAGCAAAGGCGGCGGTAGATTCAGCACTTCTTGGCTCCGGTCAGTTCTGTACAAAGCCTGGAATTATGGTGGTATCAAATGATGCTGCCGGAGATAAATTTATTGCTCAAGTTCAAAGCTACCTTAGTCAGCAAAAGGTTCCCCCGCTATTGAATAAAGGAATTGCTAATAGATTTAAAGAGGTAATAACATCTTTGAGTAAATCAAAAGGGCTTAAAGTAATTACCGGTATGGCTAATGATGATGGCTTTGGTGTTACGCCAAATATCTTTGTGGTTGATTGGGCAGATGTTAAAAATCACGATGATTTACTGGAAGAGCACTTTGGTCCAACCTCAGTAATTATCAGAGCACCCTTTGATCAGTATTTAACAATTGCTAAGGCGATGGCTGGTCAGCTAGGGGCTGCACTTCATGTGCAGGCAGGTGAGAATGTTAAGGAGTTAGTTAATCAACTAACTCAATTAGCTGGCCGAATTATTTGGAATGGTTTTCCAACCGCAGTTTCAGTGACAGCTGCACAAAATCATGGTGGCCAATGGCCGGCATCATCTACCCATACCACCTCAGTTGGGTTAGATGCACTTTATCGTTTTGTTAGGCCAGTTGTTTATCAAAACTTTCCAGAAAATCAATTACCCGCAGAGCTTCAAAACAGTAATCCATATGGAATTGAGCGAATTGTTAATGGCCAACGCAGCAATACGGCAATTTAATTAGGCAAGCCGCTATTATTTAGCCATGGGAAAAAATTCTGATCAGGAATCAGGCAAAGGTAAATTCATACTGCCTGAAAAATTAATTGATCAGGTTGAGGATATATTTCACGCAATCTTGGCCTTCGTTTTATTGATAATTGGTGTAACTGCTTTTTTCTTTGTTATAAAGCGCTTGGTGCAAACTGCTCCATTTTTCCCAAATGGCATGATTCAAGGGGTAAATGACGTCTTATTTATCGTGATCATTTTAGAGATTTTACGCACCGTGATCTCAAGATTTACCGATGGCGCTTATCAGTTAGATAAGTTCTTAATTATTGGCGTGATCGCAGCGGTTCGGCATATTTTAACGGTGGGTGCTTCACTTACTCTGGAAGCATCAAAGTCAGATGAGACCTTTCGCAGAGCAATCTATGAAATGGGCTTAAATGCTGGAATTGTTGTAGCACTTGTCTTTGCGATATTTCTATCGCGGGTTTCCAATAAAAATAGGTAGTTTAGCGCTTAGTAATTTATAACCTTATTTTTAATAGTACCAATTCCTTCAATAGTTGTAACAATACTCTCGCCACCTTTTAGGAATTTCTCTGGTTTAAATCCCATACCAACACCCTCTGGTGTACCAGTATTAATTACATCTCCCGCCTTTAACTCCATAAACTGGGAGATATACCAAACGCAGTGGTTGATATTAAAAATTAAATCATTAGTTCTTGAGTTCTGTCTTACCTGCCCATCAATTGTGCAGGAAAGTGCTAGGTTGTTTGGATCAAACCCATTCTTTGCTAATTCATCAGCTGTAATAATCCATGGTCCCATTGGATTAAAGGTTGGAAATGATTTGCCCTTTACCCACTGACCACTTCGCTCAACCTGCCAGTGGCGCTCAGAAACATCCTGGGAGATTGTGTAACCAAGTATGTAATCAGATGCCTGCTCTGGTGATTTTAAATAAAGTGCGCTTTTACTTATTACTACACATAACTCAACCTCATAATCTGTCTTTAATGAGTTTGGTGGAACGATAATTTCATCATTTGGTCCAATAACTGTATCTGGTGCCTTCATAAATATCACCGGCTCAGCAGGTGGGGTCATACCAGATTCAATGGCATGCTTTGCATAATTTAGACCAACACAAATAACTTTTGTTGGCCGAGCAACGGGTGAACCAATTCGATAATCTGCAATTTTAACCTTAGCTCGATTACTTAAATCAGCCTTTTGTATTTTCGCTAGCCCACCATTTTCTAACTCAACTCGATTAAAATCACTGATTAAGTCATCAACAAAAACCGCTTCAGTATCTGAGATTAATACTGCTGGTTTTTCCTTATAGATCTGACCTAGGCGAGCGATTCTCATTATTCTCACTTTTCCTTTGAGGTGAAGTTTTGGCTCTAATGAACTAGAATAAGAAACCTTAACATAGGAAATTTCTCATTATTTGAGAGTAGAAATATCAGGAGAGGGCGAGCGTGAGCGAAGAGAAGTTTGATCGCCGCAGCCAGTACTGGTTTGGATTAAAAGATAAGGGTGGCTATATCCACCGTGAACGGCTTCGTAACCAAGGTTACGCCCCAGATGTTTTTGATGGTCGTCCAGTAATTGGTATTGCAAATACATGGTCAGAGTTAAATCCATGCAATGGATCTTTAAATGATGTTGCCGAAGCGGTTAAGCGCGGAGTCTGGGAAGCTGGTGGTTTTCCACTTGAGTTTCCAGCAATGTCACTTAGTGAATCACTGCAACGACCAACCACCATGTTATATCGCAACATGCTTGCGATGGAGGTTGAGGAGTTAATTAGATCCCACCCATTAGATGGTGTTGTATTACTTGGTAATTGCGATAAAACTCCACCTGGCTTATTAATGGGCGCAGCAAGTGTGGACTTGCCAACATTAATGATTACTGGTGGACCAATGCTGAATGGGCGCTATCAAGGTCAAGCAGTTGGCTCTGGCACATTGGTTTGGAAATATAGCGAGCAGGTTAGAAGTGGAAAAATTACCTTTGAAGAGTTTATGGCAATGGAATCATGCTCAGCACGTAGCCAAGGTTCATGTATGACCATGGGAACTGCATCAACAATGGCATGTGTTACTGAAGCACTGGGTGTGCAATTACCAGGAGCTGCTGCAATTCCTGCAGTTGATTCACGTAAGTTCACACTTGCTCATCTTTCTGGGCGAAGAATTGTAAAGATGGTTGAGGAGGATTTAAAGCTTTCTAAAGTATTAAACCGTAAGGC
>Ga0209553_1000151_pt1 | contig 34295 bp, 27 predicted proteins | sample LauGreFBDMM110DN_2_FD_188217 | JGI IMG/M metagenome (GOLD analysis project Ga0209553, IMG submission 188217) | Freshwater lake microbial communities from Lake Michigan, USA - Fa13.BD.MM110.DN (SPAdes) (version 2) | ecosystem: Environmental > Aquatic > Freshwater > Lake | place: Lake Michigan...
ACACACGACACACGACACACGACACACGACACACGACACACGACACACGACACACGACACACGACACACGACACACGACACACGACACACGAATCGAGATCAGTTTCTCGATTTGTGGTTATGGCTAGAGGATGATTCCATTCTGGGTGTGGAAGGACGTGCCCGTGTGTCTAGGTTGACACACGTTGTAAGCCTCTTGTTTTTGAAGTGGAGAACACCGATGTGTGAGAAGCGATTTTCGGTTCGATTGTGGCAATGCTTTATGTCCGGGTTGATGTTGGTAGCTCTGTGTCGAAGTGTTGATGCGGCAGCGTGGTGGAGTCGCTGCCAAGCTCCAGGGATGGCGTGTGCTGCTGGTCCGACGGCTTGGTGCCCAGCCCCGAATACATGTACGCCGACGGCGACAACGGGCGGGACTTGTCTGTGGAGCCCATTGCCATATGGGTGTTTTGCGGGTGGCAGTTGCGCCGGCACTTGTGACGACCCTGCGGTTACTCCTTGTACGGTTGCTGGTCCAGCTACTTCCTGCAATTGACAATCTTCCGTACCCCCTGTTGGATTCCGCTCTTGTCTATGGAAACGCTGCCATTTTGAGATTCACTTACTGGAGTAGGCCAAAAAAAGAGCGGTTCTAACTTGCATGCATGCTATTTCGTTTGTTTCTGCTTGGGTCGTCACGCTACTAGGCTTACTGGCATGTTACTACACATACTTTTTTCCTGCTTGGTCCAGGAAGCTGATGTTCAGCTGACTGTCGATGACCTAGTGTCACTTCATCAGGTCTCAGTTCGGTCGATTCAGGAAGTGGATTTCGTACTTGAGGTGTACAGCGGACAAGCGTTTGATCTTGGCGAGATCCTCAGGTACTCCAGTGATGGTGTCAGTGAACGATTGCGCACCGAAGCTGTCAGATTCCCAGCAGACCAGCCGAAACGTTTTGTTGATATAGTTCGGGATGAAGAACAGTCCTCCCGGCTTGAGGGGCAAGATCCTGCGGAGAAGAAGTCAATCGCGGATCCTTTTGAAGCACACGGTATGGCCGGAGCGCGCTTGAGGCCAGCGGAAGTTGAATCGTCATTCCGAGTTCTATCTAGTCTGAATTTGCGTTTTAGTGTCGATACACTTGACAGACACCGACAGTTGGCCGAATTGGTTGCCGATGCTCGAGTAGTTCACGGTGATGATGCGGTGGCAATGTTGCCAAAGGCTGTGGTTCAGGGAGTCTCTTGTTATCACCTCCGAATCCGGCATCCTGGCTTTGTGAACGTACAAACGGGGATGCGGGAACATGAAACTAGCGAATTGCATCTGTTTCTCGACCCTATGGTTGGGTACTTGGCACACAGGGTGGAGGTTCACAGGCGTCGAACTCCGGGGGACACGCTCTATGTCATCACAAAAGAGGCGACGGAGTTTAAGAAATTTCCTGACGGGGTTTTCTTCCCGATGGTTGTGGTTGGAACTGATCTTTATGGCGACAAAAATGCTTTGCCAGCCAACCCTAAATGCGAATTTCGGGTTAGCAATCTTACATTGAACGAGGCCTTGCCAGAGGATGCGATGGATTTCTGCTTTCCGGAAAACTTGCTCATCTCTGATACTGCGACCACAGAATCACCAGTGCTGGTTTGGGTTGGCAAAGACAATGAGCCCTTAAGAACATTCCATTCCAACAATGATTTGGATGAATTCCTCGCTACAAGGCAGGTTAGCGCTAATGCAACTAAACGACACCTGACAATTGGAATAGTAGTTTTCAATGCCTGTATTCTGGGTGGTGTGTACTTGTGGATCAGGCGTCGCCGCATGCGTAGAGCGATTTGAACAATAAGCCACGGTCTAATATGTTTGAAGCCCGCAGGTGGTATTGTTGCTGTGAGGAGTCGTCGTATTGATCTTGTTTTCGCTATTCAATGGCAAAGGGCGTGACTCGTGAATGTCTCTATACGTGTCGCGATAAGTTTGGCTGTATCGACTGCTTTAATTCTGGTCTTTTGGATTCCGAAAAACAATGATGCTCCTCAGCGTGTTCGTTTAACACCAGAAATTGTGACGCTGGTCGAAGGGCCATTCTCCGGAGAGGAGCTTGAGGTGAATTTGATGCTCTTCAATGACACCGACCAAGATATAACACTGACTGAAGCCGCCGCGACTTGCGGTTGCACAAGTCTGGTGACAATCGGACTGCAAAGTTTAACGGCACCGGTGGTTGTCCCGGCTCGCACGTCGCGACCATGGCGTGCTAAAATCAAGACAGAAGGCCAGTCCGGGGACAAGAGGATTACCGTGTCTCTCAAGGTGGATCGAAACGGCGTGATCGAAATTGTATCGTCGCAAATCGAATTTAATGTCCGCCTTCCGTGGCAAGCGATTCCACCCGCACTGTATTTCAATGCAGGATTCAACACGAGGGAACGTGGTTCCAGGAAAAGAAACTTCACGATTGACATCGTCGAAGATAGTGGCTTGCCGCCGGTGCAAATCCGTGAGGTTTCGAATTCTAATTCGCGTGTCATTACCGCGACGTTGTCGCCGCAGACGGCTCCTCCTCGGCAGGAGTACGTTTCGCGATATCAGGTATCACTCGCTGTTGACGAAGAGCAACTAGGTAATTCCGTAGAGATGCGAGAACTTGTCACTGTGGTGCCAAATGGCGATTCCCGTCATCAGCCGCTATTGATTCCCGTCACAATATTGGGAACGAAAGCAGAATTTTCAATTGTACCTGATCATCTTGTCTTGACTGCGTCGAGTGTCTCCGCGACCCGTAAAATTGTTGTTCGATCACGCCGGGAGATTCAGGGGACGATGCACGTTGAAGGACTCCCGGCACATGTCAGTGTCAAGGTGAACAGAAGTAAGTCCGATCTGCACCAACTGACTGTCAAATTTGATGAGTTGAAGACACTCAAAAATTGTACATTGACAGTGACCGAGTCAGAGAGCGGTATCGTGATTGGCCACATACCGATCCGCGTCATTCGGTAAATCCAATGAAATCGATTGGTCGTTGCAGTGAAAGGGCGCTAGCAATCCAAGGAATGATTTTATTTGGAGGGCTAACGCCCAGCGGCTGATCGGTGATTCGGAGGCATGTGATGACCGGAAAGAATCAGACCCAATCGAAGCGTGCCTTTACGCTGGTTGAGCTGCTCGTCGTGATTGCGATTATGGCGATACTGATGGCGTTGTTGTTGCCTGCGGTGCAGCAGGCGCGGGAGGCGGCGAGAAGGATTCAGTGTCGGGCGAATCTGAAGCAGATCGCTTTGGCGATGCACAACTACCACGATGTCCATCAGATGTTTCCCATCAATACCAGTTTCACCCATGACGTGGGACCACTTTCGCGGACTCGTAGCTGGCTGCAGGGGATTCTGCCGCAGATCGAGCAAAGTGTGTTGTCGGAGTTGATCGAACCAGCAGCCAGCATTGCAGCCAGCAGGCTTGTAGCAGATCGTGCCGTGCCCCTGTTTCGCTGCCCGTCAGATACTCATGATGGGCATATGAATCTTCGCGCAGACGTGCCGGATGACTGGGTGCTGGGTGTGACAAATTACAAGGCAGTTGGCGGAAGCAACTGGGGTGTTGGAAACTTTGTGCATTCCGAAGCGTCGGGCAGGTTTGCTGGAAGTACAGACGGCCTGAATGAGGGGAACGGTGTCATTTGTCCTGGTTATTTGCAGCCGGTCGTGACTCGGTTTCGTGACATCACGGACGGAACGTCGAATACGTTTGCTGTGGGTGAAACAGTTGCCGGCTGGACAAAATGGGCTTGGTGGTTTTCGTTTAATGCTTCGACCGGGACGTGTGCCATTCCGCTGAATTACAAACCGGATGGCATCAGTTACGAAGATAACATTACAGATTGGCGAAATAATTATGGTTTTATGAGTCGTCACACTGGGGGTGCCAGCTTTGCCCTCGCCGATGGGAGCGTGAAGTTTATTTCACAGAGTATCGATCTGGGGGTTTACCGCGCTTTGGCGACGATTCAGGGCGGCGAAGTGATTGGAGAGTTTTGACGGTACGGCGAGCCGCAGGCGTAGGCGGAAGGAAAATGGATTTCGCGGCTCCGGCCCTGCCAATCGTCAGGTTGTTCATGCACAATCGTTGGCCGCATTCGAGGCAGAGCCTCAAAGGCAGTGCGTTCCAGGGCTGGAGCCCCGGAACGAGTGCGCCTACGCCTGCGGCTCGCCGTTAAACGAATCGCTCTTCGAATTGGAGATGAAATGGCCACGACGATTGATCAACGAATCAGACTCGAAGCTGAGAGTTCGCAATTGGTCGATGACGATGGTTTTGCTCCTGAAGTGACCGTGGTGATGCCGTGCCTGAATGAAGCGGAAACGTTGGCCATTTGCATTCAAGAGGCAATGGCTGCTTTTCAGGACAGTGGAATTGCGGGAGAAGTTGTGATCGCTGACAACGGCAGCACTGACGGTTCGCAGGCAATTGCTGTTGCGTTGGGTGCTCGAGTGGTGGCAGTCTCGAACAAAGGTTACGGTAACGCTCTGATGGGCGGTATTGAGGCAGCTCGTGGTCGGTTTGTCTTGATGGGCGATTCAGACGCGAGTTACAACTTTGGCCACGTTCCGCGATTTGTCGACAAACTTCGTGAAGGTTACGACCTCGTCATGGGTAACCGGTTTCAAGGTGGCATCGAGCCGGGGGCAATGCCCTGGAAGCACCGCTGGATTGGCAATCCGGTGCTGAGCGGAATCGGACGGTTGTTCTTTCGTTGTCCTGCCGGGGATTTTCATTGCGGTTTGCGTGGGTTCAGCAAAGCGGCCTATGACAAGATGGAGCTGTCAACACCCGGGATGGAATTCGCCAGCGAGATGGTGATCAAGTCTACGTTGAACGGCCTGAAGATTACCGAGATGCCAACAGTGCTGCGTCGTGATGGGCGTTCTCGACCGCCGCATTTACAAAGTTGGCGGGACGGCTGGCGGCATCTGCGATTTATGTTGCTGTTCTGCCCGCGATGGTTGTTTGTGATTCCCGGCGCGACACTTGCGTGTCTCGGGCTGACGCTGATGATGGTGCTTGTGACATCCGGCACGTATTGGATGGGGACCATTGGATTGAGCGTCAATACAATGCTGGTTGGAGGAGCGATGGTGTTGGTCGGATATCAGATTCTTCTGGCCGGAACGTTTGCTCGGGCTTTGGGAACAATTTTAGGTTTACATCCGCACAGTCCGTTTCTGGATCGGTGGCAAAAACGACTGGCGATGGAGTACGGTGTCATTGCTGGCGGAATACTGACCGTGCTGGGAATCCTGCTGCTTGCGAAAGCGACATGGGTGTGGGAAAATTCCGGGTTTGGAAGGCTGTCTTCCGAAATTTCTGTGCGGCAGGTCATTCCTGCGGTGATTATGATCGGTGTCGGCGTTCAGACAGTCTTTGGGAGCTTTTTTCTGAGCATGTTGTCTTACGTTCGCAGAAAATAGGTAACCGTTCACGTCATATCGAGAATGATTGTTTGAACCACAGATGGACGCGGATGAACACAGATTGACTGTTGACTTATATCTGTGTGAATCTGTGTTTATCTGTGGTTGCTGCCGGAGGTTCCATTATGAGGCGTGAACGCTAACGAAAATAGAGACGATCGATGAGTGCCATTCGTGACACTGTACATTCCCATTCCACCGGCCTGCAGATTCGCCTCAACCGATATGCCGAATTCGACAGAATCAACGGTCCATATCTGGACTGGCAGTTGGAACAATTTCGTCCGTTTATCGGGGACCGCATTCTTGAGATCGGATGTGGCATTGGTGGGATTCTTGAACGGTTGCCTCGCTGTTCGTTGATTCGCAGCCTGGACGTGGAAGAGGATGTACTGGCGGCCGCAAAAGAACGATTCTTTAGTCGATCCGAGTGCCGGTTTTCGCTGCTGGATATTTCAACCTGCGGTCAGAGCGAATTGGGGGAATTGAAGACTTCCGGATTCGATACAATTCTGGCAATCAATGTGCTTGAGCATGTCAGGGATGACGCCACACTCCTGCAGCGAGCCGAGCAACTTCTTGTTCCGGGTGGCTATTTGCTGTTGCTCGTTCCAGCACACCCGTGGCTGTATGGTGACTATGACAGGCTGGATGGACACTTTCGACGCTACAGTCGCGGGATGCTCAAGACCGTCGTCTCACAAACGTCGTTCGAAGTCTGCCGCATGCATTATTTCAACCTGTTGGGGGCCATTGGCTGGTGGGTTCATTATCGTTTGCTCAGGAAAACACTGCACGGGGCGAAACAGTATCGGTTCATGAGTCTCATGATTCCTTTCATGCGTTTTGCCGAGCGTGTCGTGTCGCCGCCATTTGGGCTGTCGATTGTCGCAGTGCTTCGCCGCCCGTCACTTCCGGCCGAGGTTAACGGATGATGCAACTCTGCTTGTTCGATGCCGCTGCGGCGGGCATTTGGTTGATTGGAAACCTCGTCATCGTTGCCCTGCTGCGGCGCTTGCATCGTCGATTGTTTCCCGGAGAAGACGCGATTCACAGTGGCCTGTTTTGCAGCCTGTTGTTTGTGGCCACGCTGGTGTTGTCGGCAACTGCGCTGGGGGCGATCGGATTCCTGACCGCGTTTCGCCAGCAACTGCTGGCCGTGTTGATGCTCTGGTGCGCAGACCGATTCTTCAGGAAGCAGGAAGAGCAGCCTGCCGACTGCGAGATGCAGTTACCCGCAGCGAGCGCCTCGCGGCTCACGACTGCAGCGGCTGGAATGTCATGGGATGCGATCGTGCGTCTGTCGGCCGTGACGCTGCTGCTCGTACATTCCGTGATCAACGGGGTTCTGAAGTTTCCGACCGATTTTGATTCGCTGTGGTATCACATGCCGCTAATTGACAGTTGGCTGCAAACCGGGTCGTTGTACGTCCCCGACTGTGCGCGCTGGTACTTTCCCGGCAACAGCGAACTGCTTGGGGTCTGGGCCACTGCCGGCTGTTCAGGCGACTTTCTTGTGCCACTCAGCAACGTCCCGGTCGTGATCCTTTGGGGCTTTGCCACACTCGCCATTTTTCAGTCGCTGCAAGTCCCCCGCAATCTGCAGTATGTCGGAACGGCGGGCGTCCTTGCCGTCTACACAACGATTCACGAGACGATTGATGCGTCGAATGATCTGATGGTTGTCGGTTGTTTTTCGGCAGCACTCGCGCTGATTCTCAGAGTGAAGCTGGACTCTCGGCTTCGCCCTGACCGAGTTGAATCAACATTGATTGGAGTCGCCATTGGTGTTTTGGCCGGAACGAAACATATCGCTTTGGGTTATGCTTTGGGGGTTGTCTGTCTGTTGATGGTCTGCATCATCTGGAAACACAGCCTGCGTACCGGTGCGCGTTCACTGGTGTGGTGTTGCATGTCGGCCATGCCCTTCTGTCTCTACTGGTACGCCAGAAACGGGTGGGTGACCGGACTGGCGTTATATCCGATTGGTGCAGTTGAGGCTGTTGCAGAAAATACATATCCCGATTTATGGTCAACATCGATTGCGGGTAACGGCCATCCTCAGATGTTCAAGTTTGTGTTTGATGCCGTCTGGCAGAAATGCGGACCATTGCACGTTGCGTGTTTGGGACTGGTGCCTGTGATACTGATCGGGCTTCCGATGTCGAGCCGGGCGATCGCTGGCACTTCAGATAACGATGCTGGACTTCTGAAAGGACTGCTGGTCTCCTCCGCCGTTGTCGGATGTCTGTCAATCTGGCTCGTCACACCGTACTGCGTCGAAGACGAACCCGGGTCATTGAATCATCTGCTGTGGGCGTACACTCCCGTTCGTTACGGACTTTGTTTTCTCTCGATGTTGGTCATTGGCGGCGTGACGCTGGTCTCACATCTCCAGCGTGCCCAGCGTCTGTGTCTGGCGTTGTTGATTCTGACTGTCGGATTTCAATGGGCCAGGTTGTGCGTAACTCATGAACACCAGACGCAACCGTTCATGTTGGCCATGGTGACACTGGATTGTCTGCTCGTTGGATGGATTCTGAGAATCCTGTTTTGGAATCGACGCTTCGCAGGGGTCTCTGTCGTTACCATGGCGACCGTGGGCATGATGGCCGCAGCGGCAGGGCTTTCGAATACTTGGCACACCGGGCTTGCGGCTCATTTTCAGTCGTACACCGGCAGTACAGTATTTCGACAGTTTTCGATCGATGAAGATCCCTGCACGATTCTGGTGCTCGATCAACGAACCTATCCGTGGTTTGGTTCAGCACGCCAGAATCACGTGATTCAGCCCGGACAATTTCGGGCTGCGGATGATGTCCTCGTTCTTCTGCGGAACTCTGACATCAGATACGTCATCACGCGCACACGTCCGGAGTACACGGTATTCCCCTATGAAGGTGCGTGGGAGGGGATGGGACAGGTTCGGGGACTGACGCTGGTTGATCAAGGCCACAATTTGCGCGTCTATTCGCCCAGCCACAGGAAGACGAAGTGACGAGGCCCAATAAAACATTCTTCCGATTGACTGCTTTTCAACGTGACAGAGCCCCTGGGCACAATGTGGCCCAATCGGCGGTGGCGAAGTGGGCCAATTCTGCCTATACTCAACAAATCCGCGTTGGAGAGCCAATGTCTATGAAACGATTGTTTTCTCGTGAGTGCATCGGCCAGCATTCCGTCTCGCGACGCAGCTTTCTGTCAGTCACGCTCGGCGGTCTGGCTGCTGTCGGACTCGGGCCGACAATCGCATTTTCCGCCGACGAAAATGCTGAGCTCAATCAGAAGCTGGACGCATCCATTCGTCGCGCGCTCACATGGCTTGCAGCGGAACAGCAGGTCTCAGGCGCCTGGACAACCAGCGACTTCGGAGATTCCACCGCTACGACTGCGCTGGCGATCATGTCGTTTCTGGCAGGCGGACATGTTCCGGAAGAAGGTCCGTATGGTCACCACATCACGCGCGGAGTCGGCTGGCTGTTATCTCAACAGCATAACAATGGCCTCCTTGTCGGCAAGGAGCGCAGCCATGGGCCGATGTACAGTCACGGCATCGCAACGCTCATGTTGGCCGAAATCGCGGGCATGGTCGATCCAGCACAATCCGCACCATGCCGTGAAGCCCTGCAGAAGGCGATCAAGCTGATCGTCGATGCGCAAAATCATCCGAAGTCCGCCGAACACGATGGCGGCTGGCGCTATCAGCCCACCAGTGGTGACTCAGACTTGAGTGTTACAGCGTGGCAATTACTGGCACTGCGTGCCGCCAAAGATATCGGCTGCGACGTCCCGGCAGAAAATATCGATCGCGCAATCGCCTACATTCGACGTCTGCATGTAAAACACGACGGAGGGTTTGGTTACATGGTTGGTCACGGCAGTTCTGTGACTCGATCTGGAACCGGGATCGTGGCGTTGGAAGTGTGCGGCGAACATCGGACTGATGAAACGCTTGCGGCGGCCAAGCTGATTCTGTCTCGACCACTCACCAAAGGCGAGCAATATTTTTATTACGGCGCATATTATTGCACGGTCGGCATGTTCAAAGTCGGTGGCGATGAATGGCGTCAGTCGCGTGAAGCACTCTATCGCACAATCCTTGACCTTCAGAATCCGGCCGGCCACTGGAACCCCGAAGATGGCACTGAACGCCAAGCCGGCAAAGTGTATGCGACTTCATTGTCCGTGCTGGCACTGGCGATTGAATACGGTTACTTGCCGATTTACCAGCGTTAAAAACTCAAATGCCCATCGAACCATTTCGCACAACTTCGCATGAGCTGCTTGACCAGTTGGCACCTGTGTCCGGATCGCCATTCGTCTGTCCGGGAAGTGCGAGTGCCGTTTCTCGCGCGATTCATCTGGCGCGACTGAATGCTGCATGGCCCGGTTGCGATCAGTGCGAATGGCGTTTTGATTCGGAAGGGCTGGCCACACGCACGGTGCTCGAAACGGAACGCATTCGCAGTCAGCGGAGCGACGGAATTCGGCGGACGGAGTTTGGCATCCGAGGCCAATACATTAACGATCTGGATCGTCAGATGGCCGCGGATCTGACTCGGATTTTCAGTGCCTGTCTCCAGGAGCAATGCGCGCAGGACGATGTTGACGCCGCGGCCAAGCGATCTTCGCATGAGACTCGACGAGGGCAATCTGTGGTGACGGATCCAGAGAAATCGGGCGCATCGTTTGAGGCCATTGCGCCAGTGATTGTGGGTTACGACGGACGCAGTGCTTCGGTTGATCTGGCGGTCGGTGTTGTAGCGGCGAGCCGCGAATTTGGAATGCCGGTGTTAGATATCGGTCGATGCACGGCCGCTTCGATTCAGGAAGCGGCGCGTTGTTTTCACGCGAGCTGCGGCGCGATTCTGGTAACCGGTGCTGGATCGCCGAATGCGTGGGCTGGAGTGGATGTCTTCGATCGTCGAGGCGATGCGGTTCCGGTCGTCTGGAAAGATTTTGGTGTGCAGTTGGAACACGTCAGTTCTGCCTCCGCAAGTTTTCTAAAACTTCAATTGCCGGATGCCGCCGTCCGCAGACGCTGGGCTCGGCGATTGACGAGGCAATCAGGCGCTCACGACGTCCTAAATTTTGAAGATCGCTACCGAGATTGGCTGCTACGGTGGTATCCAAAACAGTCTGGGCTACGGATCCTTGTGCGAACTGATGACGTCGTGCTGGAGCAACGTCTGGCCGGGATTTCGCAGACCACAGATCTGGAAATCATCTGTCGCAGCACGCATGATTTGGCTGTCACGCCGAATGTCGCACTGACCATGCTGATCCCTGAGGACGATCGTCAATTTCATGTGCTCAATGCCCACGGCCAACCTGTGAATTCTGAACGTCTGGCCTTGGCACTCAATCGCGCGATGCACACCCAGTCATCCCATCTCACGGCTCACGCCGATGCTGCCTCCAACCGATTCTGGCTTACCGACGACGCGCGCAGCGGAGCCCGCCGATCAACAGAATCCATTCACGATGCCGTCGCGACTCTGGGACTGATCGCGCAGCTGACGGAAAGCAAGCGACTGCCTAGCGGCTTGCCTAGTTCGTAGGTTCACGTCTTGATTGGGGACGCTGGTGCTGTCGCCTCGCGTTGCAGACGAGCGTATTTCGCGCCACATGACCGCGCTGCTTACTCGGGACTAGGTGGCGGATTGTATTCTGCTTCGTGGTGGACGGTACTGGCGCGCCGCAGTGCCGTGGTTCCAAAACGATTTCGGATCTTATCCGCGACTAGGTCCAGTTTTGTATCTCGCTTGTCTTGTTCCTCCGCAAACAGACTTTGCTGAACTGGTTGTTGCTTTTGCAAGTTGGACACACCCATCCCAAGGAGTCGCACAAGGAGTGGACGCGCGGGCAGTTGAGAGGCGAGGAGCTGTGAGGCTACGGACCAGAGCTGGTTTGTTGTATTTGTCCCCGGCGACACACGTTTTGTCCGAGTATAAGTGTCGAAGTTGCTGTAGCGAATTTTTAAATGCACGGTGCGGCCTTGAATCGCATGACTGCGCAGGCGACGAGCGACTTGGTCCGTGAGGTCCATCAACCACGCGCGCAGGACATCCGTGTCACAGATGTCTTCTGCAAACGTAGTTTCATGCGATATCGACTTCGCTTCTCGATCAGCAATCACCGTGCGATTGTCGATGCCGCGGGCCTCCGGAGTGCCACCGACAATGACGGGTTTGCCACGCAGTTTCGGGTCATCTCGTTCTTCGACAGACGCATAGAATGCATCCATGTCAACATGCAAAATTATCCGGAATCCGATCGGTACCAACCATCGCGGCGACCCGTAAGCAGACAAAATAACGCAACGTGGAAAATTGTAGCGTCCCTCTCGTGGTCTGCGTATTGGGTGGCAGAATGATCGGCATCCCGCACTCAGTCACAGAAATCATACCCGGCCACGGTGATGAGCGAGGCTGGAGATCGGCGGGAAAAGCGGACACTCGTTTCCAGGAGAGGGGCGGCTGCGGCTCTGCTTGCAGAAAGTCGTGGACTCTGAGATATTCCATCTTTGCTTCAGGAGGCATTGCTAAAACGCCGAAGAAGTGTTGCTTCCCTTTGGCCAGCTCGCACAATTGCTCGTTTGGGCATGGCAGAAGCGGGACATCTTTGGTGATTTTCTAGGTTTTTGCGTGTCTGAATTACCTAAAATACGCTCACGCAGGTTTTGTTGCTTGCGAGTGCATGTGCTGTCGATCCGGGGCCGTAGCTCAATCGGTTAGAGCAGCGAACTCATAATTCGTTGGTTCTCGGTTCAAGTCCGAGCGGCCCCAATTTTTAGCCACGTTACAATTTTTGTAACGTGGCTATTTCATTCGACTTGCCGAAGTCCACGATTTCTGAAGTGCTTGCCGGAAAGAAGACCTTCAGTCGGCAGATGATCCGTAAACTGGCCGACTACTTCCATGTTGATATCGGTGTGTTGGCTGCGAACATCTGACCGCCCGAATTTTTGTGGCGTTGTGGACGTGATTCAGACATCATGTGGACACTTCTCCTGCCTAACATTTACTGCGGATTTACCGAGACGCAGTGGATGCTATCTCTCAAGGCTGATCCGCCACATGTCAAACCGTTGTCCGCTGGAGAGTCCGCCGAGTCAATCAAAAGACGGACCGTGGCTGTCGCATGGAGCGACTTCTGGAACGTATCTTGGAACTCCGCACAAGACACTCCACCGAAATCCGCGACTACACCTGATGCTGATACTTTGCCTGTCCGCTTTACGGAAGGAGAGGCGGCCCATACGATAGGGAGGCGGCTCAGTTGCCGTGATTCTGATTCTCCGAACCTGTTTTCCCGGGAGTTCCCATGCTGCGTCGAAATTGCACAACTTGCCTGATGTCTTTCGTGATGATCCTCGTCCTCAGTGGCGTGGGTCGTTTGGCTGGAGCATCCGATGATTACGCTTATGATCTGGTTCACTCGTCGGTTAGCTTCAAAGCGCGACACATGGACATCAGCTGGATTCACGGTCGTTTCAATGACGTCGCCGGAAATTTTTCGCTGGATCGTGAGGATCCGACGAAATCAACATTTCTGCTGACCATCAAGGCCGACAGTGTCGATACCGCGAATGCCGCGCGGGACGAGCATCTGCGCCAGCCGGATTACTTCGACACCAAGCAGTTCCCCACGATCGAATTTAAGAGTACAGGTGTCAAGGTGATCGAAGGTGGTTACGAAGTCACGGGTGACTTTACGATGCATGGAAAGACGAAGGGAATTATGTTGACGCTGATGGGCGGCAAGGAGCACATTTTCAAAGACGTGAAGCGCGTGGCTTTCTCCACCGAACTGAAACTGAAACGCAGCGACTTTGGTTTCGACAAGACGCAGATCGGAGCCATTGGAGATGAAGCGATCATTATTATTGACTGCGAAGGGATGCGAAAATAACGGATGCCGGATCCGATTTCGTATTTGAAGGCGTCGATAGCGGCCGTGGTCGCCAGTGCGATGATCGTGCTGGTGTTCCGGCTTATCATGCGGAAATCCGTGCACTCCGTTGCCGCCGTCAGCTGCGTGCTGGCGGTCGGTGTGGGGATCGTGACGGGTTGCCGTGTTTTGCAGTTTTCGTGGACATGGCCGCCTGCGAATGCGCTCAATCGCTTTCTGCTTATTGTGCTCCCTGCCACTGTGATCTTGGAATTGTTGGCTGCAATTCTGGGAGGCGGGGAGGCGGTTAACGTCCGAATTCTTGGGTATTCTGCTCCGAAAAGATCCGGTTCTCTTTGCGCCTTGGGTTTCCGGTTGGCGTTGTATGCGTCCGTTGGCCGAATCTTATTGCATGATTCTGTGTACCTTGGCGACGTCAGCAGGGGCGGCGACCTCGGCGGTGTCCATCCTGATGCATGGAACTTTGCGCAGACGGTCGCTGTGTTTGGTGGCAGCTTCGCGGGGCTGATCGCGATCTGGGGTCTGCTGTGTCGGTTGTCAGAGCGTGCAGCTGCGGGCAGCATCACCCTGAGTTTGGCGATGGTCATTCAGGGTACTGGTCTGGCGACGATGATGGCTGGATACATTAAGGGTGGGTCTGCTGCGATTCCGTTGGCGGCCGCACTTGTAGGAGCGACGTTCGCGTCCCAGCTGTTGGCGAAGGTGGTCGATGGATTCGACAAAAAGTATCTTCGGGGAACGATCGGCATCGGGGTGATCGGACTTTGCAGTCTGTTGTGCATCGGTCATTACTTCGGGCAGCTGACAGGTCTGCGAGCAATCGTATTGTTCCTGACTCCCTTGCTGTGCTGGATCAGTGAACTCCCCGGACTTCGTGCACGGCCCGCATGGCAAAAATCCGCCGCGCGTATGATTGCCGTCACCATCGTGCTTTCAGCGGTGCTGTTTGTCGCCAAGCAGGATTTTGATCGAGAGATGGCCCCGTTATTGAGGAGTGTCAGTTCGTCTGATACGGAACGCAGCCTGACTGCCGCATCAAGCTGGAAACCATCAGCCGATCCCGGTGTCCCTTTTCCCTCGAAATCGGGGGAGAAGGTGGCCGACGGCCGGATGAGCAGAACGGGACGAAGTCGCGTTGTCCAAACCAACACAGTAAAACAGCGTATATGAAGAACTCGTTGGGTCCAACAATTTGCTCATTTGTCATGCTCTGCATTTGGGTGCTGGCATTACAGGCTCAGGGGACTTGCAATGCCGTCGCCGATGAGCCGTTGTTCTTAGCTGACCTGAACCCGCAAGCGGCAGCCTTGATTGCCGAAAAATGTGTTTCGTGTCATGGGGTCGACGAACAGCAGGGGGGGCTTGATCTGACTTCGCTCCCGTTTGCGCTGAGCGACCGAACTGTCCGGGACCGCTGGATCAGCATTCACGATCGAGTTACACGCGGGGAGATGCCTCCGAATAGCGACGAACTGCCTGCTGAGCAGCGACAGGATCTTGTCGCGTCGCTGGCTACGTCACTTCACGAAGCAGATGCGAATGATGTGGCGGCGTTGGGCCGCGGTTCTATGCGGCGACTGAATCGGGATGAGTATCAGCAAAACCTGCGAGATGTGCTGACACTGCCCACGCTCGACATTCGTGACATGCTGCCCGAAGATCGCGAAGGTCATCGTTTCAACAAAACGACTGAGACGCTTGATATGTCGCGCGTGCAATTGACGGCATACCTCGATGCTGCGGAATCGGCGTTGCTGCAAGCGTTGGCCAGCGGAATCGAGCCACCTCCCCTGACGCAGTATCGCGCGGTCGGCCGCAGATTGTTTACGGAGACAGCGACATTTGGCAACCAAGAAGCCATGTTCTTCGCGAAGGATTCGAAGGCGATCGATAACAAACTGCTTGAAGAATCGCCCGACGATGCGGCGATCGAACTGGCCCTGTTTCGGTCGGCCCATTGGCCTTACTACGGCTATCCACAGGGCTTCGTTGCTCCATTGCCGGGCGCGTATCGCGTGCGGTTTTCGGCACGAGCAGTCCTGCAGTTGCCCGGGTTTGAGTTGAGGCCGGCAGCGCAGTCATTGCCGATGACGTTTCGTGCGCGTAAGCCTTCGGGGCCTGATGTCTCGGGTGACGTGCGGGCGACCGGGGGGTTGATCGATATTCAACCGGAACGAGCAGACTACGAGACGACGGTTCAACTGAAAGCCGGTGAGACGTTTGAATACAGCCTGCTAGGCCTACCCGTGCCGCTGGCTCGGAATGTTGACGGTGGCCCGCCGACGTATCGTTATCCGCCGTTTCCGGAAGGTGGTCAACCGGGCGTCGCGTTTCAGTGGCTGGAGACTGAAGGTCCGCTGTCACCCGAAGTCTGGCCGCCGCCAGCGCACCGCGTGTTGTTCGACGAACTGCCCATTCGTGCCCCGCAGCATGGGAATGGTTTGTCGGTTGAAGTGATCTCGGACAAGCCGCAAGATGACGCGCGCCGGCTCCTCCGCACGTTCGTCGATCGGGCGGCGCGGCAGCCAGTGTCGGATGCGGCTTTGCAAACGTTCGAGCGATTGATTCGTGCGCGATTGGAACAGGGTGTGCCGTTCGCCGAGGCGATGCTGGCTGGATACAAGGCGTTTCTGTGTTCAGGGCATTTGTTGTATCTAGCCGAGCCGTTGCAGGCCGACGATCACTACGCCATCGCCTCACGACTGTCGCACTTCCTCACGAATACTCGGCCCGACCCACAGTTGATGGAATCCGCGCGCAACCGTCAACTTCGCAACGCCGATGTGCTGCGTGCCGAAACAAATCGTCTGGTTTCAGGTCCGGAATTCGATCGCTTCGTGCAGAATTTCGTAGACTATTGGCTCAATTTGCGGCATGTGCATCGGGATGAGCCGGACGCGCGACTTTACCCGGAGTACCGCTTTGACGCCTATCTTATTGAATCGATGGAGTGTGAGACGAAAGCATTCTTCACCGCGATGGTACGCGAAAACCTGCCGGTCAGGATGCTGATCGACGCCGATTTTATCTTTGCCAATGATCGCCTGGCACAGCACTATCAGCTGCCGCCGATCAGCGGTTCGGCGATGCGCAAGATTTCCGTACCAGTCAGTAGCCCATACGGCGGATTGCTGACGCAGGGGGCGATCCTCAAAGTCACGGCCAACGGTACAACGACCTCGCCTGTTGTTCGGGGAGCATGGATCATGGAGCGGCTCATTGGGCAGCCACCACCGCCTCCGCCTGCCAGCGTTCCTGCGGTGGAGCCTGACATTCGCGGTGCGACTACGATCCGGGAATTGCTGGCATTGCATACGAAGGATAAATCTTGCGCGAGCTGTCATGCGCGTTTTGATCCGGTGGGTTTTGCCCTCGAAAACTTTGACATCCTCGGCGGTTGGAGAACACAGTATCGTGGTCTTGAGAATGGCGCGCGAGTGAGCGGCATTGATCGAGCCGGTCACGATTTCGCGTACACGCTTTCGTCGTCCGTCGATGCGAGCGGAAAGCTGCTGGATGGCCGCAGCTTTGACAACATTCACGAGCTGAAGTCCCTGCTGGCGGCAGATCCGCGTCAGCTTGCTAGGAATCTGCTGCACCAATTGACGGTTTATGCCACGGGAACTCCGGTGAGGTTTGCAGATCGCCGCGAGATCGAAGACATTCTGAATCGCTGCCGCGACAACGATTACCGGACTGGCGATCTGCTGCATGAATTGGTGCACAGCAAAATTTTCCTCGGATCAGCTGCAGGCAATTCAAACGCTCCCTGACGAAACCATGAACTTAAAACACCTCACGACAACACATGCACTTTCTCGCCGCGCATTTCTGCGTGGCGTTGGAGTGACGGTGGCGTTGCCATGGTTGGAGAGCATTCCGACAGTGTCGGCGAGCGGCGAGTTGGATGCAGTCGAACCACCACGACGGATGCTGCTGATCTCCAATAATCTGGGTGTGTTGCCGGGGCCGTTCTTTCCGAAGACGGCGGGGATCGACTACGAAGCGTCTCCGTATCTTTCGGAACTGAGTGATTTCCGAAACGACTTCACAATCCTTAGCGGTCTTTCGCATCCGGATGTCGCGGGCGGGCATAGTACAGAGAACTGTTTTTTGACAGGGGCGCGCGGCCCGACGAGAAGCGGCTTTCGGAACAGCATTTCGCTGGACCAGTTCGCCGCCGAGGTGCTTGGTCCCGTGACTCGATTTTCCACCCTGAATCTCGGCGTGAACATCGACAAGGCCAACCGCAGCCTGTCGTGGACGCGCGATGGAGCGCTGTTGCCTGCCGAAGACAGCGCTCCGGGGCTGTTTCGCCGGATGTTCGTGCAGGGCGAACCGGGCGAAGTCGATCGGCAGTTGCGGCGACTCGAAGAACGCGCCAGTATTCTTGACACGCTGCTTGACGACGCACGACAACTCGCGCAACGTCTGGGCCAGAATGATCGTGCCAGACTCGACCAGTACCTCACATCAGTTCGCGAGATTGAGCAGCGTCTGCACTCGGCACGTGAATGGGAACAGCGTCCAAAGCCCGTCACGGCTGAGGCTTTACCAGGAGACATCCAAGACCAGAAACTGTTCTTCGAAAAGTTTGATCTGATGCTATCGATGGCGCAGTTGGCGTTGGAATCGGATGCAACCCGCATTGTAACCTTGATGGTAGATGCCTTTGCCACGCCGGCTTTCCAGTTGCATGATGGCCAGCAAACGACAGACGGCTACCATAACCTTAGCCACCATGGCCAAGCGGCGGAGAAAGTCGCCCAGCTCGAGGGTGCCGACCGACAGCAAATGGCGCTTCTGCGAAAGCTGTTTCAGAACCTTGCAGTCAAACCCCATGGCGACCGCCGCTTACTCGACAGCACGCTGGTGCTGTACGGCAGCAACATGGGTGACGCGAATACGCACGATAATACCAACCTGCCCATCTTGCTGGCTGGCGGTGGTTTCCGCCACGGGCAGCATCTGGCATTTCAACGCGATCACAACGAGCCGCTGTGCAATCTTTTTGTGAGTTTGCTGCAGCGACTAGGAATCGAAACGGATAGTTTTAGTTCAAGTTCCGGCACGTTGACCGGACTGGAGTGTTGAAGTTGCTCAATCCTAATTCGGGAGTTCGCGCATGAAATATCTCCGACGTCAAGCCATCAAAGGGATCGGCGGCACACTCGCGCTGTCGCTGCTTTCGAAGTCCGCGTACGCCTTGCCGGATGACAGCCCTGCCAAGCCACGCATTCGGATTGGTCAGATCGGCGTCGGGCACGCGCACGCAAGTAAGTTATCCGTGTATCGGAAGTCGCCGGATTACGAAGTGGTGGGAATTGTGGAACCGAACGTGGAGCTCCGAAAGCAAGCGGAGGCTCAAGAGCCGTTTCGTGACCTGCCATGGATGACGCAGGAGGAATTGCTGAACGTGTCAGGGCTTCAGGCGGTTCTGGTGGAAACCCAAGTTCGCGATCTGCTCAATGTCGCTGAGACCTGTGTGAAAGCTGGCAAGCATGTGCATGTTGACAAACCTGCTGGCGAATCACTTGCACAGTTCACGCGGATTCTTGAATCTGCAACGCAACAGAAGCTGCTGCTCCAGATGGGCTACATGTATCGCTACAACCCGGGCATCGTGCTGCTGCGAGATTTTTTAAAACGAGGTTGGTTGGGTGACGTCTTTGAAGTCCATACCGTGATGAGCAAAGTCGTCGATGCCGCCAGCCGGCGTGAGCTGGCCGAGTTCCGTGGTGGAGTCATGTTTGAGCTGGGTTGTCACGTCATCGATCTGGTCATCGGTGTGCTCGGAAAGCCCACGCAGGTCACTGCATTCCCTCGGCATCTTGACAAGCATGACGATAAGTTAGTGGACAATATGCTGGCAGTGTTCGAATATCCCCAAGCTACGGCAACCGTCAAGTCCAGTGCGGTCGAAGTGGATGGCGGTGAACGACGACATTTCGTGGTGTGCGGCACGGAGGGCACGTTTCATCTGCAGCCGCTCGACAACCCGGCAGCCCGAGTCACGCTGTCATCCGCCCGCGACACGTACGTCAAAGGATATCAGGACATAACCTTTCCAAAATACGTGCGCTATGTTGATGATGCCGCTGACATGGCGAAAATCATTCGTGGTGAAAAAGAATCCGACTTCTCGCCGGATCATGATCTGGCGGTCCAGACATCGCTGTTAAAAGCATGCGGGCTGTGAGTTCAGTCGCGGCTTCCGGAGCAGGCAAGACACTCCGAGAGGAACAGCTACACTGCTTTGTACCAAGCGACCTACGGCAGTGACGAAATCCAGAAACAGGATCTAGTCATTCCGACGGCCATCGTATCCGACGACGGTCTGAGCGTGCGACTGACAATCAACAATCTGCGCGAACTCTTCGTGCATGAACTCATGGCTTCTGGCATCCGCAGCCAAGAGAGCGAACCACGGCTGCATCCACATGCGTATCACACGCTCAATCGAATACCTGACAACTGATGCACTGCGAACACTTTCAATCTCAACACTGTCGCTCCTGCAGCCAGCTGGACAAGACATACAACGCCACACTGCAACACAAGCAGGATGTCCTGACTCAGCTGTTTCCGGAAACGCGGAGTTTGCCATTTGTACCGTGTTACGAAGTCGCCGGCAGTCGCATTCGCGCAAAGTTGGCTGTTACGGGCACCTTCGACGATCTGCAAATCGGTTTTTTTGATGATCAACAGACGATCGTCGCGGTTAATGATTGTCCGTTGCATCATGCGTTGATCAATGAATTCACGCTGCGGTTGCCGTCTCTTATTCGTGAATCGAGGCTCATGCCGTATAACATGCCGACGGATCGAGGTGAGCTGAAATTCGTCGTCATCACCTGTTCTCCGACGCATCAGCAGTTGATGGTGCAATTCGTGCTGCGATCCCGCGAGGCTGTCGATCGTGTGCGCAGTCTGTGGCGGCGAATGGGCGGTACGGAGAAACAGTCCATCGCCGTGATGTCGGTCAACGTGCAGCCCGTGCGGTCATCGACGATCATCGGCCCCGAAGAGATCCCGATTTCAGAAGCGACCACATCCATCAGTCTTCCGATTCGTTTTGGTGACACCGAACTTCTGTTCGGACCACAGAGTTTTCTGCAGACGAACTATGAGATCGCCGCCGCATTGTATGCCACTGCAGGCCGCATCCTTCAGGACCACGCAGCACAGCATGTTCTCGATCTTTACTGTGGTGTCGGTGCCTTCTCAATGACAGCCTGCACGCACGCACGCTCTGTCACGGGCATCGACATATCGCGCAACGCCATCGCCTGTGCTGTCGAAGCCGTTGGTCGCAACCGTCGTCACAACGCTCAGTTTCTTTGTCGCAGTCTCGATCAGTTCACGGCCGCTGAACTCACATCGCACAACTTCGACACGATCATCTGCAACCCACCCCGCCGAGGTCTCGACACCGCCAGCGTGGCACTAATTCAAACGTTAAACCCCCGCCTGCTGCTTTATTCGAGCTGCAATCCTGTCACGCTCCAGCGCGACATTCAATTGCTGGCCTCCGCCTACCGGCTCGACTACCTTCAGGCCTTTGATATGTTTCCGTTTACGCATCACTTCGAAGTCTTGGCGCTGCTCTTACGTAAGGAGTGATGTAGGACAACGGATGTCCGGGCTTTTTCGGCACGGTGGTTTTCAGGAAACGCGGGATCACCTATCATCCCCACGCCGCTAGGCAGATGCGTCGAATATCAGAAAGACCCACCTGAAAGACTCGCCGTCGATGTCAATTTCCATCGCTAACATTTGTGACGTTCGGACAGCTGAGGCTGTGATTCGCCAGCATGTGACACCCGCACCGTTGATCCGGTCGTGTGCCTTGGAGAAAGAACTGGGCTTGGCTCCGGGGCGCCGTGTTTGGCTCAAGGATTATGGCTGGACTCCTTCGGGATCATTCAAGCTGCTGGGTGCTCTGAATTGGATGGCAAATAACCTAGAGCGGATCGGCTCGCGACCCGTCGCGGCACATTCGTCGGGCAATTTTGCATCGGGGATCGCGTTCGCCGGGATGCGATATGAAAAACGTGTGATCGTGGTGATGCCCGAGAGTGCCCCGGTGGTGAAGTTCAAGCTGACTCGTTCGTTCGGCGCGGAGACCCGCACGTATGACATTGCACGCGACCATGAGACGGGCGAACGCGATCGCTTGACGCGGGAAATTGTGGAGGGCGAAGGTGCGATTCAGGCATCTCCGTATGACGACCCGCATGTCATCGCTGGGAACGGTGTGGGCGGTCTTGAAATCGCTGCAGAGCTGCATCGTCACGGCCGCACGGTCTCGCAGTTCCTTTGCCAAGTCAGCGGCGGCGGATTGATGGCCGGCCATGCATTGGCCATTGCCGATGCATTTCCAGCTGCCGCGATCATCGGTGTCGAGCCGGAATCTGCGAACGACTTTTGCCAATCGCTCGCAGCCGGACATCGGGTGCGGGTGGAACGACCAACGGGCATCTGCGATGGCTTGTTGTCCTACGATGTCGGCACGCACAATTGGCCGATCCTGAAGCAGCATGTGACCGAGGCAGTCAGCGTCCCTGATCTGGAAACTCAACAGGCGATGCGTTGGATTTACGACAATCATGGCCTGCGCACTGAGCCGTCTGGAGTGATTACCGTTGCGGCCCTGCTGAGTGGCAAAACGAATTTCAGCGGCGAAGGAGACATTGTGGTCGTCGTCAGTGGTCGCAACGTGGATGACATTCGTTTTCGCGAATGGATCGGCTTATAAAGTTCTGCGACGTTGCGCGGACATTTCTAGCAGCGATTCCAGCGTCGCCGCATCGCCGGTTGTGATGGCTTCGCGAAATTTTTGCAACAAGCTTTCCGCCGCATCGATTGAGGCCACGCAGTGTGTGGCATTTCCTAGGAGGATTGACGTCCACAAATTGGCCGATCCGGCGGCGATCCGCGTGGTATCACGAAATCCCGTACCCGTGAACGGTAAGAGTTCCGCCGCCACGCAGCCGCTCATCACGGCCGCGACAATATGGGGCAGATGACTGGTCAACGCGAGCACGCGATCATGTGCATCCGGCGACATTTGCTGCACGGTGGAACCGATAGATTTCCAGAACCCCACGATGCGTTCCGTATCGCTTGTGGCGGCGTTTACCGGAGTCACGACGCACATTCGATTAACGAACAGGTCTGCATCGGCGTTTTCAAACCCCGTATGCTCGCTGCCAGCGATCGGATGCGATCCGATGAAGCGTCCTCGAGAGGCATCGTCTAAGGCCTCATACACACAGGCTTTCACGCTTCCTGCGTCCGTCACCAACTTGCAGTCCGCATCCACTAGCTGGCGTACGGCGCCGGCAATCTGGCCCACCGGAAGACAGACTATGGCGAGGCTACCATCGGGAATCGTGGCCGCAGAAATCTGATCGGACCATTCGGTCAGTAATCCGCGTTCGGTTGCCAGTTTAAGGCGATTTGGATTCCGCCCGATGCCGATCACGTGGCATTCCGGAAACCGCAGGCGTACGGCAGCCGCGATCGAGCCCCCGATCAGGCCGACGCCGACGATCACGATGCTCTGCTCAGTAAAATTGTGACTCTCGGTTAGCATGGCGACGAATGATAGAGTCGATGCACCAAAACCGCAAACTGGACGGTCAGCTCTGGATGACTTTGCGTGCCACATCTTCTTTCAGCAAAGAGGCGGAGGGGAGGGCGTCGGCGAAGCGAATCGGGCGGCCGATAGGAGTCAGGATTTCCTTGCGGAAGTCAATTCCCATGGTCGCCATGATTGTGGCGTAAAGCTCAGGAACGAGGACTGGCTCGGCAGGCAAAACCAGCTTACCGTCGGATTTTTTTCCTTCGAACACGTCGGTTGGCGTGGCTCCGATGACCGTATTTTCGCGGAATCCGCCACCGGCAATCAAGCACGAAAACCAGTTTGGCCAGTGATCGCGGCCAGCAGCCGGATTGATGCTCGGGGTACGTCCGAACTCACTGATACACAGCACGATCGTCGAATCCAGCAGATCTCGCTCGCGCAATTCCTGAATGAGCGCGGCGATCGCCGGGTCCAAAATTTTACACTGACTTACATGTCCACTATGATTCGACACATGCGTATCAAATCCAGGAAGGGTGACTTCAATTGCGCGAACGCCCACTTCAACCAAGCGCCGCGCGATAAGACAGCCGCGCCCGAATGATGTGTCGCCATAAGCCGCTTTGACGCCTAACGATTCGGTCTCCAGTTCGAACGCTTTTAGTTGCTGAGACGACATCATTTGCAGCGCGCGATCGAGCGTATTCTGATGCAGCGTGCGTTTTGTTCCGAACTGACGACGTTGGGCAAACTGCTGGCTGACGACATCCAAGCCCTGCAGTCGATCAGCCTGACGCTCGGGATTCACGCGAGATTTCAGATTCGACAGCCCCCTACCCGGCTGGAAAACGCGAAAGGCGTCCCATTGATTTCCCAGATACCCGCCCTCCGGCACAATGCGGTCGGGTGCCAGAGTCATATATTGAGGAATTTCCAGTTCAGCATTCGGCAATTCATGCGCGGCAATCGCGCCCAGCGTCGGATATTTCAATGTCGGTTCCGGACGATAGCCGGTTTTGACAAAGGCCGCTCCGCGTTCATGGTCGCCTTCCTTCGAAGTCAGCGAACGGATCAACATGCACGAATGAAGTTGTGCGGCCATCTGTGGCAGCAATTCAGAAATACGTGCGTCTTTGTGCGATGTCGGAATGTCCTTGACTGCACCTCCCGACTTCGTGCCGGGATGCGGGTCCCAGGTTTCCAGTTGACTCATCCCGCCGCTCATCCAGAGCGTGATCAGGGATTTCGGTCGCTCATCCCTTCTGCGCGCCGCAGCGCGAGTGGTCATGGCCGGGAGTGCCAGAGAAACGCCGCAGGCCGACAGAAATTGCAGAACCTGACGACGGGTGGGGTTAAGATGCATGCTAGTGATTCCAAGAAAATTCAGGACTATTGAACAACGTCCACACAAGGTCTTCCACGACCTGAGCGCGCGTTCGCGTGGGTTTTAATGCGGGGCTTGCAGCAGGTGCCTCAGGATTCGCTTTGCGTTTCTCGGCTGCGGCTTCGGTCGTGGATTCGAGGAGGTTCAGAAAATATGCGCGCTCATCGACAGCCGGAAAACGACAAAGACAAGCCAGATAGCAATTGTCGATGACGGCAGCGTTGTCTGGCGAGAAATTGAGAATCTGCGCCGGTGCAGATAAGGCATCCACTTTGCTTTGTTCGGCCGTAAATCGTCCGTTCATACGCAACAAGGCCTGAGGAATTGTGCCGACCTGCTGCAGCAATTCTTCATCACCCATATCACCGTATTCGTTCAGGAAATCGTTTTCATTGCCGAACTTTGTGACTCGCACGAAGGGATTGGAATTTTGATCGATTGACCGAACATGCCCAGCCTGAAACAACGACCCTATCACCTGTTCCGGCCGCAATCGCACCAAGGGAAATACGGCCCAAGCCTGCACTTGTTTGGTATAGGTGTCGTCGTTGTCCGCACTCGATTCGGATGAAAGGCGAAACACATCGGACATCGCGATCATGCGAATGAGCACGCTCAAGCGATCCCCACGGGCGCGAAATTCCTGCCCCAGAATATCAAGGGCGTCGGTTTCCCCATCCACCGGATGCGGCAGATCATCGACGGGTTCGTGCAGCGGCTTTCCGAGCATAAAGCCCCAGACGCGATTGGCGGTCGCTCGTTCAAAGCGACGATTGTCTTTGTGCGTGACCCATCTTGCCAGACGATATCGCAGGCCACCATCTGCTGGCAGCCATTCTGGATGGAACGGGACGGCGCTTGGCACCACGCGACCTGTTTCTGCGCCGGGATCTATTACTTTGTACACGACTTCCTGTTTGTCTTTACCTGTCTGATAATCTGTCACACCGCCGGGCGACAACGATGCCTGACAATAGAACGCGGCTAGTCCCTCAAAATCCGCCTGCTTCCATGTCGGATCAAATGGATGATCATGACACTGCGCACAATCGATTCGCTGGCCTAGGAACGTGCGAACTGTGCGGCCTGCCAGTTTATTCACGTTCAGGCTCTCGTCCTCCATGCGGGCGACGGTAATAAAGTTGGCGGCTGGTCGATCGGTCCACAAGCCTTCTGCGGCAATCAACTCTTTTGTCATTTGAGACCACGAGACGTCTTTGCGCAGTTGTGCCGCGAGCCATGCCGTCATCCGATCGCGGCGAAATACGATGAACGGACCGTCTTCAACACCGACCAGACTGCGGGCGAGGCGTTCGGAAAAATAGTCACTGTAACGCGAATCCTGCAGCATCTTCACAACCCAACGATCAATTCTGTTCGGCTGCTCGTCGTGTTCGAAGGCACGAATATCTTCCAGCGACGGCACGGTGCCGAACATGGCGAGTGACAAGCGTCGCAGCACGGTCAAATCAGCAACCGTATCGCCGACCAGCAGGTTTTCGGCCTGCCACTGCTGGCGAAACTTGGCATTAAGCCGCGTGATAGCCGGGCCAAGTTGCTGATCGTCTGCCACCACTGCTGGCGATCCGGCGAGCTGCTCAACGCGCCCTGCCATCTGAGCGACTTTCAGGACCAGCGCAGCGATCAGCAATGCAAAGATAATCACGGCCGCACGCATTTCATGGAACTCCCAGAATTCAAGTAGCTTGGACATTCGTGTCCGAGACCCAGCCGGAATATTTTTGCTCAACGGCAAGCCGCTGGTTCCCGCTCTCCCCGCGACGGCCACAATTGTTCATCCTACACACAAAAACACACTGAGCCACAAGCTGCAGATAATGTATACTTCGGATCATGTGCCGGAAACTTGGAACTCAAGGCACAATTTTGGCCCTGTGTTATCGAATTGAGCAAGACAACATCCTGTGTCAAAGGCTTGTTAATCCCTGAGGAATCCTGTTCATGACCTCAATTCTGACAGAATCTCCACAAAGTAGCCCGTTTTTGATACCGTCAGCAGTAGAAGCGTCGCCGCCAATTCTTCCCATCGAAGAACGGATGGGGCCAGGGCGTTTTCCGGGCATCTGGAAGCCCATTCGATCCGCGTTTTGGTTCATCCATCTGGGCTTCGGGACAGGCTGCCTTGTCATGGTGTTGGCCATTCTGGCCGCGATTCCGGGTCTGAATATTCTGACACTCGGCTACCTTATCGATCCCCAGAAGCGCGTCGCAGTCAGCGGGCGGTTGCGCGACGGTTTTCCCTTGATGGTGCTCGCTCCCCGGTTGGGCGTGATCGTGTTCTTTTCGATTCTGTTGTTGATCCCGATTCGCATTCAGGCCGAGCGCGTGAGCGATGCCGCCGTGATCCTTGGTGCCATTCATCCGCAGGTTGTCCAGATGCAGACAATTCTGCAGGTTCTCCAAACGATTGTCGCCGTCCATCTGATGCTGGCCATCGCGCGGGGTGGTATGGTCGGATGCTTTCTACGACCGTTCAAAAATCTCAAGTGGTTTTTGCGGAAGATTTTCACACGTACAGGCCGTGAGGAAATGTCGGAAGGGATCGAGCAGGTACTGCAACTGGTCAGACCTGTTCAGCATTTCTGGATCGGCCTGAAAGCATTCGTCGGCGCCGTGCTCTGGTTGTTTATTCCAACTGGCCTGCTGGTGGCCTATTCAGCGCCCGGACGTACTTCACCTTTTTTCGGTTTGCTGTCGTTGCTGGGAGGTGTGTTGCTGATTCCCGTGGCGGCATGGTTGCCACAGTTACAGGTTCACCAAGCAGTGACGGGAAAATTCGGGGCGATCTTTTCGGTCCGCGCGGCAAGGCGCGTCATCCGCAGCACTCCGTTATGCTGGATGCTGACCACGGTGCTGATGTACGTCATGACATTCCCCCTGTATCTGGCAAAAATCAAACTCCTGCCGGCCGATGCGCTTCTCGTGCTGACACCTTTTTTCATCATCCTCACCTATCCTGCGCGAATCCTCGTGGCATGGGCCTACCATCGCGGCATGCAGAAAACTCAGGCGGCATGGTGGCCGTATCGCTGGACCATTAAATTAGTCATGATCCCGCTCCTCGCGGGATACGCAGGGTTTCAATTCGCCACTCCGCTTATCAGTGAGCTCGGCAAAGCTGCCCCCCTCGAGAACCCCGCATTCCTCGGCCCCGTGCCCTACGCCCAATGGACACGCGCCAACGATTGATCGTCTGATGCGGCCGCTTTTGAGTGAACGGCGTGTGCTGTGGTCTTGGTTTCCTGCCGTTCACTCAGTAGCTGTGTTTTCTTGGGTCAAGCTTCGCGGGGAGATTTTACGAACTCACGATCGGTCGTTAGACTAGGGTTGATGGATCAAACTACTTCGTTGTGCTTGAGAAAGGTTCACTAGAGATGGCGATATTCAGCGACAATTCTGAGACCATTGGCCGGACGCCGCTGGTCCGCATCAACCGTCTGACCGCCGGAATGCAGGCAACCGTGCTGGCGAAGATTGAAGGCCGCAATCCGGCTTATAGTGTAAAATGTCGCATCGGATCGGCGATGATCTGGGACGCAGAGCGTTCAGGACGCCTGAAGCCGGGCATGGAAGTGATCGAACCGACCAGCGGCAATACGGGCATTGCCTTGGCGTATGTTTGTGCGGCTCGCGGCTACAAGCTGACGCTCACGATGCCGGAAACAATGTCGATCGAACGCCGCATGATTCTTCGCGCGTTCGGGGCAAATCTGATCCTCACACCGGGTGCGGAGGGCATGAAGGGTGCCATTTCGCGAGCGGAAGAAATGGCCACGAAACCGAATTGCTTCATTCCGCAGCAGTTCAAGAATCCTGCCAATCCGGAGATTCATTTTCGCACGACTGGTCCGGAAATCTTCGAAGATACCGGCGGCAAGGTGGATATCTTTGTGTCGGGTGTCGGAACAGGCGGCACGATCACGGGCGTCTCTCGTTATCTAAAAAAAGAAAAAGGATTGCCACTGCAGTCGATCGCGGTGGAACCGGCTGGTAGCCCGGTGCTTTCTGGTGGCGCACCGGGGAAACATCGAATCCAAGGAATCGGTGCAGGCTTCGTGCCCGATGTGCTCGACATGTCATTGATCGACGAAGTAATTCAGGTAACGGACGAAGAATCCATGGAAATGGCTCCACGTGTCGCACGCGAAGAAGGCATCTTGTGCGGGATCAGTTGTGGGGCCGCCATGGCTGCAGCGTTGAAAGTGGCTGCGCGTCCTGAAAACGCAGGCAAGACAATTGTGGTCGTTTTGCCGGACTCAGGCGAACGTTATCTATCGTCCCCGATGTTTGATTACGCTCGGGAAATACAAACGGCATAGCGCGGCAAAGAGATTCGTTCAGGAGAACGCCGAAAAACTTAGGTTTTCGCTCTGCGAGACTTAGCGCGACAGCAAAAACTTGCCAAACTTCGTGTTCCTTTTTCGGGAAACCGCGCCCACGGCCGCGGGGATGGTGTCGTATGAGGCTCTATGACGCAACAACATCCTGCGATGAATCGAACATGCGTTTTTCAAGACGCAGGGAAATCTGGCTGGCTGAGTTGTTCCGCGCGTTGGGATGGCTCAGTCTTTTTCATTTTCTGAAACAACCGTCGGCAGCTCACGACTGCAACGGCCTGAATACTGATGCCGAGCGATGAAGCATCTGACTTCTCTTTATGATCTGAATCCGGCGGACCTGTCGGCCATTTTGGCGCGCGCGAAGGACCTGAAGGCCCTGTTCAAAAAGGGCGAACGGCCTCCGCTGCTTCAGGGGCGAGTTCTCGCGCAGTTGTTCGAGAAACCATCGCTGCGAACGCGCAACAGTTTTGAAGCCGCCATGATCCAGCTCGGGGGGTCAGGTATTTTTCTGACCACCGCCGAAGCGGGACTCAACGGACGCGAATCCCTGCAGGACATCGCGAGGGTTCTGAGTTCCTTCAGCGACGTGATTACGATGCGGACCTATTCGCAACAGCTCATCGTAGACTTTGCTAAACACTCGAGTTGCCCGGTGATCAATGGCTTGTCGGATGAACGTCATCCTTGCCAAGCCCTGACCGATTTGCTGACGATTCAGGAGACGTTGGGCACCCTGCAGGACGTGCACCTTGCGTTTGTCGGAGACGGTAACAACGTCGCGATGTCATTGGCGATTGCCTCTGCAATGGCCGGAATGAAAATGACGCTTGCTGCGCCAAAAGGCTTTGAATTCCCGCTAGCCTTTCTAAACGGACTCAGCCAACGCTATCCGCACCATCGCGTCCAGCAGGTGCATTCCGCTGCGGCAGCGGTAAAGACGGCCGACATCGTCTATACTGACGTTTGGGCCAGCATGGGCCAGGAGGAAGATGCCGTCAGACGCATGAAGGCGTTTGCGGAATTTCAGGTCAACGAAGACCTCCTGAACACGGCACCCAAGGCCGCCCGGTTCATGCACGACCTGCCCGCCAAGCGGGGTCTGGAAGTAACTGACGATGTGATGGATGGTTCGCAGAGTATCGTGTTTCAGCAGGCAGAAAATCGCATGCATCTGGCACGCGGGTTATTTGCTTGGATTCTTGGAAAGTAGCCTTCAGCCATGAACGAAACAGATTCACCGTCAAGCAAGCCGTCCTCGGCGGATCCTGCGTTCGGTGTTTCCGAGGCTGTTGTTGTGCCGAACATTGCAGTGGAACCTGTCGTCCATCGAGCCCCGTTGCTGGGTCTGCGAACGGATATTTCGCGTTGGCAGAGTTTGCTAGCTGCGGTCGTCTGTCTAGGATTCTGTTTCTGTGCGTGGTGGTATGTCACACACGGCGAATATGAGGAACGGATTCTGGGATATTCGCAGTTGCCTTCTCCGCAGGAAGCCTTCGATTACTTTCCGAAACTGTGGGACAGTAAGGCACCCCAAAGTCATCTGTTGAACAATACGGTCAAATCACTGAGCCGTGTCGCAATCGGTTTTTTACTGGCGTTGCTCGTCGGTATCCCGTTGGGAGTGGCGGCAGGCTGCTTTTCCTTGGTTCGCGCCTTCCTGTCGCCGTTGATTCTGTTTGGCCGCAACATTCCGGTCGCCGCTTTGACAGCTTTAGTGTTCGCGCTGTTTAAGAGTGGTGAGACCGAAAAATTCATGTTCATCTTTATCGCCTGTGTCGCGTTCATTGTGTCAGATGCCGCGGATGCGATCCGCGATGTGGCAGAACGTTATGTGGAAACCGCCTTGACGCTTGGAGCGTCCCGGTTGCAGATCGTGCTCAAGGTGCTTGTGCCGCTCGCGCTACCGACAATTTTCAATTCCGCGCGAGTCCTCTTTGGGCTGGCTTTTGGATATATCATGCTAGTCGAAGTCGTCAATGATGCGGACGGTGCCGGTGGTCTCGGTAATCTGCTGAATGTCGGCCGCAAACGTGGCATCACCGAAGTTATGGCGATCATCATTCTGACGATTCCGATTGTGGCATGGCTGATTGATCAGTGTCTTTCACTGTTGCAGTGTCTGATCTTCCGCTGGAAATATGGACGCGAGGCTGAACGCAATGCCCTGTGGCAGCTCACACGCGGTACGCTGCGTTTGTTCTGGCGGTGAGGTAGCTGATTCGCCAGAATTCAGAGTGTTCGCAGAGGACGTGCGGTTCGAATTCTTGCGAATCCGGCTCCAAATTGTTGGCGTGGGTCAAACGTGCGACCACCGATCGAGACATTTTACGCTTGGCCTCTGAACTCATGTCCAAAAACATTGTCGAATTCAAAAGCGTTACCAAGACCTACAACGTGGGCCGCAGTGATGCGTTTACGGCGATCTCAGACGTGACGTTTGAGATAGAAGACCTTCCCGGGAAGGGTGAATTCATCACGGTGCTGGGACCGAGCGGATGCGGAAAGAGCACCGTATTGCGGATGATCGCCGGTTTGGAGCCGCAGCATCCGCCCACGAGCGGTTCGGTGTTGGTGAGCGGGACCCATGTGATGGGACCTGGTCCTGAGCGCGGGATGGTGTTTCAGGATTACACGAGTTTTGACAACCGGACGGTGCTCGACAATGTCGCTTTCGGTCTTGAATGCCGTGGTGTCGATCGCGCGACACGATATGAAAAGGCGCGGGAGTGGATTCAGCGGGTGGGACTGGATGTGCAGTCCGATGCCGGCAAGTATCCTCACGAATTATCCGGTGGCATGCGGCAACGTGTGGCAATCGCGCGCACGTTGATTCTGCATCCCCGAATCATCCTGATGGATGAACCCTTCGGCGCGCTAGACCCGCAGACACGGCAGCAGATGCAGGATCTGCTGATTCAGTTGTGGAATGATGTTGAAGCGACGGTCTTCTTCGTGACGCATTCGATTGAAGAAGCCGTGTATCTCGGCGACCGCATTTTCATTTTCAGCCCCGGTCCTGGTCGCCTGACGCATCAGATCCCAATTCTGCACAGCACCGTTCGAACACCCGAAATCCACCGCAACCCGGACTTCCAACGTCGAGTTCGGGAGCTCAGTGAGATCATGGAACAGCTAGACACAAAGAAGCCGGAGGCTGGTGCCTAGGCATCAGTGTTTTGCGATCAGTTCCGGCGATTGTGAAGTGAGCTTTTGTGAAGACTTCAGTGGGCCGGAGGCAGGCTGTTCTGGAAGGCTCGATTGCGGAAGAGGAAATCGATAATGTTGCCTTCGTGAGGCTGCAGCCAGTTTAAGGCACAGGTGGGAATCGGGCCGACGTTGAGACGATCAATGTGCCGCGCATCGAGGAGTTCGCCGATCCATTTTTCGTTGTGGGTGATTGCCGTGCAAACCAGAGTCGAGCCGATTTTTTTCAACATCTGATCCTGCGGACATTCTACGACCGATACGAAGGGAAACATGTACTCCGTGTTGGCCATCCCGTTGTCGCAGTCGCTGACATGCAGCACCGTTGGACGAAGGTAATCGCAACGTTCGTGTTTCACAAGGCGGTCGCCACCGCGGTACTTCGCGGTGACTTCCGTGACGGGACCCTTAATGCCATCTTCGATTTGATTGTGCGTGGCTTCTGCAACACCAGTCGTCGTGAAGGCTGCGATGGTCGCGTTCGGATCGGTGGTGGACAGGGGAGTAATTGGGCCAAGCTTTTGTGCGATCGCATCGGCGATGGCTGCGGTATGCCGCGACGCCCAAATGCCAGAGCAGTTGATGCAGCCGCGTCCGCCATTCATCAGCACGCTCTTCACGAGCACATCGAGATAATCTTCCCAGCGATCAACACAGTCATCGCCAATCAAAATCTTGCTGAATCCAGGCCCATGTGCCTGCACGCGCGGGTTGCCATGGTATTTATCGACCGTTGTCTGGCCGCCAAAGATCATCGCCCGCCCGCAGGTTTCCAGCACCTTGTTGCCCACATCGTGTGGTCCCGGATACAGACAGAATGCCTCGCGCGGTACGCCTGCCGCCGCGAACGCCTCATACATGCGATACGGAGTCCATGGCTCTGATGAACCCGGCTTCAGAACCAGCCCAATCTGGAGCGGAATCGCGGGCAGCCAGAGCGTGTGCACGCCCGGCGAATTCGAAGGCAGTACAAGTCCCAGCGTCGGCGAATTCGGCTGGAAACTGACCATCACGTGCCGCGATTCGATTCCATATCCGCGCGTCAATATATTGAGCGACAAACCGCGGGTCAGAGCATCCAGCATGTCGCCCATATGTCTTAACACAAACGCGTTTTTCTCCATGTTGGCGCGGCACATATTCAGCGGCAGTCCGGTCGTTGCCGACTGGATGGAACAGAACTCTTCCGGGGTCTGCGTGCCCGTCCCCATCGGCAGGTTAGCCGTCAGATAAAGATCTGCAGCCTGCACACACTTTTTAATCAATTCCTGGCAGGAAAACTGCTTCAGAATCTCGCGTGCCTTATCCGCCTTCCGCGAATCCATCTGCACCAGCCCCGCATTGGCCTGATGCATTTTCGCCATCACTTCACCGGTTTCGAAATGCACTACGTCAGCCTTTTCGAGCGACTCGTAAGGCTTACCCCAGCGGATAACAGGAATTTCAAGCATAGGAGGAGGATTCAAGATTTAGGGATGAGGATTGAGAAATAGAGCAATGGAGTTCTTGAGCTGTCAGGATTTGTTACGCTCAATGGAAGCAATCAGGCCTGCGAGCATTCGACTGATTTCTTCGGTAGTCAGCAATTTTGGATTTGCTGAGTTCGGTGCTTAGGAAGCCAAGGCGTTCCGCCAGAATGAGGTCACTCAATCCTCACCCCTCGATCCTCAAGCCTAATACACTCCCACCGTCGTTGTTTTCGCGAAGATATGATACGGACGCACGCTACTGACCCCGTCCCATGGATATTTGGCACAGGGGCGTTCGCGTTCGCCTTCGTCACGTTCAAGGAATCCAGGGACGAACAGTTCTTTCGTCATCGTGTAAAGTTTGACTCGACCTGTGGCACCGAAGTCGACAACCTTAGTATGGTCGTCGAAGTCCACAACTTCGATGACAGCCCTCGGCTGCGGAGCGAAATACGTAATCTTGTAATTGTCAGCCGGATCGAATGGCTTGCCGCAGGCGAGACCCATGAGCGTGTTTCCATACGTCGGCGTGATATACACGTTAGGTCCTAGGAGTTCTTCACAAGCGAAGCGAAACCACTGCTGCGTGAATTCGGTGCCGCCACAGAAGATGCCCTTAATGCCAGCTTCTTCAATGCTGCGGCCCTGATCCATAATTCGCAGAGCCAGAGCCTCCAGTAACTTTGGGGTCGTAAACATGCACTGGATGTCATTGTTGGCGCCCAGAATCGTCAGCGCCTGATCGATACAGTGAGCGCTATACGCTTTCGCGCCGTCGACGTCACCTTTTTTCAGTAACTTCACAACCCAGCGCGGATCAAGGTCTACGCAGAAGCAGATGCCGCCTCGAAATTGAGCGAGGTGTTCAATGGCCAAACGCAAACGCCGTGGTCCGGATGGCCCCAGCATCAGCCAGTT